>JAABUX010003230.1_pt1 | contig 21846 bp, 21 predicted proteins | sample 5561851 | NCBI WGS metagenome assembly JAABUX01 (sample SAMN10711883, study PRJNA513361) | rock metagenome | isolation source: Antarctica rocks | place: Antarctica: Victoria Land, Richard Nunatak red sandstone | collected 2016-01-03 | reverse complement strand
AGCAGAAGCTTTTAGACTTTATTGCCTACTACAACCGCACGATGGCTAAACCATTTTTGTGGAAGTTTGAAGGCTACCCAGAGTCTGTCTAATCTGGTGCGTTACTTCTGCCGAACTGCACTAGCCAGTGGCAGCGGGGATCACACCATTAAGCTGTGGCAGTTGGACACTGGAAAACAAATCTGCACTCTCAGCGGTCATTCAGACTGGGTTAATGCCATTGCCTTTAGTCCCGATGGTCAAACCCTCGCTAGTGTTAGTCGAGACATGAAAGTTAAAATTTGGCGGCGTGATTGAGTAAAATAACTTGGCATCGCAGCAAGGAACAGGGGAAGGATAATGGCTCAGGCTCATATTGGCATTATTGGCGGCAGCGGCCTATACAAGATGGACGCCCTTAAGGATGTAGAAGAGGTGCAAGTTGACACGCCTTTTGGGTCACCCTCAGATGCTTTGATACTGGGAACTTTTGAGGGGACGCGGGTTGCCTTTCTTGCTCGTCATGGTCGCAATCACCATCTCTTACCCTCTGAGTTGCCGTTCCGAGCCAATATCTATGCGATGAAACAGCTGGGTGTTGAGTATTTAATCTCGGCTTCAGCTGTTGGCTCTCTGAAAGAAGAAGCTAAACCTTTGGATATGGTGGTGCCGGATCAGTTTATTGACAGGACAAAGAATCGGGTTTCCACCTTTTTCGGTGAAGGAATTGTCGCTCACATTGCTTTTGGGGCTCCAGTCTGCAATCAGCTGGCTGCAGTGTTGGCGGATGCGATCGCTAGCCTTGATCTACCACAAGTAACTCTCCATCGCGGCGGTACATATGTCTGCATGGAAGGACCCGCGTTTTCGACTAAGGCTGAATCCAATCTCTACCGCAGCTGGGGAGCCACAGTGATTGGTATGACCAATTTGCCAGAGGCGAAGTTAGCGAGGGAAGCAGAAATCGCCTATGCAACTTTAGCCCTAGTGACGGATTACGATTGTTGGCATCCAGACCATGATAGCGTTACAGTTGAGATGGTGATTGCCAATCTGCAACGTAATGCGGTCAATGCTCTTCATGTTATTCAAGAAACTGTCCGCCGCCTCAGCAAGAATCCGCCGCCCTCTGATGCTCACTCGGCTTTGAAGTACGCTATTCTTACCCAGCTGGACAAGGCTCCGGCGGCTACGAAAGAGAAGCTAAGTCTGTTGTTGAAAAAATATTTTATATAACGCTGGCATTCTCACGTTCGGAAGTATCCTCGATGTCCTCACTGAGACAGTTGCTAGCCAGTTCGAGACTAATTTCTATGATACCTTGAACATGGTACGCGCTTTTGTTCCATTTTGAGCATTAAAACTGACGCTAATTGCTAAGAGGCAACGTTTTGTGACCATTAACTACCGAAGGGCAGTAATCGCCGATCTCACTACTCTTCTAGAGCTTGTTCAAGAGTTTCATGAAAACGAAAACCTGCCCAAACATTTGGTAGCCCCTTTGTTATGAACGAGGGTAAATAGGCGAGCGTAAACACGATGATTTAACTGGAGCAGAGAACATATGCCGATTAGACTTTACGATTTAGCTGGAGCAGAGGATGATCGCCGCTTTAGTCCCCCATGTTGGCAAGTCAAGATGGCTTTGCAGCACAAAGGACTTGATGTGGAAGAAATTCCCTGGCGGTTGACGGAGAAAGATGCAATCGCATTTTCCGCGCAGGGAAATGTGCCTGTTTTGGTTGATGGTAACAAGACAGTGACGGATAGTTGGGAAATTGTGCGTTACCTGGAAGCTACCTATCCTGATTGCTCTAGTTTATTTGGCGAGAAGATGGGCGAATCAGGAGCGTTATTCATCAAGTTCTGGTGTGCGCAAGCAATTAATCCAATCCTCTTTCAGATTATTCTTCCAGACTTGTTTCAGCATTTGCATGAAAAAGATAAAGCGTACTTTCGTGAAAGTCGGGAGAAGCTGATTGGAATGACGCTGGAGGAAGCTGCTGCGCCGAATGATGCCACCCTCACTGCATTGCAAACCGCGTTAACGCCACTTAGACAAGTTCTAGAACAGCAACCCTTCGTCAGCGGTCTTCAGCCTTATTTCGCCGATTATGTTGTATTTGCTCAATTTCAATGGGCAAGAGCACTTTGCCCAATCCAACTGCTTGCCAAAGATGATCCTATCTATCACTGGCGCGATCGTCTGTTAGATGCATTCGATGGATATGGTCGCAAGGCACTGGGTTATCCAGTCTAGAAATTCATTGGAGGGATATACGAGTCGAGTCGCCTTACTAGGATCTGGCGCCATGGGATCTCGCATCGCGCAGAACCTGCTTAGTGCTAATCATCAGGTGGTTGTGTACAACAACCGTACACCAGATAAGGTAAAGCCCTTGCTGAAAAACCACGCCATCGCGATTGAGTCGAGCACGTTGAGTGTGGGTTGGACTCGATAATTGGCAGCAGAAATCGAGAGCCGTGGAGCAGCCTTTCTCGATGCTCTCGTGGTTGGCTCTCGTCTGCAGGCAGAAACCGGGAAACTGATCTATTTGGTTGGAAGCGCTGACGGATTTCCAAGACTAGGGTGCTTGCATCGTTGCTAGCTTGCATTTAAGCGTTCCGCAATCCAGAATTTGATCATAGCCTGACGATCAACGCCTAAACGTTGAGCTTCTCGATCTAGTGCATCAACCATCCATTGGGGGAAGTCTACATTAACCCGCTTAGTTTCTAGTCCAGGACGGCTCACCGTGGAAAGATCGAAATATTCTAGAACATCTTCCCCATCGTCAAATTTCCGATCTAGTTCTTCAGCTTTCATAAAGTTCTACCTCATTCTCCCTCGCTCGTCGTACCGAAATTATCCTGCTGAACTCATCCCGATAAGTGACGATTGCCGCCCAATACTTGTCACCGATCTTGCCAATAACCATAAACCGAGGCTCTGTAGTCGAAAGTGCTTCTATTTCAACTCTGTAGGGGTCATTCCAAAGCATCTGCGCCTGATCAAAATCAATCCCATGCTTGGACTTGTTGCTCTGACTCTTAGCTGGGTCGTACTCAAACTGCACGTTTTTCTATAGGCGAGCGGGTAGCGTAGATACCAACGCACTTACAGCAATCTGGATGTCAGATTGGAAATGACGCCACTTCAAGGGGGAAGAGGGGTTCATGGACGAGGTTGGTTGGGCGAGAGACAGTAAGTACAAATACTACCTTTACTAGACTACCACTAGTTTTTGCAACACAACAAGAGCGCTCGTCGCTCTCTTTGGGGGCCACGAGAGCGGTTGAAGGTAAAGAAAACAACATTTTGAATTAGTGATTGGTGATAGAATAAGCTTCGACATTTCCCCATATCGCCTGCGCCAACGCCTTTTTCAAAACTATGAAGAAACGCGAATGGTTAGCCTTAGCCGGAGTCCTGCTTTTAATCTTAATCCTGACACCCCTGGGATTCCGATTTCTAAGCCAGCAACATCAGTCCTCAAGAGAATCAGCTCCAGACCAGCCCGGAGAACAGCACTCCTCAAGAGAGTCGGCTCCAGACCAGCCTGGAGAGGAGGAGGATCTTAACCAGGAACTGTGGAAGTTTAGCAAGAACAGTCCTTACCCAGGCCCAACCAAGAGTAAGGAGGCGGGAATTGCAGAGGTAGTGCTACCGAATGGCTGGAATATTGCCCCAGCTGGCGCTCAGGTAGAGGTGGGAAGGCTTCCCTATGAGGCGGTTGCTTACGCAGGTCAGCTAGTAGTACTTAACACTGGGTATTACAATAAACAACCCCAGGAAGTCTCAGTGGTAGACCCTAAGCGCCTTCAGGTGGTCAAAACCCTACGGTTTAAATCACTTTTCCCCAGTGCGCAGGTAGGGTTAGACGGCGATCTCTACATCAGTGGGGGCTCTGACAAGAAGGTCTATCGCCTGAACCGAGATTTCAAAAAAGTGCGCGAGTACCCGGTGAAAGGCTACGCGGCAGGTCTGGCACCAGTAGATGCCAAGCATCTAGCTGTAGCTTACATGGTAGCAGAGAATGAGCAAAAGGCCTATGTGAAGGGGCAGCTGGCTCTGCTTAATACAGAGACGGGGGAGGTGGAGCGATCGCTCGAGGTGGGATATTTCCCCTATTCCGTTTACTACCTGAACGGGAAGCTTTACGTCACCCTGCTTGGGGAAAACAAACTTCTAATCTACGATGCTCAGCTCAACCCAATCAAAACCCTGGCAGTTGGGCGGACTCCACAGAACCTCTGCACAGATGGGGAAAAGCTGTATGTAGTGAACACCGCCTCGGATGAGATCTCGGTGGTGGATACAAAACAGGATGCTGTGGTGGCAAAGATTGGGCTGCGCCACAATGGTTTCCGCTTTGGGAGTTCCCCTACCTCCTGTGCTGTGGATGGTAACCGTCTTTATGTCACCCAAGCCGAGATTAACGCAGTAGCTGTAATCGATAAAAACCAAAAAGTAGGAGCACGGCCTGCAGTGCGTATACAGGGGTTCGTACCCACAGGCTGGTATCCTAGCAAGGTACTCCTTAACAAGGGGCAGCTGGTGGTGTTAAGCGCCAAGGGCATTCACCCCCGCCGTCCTAATCCTCAAGGTCCCCAGGCGAGCAAGAAAAAGGGAGGGGATCAGTATGTGCTGACCTTGCTCAAAGGTGCTGTCGCTATCATCCCTAAGGAGGCGATCGCGTCTGATTTGCCCAGGTGGACCAAGCAAGTGGAAGAGGGTTCACCCATTTACAGTGCCAAGGAGGGCATGAAGCTACCTATTCGCCATGTCTTCTACATTATCAAAGAAAACCGCACCTACGATCAGGTGCTCGGCGATTTGGGACGTGGCAATGGGGACGCCAAGCTGACACTGTTCGGGCGGGATGTGACTCCCAACCACCACCGGCTAGCTGAGGAGTTTGTGACCCTAGACAACTTCTTCGTCAACGGAGAAATTAGCGTCTTGGGGCATAGCTTCACCACCAGCGGCTATGCCAGCCCATTCTTGGAGTGGCTGGGTAACATGTCCTACTCTGGGCGTTACAATGGCTACCCATTCGGAACGGTGCCAGCGACATTCTCTCCCGCCTACCTTTGGAACGCTCTTGAAGCTAAAGCGGTGGACTACCGCATCTACGGAGAGCCTTACTACATCTTCACGAGGTCGTACCAGATTATCGTGGAGACCTACGGAGCAGACAGTGATCTTGCCAAGAAGTTCTATGCTCAGACGATGGCTCTTGCCGCCGATATAGACCGGGGCAAGGCGGTGAGCGAGCTTTTCAAGTCCCACTACGGAAAAGCCGATACCCCGGAGGATGCGCAGCACCTCCTAGAAAACCCCGACTTTGCCCGCGCTCTGTCTCAGTTCTTCACTGGTGACGAGAGCCTGTTCCAGGCATTGCAGAAAAACGCGACTTTCCGGCAGAAGTTCGCCGCGTTCCTCTACCACTACCCTCTCAACTATCATCCATGGGACTTGAGCTACTCTGACTTGCAGCGGTTCTCTGACTGGAAAGCAGACTTCGAGAAACAGCTCAAGTCTGGTCGAGTGGCTCAGTTGAACTACATATGGCTGCCCAATGACCACACAGCTGGAGATAAACCAAACTTTTCCAACCCCTACCAGCTGGTTGCCCAAAACGACGCGGCTTTGGGCAAGACTGTAGAAACGATTGCCAAAAGTCCGATCTGGAAAGATAGCCTGATCCTAGTAGAGGAAGACGACGCCCAAAATGGGCCAGACCATGTGGATTCTACCCGCACGGTGGCTCTGGCAGCTGGTCCTTATGTACGCCGTGGAGCGGTGGTGAGCGATCGCTATGACCAACTCAGCCTACTACGCACAATAGAGCTGATGTTGGGGCTCGACCCCCTCAACTTGAACGATGCCTTGGCAGTCCCCATGTTCGGCATCTTCAACGAGAAACCTAACAACTCTGCCTATGTTGCTCCTATGCCTTCCGGCTATCTGATCTCGGCTGATAAGGAGCTATATCGGACACTCGGCGTTCCACAAAAGAGCAAGTAAGGCTCTATTGTGCGATGCCATTTGCAGACCGCTATGAGATTTTGGATGTGGGCTTCAAGAACAGCCAACTCAAAAAGAAGAAGGATGCTGTAAATAACTGGAGATCTTGTGCTGACAAGCGCAACTCAGGGGCTTACGGACTTTAGATAACGCCTTATACTCCCTTTGCTTCTCTAAGTTAAAAAATGTTTCTTAGTCTTGCCATAAGTCCAAAGAGGTATTATTTTGACGGCAGCCAATCTCGCCCTTAGTAATTTCCAGCTCGCTGTACCACAAGGAACAATTGACTGCATCTAACATTGGTTGGGTAAATTGCGGCTTGTTGTACAAGAAGGAAGGTTTCGCTGCTATGTCATCAGATAGAGAATTGTTTATGTAGGTTTATAAAAAAACCATCCTTAAGGCTGAAATTTATTGACTCCTAAGTTCTGCCAAAAGGTAGAAGTATTCAAACTGCATCTACTAACAGAGGTAAGTGACACAGAGCACAGTGACTCGATAATATAAATAAGATCGAGTTTATATTGACTGAACAAATTAGCGGCAATGGCGATACCTACGGTTCGGACTGCGTCCTACGCTATCGATTTTGGCACTAGCAATACTGTCATCGCTCGCTGGAACCCAGTCACCCAGCAGACTGAAACCCTTGCCATACCTGGGTTATCGGTTCAATTGGGTCAGAACCCACCCCTGATTCCCAGTTTGGTATATGTTGAGGATGCCTCACAAAGTAAAGTGGTGGTAGGGCAGGCTGTGCGTGATCGCGGTCTTGACCTCACGAGCAATCCACGGTTTTTCCGCAGCTTCAAACGGGGAATTGGGGCTGACATCCAGGGTTTCTTGCCAGAACTGGATGGGCAGATAGTTACTTTCGAGCAAGTAGGGCAATGGTTCCTAAGCCAGGTGATTGAAAAACTGGACGCCGACGCCCCTGAGATCGGGCAGTCTTTGGTATTGACCGTACCCGTAGATAGTTTTGAAGCCTACCGCCACTGGCTAGGTCAGGTGTGCCAATCTCTGCCGGTGGAGCAGGTGCGGATGTTGGATGAACCCACAGCAGCTGCCTTGGGCTATGGAATGACAGACCAGGAAAATCTGCTCGTGATTGACTTTGGGGGCGGGACGCTGGATCTGTCCCTCGTGCGGCTGACTGGGGGCGTCCAAGCAGGCAAAAAGCCACTGGGCTTTATTCTCAAATGGGGCGATAAGCTACTAGCCGAAAAGTCGGGGCAGAAGGCAAAAACAGCCCGTGTGCTGGCAAAAGCTGGGCAAAATTTGGGTGGCTCTGATATTGATAACTGGGTGGTGGATTACTTTGCCACTACTCAGGGATTGGTGGCAACTCCCTTGACTACCCGACTGGCAGAGCGGTTGAAGATTCAGCTATCAACGCATACTCAGGCAAGTGAAGTTTACTTCAACGATGAAACTTTTGAGAGCTACGAACTGGAACTAGACCGCAACGCTCTTGAAACTATCCTCAAAGAACACCAGTTTTTTCAGCAACTGGATGATAGTATGGCCCAGCTATTGCAACAAGCGCGGCGGCAGGGACTAGAAGTTTCAGACATCGATGCTGTTTTGTTAGTTGGCGGCACAGTACAAATGCCCGCTGTGCAGACCTGGGTGCAGCAGTATTTTGAACCAACTAAAATTCGGTGTGAGCGACCTTTTGAAGCGATCGCTATTGGCGCTCTCCAGCTTAGTCAGGGTGTCGAGCTGAAAGATTTTCTCTACCACAGCTACGGCATCCGCTACTGGGACAAGCGTCACAATCGCCACAGTTGGCATCCCTTAATTAAAGCTGGGCAGGCTTACCCGATGAGTGAGCCAGTGGAATTAGTCCTAGGCGCATCGGTGGACAATCAACCCAGCATTGAATTAATCGTCGCGGAGTTGGGAACCGAGACGGGTGGCACTGAAGTGTATTTTGATGGCGATCACTTGATCACCCGCCGCCGTGATAGTGGTCAAAATCAGGTGCAGCCCCTCAATGACCGCGACGGTGCCAGGACTATAGCCCAGCTAACGCCAGTTGGGTATCCCGGTAGCGATCGGATTAAAGTTTTGTTCCAAGTTGACGATCAGCGTTTCCTACGAATGACGGTCGAAGACCTGCTGACGAATCAAACGCTGTTGCAGAATCAGCTAGTTGCCCAGCTTAGCTAAATTTAGCATAATTAGTGAACCCGAAGTTCTGCTCGGAGGAAACCACATCTCATCCTTTGGGCTCCGCAGCTTGGCGCCTCCTGAATCCTCTTCAAAATCGTGATTGAAATAGTTTTTTTTGATGCAAATTTTTAGCGAAATATACAATGAACCATTTAAAATTATTTAGACAAAGAGATTGTCTGAGTACTCTAAAGCGTCATAACGCTAAGATAGAGAAAAGTCAACTATTTGTTCCATTCGTTTGAGACCTAAGTTGATGACTAAACACAAAAAAATTGAGCCGCTAACTGGTGAAGAACTCATCCACCAAGTCAGAGAGCTAGGGAGCCTCAGCAAAGAAGAAAAAGCCAAACAGTGCGGGTACTATACCGTTACCAAAAACGGGATTGAGCGCGTCAACATGATGAAGTTCCTGAATGCGCTCATTGATGCTGAGGGAATCGAGTTAGACAGCACTCCAAAAGGTGAGGGGCGTGGGGGACGCAGTGCTAGCTATCGAATTACGGTGCAGACCAATGGCAACTTGCTGATAGGTTCAGCTTATACAAAACATCTGGGTGTAAACCCAGGTGATGAGTTTGAAATTACTTTAGGACGCAAGCACATTGTTCTAAAGCAGCTGGAGCAAGAAGAAAACGAAGCTGTTGACGCAGTCGCCTCCTGATTCATTGCCTGGATTGGTGTTGGATTTAGCTGAAATCCTCTGACTACGAGATTGCGGACTCTGGGCCGGTCGCAGTTCGCATCTCTATCTCAAGATGGATGAAAATAATCGTAGATTTCCTGAGCCAAACGAGGACCAATCCCAGGAGCCTCAGCCAACTGCTGGGTCGTCGCTTGTCGGATGTAGTCAATCGAGCGAAAATGCGCCAGTAGCTGTTTTTGCCGGTGGGCTCCCAACCCCGGAATTTCATCTAAGCGCGATCGCCGGAGCTGAGCGCTCCGTTGCTGCCGGTGGAAACTCACCGCAAATCGGTGCGCCTCATCCCGCAGACGCCGCAACAGCTGCACACCCGGTTGCTCTGGGTCACTCTGAAGTGGGTGGGATTCACCAGGTAGGAAAATTTCCTCTCGCTGCTTAGCAAGGCTAACTACTCGCAGGTCTTCGATTAAATTCATCTCTTGCAATACCGCTATAACAGATGATAGCTGACCCTTGCCACCGTCAATCATCACCACCTCCGGCCAATCTGGATTCCCAATTCGCTGCAATTGCGGATCTTCGGCATACTTACGGAAGCGGCGGCGGATGACCTCGGCGAGACTAGCGAAATCATCCGAGTGACCAGCAGTAACGGTGGGATTCTTAATCTTGTAGTGGCGATAGTGTTGTTTAGCCGGTAAGCCGTCGATAAACACCACCCCAGACCCCACTGCAAAAGCACCCTGGATGTGAGAAATGTCGTAGCCTTCAATTCGGTGGGGCAATTCGGGCAAGTCGAGAATGGCAGCTAAATCCTCCATTGCTTGAGTGTTGCGATCGCTCAAGCGCTGAGTGCTTTGCAGTTCATACTCCGCGTTGCGCTCCACCATCTCAATCAGTTCTGCTTTAGAGGAGCGCACAGGAGCTAGAATGTTTACTTTACGACCCTTGCGCTCACTTAAAATTTCCGCCAACATCTCCCCTTCCGGCAACTCATGCTGCACCAAAATTTCAATTGGGATTTCAACATTTTCAGCTGTTTGGTAATGCTCCTCTAACACCCGCTGCAAAATTGTTCCCGGTTCTAATTGGGGAGTGGGAGAGGAAACTTCGGCAACGAAACCAAGGCGACCAACTAGCTGCCCAGCGCGAATCTGGAACAACTGAATGCAGGCGTGGTGCTCATCCGCTGCGAGTGCAATCGCATCCCGTGATACTGTATCATCCGGCAGCGACACCTTTTGATCGGCATTCAACGACTTAAGCCCTGCAATTTGATCTCGAATCCTCGCTGCCGACTCAAAGTTCAGCGCCTGGGCCGATTTTTGCATCTGTTGAGTTAGGATATCAATCAACTCTTGAGTCCGACCTTGGAACACCATCGCCACCTTTTGCACGGTCATACGGTATTCCTCTGGTGAAATCAGCCCTTGACAAACACCCGGACAGCGCCCTAGGTCGTAATTAAGACACGGGCGCTCTTTGAACAGGGGTTGAGGCCGTTGCCGCAGAGCGAAGAGCCGCTTGGATAACTGCAGTATGTTCCGCAACAGCCCCGTATCCGTAAATGGTCCATAGTACTTATCCTTTTCTTTCCCCAACCGCCGGTTGCGGGTGATGAAAATACGGGGATAATCCTCTGACCAGGTGATACAGACGTAAGGATATTTTTTATCATCCTTGAGCAGCACATTGAAATATGGCTGGTGCTGCTTAATCAGATTCGCTTCCAAAGCCAGGGCTTCTGCTTCCGTATCCGTGACAATGAACTCAATCTCCACCACCTGCTTCACCATCATGGCGATGCGTTGGCACAACTTCTGAGAGTCACGGAAATACGAGCGGACACGCGATCGCAACTTCCGAGATTTACCTATATACATGATCCGATCTGCCGCATCTCGCATGAAATAGACCCCCGGCTCCGGCGGAATTTCCTCCAGACGGTGAGTTAGGCGATCTGGGTCTTTAACTAGTGGCAGTGTTTTAGTCCCTGGGGTCAAAAGTGCGCTGAATTGGGCCTCCCAATGCGTCTCGGGATCTCTCACACTATTACTCTCCTTAATCACTATTTCTTCAGTAAAATTACCTAGGCTAATTAATTTAATTCTTGCTATAATACTTATGTCTTTAGGTTTTTAAAGTTACTATCAAATTCTGGCTCTTAACAATAAAGTTATCTCGATTAGGGCTAATTTTTCAGCGGTTCAGTTTAGATTAGTTTTAAGAGTCTAAAACAAAAGATTTTTTATTTCTGCTCTACCTCATCTTAGGTTTATGGCAATGAATGTCCAAGAGTTTGAGACCTACTACCGGCAAAATATCGAGCAAACCCTCACCCAACTCCAGACAGTGGTTCTGTTACTGGCACAACTAGAAAATAGAATTACCACTATCGGTCAAGATTTGCACACTCTTAGCCAGACAGTGGAAGAATTTGTCACCCAAGAAAGAGCTGAATAAATCAAGGCAATAAAAATCAAATTTAAGCCGTAAAACCGCGAAATTCGTCTTCAATGGCTTGCTTTAAATCATTGATATTCACTGGCTTAACTATGTAACGACTTGCCCCCAACCTGAGAGCGCGTTGCTGGTCTGTTCTGAAAGCAAAGGCGGAAACTACAATCACAGGGATGTGGCGCAAGTCATTTTTTTGTTTGATTTGTTGTAATAGGGTGTAACCATCAACGTCTGGTAACTTCAAGTCTAGCAAAATCAGATGAGGCTGGAAGTCAGCCAAAGCCTGAAAAAAGCATGAACCACCAGCCAGAGCGAAAACATGGTATCCACAATAAACCAGATAGTCGTGGAACATCTGCCGATTCACGTCGTTATCCTCAACGAGCAAAATTCGCCTAGGGGCTGCATCTGCTCTCAAGCCTGCAGGCGGCTCCGCCATTCGCTGAATGCTCACGAGTTGGTCAGAAAAAGGAATCGCTTTGGGTGCATCGGACTTTGGCGAGAATATACTAAGCTACAAACTGAAGTGACTGCATTCCCGATTCTGCCGCAGATTTTTTTGCAAAACTGAGATGCTCCCATCGCTTTGAAAGCGTAATTCATTTAAAACTATATTTCATCAACGCTGCTAGATTTACTGATGACTTGATAAAATTTGTAATATAGACGAGTGACAGCTTAATACTCTGCGAAGACAGGAAATATCTAATCGTGAGGTTAGAAGCCCCATCCTCGCTCGAAGCCACGGCTGGGAAGTACCTCACATGGAACGCAAAAACTCAGCGATTCTGTCAACGGCAGTTTCCAGGACAGGTGGAGAGTGTACCAAGGCAAACCTGACGTAACCCTCCCCAAATTTACCGAATCCAGCACCGGGTGAAGCCGCAACGCCGGTTGCCTCTACCAGGTGGGTGCAAAATTTAATAGAATCTTTAGCCCAAGGTTCCGGGAGCTTCGCCCAGACGTACATCGTCGCACCTGGGGTAGGAACTTGCCATCCACTACGATGCAAAGCACTGATAAACGCATCCCGCCGCTGCCGGAACGTGGCGACGGCAGCCTTGACTCCTACTTGGGGACCAGTGAGGGCTGCGATCGCCCCATTCAAAATCCCTCGGTACTGGTTGAAATCAATTGCCGCTTTCACTTGCCGCAATGCCCGAATCAGCTGGGCGTTTCCAATCGCGTAGCCAATCCGGAAGCCTCCCATGTTGTAGGACTTGGAAAGGGTGAAAAACTCAATCGAGATGCTTTTATCTGGGTCGGCTTGCAGAATCGAGGGGGCAGATGAAACGTCCCCAAACACCAGGTCAACATAGGGAAAATCGTGAACCAGTACCAGATTGTGCTGCTGACAAAAGGCAACAGCAGCTTGGAAGAAAGACTTTGGCGCGATCGCGGCGGTGGGATTATGAGGATAGCTCAACACCATCATCCGGGACTGGGCTAAGACGGGCGCTGGAATCTCCTCAAACACTGGCAAAAACCCCAGCTCTGCCCGTAGTGGCATCGGGTAAATCTGACCACTGGCTAAGTAGACGCCCCCAGCATGGGACGGGTAGCCCGGATCAAGCAAGAGGGCAAAATCTCCCGGATTGAGCACCGCTAAAGGTAAATGGGCTGTGCCTTCCTGAGAACCAATCAGGGGCAACACCTCGGTTTCTGGATCAACGGGGATGCCAAACTTGTGCGTGTACCAGCTGGCTGCTGCTTGACGAAAGGCTTGGGTACCGTGAAACAGCAAGTAGCCGTGGGTGCTGGAGTTGGGCAGAGACTGTGCGATCGCCTCGAGCACATGCGCCGCCGCTGGCAGGTCAGAAGACCCCAGCGACAGGTCAATCAAGTCTCGCCCAGAAGCCAAAGCTCTCGCCTTGGCTTGATCCATATCCGCAAACACATTGGCTTGCAGGGGTTCTAAACGCTTCGCAAACTGCATTGTTTTTAGCTATTAGGTCCTAAGAGAGGTGAGTGTCCAGCAGGCTGACCAATTTCTGTTTCCCGATGGCTCCCTCTGAGGATTCCAACACCTCAGTTCCCCGAACTAGCCTCAGCGCGGGTACACCTTCCACCTGGTACTGCTTAACGGTGGCTGGGTTTGGATCGACTTCCATTTTGACGACTTTAAGGCGATCGCTGTAATTGGCGGCAGCCCAGTCCATCATCGGCGACATCAACTGGCAAGGACCACACCAGCCAGCCCAAAAGTACACCAATACGGGCTGATTTGCTTTCAGGACTTCCGTTTCAAACTCTGGATCTGTAATTGTAATTACGCTGCTCATGTCACCCGACCTCATGCACCATTGATCAAACTCGACCACAACCGGGCGAGTGTTAAGCCTTTTTCTACGATAGACCCAATTGAACGCTTAATCTGTCAAGCCCGCGCCGTCCCGTAGGGCGGCGTCGGGTCATTGACGGCCTTTTTTTCTCAACAAATTCTAGATAAATGGTGTAGTTTACAGTTGATCCAATTGCTTTTTGAGCTGTTCTAGTTCCGCATCAACGACTGGCTTAGATTGAGAGCCACCTAAGTGCTCAGAGGATGAAGGTAGTTGTGGCTGATTTTGAGGCGTGGCAGGTAGCGCCATTTGCGCTTTCAAGGCTGCCAATTCATCATCAACGCCGCTACCAGCTTCCAGAACCGCAAATTGGCTTTCTAAATCGGCACCAACCAACTCGCCCGCCGCTTTGGCACGAGCTTCTTGGAGCATGACTTTTTCTTCCATGCGCTCGAATGCTGCCATCGCACTGCTGGTTCCCAGCCGCCCCACAGCGCCTTCGAGTTTCTCCTGAGCCTTAGCAGCAGAAATCCGTGCCTTGAGCATATCCTTTTTGGTCTTGGCTTCGGAAATTTTACTTTCCAGCGCCACCAAACTGCGCTTGAGGGTGCCCATCTGACCAGATTGACCATCGAGTTGGGCTTTTAGCGTATTAGCGGTTTCGGCGTAAGTCTTCTTTCGCTCCAGTGCTTGCCGTGCCAGATTATCATCGCCTTTTTCAATCGCCAACCGGGCATTGCGTTCCCACTTGCTGGCTTCATTTTGGGCTTGATTGTACTGTTGCTCTGTGCGTTTTTGCGAGGCAATGGCTTGCGCAACTGCCTGACGCAACTGCACCAAGTCTTCCTGCATGTCCAGGATAGACTGATCTAGCATTTTCTCGGGGTCTTCAGCCTTGCTGACCATGTCGTTCAGGTTGGCTCTAACGACTCGACCAATCCGATCAAATAATCCCATAATTGTGTCTTTCCTTTTGCATTTTACAAGGTAAGCTTTCCCAGGCTGCTGGTTAAGAACTGCCTAGTTCAATTCAATGGAGAGGTCAACTTGTCCCTGCCCCTTTTTTAAGTTGACACTCCCGCTGCTAGAACGCCAAGCGTTTAGGGGGGGATTTTTGGTTTAACGATGCAACTTGCTCTATCGTAGCTGCCTACCGTTTTAGGAGATGAGTGCTATCACCCTTCGCTTGCAGGGTCTTTGGCAGTGGTTGACGAACGCTCGGGTAGCTGGGCTGGCACACCTTCGCCGCTCAACATTTGCCTCTTCATCGCTGCTAGTTCCGTATCAATATCATTGCCAGATTCCAGGGCGGCAAATTTCTTTTGTAGATCGTCGGTTCCGAGTTCGGCGATCGCTTGTGATTGGGCTTCGAGTTGCAACACCTTTTCTTCCATCCGCTCGAAGGCACTCAAGGAATTGCTGGTGTTAATCCCGCCCAGCATCTCGTTGATTTTTTGAGACGCTTGAGCAGAGCGGGCGCGAGCAATGTACATATCTTTCTTGGTTTTAGCCTCACCAATTTTGCTCTCAAGCGTCTGCATATCCTGCTTTAGCCTGACCACCACGGTATTTTGCTGCTCCAGAGCAGCATTGATCGCTGTCGCGGTTTCGTGGTACGATTTACGCCTGGTCAGTGCTTCCCGTGCCATGGCCTCATTGCCTTGTTGCAAGGCAAGCTGGGCGCGGCGATACCATTCTTCTGATGTGGACTGGGCTTGAATAGCCTGCCTCTCGCTGCGTTTTTGGGTAGCGATCGCGCTCGCCACAGCCTGCCGCAGTTGAACCAGATCCTCCTGCATGTCCGTGACTGTCTTTTCGAGGATTTTTTCTGGATCTTCCGCTTGACCAATTAGAGCGTTGGTGTTAGCGCGAATCACCCGAAGGATGCGGTCAATCAGTCCCATGAAGGCTCTCCTAGCACTTTGCCGATCAGGTAGGCTGCCTATTGCCCACTCCCGCGACTAGGCCGAGCTTTGTTTTTAGCAGTAGCAGACCCAGCCTGGATACTGTTCTGATCGTATCGTACTTTTAGCTCAGCTATCTGGCGTTGTTAGGATTCCTTCACACTCTCTACCATAGAGAGCCACATTCAGCCATAAACTGCAGTCTTCGTTTCCTCAGTCGAGCAGTTTCTTTGTGCCGCGTATAGAACATCCTTTGGTTAATTGGATATAATATTTATATTATACTACATTTGTTAATGTTTGTTAATGAAGCTGTCAACATATGCCAAGGAAGTGCTGGGTGTCAGCTACCAAACAGCGTGGCGGTGGTGGAAGGCGGGTAAACTCCCCCACCCCGCACATCAAGCGGACACCGGAACGGTAATTGTACACTATTCCCCGGATGAGATTGACCACAAAGGTAGACCCATTGATGTGGCGGCTATTTATGCTCGCGTCTCGTCTGCCGAAAACAAATCTGAACTGGATACTCAGGCAGAAAAATTGACCCTGTATGCAGCTGCCAAAGGATATCGGGTGGCTCACGTAGTCAAAGAGATTGGCAGTGGCATCAATGATTCAAGACCTAAACTAACCCGACTACTCCAGTTAACGGATTATGGAATTCTACTGGTGGAATACAAAGACCGACTGGCAAGGTTTGGCACCAACTACATGGAATTGCTGCTCGGTCAACTTGGAGTCAAGTTAGAAATCATTAACACAGCCGAAGATGTGCCCGATGAGTTGAGGATGGACTTAATAGCAATTATCACGTCCTTCTGCACCCGGATTTACGGACGTAAGCGTTCTACTCCCAAAACGGAACGGCTGATCGCTGAACTCGAAAACAACAATGCCGACGATAATTAACTCTCTTAGAATGTCGTTTAAATCACTCAATCACATTTTAGGCGTTCTGGAAGAACAGAACCGCTGGCAGGAGCAGCCATTTCAACGCTTACTCAAGTGTTGGTCGGAGGCTGTAGGCTCACCAATCATGGCCCATACTCGACCGCTCTCGATTCAGCGAGGCGTTTTACGGGTGGCAACTTCTAGCGCTTCCTGGGCGCAAACGCTGACGTTTGAGCGCCAGCGCATTCTAGAAAAGTTGAATGCCCAGCTGCCCAGTCCTTTGGTAGATATTCGCTTTTCTACGGCTGGGTGGCAGCGTTCTAAAGACAGCAACCCAGGTGCTGGAAACGAGGCAGCAACTCAAATGTGGCGCGAGCATCCTAGCTGCCTTGTGGATGCACCTCGTGTACCCAAAATAAGTGTTAATCCTAATTCCCAAAACCCAAATGCTGCATTTGAGCACTGGGCTAAGGTAATGCAAGCGCGATCGCACGGCCTACCGCTTTGTCCTCAGTGCCACTGTCCCACCCCTGGAGGCGAACTTCAGCGCTGGAGTGTTTGTTCAATCTGTGCTACCAAACAGTGGTAGTCCTCACCAAAAAGAATTCAGCACTCTCCGAGTCAGGATGAATCTAATCAGCCGCAACCAACCTAGGACAACGATCTTTATCTTTAGTAAGATAATATTTGACTCTCAGTTCCAACCCCCTCCAGCGGACTCTACGGATTGGATGCATGCCTGATAAGTTATTGTGATTTTGCCTAAGTCAAGGGGGGGTCTACCCATATTTATTCGAATTTAGCCTTGATCCCCAGTTAGTTTGACTTAAAGCTGGTATAGCTAAATTAAAGCTTTTGTATCAAAATCTTTACATAATAATTGACATTTATAACAAGAATATAAAGAGATTATTAAGACTGTTTTTGCTTGGGGATCGCTATAACCTAGACCAATGCCCAGTTTGGTGGTTGCAATCTGCCTCGAGCTATAGATGCAAAATAAAGGTGCAGACGATTTCCAAACATCACTAGAAATGAAAAGCCAAAACTTCTTAACTTCTGCTTGCCGATATTGTCGGTATTACCAGCCAGAGGGACGTCGCGGTGGTATGTGCCAACAGCTTGGGGTGCAAGTTCAAGGCAGCTGGAAAGCTTGTGCTTTAGCGCTGCCACCATTTGCACGTTCTTGGTCAGGTCTGGAAGGGGTTATAGTGTGGTCAAACGAGACGCCGTTGTTGCCTGCTTCGGGCCCCCTAGTTTCTGCGTTAGCCGGTTCTCAGTTAGACTCAGCTGAGCTTCCAGCTCGTTCCATCCCTAAACTGAGAAACCCTGTTCTAAGGTAGCCAGGGGTATTGGCGAAAATTGGGTTGACGCTTTTCCAGAAACGCCTGTTTCCCTTCAGCTCCTTCTTCAGTCATGTAATAGAGTAAGGTGGCATTCCCAGCCAGTTCCTGTAGACCGGCTTGACCATCACAGTCAGCGTTGAATGCCGCTTTTAGACACCGAATTGCGATCGGACTTTTTTCTAAAATTTCGTTAGCCCACTGGATGCCTTCAAGTTCGAGCTGTTCCACCGGCACGACGTAGTTGACTAAGCCCATTTCCAGAGCTTGAGTAGCAGTGTACTGGCGACAGAGAAACCAAATTTCCCGCGCCTTTTTTTGACCGACGATCCGAGCTAGATAGCTGGCACCAAACCCACCGTCGAAACTACCGACTTTGGGGCCGGTTTGACCAAAAATTGCATTGTCTGCCGCGATGGTGAGGTCGCAGATGAGGTGAAGGACGTGCCCCCCACCGATCGCATACCCAGCCACGAGCGCAATCACGACTTTGGGCATGGAGCGAATCAGGCGTTGCAGATCGAGCACGTTCAATCGTGGAACGCCATCATCGTCCACATACCCAGCTGTGCCGCGAACGCTTTGATCGCCTCCAGCACAGAAGGCGTATTTGCCATCAGTGTGAGGACCAGCCCCTGTGAAGAGGACGACGCCGATTTTGGTATCTTCGCGGGCATCACAGAAGGCATCGTACAATTCAAAGACAGTTTTAGGACGGAACGCATTTCGCTTATGGGGGCGATTGATGGTAATTTTGGCAATGCCTTCGGTTTTGTGATAAATGATGTCTTCGTAGGTTTTGGCGGTTTGCCATTCGAATTGCATAGAGGGTGCGATCGCTAGTTGGGCTTGAGAATTCTAACCTAGTGCTGAGAAGCAGAATCGATATCTTAGCTACGATGTCAAGGCACGGCGGCAACCATAACTATAGGATCGAGGAAAGAGGGGGGATTTATGGTGGCAACACAGAGTAATTCAGGCGTCGAATCTCAGAATGTTGATGACCTGTCGGTAGACAGCAACGTCATCGATCCGAAAGCAGACCGATTAGGATATGCGCCCTTCGCCAGGCATCTTGCAGACAGTATTTGCAAAATGGCCTTTGCTAGAGGGTTTGTTATTGCAGTTTACGGTCCGTGGAATTCCGGCAAATCGACACTACTGAACTTCATAGTCCACTACCTAAAGCAAAAGCCAGAGAGCGAGCAACCAATCATCGTGCCCTTTAATCCCTGGTTGGTTTCTGGAAACGAAGATATTACAAGGCGCTTCTTTGAACAAACACAGAGTGTTTTGAACGAACAAAAATTTGTGCCGAAAGGTCTTAAAGAGCGACTAGCAGGTTTGGCTAATATTGTTTCTCAAATTCCTCTTCCTTACGCTCAAGCTGGCAGTGCAGTAGCAACATTATTTGACGATAAGCAAAAGGATGCTTCCGACTTAAAAGAAGAAGTCGAAAAAAGCATGCTACAGACGCATCCGCGTATAGTCGTCGCCATTGACGATATTGACAGACTTGACCCTGAAGAAATCAGGAACCTGTTTCGTGTTATCAAAGCATTCCCAAATTTTAATGACATTGTATATCTTTTATTCTGCGACCAAGAAATTGTGAGCAAAGCACTTGCAGAAACACCAGATGAATCTGGAGAAGAATACCTTGACAAACTTATTCAAATTACTTTTAAGTTACCTATTCCAGCTCAAGCTTCACTGCGCAGATTACTCTTTGAACAGCTCGATACCGTACTTGCTGACACACCAAAGCAGCTATTTGCTCAAACACACTGGGAAAAGGTTTACTTTGAAGGGATAGACCACTTTATTACCAAACTCAGCGATAGCGTTCGCCTGACCAACAATTTGAGGGTGACATACCCGGCAGTGAAAGGTGAAGTTAACTCAGTTGATTTCATTGCCGTTGAGTCGCTGCGAGTCTTTTGCCCAATGATATATGACATAGTCCGCCTCAATCCTAAGGCTTTTGCGGGGAACCCGGATAACGAAGGTTTTCTAGGTTTTACAGTAGAAAACCTAAAAGCTCTTCACAATTCGTGGATGGATCAAGTTCAAGCTCAGGATAGAGAGCCAGTAAAACGGCTGCTATTGCGCCTCTTCCCTAAGTTAGAAGGCGTTTGGGGTAATACCCACTACGGTGCACAACAGGAGTTAACATGGCGCAGGCAACTCCGCATATGCAGCTTAGAGATATTTCCAAACTACTTTCGTCTGGCGTTACCAGAAGATGACTTACCGAATAGTGAGATCAAAGTCATACTTGCCTTGGCGAGAAATGCGTTGGCATTTGGAGAAAATCTTGTAGAACTCTCGAATCAAAAACGCCCTGATGGCACAACCGAAGTTCGGAAATTTCTGGAGCGGCTTGAGGATTATACTGAAAAAGAGATTCCATTGGATTGCATTCCCTCAATTGTGCAAGCTTTTTTTGATGTAGGTGATCAGCTTTTGCGTCCTGAAGACGAAGCGTGCGGAATGTTTGATTTTGGGAATGACGTTAGAATCGGGCGCATCATCTGGCAGCTTTTGCGTAAGCTTGAGGAGCCAGCACGGTTTGAGGTGTTGAAAGAGGCGATGTCAAATAGTAATGCCCGTTCAATAATTGTGCGGGAAGTAGGAATCTTCGGTCAGCAACAAGGGAAGTATGGAGCAGATGAACCGAGTCTAGAAGAGGAATGGCTCATCAGTGCAAAACACCTTAAGGAACTAGAAGAACTCGCCTTGAAGAGGGTGCAAGATGCCGCCCAGGAAAACTCCCTACTGCAAACTCCAGGTTTACCGCAGATCTTGTATTATTGGCGGCAGTGGACTAGCGAGGAGGAAGTCAAGCAGTGGGTTCAACAGGTGAGCAGCGATGACGAAGGGTTGCTTAAATTATTGGAAAAGTTCCTCGGAAAAACCTTTAGTCAATCTGCGTCTGATCAGCTTGAAACAAGTCAATACAGGTTTGACCTTAAGTGGCTTGAACTCTACCTTGATCCATTATCAGTCATTGACCGCCTTAGAAGCCTCGATGATCAGATTGTGTTAACACAAGAGCAGAAAACTGCAATCAGCCAGTTTATTCAAGAATTTGAGGAGCGCTTAAACCAGTCGGATTCGCAGTGAGGAAAACCTGAAATTATTGTGTGTGGTGTAGTGGCGATCGCCCGGAATCCAGGTGATAAGATGCACCACTTCGCTGCGTCCATCGTGTCGCAGTTCCTACGGGTCTATGTATTTGACGACGAGATAAACCATGACCAGTTTTAGCTGTTCCCTCTATCGTTTTTTTGCGTGATTAACACTCCCACGGCTTCTATCCTTGGGAGTGTGACGTGCATTTTGTTGACGACTAGCATGTTATCCATGCTATCATGCTAGCATGATTCAGTCGTTCAAGGATGCTGGAACTGAAGCTATATTCAATGGAGAGGACACAAAGACCGCCCGTAAAACCTATCCAAACGACATTTGGTCAGTTGCAAGACGAAAGTTAGACTTACTGGATTCGGCTACTAGCCTGAACGACCTTCGCAATGGATAGCTTTAGGCCCTGACCAAGTTGAGATTATTGATTATCACTAAATAACTATCGTTATGGTTAGAATACCAACTCATCGCCCACCAACTCACCCCGGGGAGATTTTGCAAAAAGAATTTCTGGCGTTGCTGAATAGAAAGATGATTCAAGCTAATACGGGTATTGTCCGATACCTTAAGTAGTGAACTAGCAATCGAATTGAATACTTCAGCATCTGCACTGACTTGGAATAGCACAATGTTTTTCGATGCAGTCGTGCTAAATAATGACGTAAACGGGTGTTTTCACCTTCAACTCTGGTCATGTATGTTTTGCTTACAATATGGTCTTCCGAAGCAATAAAACTGGGGTAAACTTTCCATCCATCTGTGACATAGAAATAGCACTGCCAACAGCAAACAATGTCCCACAAAGGTTTAAAGGTTTTCGCACTATGGTCTCCCAAAACCCAAGCCAAAATTCCTTCACTATAGCGTTTCCTAGTCTGCTGAGGTACAGTAACAGCAATGTGTAAACCAACTTCGGATATTATCTAGAGACACCTTACCAAAAGCCTCTTCAATCGCTTTAGCTAAGTCAGGATAATTTCTGGCG
>JAABUX010003229.1_pt1 | contig 21849 bp, 13 predicted proteins | sample 5561851 | NCBI WGS metagenome assembly JAABUX01 (sample SAMN10711883, study PRJNA513361) | rock metagenome | isolation source: Antarctica rocks | place: Antarctica: Victoria Land, Richard Nunatak red sandstone | collected 2016-01-03 | reverse complement strand
ACTAATGGATGGATGTAGCTATGTAGAATGGAATAACCATCACGAGAAATCTCTATTAGTCTGCCAAGGCCCCCTGACTAGTCCTGATTAGTGACTACCGAGGTTGACCCGGTCTGAATTCCAACATTTCCTTCACATGAGCTAAACCCCTTTAATCGAAATATCACGGTTAGCCTCCATGAAATGCCACTACGCATAGGAGCCAGCGCTTTTGGATGACCATTGCGCAGCTAGATTCGACTCTGATTTAGCAGAGATTGAAGCTAAATATTGCTCATTAGGAATCAAGGCCATTGAATATTGTGATCAACGGTGCTTGTCCTCTTGCGAAATTTACCTTGATTGGATTGTCTTCAAAGGGACAGCCAAAGACTATATGATATTCTGCCTCTGCATCCAAAATCCAGCAATTGTGTGGTTCATTTTGTTGCCTGGTTTTGCCTTGTTGATCCGTTTCCTCAAGCTTGTCTCTGACGTGTCTGCCTTTAGCTGCCTGCATGGTCCCTGCGTTCCTGCCATGGGAATACTATCTATTTATCTTTGTGCTGTCGGTTTCAGCCTCGTCGTTTCTCTCACCGCCTTATCTTTCCCGTTTTTGAGTATTCGTCGGGCAGATGCCTTGCCGCAATCTCATCTACTGCAGACATGTAACATCCTCCTAAAAATGCACGGCTAATTGCGCCATGGTTACTTTGATTGGTTTAAGCGTGACGCATCGCATCGAAGAAGCTGAGTACTACCAGCTGAGACTTCTACTACAGGGACTGAAACGCTTAGCGGTGGGCTTTTGGCTTGCCATTGACCTATTGCTTCTCACAACTTTGTCTTGTGGAGCTTTCTCAGAGGTACATTTTCTCCCAAATAGGCATGCTATGTCAACATTTACCTTACGTTACGGCTCTTTTTCACGCTACGGACTCTAAATGGGAGTGATGTTGATGGAGCATCTCTTCACTTTCAGCGGTGGCAGAAACTTCCCCTTGGACGGTAGTGGTCCAAAGGAGCGATCGTTACTATCATCTTGACGATACTCGTAAATTTTCTCGTAAGAATTTTGTCTCTCATCGGGTACGGCAGGTCTCTTGCCATTCGCAGCTCCAGGCTAATCCGAATCGTAGCCTGCAGGAGTCTATATACTTCCGAACCGTCTTCGGCACAACCTCTCTAGAGTTTTCGCTCTTCACTTTGACTAACTGGTGTTATCTTTGCACACTGAAGTTGGCGTCTCGAATTTGGTGGACGTCATATCTTTTTGGGTGCGCCGTACTTTGTTCGGTGGTGGCTTCCACAGCAATAGTGTGTTTGTTGTTGGGTCTGACGTTCTCATCACTTCGACAAGTCCTATTTCCATTCAGTGAAAGAGTTAATTTTAGGGGAGCATTACTGACAACATACAGATTCTCCTAATGGTCAGCGATCTTCTATACTTATTCCGAAGTGTGTACTACGTCAGGACCAAGTCGATGGGCGAGATAGGGCCATCGGACCAAACCCTTAATGTGCAGAGGTCGTCCACATCTTCGATGGTAAAAACATGAACCAGTCTGGAGTCGGGACAACTACGACGTGCAGATCCTGGATCCCAAGAGGCTGAGTTCCAAAATAATCTCACCCACAGCGGTCTCTTACCCACCGCGAGTCAATGTCAAAGCCCAACGAACACGTCATCCACAGGGCCAGATCATGAGACAGAGCTGGACGTGCTCAAGACCGCAACAAACCAACAAGTCCCGAACACGACATTTATAGAGTGGGGGCCACGCAGGTGCGGCAGTTCGCGCTGCTTGGAAGACCTCAAAGGATAGGAAGGACGAAAGGGAGAGAATCTTGAGGCTTAAAGGGTTGCGCGTTGGAAATAAGAACGCGCTTGACTGGGATGAACCAGCAGAGTGTGCTTGTACGAAATTTCTGATTTTCTGGCATTGCCCAAGCCCAAGCTACCCAAACAAAGGCAAACGTGCGACAACTCTAAAAAGTCCGTGATACAGTAGTAGCGTCTATCATGGTCTGCTTAACAAACCTTCTCCATTGAGCTATGCTTGCAGTCTCCTGCAGCAAGCCTGCATGCGATACCGTCTTGATCACGCATGCTTTAAGCTAGCCAGCGCCTCTCTCTGTGCGTTGCGTACACATTACATGAACAACTCGTTACCCAAGCCGGTCTTTATTGGATCTTTCCTCCACACGATGGTTTCCGCGCTGCCGCAGGGGGTCAGCTTCTATCGACCTTGCTATAGTTGCACAAAACAAAAGGTCAAGGTCATTTACTGAATTGCTTTTGTAGAAGACTTGTAACCGTTCTTACTGAAGAATACTACCTATAAGTCTACAGTGTGATACAAAACCACCAGCCTAAGCTCTCCGTATAATCAAAACTGGCGATTCGATGAATTGGTAGTACTTGGATGCGAATGACGCCTCTCCTGGGACAACTCTTCGTCCGCATAACTAGAAACCCTGTTCCCTTCCTGTAGCTAGCCCGGAATTCCATCAAATGTATGCCTATGCGGCAGCTAGCCTAGGAAGCTCAGGAAAGTAGAATCCACAGTGAATTCAATGTCCGACTTCAGATTCCTTCGATTAACCAATTGGCTAGCGGTAGCTACATGGCCTGCGAGGCACTGCATCGGCATAACAAGCGTAGGTGTCTGGCTCAGAAGTCGTTCCCGCACGACTCTCATTGGTCGATAAGACCAATGATTGACTACCCTTGATCGAACACTTGCAGAGTTGATCTGTCATGATTGTCAGGTCGGATAGCAAGGAATTGCCAATGCATTTCGTCCCCATAAATCCCTCGTTTTCCCTCTACCACTTATAACACCCTCGTCGCCTTCGGTATACCTTCAAATCTCCCATTCTTTCTACCATGTCCCGACTATCATATCGTGAGGTCGTTGAACTAGCGAGAGGATTTGATCGACTTAATCTTTGGGGAGCCGTTAGCGATGAGCAAGGAGATAAGAAAGTAGAGGTCGAGATCCTGTCCACCTTCAAGAACAATCACCAGCTGACCGGTTTTGATCTTCCCAGACGAGTGAAGCTCCTTGCTCACTCCACCTCACTGAGAGATCTCGGAGAACCGTTCGCTTCTCAGCAATCGAATCGGTCACAGTGGAGACTGCGACTCACGACCACTGGTTCGTGGACAATCAGATTGATGTCATCCATGTCGGAGCAAAGTATAAGAATTCATGGGATCTTGTTGTTGAAGCGCCACAGTGTCTCCCAGGACCGACCACTCGATATGCGATACGGGACGTAGCTCCGACAGAGCCAGCTGAGGTTGACGTGATGGCACATGGAAAGCGCTATGCAAAAACGAAGGCGCAAAATCGATTCATATCCAACGCGCTCGATGCATTTCCCAAGCAGATCGACAGCTTAACCACTTACTACAATAATGGTTTGATAAAAGAGAACCTCAAGTCAAGGATGGAATTACGCCTCTTTGCCATAGAATATGAGGTAATTACAAGCCACACTTGAAGAAGTAACACGCTGATCGCCAGCAGAATTCTCTGCTGTCCACCAAGCAAAGCTTTGCACAGATCGCTACCTTCCTTTGCTTCAGCGTGTTATCAGAATTACTCTCGATCGACCAGTCCGGAAATTTCAATGATCGAATTCTAAGACTGCAAAGGCGTACTCCCAAAGCTTGGGATGAATATATAATGCAGGTGCCAGAAGCATTGCAATGCATATATAGCGACGACGAAAATCTGGGAAAGATCGAACGTGAAGCAATCTTACTGCTTCGTGAACAATTCTATATCTCTAAAGGTGGCACAGACCAACAAAGGCTCGCTGTCCGTAAATCTTCCATCCTATCGCCCCAGGAGATCTTGTCCCTCTATGGCCTCATATATGGGGTTTGGAACCTCGAGCCACAGCCGTTCGGTATGGGCGATCCCACGGAACTACAGACGGCTCTCATGCAGTCTCGAATTTTCAAGGAGGGTTCAGAAAAAGGTCGCATGATGATATCAACCACCTCAAAGATTGAAGAGTGGGGCCTTCAGCTTGCTGCAGACTTGCTAGTTGGCCTTCCTAAAGCCGTCTGGATCTCAGAACCCACACTACGGAATCAAATCGGATTTCGCGACCTGGTACAGCTGGACTTGTACACGTCAGTGATTGCTCTGAAATCATTAGCACGTCGCTAACAGCAGCAGTTTAAACGCCAAGAAGGGGCTTTGTCTTCATCAGACGCCGGAGAACGATACCCGCTTACTGCTCACATGGAGTCTTCAGTGCACCGGTCGAACTCGGGAAAAACTCCAAAAGTGGGCGGCATCGCAGCGTGCAGACGAGATATATGACGAACTGATCAACGATTTCCGGCAAGAGTGTGAGCTTGCCGAATTGGCCGTGATCCATGTCGCTCTAGTCGCCCTCCTACGACTCCGCTTTGGCCACTCTGAGAGAAATGACCCTGCCGAGCTACGCCTTTTTTGTCAATTCCGGATATTCTTGCAAGGCTTCGTTGACCCTGGCACGCAAGTAGTACTGGAGCATATGGCTTGGGCATACCACGACTCACTTGTACGTTCCATGCCCCGACCCTCTACTAAGATCCAAAACATTCTTGCATTCTTGAGCAAGGTCTCTCCTTCAAAGTGCGGCCATTCCAAGACTGCAACGAATTACTACACTCTTCGACTGGCCCATAACAGCGAGGAGGCGTTTGCTCACATGGGTGTTCCGTATGGTCTCAGCCAGTATTAATTTTGGTATGAACTCACATCTTCCAGCTGCCCTCCTCATTGCTCCTCTCACAACGATCATCTTCAAAGCCTTCCTTCTACAAAATGATAAGAGCGTCATGGATGAGGTGTACGCTAGGGTGGCACAGCAAGAGGCAACAGTTGCAGGGATGTCGCGCAGTACGAAAGAGAAGGATTGCTGGTGGTAGGTTTACGTTAGCCCACGGGCCGTAGCCTATTTAGCCGCTGAGAGAAGGATTGTTATTACGACTGTGCATTGAGGCGAAGCTGTTTAATGACCATCGATTTTCGGTAGCATTAATCTGATGACTTGTTCTGTTATGTTTGACAGCCTTACAACATGCAGCGAGATCCTGTCATTTACTTTCCAGTTGATTCCAGACCTGTCACGTGACCGCACTAAGAGAGCCATCATGTCACGACAAAAAGGCTTACTTAGCGTGCCAAACTTGACATCCTGATGCTTCAGAAAGACGAGTATGTCTTGTCCGCAGCACACTTCTTCTATAACCGTGTGGCTAGGTGTTAGATAACACTCCGAACTACTTCTGGAGGAATTAACATCCCTCATCGTGGAACTTCGAGACTCTGCTGCTTCCATTCCAATGTCGCAGAGATCGGGGGCAAGTAGTACTCTGTCCGTCGCGACCGGCCTTGCATGATTAGTCGGTAGTTCTAATCTGAGAGCAGCAACTTACTGGCCCGAGTAATTTGTTCTCGGAGCATATACGTCATCTTGACCATACATATGATAGTAGTATCCTCTGGGTAAGGTATGACAATGTTCATGGCCACATTCTTGAAGAAAGCCACACGCAGAAAAATGTTAGGAAGGACATTTAGCGACCAAGAACTCCTTGCAATAACAAAGTAGGTAGGAGGTGTCACCATACCTGAACGAATAGATCGTACGGATACATATTGCAATATCATTAATGTGATAATCTGCTCAGTGGAAATTGCGAAGGGTACTATACGGACAGCATAGACCCACTTGTACAGCGAGCTGATGGGAATGAGCAACGATTTTTCCAAACTCGAGAGCGTGAGAGTAATAATAGATTGGGGGAGTCTATTGGACAGGAGCTTTCTAGACATTTCACCTTGCCGTTTCCTGGCGGCAAGAGGGTCTCTGCTCATCAACAAGACCTCGGCCTGCAGACCAAAAGGGTCCAATTTCGCGCGTGCATGCAGTAACATCATTTCGGAATAACACAGGTTGATGGCTTGGTCACAAGTTCCTAGCAGACAATTTTATTTTCGGGATCGATACGCTTACCTTTTCGATGCTTGTCATAATTACGCTTCACAGCGTTACGGATAATCCAGGCAGGCGCACCTTCGACACTCAATGCTTCTACGATTCTGCGCGTGGTGATTTCATCATTGACGGGGTCCTTATTGAGCCTGTAGTAATCTAGGAGCTCTTCCATTCCTCCCAGAGTTTGAGCATCTTTCAGAGGCACATTGCCGTTTCTCCGAGAACAAATTTCCTGGGCTTTGGCCTGCAGGGTGATCAACAAAGGATCCGACCAAACGCGGAACAACTTACATTAAGAGCCCTCCATACATTATAATAGGTAGCTTTCTCCAGACCGAGCTTGAATCGAACAGCACGAACATCGTCATTAATGAGAATTTCCACCATAACGTACGAGATACCTTGACTTGACTACTTGAATTTCCTTCTTAATCGTATCACATTGTCTCTCGGTTGGAGGTTAGGATGCTTTCATCGGATAGTCTGTGGTGTGACACACATGTCGTATCTGATGAATGTTAATGGAACGGTTGGTTGTCTAGCTATGGACACGTTGGCTATTTGTAGTCCATGCCAAGCATATTTTACATGACTACTCTGCTTTCAACCTTGTATATATTCACGATTAAGCGTCGCTATGAAATGTGCAGCTGTAGGCGCTCGTCCAGGGAAGAAGGCCTGTGTGCCATGTAAGTACCCTCTGGTCACCAGCTCCTTTAGCGCTTGATGCGTAAGATCGCAAGCTGAGATCAGCAGGCGATTATCTGAGCGCGGTATAATTCCGCAAAGAGTGCACAGAGACGGTCAAGTCTTGACGATTTATCCTTTGACATACTGCTCGCATGTTATAGGAGGCGGATGATTATCAATCTCCTCCCCTTTAAGACTCTGTCCACGAATCCTCCAAACTCGCATACTTCTAGCTTATAGATTATTAATATAATATTTAGATACAACATTTATTACTAGTTTACCTTTTATCTTACTACTTCTTACTCTTTACTCTATATTACTAATAATATAATTATTATACTACTCCTATATTCTCTAGATACACTATATAAATAGATTCTAAGAAGTTTAATTATCTTTACTAGATATTAATTATACTTATTATATTATAGTAATTATTATCTATAATATAAAACTCTAAACTCTAAACTAGTTAGTAATAATAGTAGTAAATCTTAATTAGTAATATTATAAAAGATTTATAATAGATAGAATATAACTCTTCTAGATTCTAATAAAAATATAGTAATAAGATTAGAATATAGTTATATCGAGTAATAAAGATTATATAAATATAAGTCTCTTATATACAAGTAAGTAAGCTAGATTATAAGTAAATAAATAATATTAATTAACATTAATTAATTAATTAATTAGATTTCTACTAAGATACTAATTTATCTATAATATTCGCTATAGTATTAGATAATTAGTAAGTAAGATAAATTATAAATAAATATATTATATGTAGATAGTAAGCAAGTAATATATATAATAGAAGTAGATACTAAGTGTTACGAGCTGACTCAGGTTCTTTGAGGTTCGTCGAACCTAGCTAAGATCTGAGCTAGGTCTTGGCCAGCTCTACTGGGTCTACTCCCCTTCGGGATAGCGTCTTGGCATTGAACACCTCCTGTATATACTGCACGCGTGCACTATGCTTGCTCCCTAGCTTTAGTTTCCTAGTTACCATATCTACATGTCCTGCACTGTATTAATCCTGACACTAAGTGGATAGTAAGTAAGTATTAAGTATATAAAAGATAGTATTAAGAGTTAAGAATTTTATCTACTAATAATTTAAGATATAGAGTAAAGAATAAAAGAATATTTCTATTTCTATTAAATTTATTATTAATAAATAAAGCTTAATTATAAAGATATAAAAATAATAATAAAATAGGATAAATATTTAATATAGTAATCTTCTTTGTGATGGGTTAGACCCATGGAGAGATTAGGTGCAGATAGCACCTGCATCGATTGTCGCGGAACCCTTCCGCGCGCCAAGATACAGGCTAGAAAGGGGGTTCGATAGAGAGGAGTTCTCCTTCTCTCCTTAAGTTATTCTTCTTGTATTATAGACAGTCGTAGTCACTAGACATTATACTACGACCTCTCACATTCTTTAAGATATAGATATTATAAATAACTTTATACTAAGATTATTAGATATATTTAATTTGAAAATAAAATAAGGGAATAAGAATAATATAATAAGCTGTATATACTAGATATATACTAGATATATAATAAGTTATATAATTTATATATTTAACATCTAAAGTTATAATAATTAGATAGTTATAGTTTATTAACTTAACTTAACTTTATATAAATTATCTTATTAGACTTTACTTATAATATAAAATTATAGTAACTTAAATTAAGTAAAATTTAAATAACTTACTTATAAATATCTTCGCGTAGCTTAAATTTAGAGAATTATAATCTATTTACTTTAACTTAATATAAGCTTTTTACTTATTAAATAAAATCTACTAATCTAAAGTCTACTATTATAAATATCTTATTACTAGATAAATTATTATTATAAAATTATTTTTATTATTTACTATAACTTAGTTATTATAAGTAACCTCTTACTAAGATTTAAATACTATTCTTATCTTATTTTACTATTTTATTAGCTTTAGTATAGATATATTAATAGTTATTAGAAGAGCTTAGATAAATAATATACTTCTTGTTACCTTTACTTTTACTTATTTCTATTTCTATTTCTATTTCTACTTCTTAATATTAATATTATTAATATATTATCTTAAACTACTTTATCTTTAATCTTCTTACTTCTTGTAGATTTAAGTAAGTTGAAGTATATATAAGTACTTTCTCTTACTTATATAAAGTCTAAGTTAATAGACTTTATATACTTATCTTACTAATCTTAATTTACTAAGTATATCTTAAAAGAACTCTATCTTTATATTAAAATTTAGATATCTATTATATAGATAGATAGATAATTCTACTACTATATATTATTTCTAATATAAAATCTATAATATAATCTCTTATTAAATTTGTATATTACGCCTTTAATAGAATATGATAGCTAGTAGTAAAGTATATAAAGATTCTTGTACTACTTAATATAAGCTTAAGTACTCTTAGCTTAAAGATCTAATAAATAATATAACTCTAGATAAACTAAAAAAGAATCTATCTTATAAAATTAAAACTTATTACTATAAATAAGTTAAAGTCTATTAAAATATTTAAAAAAGATAGTAACTACATTCTATATAAATTTAGTATAGATAGAAATACTAGCTAGTTATCTAGTATATAGTTTAAGATTATAGCTTTCATTAATAAAGACTTATTTAATTCTATATAATATATAGAGACTATAGAATATATAAAAATATAGATTATTAGAATAAATACTAAGAGTAATATAAAAGATAAATTACTAATCTTGTAATTAATAGGATAAATTATATTAAGAAAGTATATATAAAGTACTATATTAATTTAGAAGACTAAGAAGTAGTAAAACTTTATATAAAGAAATATCTAGTATATATAGAAATTAAATTTAAACTAGTAAATATATAGATTAAAGAGATTCTATATAATATTAACGATCTAGATAAGCTCTAATATATTTAAGATTAGTATTATTTTTCTTTTTTACTATTTTTAAGAATAAATCTAATTATAAAGATAATATTATTAAATTTAGATTCTTTATTAAGATATTAGACTTAATTAAATCTCTTTATAATTAATATATAAATATCTTACAAACTTTTTACTTAATATAATATATCTCTTATATACTTAATCTTTTAATATATTAGCTAAAGCTAAGATTTAAAAGATTTAAGTTTTACTAGTATAAAATTAACTAGTACCTATTCTTCTATTTAATAGATTATGTACTAGTACTAATAACTACTAGATTATTAAAGATATAGTTTAGATCTACTATATAAAGATAGGTTTATATTTATAAGATATTTATATCTATTAAAAGTATAAAAAGTCATCGCGAGTAGAAAAAGTAGAAAAATTCTATATACTTACTGCTAAGTACTTCTAGTCTACTATCTAAATAGATTAACTTAGACTTTTTTAAAGATTAATTAAAAGTCAATTAAATTACTTATATAGATTAGAGGGTCTATATAGTCTATAAATGGATATATTAGTCTAGATCCTTCTTAGACCGTAATTAGATATCTTAAGACACGCGCATATTAGATTATTATAATATAAGAGTAATTAGTTACTTGATTTATTCTTTTATTAAGCTTTAATTAAGAGTAAATAATCTATATATTAACTCTTAGAACTCTATAATAATTATATAATATTATGGTAAACTAATTATATTTATTACACTTACTATAAATCTACTCTAGCTAGAAATCTTACTTATACTTATTAAAAGCTAGTCTTCTAATCTTTACTTAATTAAGTTTTCTATATAAAGATAAAAGTATTTATATAGAATCTTAAGAATTTATTTATTTAGTATTTAGAGATTATATAAATAACTAAATATTAGAACTAAAGTCTTCTTTATTTATATTATCTTCTTTTTCTCTATTATAATAATAACTTCTTAGACTATAACTATATTAATAATATAATCTATATACATTTATTAAGTTTTAAGCTAGACTTAAATAATTCTCTATAATTCTCTACGTATTATTATTAAGAGTTAATTAATATATAATCTCTATAGTAGGCTTAATCCTTCTATACTATATATATTAATAACTCGCGCGGTTTAAAATAAATCTATAATAAAGGCTTTCTTAAGATATTTTAAGTAGAAACTAATATATACTAGAATACTTATCCTCTATATTACTACTATATAGATAATTATATTTATATTAAAAAGATATATATTTATAAGATATAGAATCTCTATCTAATTTATAAGTATAGTATATATATTAATATTAAAATATATATCTCTATTATAACTATTAAATATATATATAAATATATATATAACGACTCTAATTAATTTACTCTTTAATTATAGAATAATTAATATATTAGTCTCTACTAGACTATATAAAATCTATATAAGTATTATAATTATAATAAAGATCTATCTATTATCTATTTGAATCTATATCTTTCTAGATATTAGTCTATATAATTTAGTATAGACACGTCTCTATAAATACTATAGAATACTTTAGATAGTACTAAGTTAACTTTTATCTATTTTTTAGTATAGTATAGATTATAAGTAAGATTATTTATCTACAATCTTTTTTTATCTTTTAAAAGTATGAATAATTATTATAAGTAGAAAAAGTAGAATTTTTTTATATACTTACTTTAAAGTACTTAGAAGTTTACTTTTAACTAGATTAACTTAGACTTTTTAAAGGATAATTAAAAATTAATTAAACCGGTAATATAGACTAGAGAGATCTATATAGTCTATAAATAGATATATTAGTATACTTTTAATATAGATATCTAAATCTATAATTTATTTTAAATTATATTATATAAGATATAAGATATAGTAATTTATAAGTATTATAAGTTAATTTAATACTAAAAAATATAAAAATTAAACTTTTATAAATAATTTTATTATAGAATTTTATTATGATAAGTTTTATTACTTATTGTAGTAACTTTCTATTAACTTAAAGTTACTAAAGTTACTATAAGTACTCTAAGTAGACCTTAAGACTCGGAGTAGATTTAAACTTTATAGATATTACCTTCTATACTAGAGTTTCCTAGAGTATTATATCTACTTTATTGAGATTAGTAAAAGATAGTAGACTATATGTTAATATAGATATATAATTAGATATCTATATTCTTATAGCTTTATATAAGAGAAGTAGTATTATTTATAGCTTTTTCTAATTATTAGTTAAAGCTTGTAGAGCTTTAAATATTTTAAACTATAAATAAATAGCTTTATCTAATATTTCGCGTAGTATATATTATATAACGTCTATTTAATAATAATAAAGAATAGATTAGCTATTTTATAAAGGCGGTTCTATTTACTATAAGTAGAGCTTTATATTTACTATTTATATCTACTCTATTCTATAGAGATATTCTTAATCTAATAGATGTATATAATAATATTCTATATTATATATAGATCTTCTCTCTACTTCTATCTAATTTCGCTAATCTATATCTTAATTATAAATTACACCTTCTTAATTAGAAGCTACAATTATTTAATAAGACTCTTATACATTTTAATCTTTCTATTCTAATACTTACTTAAAGTAATAATAAGATTTTAAGATTAGTTATAGCTATTAGACTATAATATTATCTAGAAAGTTATACTAAGAGATATTAAAGTTATATAACTTAATCTTATTTAGCGTACTACATTTAATAGAATTATAATAACTATATTAAATACTTTATAGACTACGTATTTCTTTATTTATAGTACTATAAATACTAGGAAAATATCTCTCTATAAGTTTTCTTACTGTTATTATTACATCTAGTATTCTATTATCTTATATATTATCTTTATAAAGATCATAGTAATATTACTATCTAATAAAATAACTTTATACTTCTATATTAAGACTTCTATATATTTAATTAGTAAGTATATAGATCTAGTAAAACTTCTTTACTATATAGCTTTAATTATCTAAGATAAGATCTCTATATAATATAAGTATAATTTTATAGTAATTAATATAACTCTTTATAATCTCTATAATAATAATATATTCTTTAGTAATATTCTACTTATTATAAATAGTAACTTTATATAGATAATACTAATTATTTCTCGCGGTAACTATGTTATCTAGATAAATATAAATCTAAGGTAAGGGGATTGAGGCACCCGTAGACTGTCGTCGTAGTCGTTACCGGAGGATCCGCCGTAGGCACGCGTGGTAGCCCTCGATCCACGTAGCCATATCTTACTATTCGTCGAGCGTCGTCATGAACTGAATAGGAAGGAACTATTCTTTTCGACCCGGTGCGAATAGCGTCAGCGACATCCCCCGTTCGTATACCAGACCAGTAGATATACGCCCCTAAGGTGAGATGATTTGGGCCCCCAGCTCGTACAGCTAAAATCTCAAGAATGATAGTAGCGGAAGCAATAGGAGTAGTACTATATATAAGTATTAGTATTCTATTATCACGAAGTAAACGAGAAATTATATATGATATAATAGATATAGAACAACTATAAAGTATACGAGTAAAATATAAGATAAGCTTAGACTTAGACTGACCGTTTTTTCGGTACTCAGGCCAGGATTTTGGTATTGACCCAACTCGGTAAACTACTTACGGCTAGCTTATTACCTATATAGGTTTAGCGTTGCATGATAATCATGAGTCTGGTTCTAATTAGAACCGACGCGGTTAGTCTACTTAGACTTAGCAATTTAACCTTATATTATAGTACTACTATGTCACGATCTGACCTGAGGTCACGTGACCGGTCACATGACTGAGGCTTGGCACGCACATATGCTGCCCGTATTCTTCCTAGATAGTTGAACAATCCTTCATTATTTATCACATCTACGTGAACCACGTCTTTGTCGTGACATACTATTGATATTAAAAGAAACGTTTATTTAATTTTCTCGTGTTATATAAAAGCTTATAGGTGAACTTAATAGTGTAGCTTATTTATTTATTTTTCGCGAGCTATAAATAAGCCGTCGCTTGTTGACTTAGTTCTCAGAAATATGTCTAGTAGTAAGAGTACCTCTCGTCATGATCAGGTGGATCAGTCCGTGTAGATTAGATGGATTACTAAGCGATCTATATGAACTACACCTCTTGGCAGGATTTCCTATGTCGATATAAGTAGCGCCGTTTTCTACTGCGATAGGAGCTTTGTTGTTGCGATTGCTATGCATTTGCAGGCTATGCGTTACCCAAATAGGCTTAGCGTCCTTCCTTACTAGAAAGCCCGGACTACTATAACGTAACAAATGGTAGCACCACCTTCTGGCCTCTACTAGGCACCATTGATTGTTCTAGTATGTCGAGATCGTCACCAGCGGTACCAGCACCAGCTCCCTGAGCACCAGTCCTCCCCCAAAGCCTTCCGTAGCGGCATCAGTCCATCAGCTACGACAGCAGGCCTGTCTTCCAGTTCACAAGCTGTCAGCAAGACGTCCGTTAGCTATACCAGCGTCAGCTTTATGAGCACCACCAGCCATATCAGCACCAGCTCCTAGAGCACCAGGTCCCCTCATTTAGCCTTCCGCACCATCCCCAGTCTATTCAACCTCAGACCACGCTATCTGTGAGAGCCTTCCTAAGCGGCAAACCACCCTACATACCGCTATTGAAGCCTCTGCCAGATAAGGGCCTGTTTCATCACCCCTAGCTGCCGTCCAATGGTGTTGGGATTATTGACTCCGAAGGAGAAGCAGGTCTTCCCACAATTCCACTCAGCAACAGCAGGCCTGTCAGACAGCACGGAACAAGGCAACAAGGTCCTTGTTACCATCAGAAATACTACATCCTTCAGCAATCACAGTCAGGCACTGTCTGGAAGTCTCCTTCACCGCTCCTTCCATTTTCCATCCGGAAAAAAAAGCCCAAGCAATAGGCGAAAATCCCCTCACGTCCACGAACGACAACATGGACGCTCCAGGCTTTTCAGACGTACAACGCACCGAAATATCCAACATCATAGCCCCGGCTATAAAGATCTTCAATCAGACTCAGGCAGCTCGTCGTATCTTCCGGCCTGAAGACGTTGGCTATTTTAGTCCTGATCCACAGGCGAATGACGAGAATGTCTACTATAACATTTTCAGCTTCACTGATCGTCTACGTCTCAAGGCCAACAGCATAGATGCGGACGTCATGAGACAGAATATTAACGCTTGCTTGCTCGGTACCGCAAAAGACTGGTACGATAATAAACTAGATCGATTGAGTAAATCCGGTCTACGACACGCCCCGAACGGTATCATTGAGTGGTGCAAGTTGTTAGAAGAACGTTTCCACGACTCATCAAGACCCTTATTACCTACAGATATACAGCCAGGGCCATTCAACCTGAATGAGTTCATCAGAACACTGAATGTCAGCAACGAGGATCCGTACCCTCAGTCATTCACGCTACCCTCATTTAACAACGATATCCATCAGCCAACTGCACAACATGAGACAGAAAATGACAAGAACAGTCAGAAAACGTACGCGTGTCGGATCTGTGCTACTACTTTTGATTCAAATAACTCGTTACACCGTCATATCCGTTCTAGCTGTCTCGTTTCACGTCCAATGACTGCTACTACTCAAGAAACCAAGGTCCTTGGTACGCCCTTACCAACTGAGACCACTCAGCCTACTGGAACTCCTATCCATGAAGATATACCCCAGCCAACGTCATCGAGTCCTCCCCTACCAGATGAGGCCGTTCAGCCTACTAAAGTGACCATCAACGAAGAAATATCATCAATCCCCCTCGCCACCAATAGCGGAAAATCCCATTCAGATCCATCGATTGCCATACATGCTGACGGTCCATTTCCTGACCAAGTCATCAACAAGGCCTTGCAAAAGCCTTCCGTCCGAGGTATCGATAAGACACTGCAGCAGCCTTCCGCAAAGCGACTACTAACAAGGACCTCGTTGGCAACTATTGGTCTTACGGTTCCACTCGTTCATGTCGCTATGGGCAATGAGGATCCACGTCCTATAGTTGCTAGCCACTATACGCAATCAGACAAATGGCGTGATAAACATCCTCCCACCAAGACGACATGGCGACAGTCACCCTCACATCCATTATCTACCGAACAAGGTCCTTTATACCCCATTGCCGGCTACGCCACCTACGTACTACATGGCCGCTGTGGTATGGCCGCTATGGGAATGTCGGGTTACTGATATGCATACAATTCTATTCAGCATTGCTTGCGGCATGCATCTAACTACCGGACGACGTCTACAGGACCTCTGATTGGTCAGGAAGCATGACAAATTCATGACTAATGGTAGCGTATGCCATCGGGGCGATGGCTTTTGTTTTGTTGTTGGCATTTGTTGCGATTGCTATGCATTTGCAGGCTATGCGATACCTAAATAGGCTTAGCGTCCTTCCTTACTAGAAAGCCGGACTTCTCACACCTGACGGCTATTCGATTTCAATTCTTACATTCTTTTCAACAGCAGCTACTCGGGGGAGCCATTCTAGGGGGAGCAGCTTTACGCCAATTTACCCTCCTTTTACCCCTACGCCAATTACCTACCCTCTACTTCAGCCCACCCACCCGCCATATTCAGACAAGACTAGGGAAACCTTTTTCGTGGGGTTCTCCCGCCACTTTACTCATTCTCGGCATTCGCCTTCCTACCACCACCGCACGGCTCTACCGATAATTCCTACCGTGACGCGAGAGGGAGAGAGTGAGAGGAGCGGGAGCGACGACCAGGAGGAGGAGTGATACCGGGCTGGGGTAGCGACGACCTGGAGCGGAGCGGAGCGACCTGGCAGGCACCCCTGGCAGGCACGTCATGCTGCCAGCAGGGAGCGGAGCGGGAGCGACAGCGACACCCTGGCAGGCACGTCGTGCTGCCAGCAGGAGGAGTGATACCCTGTTGGGGGAGCGACGGGATACTATACTGGAGGAGCTACACCATGTTATAAGGAGCTGCGTCGGACTACGCGCCTAGCATGCTGGCAACGTCTCAATTCCTTCAGAAATGGACTCAGACTTATCGATAAGGTCTATACCCAGCTATTCCGACGAGTCTGAAGATTCTCTTCCAGTGGTTACCATTCTAGACTTACTCAGGGGACGATTGCTCAACAACCATATGTCTCATTTACTTCAGTATTCGCTCCGGTGCATTCTTGATACGATACTAGGCACCGAGGATATTCACGGCATAGTTCCAATTAATGTTGTTGTCGCTATAGCGCAAGAAATTCCGTCTCCATTAGGAATTCACTCAGGAGGCCGATACTCAATAACTATACATCGGAATTACCTCAACGATAGCCTCGCCTCAAGCCTGATGATATACCTACCTCCGAGGGATGTTGTTTCCTTATTTGGATTGATGTCACCGTTGGTCTAGCAAGGATGGTACTACATGAGGGGGAGTGTTAGAATTGGGCATCTAGCCCCATCCATAATAGCGTCTTGGCATGGATCATGCAGAACAGAGTTTTCAACTCATTGTTCTTACCTCCCTAGAGTACTATTCATATAGCCATAATCACGTTGCCAACACGTTGTTCAACAATTACGAAGGTACCTCCAGCCCCACCCCTCATTCAACGGTGCCTCCCGCAGAGCCTCCGAGGAAAGCTAGCATCTTCGGGCATGACGGCTTCAACAGCTCTCTTCGGCCTCATTCTACCGTCACCTCATTATCGCTAGACTTGGGCAACATCATGTACTAACATCCTCTCGGGCATGTGACATGCTATGACCAGATCTCCCTTGCCTGTCGGCCGAGAGGTCGATCGCCCGAGCAAACGCCTACGTCGCTCATCATCCACCTCCTCTACTGCCTCAAACACTTCACAAACCGAGGAACTGCCATCAGTCAACAAGGTCAGTCCCTGCTGTGTCACTCGCATGAAATTTGTCTAAATGGATATCCGGTTACAGGCATCGCTTTCGACGATCCCAGACGCGTCGCGGAAGGAAGTCTTCGTCACTTCGCAGACCTCTCGCCCTCCTAAACCACCCGTAAGCTTATGAGCTACATCGCTCACATCACTCCTGAATACTATCTAACACGTTTGATAGGCTGTAAATCAAGCCTGGCCTACTCACCTTCCTCTCTCTCCCTACCCCTCGTCGTACGACAACACACCGCGTCACACACCCTCAGGCCACTCTACTGAAGATAATCAAGACCTTGAATGACTGGCAGTGAGGCGAGATTCAACCCAGACTCTCGAGCAACAGTAAGAATCAGAGCAAAAGCCCGAAGACGAAGGACATACATCTCGATCTCTCAGCAGCAGTAACAGCGAGCGATCCTCATTATAGTCAACGAGTATTGACGATGAGGATGCTCTTTGTCCGCGGTTGACACATTGTATTTTAATTTGCCAGGACTCGGAGCTGGCAATGATATGCCCAAGCAGCGAGTTGGCAGCAACTCCAGAAGGTAATACGAAACCACACATGAGAATGATTATCTTCGACGTTTAACGAAAATTTGGTAGATTACAACCACGAGGCCTGCGAAGAAGGGGCGAAGAGGACTTTAAGGCGGCAGCTCGCTCTTGGCTTGCTACCCGCACTACTACTACGGGTGAGTCATTCCGCCGCCACGGACGTGGGTCCATTAAACAGAAAGCAGCCAGCCAATAATACCTTACCCCACAGGAAGAGAAAGTGCTGGTGGATTATCTCCTTCGAATGTCTCGGAATGGGTATCCGCTTCCCGTCAAATCGCTACACCACAATTGCTCATGTTACCCACCTTCGCTCTGAGCCCTTCTGGCACTGAGCTTCGTGCTCATCCTACCGCCTACGCATCGCTCCTCAACGTTCGAGATTGGACGCACGATGGGATCAGGTGGCCGTGAAATCGGGGGAGGAAGCTATAAGGTGGATGATCCACGGAAGACGCATCCGCTCTCAACTGCCGGGTTCGCAAACACAGTCGATCCAGGAGGAGGTTGAAGCTGAAGCATGAGACGAGTCAGGGCAGCGATAGTATACTGGGTTACAGCAACAGATTCGCGACTAGGCGGGACGTATGAGGAAGTGGCAGAGCGGTTGATACCAAGAAGACAGAAGTGCCAACAGAAGAGGCGGGCTGGTCGAGGGTTGTAACTGAAGAGGAACAAAGGGAAAGCAATGGCGTGCATTGGTATCAGCGACCCACCCAACGACTTACATATGATAGGCAAGAGCTCGCACCATGGGGGTTACAATCAAGCTATAAATTATGCGCAACAGTCGTGGTCCCTTTTGAGGGCCCATCCCTTACGCTGATACATGCCTGGTTTGTTGAAGCCGGATCCTTCGATAAATATTGAAGTGCCGAAGCTCAGGTTTCTGTGGCTCAGTCGGCCACGCGACGCATTACGTAGCAAAGTGCTATCTGCATCGTAGGCGTTATCTTAGGATGAGGGCCGGTATGCTTTGAAGGCCTCCTTGTCGATCCGTATCGTGCGTGCGGCGATCGTGCTCTACGAACAGCATGGGAAGTGCAAGGGATCACTTTGACTATCTCATCATTTGGGAACCCTCGGAGGATCATGGCGAGGATCCTGCTTGTGCTGACAGTTCGAAAGTCGAGGGGCCATTTCGAGCGTGTAGACCGTTGCAGAGTTGGAAGAAAAGGAGCGTGCTTATTAAGTATCAATACGGCGGCCGAAGAACTGAAGCTCCAAATGATGGAGACAAGCGAGAGGGTGCTGGGTGAATACACTGGCCAGTATGGCCAACCTTGGTCCTACTTGGGAAGCGCAAGATCGAGCTGCAGAGGCCATCTCATTGATGGAGAAATTGGCCCCGGGCATCCAGACACAGAGACTTCGCAGGAAGCTCTACATGGGTGGGAAGATAGATAATATGAACTTGATCAACTTCTAAAATCTTAGCAGGGTGTCATGTTGAAACTTGAGCCATTTTCTGTCATGTAAGTATTCTATCAATCACACCTGCTGTGAGTCATGATCTAGAAACAGCTATGCTTGGAATCGCTTTTCATTGATTAGATAATGGTGTGAAGAGAGTATATGAAGTCTTAAAGACTGATATGTGAAGACAGAATAAGGAGTAGATTCCATGAGTTTGTCATGGATCGGACCTAGCTCATACTGAGTGAATGGCCCGATTGAACGGAATATTAGCTATGGAGGTCAAGGAGTAGCTAATCGATGAGCTTTGAAATTAGTCGCTTTCATGAGTGGCATCTCTGTCACTCCCGTATACCCCAGTATGGCCGCCCAATCCAGGGCTGTCCGTCCGTTATTTTCTTTTGCTTCGACATTGGCCCCACTCGTGAGTAGGATCTCTGTCACTTCCTTGTGCCCATGCTTAGCCGCCAGATGTAGGGCTGTCCGTCCGTCATTGTCTTTTGCTTCGACCTTGGCCCCACTCGTGAGTAGGATCTCTATCACTTCCTTATGCTCATTGATAACCGCCCAATGCAGGGCTGTCCGTCCGTCATTGTCTTCCGCTTCGACCTTGGCCCCATTCGTGAGTAGGATCTCTGTCACTTCCTTGCGCCCATACATAGCCGCCAGATGTAGGGCTGTCCATCCGTCATCATCTTCCGCTTCGACCTTGACCCCACTCGTGAGTAGGATCTCTGTCATTTCCTTGTGCCCATGCTTAGCCGCCAAATGTAGGGCTGTCCGTCCGTCATTGTCTTTTGCTTCGACCGGGGCCCCACTCGTGAGCAGGAACTCTGTCATTTCTTTGTGCCCATTCGCAGCCGCACGGATCAAGGGTGTCGATCCTCGATTATCTCTGGATTCGATCTTATTTCTTACAATGCTAGTATCGTCGAATAGAAATTGAGCGACCAACATGAGGTTCATCTCGGCAGCCAGATGTAGGACAGTGCATAGATCGCATAAATCCCATTTATTGATATCACAGATCAAGTAACGTAAGATCACCTTTTCATCAGGCATCTCTAGCTGTACTCGTGTCGGATTCACGACATCGCTAACAACCCTGGAAAGGTTTATAGAAATTATAGAAAAATGATATAAAGCGAATCGTCCAAGAATCCGAACGAAGATGCCACGCTGGTCGAATTTATAAAGGTCATCGATAACATCGTGGAATTTTCTGCATGATATCCGTATGCTCGACGCGTCCTTACTACTAAGGTTACCGAAGATTGCTCCTTTGATCTCATAAGCTAATGACTGGAGTGCACTTGACATGATGAATAAGATTCGGTTCTGCTAGTCCAGCGTCGAGAGACGTTGGATTGAGTAATTGTTGGAATTCAGCCCGGATAAACCTCGGTACAGAGATCTTGGGGGTTTTTTTTTTCCTTTCAAATTATACTCCGTTGGGGGCCTACACTGTTAGATACTAGCCCAGAGCATATGTTAATAGGAGTTTGATTGACTCAATCTAAGGATTGAGTACAGGAGAAAGTACGAAGTCATGCTCGAGACAAGAGCCAAGCCGCTAGCCGTTGGCTCGCCGATAGCCCGCATCTTAGCCGCATGTGATACACGTACCGCGGGTCGAAAACCATAGCGGGTTAATACCATGGAATCTGACACGAAATGTCCGGAGTAAGACTTTAGAGGTTGAAAAGCTCGATACAGTATTTATTGCCGTGGAAATGGGACCAGAGCCCTTCGCCCAATTCTACATCCGTCTCGCTGGATATCTGGTGTACGATGACCCCTCACTCCGACCTTCCGCATCCGCGAGAAGGTAGGGAAAATGCTTAGCTACCCCACCCTTGAGAGCTTACGGAAATCGAGTCAAGATGCAGACGACGGAATCCGTTCAAATAGGGAGATCACGGCTATGAAGTCATCCAGGAAGGAGTGTAACAAAGCTTCCAGATTAGCAATTGAAGCCCCCCCTCGACATGGCCTTCTTGGTCCACCAGAAGCGAATCCTTCCTTCGTGAAGTTCCAGCCACCAGGAACTGTCATTCCAGCCATATCTGCCCAGCGAAAGAAGGATATGGAGGAAAAGAATTGCTTCATTCGTCATAAGGATGAGCATCTAGCGAGAGATTGCCCCGACAAGAATGATGTTATTCAACGTCCCCTTCCAGAGCCAAGACCAACATAGCCCTCAGTCCTATGCAACCAAGTTCTGCTTACCCATCGTGAATTGTCCCATACACCCGAGGTCTGCCCTATAATCAAAGATTTATCTCTCAGCCTTGGTC
>JAABUX010003227.1_pt1 | contig 21850 bp, 17 predicted proteins | sample 5561851 | NCBI WGS metagenome assembly JAABUX01 (sample SAMN10711883, study PRJNA513361) | rock metagenome | isolation source: Antarctica rocks | place: Antarctica: Victoria Land, Richard Nunatak red sandstone | collected 2016-01-03 | reverse complement strand
GGCTCAGCGAGACCCAAGAGCGCAACGCCCGCGCCAAACAATCACACATCAAGCGACGCCTGCGCGGGCAGCGTGAGCATGTGCCTTTACCCCTTGTCCCATGATCCGTCGTTGTAGTACTAGTCGGGCAGCCGGCGCAGCAGATTCCAGCGCCGGCGACGAAGCAGGGCGCGCCCCTCCTCACGGTGTGGGCGATCGTCGTAGCGGCAGGTGTGGGCGTTGGCCGGCCGGGGTATCTCGTGCACCAGGCAAATATCGCGCATCCAGAACGGGCAGTCGCCGCAGGTGCGGTTCTGCCACGGGAAGGGCTCCTGCTCATCCTCGGCCGCCTCGGTGCGGTAGTAACCCGCCTCGTACGCCCCCTTGAGCCGGCGTAGCCACTCGCCGCGGTCGTCCGCACCCGTGTTTTCATCCCCGGTCTCGTCCATACTCATGCGCAACCTGCTACTATGTACTCGCATGCGCCGTGCCTTAGCCAGTATTATTGGCGCGATGACGGCCCCTGTAAATAGCAATTCGTGGTCACTCCCCCACACCCCGAGGCGTCATGCCGCCAGAACACTCGGAGCAGCCCGCGCAGCCCGCGCAGCCCGTCAGCCCGCGCACGGGGCTACCGCTCATCCCCAGGGGACGGGCGGAGCGCACTGCGCGCTGCGACGACCCCGCCCCGGGGGGGCTGCGCGCGGGCATCGACCAATTCAACAGGGGCGAATACTGGGAGTGTCACGAAACGCTGGAAGAGATCTGGCGGCCCGAGCCCGAGCCCGTGCGCTACCTTTATCAAGGTATCCTGCTTGCCGGCGTCGGCCTCTACCACCTGCGGCGCGGCAACCGGCGCGGCGCCCTGAGCAAGCTGCGCGCCGGTCACGCGCTCCTCGCCGCCTACGCGCCCTCTTGCATGGGCGTCGACGTCGCCCGCCTGCGGGACGACATGGCGCGCATACTGGTCCACATCGAAGGGCTCGATCCGCATGCGCCGGCGCTGCTGGCAGAAGGACTTGCGCCGGTGATTGTTATCGCAAGTTGAGCCTATTTGCCCGCACGCGTCGTGGGTGGCGGGGGTCTGAGGGAGCCTCTCCCCGGGTTCCCCCGGAGGCGCGCCCCAACCTCGGACCCGCGGCTACATGCTTCCAGGTCGAAAGTGCGGGAGGCGAGCTAGGCTGCGAGGTCGTGGGCGTATGCCTCCGATTCAAGGCAACACCTGCGCGTCCAGGTCGTACAGGCGGTGGTACTCGCGGACGGCCCCCCGGTCGGTCATCGAGGCGATGTGGTCGCAGACCGCGCGCTCGAGCGGGACACCGGCCTGGATGCGCCCATGCACCACGCCGGGAAGCTGCGCCGCGTTCGCGCGGTAGGCGTCGAACAGGGCGCCCAAGAGGCGCTTGGCCTTCTCACCCATCGTCACGACCTCGTAGTGGCGATAGAGGTGGGACAGGAGGTAGGCGTGCAAGGACTCGCGCAGGGCGCGCACGGGGGCCGAGAGGTCGATCGCGCGCTCCGGCGCCAGGCGCGCCGCCGCGGGGCCGGCCGGCGCCAGGGCGGCCAGGCGCGCCGCGCTGGACGCGATGAGGTCGGACGCGAAGCGGTTGATGAGGTAGCCTTTGACGCGGCGGCGCTCCAGGTCGAGTGCGAGGGGGTCGCCGGCGGAGGCCGCGCCCTCGAGCGCATCCCAGCGCGCGGACAGGGCGTCCATGGCCTCGGCCCACCAGAGAGGGCGGTCGCGCGCGAGGTCGTCGCGCCGCAGCAGTCCGGAGGCCAGTCCGTCCTGCAGGTCGTGGCACGAGTACGCGATCTCGTCGGAGATGTCGGCGATCTGTGCCTCGATCGATGGGCGCAGCTCGTCCCCCGGCGCATCCGGCGCATCCAGCGCGCCCCCTGTCGCAGGACTGCCGATGCTGTCGCGAGCGGACCTCGTGGGCTCGCCGAACGCGTACCCGTCGGGGCGATGCGCCAGCACCCCCTCGCGCACCTCGAGCGTCAGGTTGAGGCCGCGGACGTTCGGATACTCCGCCTCGAGCTCCTCGACCACGCGCAGGGTCTGCAAGTTGTGCTCGAAACCGCCGTATTGCGCCATCTTGGCGGCGAGAGCTTCCTCGCCGGCGTGGCCGAAGGGCGCGTGGCCGAGGTCGTGGGCGCGCGAGATGGCCTCGGCCAGATCGACGTTGGCGGCCAGGGCGCGCGCGACCGAGACGGCGATCTGCGTCGCCTCTTCGGTGTGAGTGAGGCGCGTACGGTAGTGCTCACCCTCGAACGAGATGAAGACCTGCGTTTTGTTGCCCAGGCGGCGGTAGGCCGAGCAGTGGATCACGCGATCGCGGTCGCGCTGGAAGGGTGTCCGGTACGGATCATCTGGCTCGGGGTAGCGGCGGCCGCGCGAGCGGGCGCTGCGCAAGGCATACGGGGCCAACTCCGCGTCCTCGCGCCTCTGCAACTCCTCGCGCCCGACGATCACAAGAACCTCAACGGTCCGCGCTCAGCCGACCGCTGACCGCTGAGTGCTGACCGCCACCTACGCCTACGTTCATGTGCAGCCGCTCTCAACTCGCCAGGCGGCGGGCGCGCATTAGAAGGGGCCGGCGGGCGCGCAGGGCGCGCAGGGAGAGCGCGCCGAGCGGGACGGCGCAGAGGGCGAGCGCGACCGCGCCGGCCACGGCATTGGCGCCGGGTCCGCTGGGCAGGAAGCCGGTGAGCGCGCACGCGGGCGGGCAGAGCAGCGCGGCGGCCGCCAGCACGATGGGACGCCAGAGATAGAGCACGGCGAAGCGGTCGGGCTCGCGGCGGCGCAGCAGCCAGATGACCGCCCGCAGCGCGTGCGCCCCATCGCAGCGCGGGTGCACGGGCAGGGTGTTGAAGATCAGGTCGAAGACGCTGAAGACCATCAGCGTCGCGGCGACGAGGCGCCACAACGGCGGCAGGGGGAGCGCGCGCCACAGCAGGAAGAGCGCGACGACGACGAGCGCCGTCACGGCCGGCCCAGCCAGGGCGCGCGTCAAGGCCTGGCCGGGCCGATCCTCCTCGACCATCGCCGCGCAGGCGCCGCCGCTCCCGCGCAGGGTCACCCGCACCGGCCAGATGCCCTGCGCCCGGTACGCCAGGGCGTGCCCGCTCTCGTGCAGCAGGGTCGTCACGATCATCAACAGGGTCATGGCGACAGCAGCGAGGTGATAGGACAGGGGGGGTTGGTCGGGCAACGCCGAGGGGAGGAAGGTGACGTCGAGCGCCGCGGCGATCGCGCCGAAGAGCAGGGGCGCGCCGGGACGGATCACGAACTCGACGCCGCCGTAGTGGAACACAAGGGAGCGGCGGGGCGGGGGAGGCATGGGCATCATAAACGTTCTCTCTCGCTCGACGACGGGCCGTGTCGGACGCGTTGCCATCGAAAGGCGCCCGTGGCAGTAGCGCCGCCCCTGTCGGGACCCTCGAGCAGGAGTGCGCCCCTCGGCCGCGTGGCAATCCTGCGATCAGTATAATGCAACCACGACTACTACAAGAGATAGGGGACAATTTGCCGTGAAGATCGAGTGCCGCGCGCCTTTGCGCATCGACCTCGCCGGGGGCTGGAGCGATATCCCGCCCTTCGCGCGCCGCGAGGGCGGCGCCGTGCTCAACGTGGCCATCGCCCGGTATGTCACGGGCGAGGTCAGGCGCGCCGCCGAACAGGGGCCGGGGCGGGAGCACGGAGGAGGCGAGGGGCTGCGCATCTCGTACGGGCTCGACCTGCCGGCCGGCTCGGGCCTGGGCTCGTCCGCCGCGCTCAGCGTGGCCTGGCTCGCCCTCGTGCACGCCAACATGGGCGCCGCGCCGGACAAGCGCGCCCTCGCGCGCGAGGCGTGCAACCTCGGCGCCCTGCTCGGCATCGCCGGCGGCAAGCAAGACGAGTACGCCGCCGCGTTCGGCGGGGTCAACCTGATGCGCTTTCGCGGCGAACACGGCGACCTGGTAGAGGTCGAGCCGGTGGCGCTGTCCACGCCCGTACGCGAGGAGTTGGAGGCGCGGCTGGTCCTGTGCTACTGCGGCCAGGCGCGCCTCTCCGGCGATATCCATGACCGCGTGTGGGGCGCGTACGAGCGGGGCGACCGGGCGGTCGGCGCAACACTCGGCGAACTGCGCGACACCGCCCTGGCGATGGCCGCGAGCCTGGCCGCGGGCGACTTCGTCCGGGTCGCCGCCCTATTGGACCGCAACTGGGCGGCGCAAAAACGCCTGCACCCCTCGATCACCAACCCCCGCGTCGAGGAGCTCTTCGGCGTCGCGCGCGGCTCGGGGGCGCTGGCCGGCAAGGCCTGCGGCGCCGGCGGCGGCGGCTGCCTCGTCTTCCTGGCCGAGCCCTCCCGCGTCCCGGCCCTGCGCGCGGCCCTGCGCGCCGCCGGCGCCCGCCTCATCGACGCGCGCATCGACTGGGAGGGTGTGGTAGTGTCGCGGACGTAGCACAAGTCCTACGCGCGACATCCAAATCCGCCTGCTAGAGTTGCGGAAAGAAAGACTCATCTGTCGATTGCAGTATCTCCATCTCCTCCTCGGTCATCCCTCGTGCATCCCTCGTGGAGAGCCGAACGCGGGTCAGGCGACCCCCGCCCGTGCGGCGCCCAGGCGTCGGGCGATGGCGCGCCAGCGCCCTTGCGAAACGACGACGCCGAGGATGACGACGAGGGCGCCGGCGGGCTGATTCCAGGTCAGGGTCTCGCCGAGGACGAGGACGCCGGCCAGGGTCGAGAACAGCGGGATCGCGTAGGTAACGGCAGAGGCGACTGTGGCGCCCGCGTCGCGGATCAGCCCGTAGTTGAGGACGTAGGCGAGGCCTGTCCCGAGCACGCCCAGCGCCACAACGCTCGCGAACGCGCGCGCGGGCGGCAGGGCGGTAGGAGCCGCCGCGAGGACCGGCGTGACGATGGCGAGCTCGGCGGCGCCGCAAAGCAACTGCGCGGCGGACAGGGCAAGGGCGGACTCGGGCCGGCCGGCGAGGTGCTTGCGCATGTAGGGGAGGCCGAGGCCATAGCAGCACGCGGCGCCGAAGCAGGCGAGGTCGCCGAGCACGGCGCGGCCCCCGAAGCCTTGCCACGCGCCGAGCACGACGAGCACGCCGGCGAAGCCCACGGCCAGGCCGACGACGCGCTCCCGGCTCGGCCGCTCCTCGGGCAGCGTCAGGAGTGCGACGGCCAGGGTGAGCAGCGGGGTGGTCGCATTCCAGATACCCGCGAGCACCGAGGTGACACACGTTTCCCCGTAGGCGAACAGCGAGAACGGCAGCGTGTTGAGTAGCAGCGCGGCGACGGCCAAGCGCCCCCACACGCGGCCGGGGCGCGGCAGCCGGTCGCCGCGGGCGGCCAGCGCAACGAGGAGTGCGCCGGCGCCGAAGATCAAGCGTCCGAGGGCGACCTGTAGGGGCGCGAAGGCCTCGTCGCCGATCTTGATGAACAGGAAGCTGCACCCCCAGATTGCCGCGAGCAGGAGGAAGCGGGCGGACCAGTGCCGCGCCGACGCCTCCGGCGTCCCTCCTCCCGCTGCGTGGCCGCCCACGCGCGCCGGCTGCGCCGCAGGGGCACTGGTGGGCGCGCTAGCCCGCGTGCGCGCCATCATCCCGCTCAGGTTTGCGCAGCGGGTGGCACGCGGGCCGGCAGTAGATGCCGGTAGTCGTCACGTCGACGACGTGCCCATCGGCTGTGGGATCGGAGGCGAACGCACGCTCCACCATCTCGTCGGGGGTGAGTGCCATGGCCACCATGCTTTCCTCCTTCACTACCAAAGCGCCTATCCTATCGCCCCACTCTATCGCCGGACGGCGCGGACTGCTGGCGGGTTTCGGACCCCACCGCCTGGCGCGTCTCGGACGCCACTCTCCCGGCCCGTCGCCCCGTCGCTATGTGCCCGTCGATGGCCCGTCGATGGCCCGTCGATGGCGTCGCCAAACTGGCCCATAGGTGGTGTGTGGCGTAGGCGCGCCACGGCCGCCACGCCTCGGCGCGCGCTGCGACCCCCTTCGGGTCGCCGGCGAGCTCCCGCCGCTCCAGCGCACGGCGTAGCCCGAGATCGGCCACGGGGCACGCGTCGGGGTCGCCCAGGGCGCGCATGGCGATGTAGGAGGCCGTCCACGGCCCGATCCCCGGCAGTTCTTGCAGGCGAGCGACGGTCCTCTCCCAGTCGGCTCCCCGGTCGAGCGCCAGGCCCTTCTCGGTCACGGCATGCGCGAGCGCCCCCAGGGCGACGACGCGCCCGCCCGTGAGCCCCAGGCCCCCCAGGTCCGCCCCCACGACCCGTTCGGGTGTGGGAAAGGTGTGCGTGAGCGCGCCGCGCGGCTCGGGCAGCGGCTCGCCCAGCGCGGTCACGAGCCGACCGGCCAGCGTGCGCGCCCCCGCCACGGAGACCTGCTGCCCTAGGATGGCCCGCACCGCCAACTCGAAGCCGTCGATGGCTCCCGGCACGCGCAGCCCCGGCCGCGCCGCGACCAACGGCGCCAGCAGGGGGTCAGCCCCCAGTGCCGCGCCAATGACGGCGGGGTCGGCGTCGAGGTCGAGGAGCCCGCGACAGCGTTGCACGAGTGGGCCGAGGTCGCGCAGGTCGTCGAGCTGGAGCCGCAGCAGGACGGCGTCGGCGTCGGCCAGCAACTCCAACTCGATGATGCCCCGCGCGCGGGGCAGCGCGACCGTGCGCCGGTAGCGCCCGTCGACGACCTCTTCCATGCCCGCGACGGCGCGTTGGCCGAAATAGGAGAGCAGCGCCGCGGCGTCGAGCGGGGGGCGATAGGGTAGCCGCAGCGTGAGCCCGCTCCCACCCGGCGCCTCCGAGCCGCGTCGCAACTCCGTTGGGTTGCACCCGAAGGAGGCCCGCATCGTGTCGTTGAACTGGCGGATGCTGGTAAATCCCGCCGCCCCCGAGATCGTCGTGAGCGGCAAGTTCGTCTGGTCGATGAGCAGGCGGGCCGTCTGGGCGCGGCGGGTGCGCGCGAGCGCGAGCGGGCCGACGCCCACCTCGGCCACGAGCGCGCGGTGTAGGTGGCGCTCGCTCACCTTGAGCCGGGTAGCCAGGCCACCGATGCCCTCCTCATCCGCGGCCCCCTCGGCGATTAAGCGCAGCGCCCGTCCCGACAGGTCGGCCCGGATGTTCCACTCGGGCGAGCCGGGAGCCTTCTCGGGATGGCAGCGACGGCAAGCCCGGAACCCGGCGGCCTCGGCAGCGGCCGCGCAAGCGTAGAAGCGTACGTTGGCTGCGAGCGGCGTGGGAGAAGGGCAGATCGGCCGGCAGTAAATGCCGGTCGAGGTGACGGCGGTGAAGAAGCGGCCGTCAAAGCGGGCGTCACGGCTGCGCACGGCCCGATAGCAGGAATCGAAATCAGGAGTCATGCCCTCACTCTACCGCCGCGTGGCACGAGGCGCTAGCGGATTTCGGACCCCACCGGCCGGCTATCATCGATGCCTCATTGGCTCGGGGAAAGTCAATTATGCTTCGCCTCGTCAAATGGGAATACCTACCCCTGTCAGCCGGAGGGGGCGAGAGGGACGATAGCGACTTTTCACAGACCCTGATACCGATAGCGGTTGGGTTGGCCCGTCACAGGGCTGTCGTGCTACAATCCCTTCTATGACGACTATGACAGCACGACCTGCTTATCTCGTTTCCCATACGCACTGGGACCGCGAGTGGTACCGCACCTTCCAGCAATTCCGCCTCGACCTCGTGCGCGTCGTCGACGGCGTGCTCGACACGCTGGAGGCCGACCCTTCCTATACCCACTTCATGCTCGACGGCCAGACGGTCGTGATCGACGACTACCTGGCTATGCGCCCGGAGCGCGCCGCGCAGCTGCGCCGCCACATCGCCGACGGGCGCCTCGCTGTCGGCCCCTGGTATTGCCACCCTGACCTGTTCCTCGTCAGCGGCGAGTCGCTCGTGCGCAACCTGATGTTGGGCCTGCGCATGGCCCGCTCCTACGGCCGCTCGATGATGGTGGGCTATGTCCCCGACCAGTTCGGCCACACCGGGCAGCTGCCGCAGATCCTGCGCGGCTTCGGCATCGAGAGCGCCGTGCTGTGGCGCGGCGTCGACGGCCGCACGACGCGCAACGAGAGTACCTGGGAGGGGGACGGCGGCGGCTCTGTCTTCCTGGAGTTCCTCGCGCAGAGCTACTGCGGCGCGCAGCGGCTCCCGCTCGACGGGCCCGCGCTGGCCGCGCGCCTGCGCCAGGTCTGCGGCCTGCTGGCCGCCAACGCGACCGGACCAGGTGTGCTCCTGATGAACGGCTGCGACCATCTGCCGATCCAGGCCGGCCTGCCCGCCGCCCTCGCTGAGGCCAACAGGCTGCTCGAGGGTGAGTGGAAGGTCGAGATTACCTCGTTGGAGGAGGCCGTGGAGCGGCTGCGCGCGGGCGCGGGCGGCCGCGCCGATGGGGTGACGCGCGGCGAGCTGCGCTCCTCGGCCACGGCGCACCTGCTCCCCGCCGTGCTCTCCGCGCGCATCCCGCAGATCAAGCAGAGGAACGCGCGCGCGCAGACCCTGCTGGAGCGCCAGGTCGAGCCCGCCGCCGCCTGGGCCTCGCTGCTGGGCGCCGCCTACCCGCACGGCGAGCTGTGGGAGGCGTGGCGCCAGCTCTTACAGAACCAGCCGCACGACAGTGTGTGCGGTTGCTCCATCGACCAGGCGCACCGCGAGATGGGCACGCGCTACGACGCCGTGGAGCAGATCGGCGAGGGGCTGCTGGCCCGCGCGGTCAGGCGCCTCGTCGCGGGCATCGACACGCGCCCGCCCGGCGAGGCATCCGGCGCGTCAGGTACGCCCGATACGTCGGGCGCGTCGGGCGCGTCAGGCCTGGGCGCGGGGGCGGCCATCCCACTCGTGGTGTTCAACGACGGCGACGGCGCGCGCACCGAGAGGGTGAGGCTGACCCTCGAGCTCCCGGGCGTGACCGGCGAGTACACCCTGGTCGATGCGCAGGGGGAGGCGGTCGCACACGCCTGGACCGACGCCGGGGGCGAGCCGACTCTCGTCACGGTCGTCCCGCGCGACACGATCCCCGACCCCGACGTGATTATGTCGCAGGTCGAGGGCAACCGCCTGATGGGCCTGGGCCTGCAGAAGTTGGTCATGCGCGTGGAGGACGACGGCTTGCACGTCGAGGCCACGGTCGGCGAGAGCGGTATCATCGCGCGTGAGGAGATCGAGGCGCTCGTGCACGAGGCGCACCGGCTGCTGGCCGAGACCGACCCTGCCCCGGTGACCTTGCACGTGCATCACAACGCGCGCCACGAGTTGCGCTTCCTGATCCGCGACGTCCCGGCGCACGGCTACAAGACGCTGTGGCTGCGGCCGGCCGTCGCGGACACGGGCGCGCCGGGCGCGTTCGATGACAGTGGTCTCACGGATACGGACGACGCGCATACTGTCGCAAACGAGTTGTTCAGCGTGCGCGCCGACGCGGCGTCCGGCGCCCTCACGGTCACCGACCGTCGCAACGGCGTGACCTACGGCCCCTGCAACGCCTTTGTCGACGGCGGCGACGCCGGCGACAGCTACACCTACGCGCCGCCGTCCGAGGACATGGTCGTCGACCGCCCCGCGTCGCCGCCCACTATCACGGCAGAACGCGACGCGCTGGGCGCCACGCTGACGATCAGGCAAGAGCTCGTCGTGCCGGTGTCGCTCGACGAGGGGCGCTGGGGGCGCGCGCAGGAGACCGTGCGGTTGGCCATCGAGAGCGTGGTCACCCTGACGCGCGGCTGCCCGCGTATCGACATCGCCACGACCGTGGCCAACACGGCGCGGGACCACCGCTTGCGCGTCACCTTCGACGTCCCCGTCGCGACCGACCACGTGCGCGCCGAGCAAGCCTTCGACGTGGCGCGCCGGCCGCTCGGCGTCGCCGCGAGCGAGGCGGCGGTGGAGGCGCCGCACGAAGACCCCGTGCCCGAGGCGCCGCAGCAGGGCTTCGTATTCGCCCATGAGGGCGGACGCGGGCTCATGATCGCCAGCGCCGGCCTGCCAGAATACGTGGCGACCGCGTCCGGCGAGGGCGCGACGACGCTGGCCCTGACCCTGCTGCGCTGCGTGGGCTGGCTCTCGCGCGACGACCTGCCGACACGGCGGGGCGGGGCGGGTCCGGCGATGGAGACGCCGGAGGCGCAGTGCCCCGGCGCGCACACCTTCTCCTATAGCCTGATCCCACTCGAGGGTGACTGGCGGGGGGCTATCACCGAGGCGGGCCACGCCGTGCTGCCCCTACGCGCGACCACTGCCGAGCCGGCGGAGGGCGCTCTCTCCTCCGTTGGGAGCTTCCTGACCCTCGAGGCGCCCGGCGTCGCCGTCGGCGCCATCAAGGGCGCCGAGGACGGCCGCGGCCTGGTAGTGCGCCTGTACAACCCGACGGACGAGCCGGCGTCGGGGCGGCTGCGCCTGCTGCGCCCGGTCCGGGAGGTCGAGCGGCTGGACCTCGATGAGCGCCCGCTCGAGACCCTGCACGCGGGCGAGGCTACGCGTGAGGTGGCGCTGGAGCTTGGCCCGCACAAGATCGAGACGCTACGCCTCGCGCCGGCCTGACGCGGGCGCCTGCGAGTACGAGGCCTAACGCAGCGCCAGGGCGTCGCGCAGGATCTCCGCCTTGACCCGCATCGGCTCGTCCGCCGCCATCGCCTCTAGACGCGCGATCAGGCCGTCGCGCCTCGAGGCCACGATCACGCTGGCCAGGTAGCGATAGATGTTGAGAAGCCGCGTATCGCGCAGGAAATGGAGCGCCATGTCGTCGTAGCGGGCGCGGTCTTCGTGGGCCAGCAGCAGGTCAAACAGCCCGAGCAGCACGATCTCGTCCGTGGCGTCGCGGTATCGCTCGACGAGCCGGGGGAGCAGCGATGCGGGGAGAGGTGTCAGGTTGCGCAAACACTCCCCCACGACCTCGGGGATGCCCTCCTCCGCGGGCTCCCCACGCCGCGCGGGCTCCCCACGGGTGACGTAGCCGTACAGCGGCAGTAGCTGGCCCTGTGCGGCGAGCACCTGTGCTGCTGTCACGGCCGGCTCGCCCGACATATGCGAGGCTCGCTCGTCCACGAGCAGGCGCGCGGCGTGGTACCCGGCCAGAGACTCGTCGATCTCGTTGAGCGTGACCAACGCGACCGAGCGCAACCCCGCCGCCACCTCGCCGTCATCGGGCGGCGCGAAGGGCGGCATGTACTCGTAGGTCCAGACCCCGCGCTCCAGCGCCGGGACGTCGTCGCGGCGCGCTAGGTAGCGTAGCGCGCGCAGGAGCGCAACGCGCAGATAGCAACCGGGGTCGGGCCCACCCCTGCCGTCGGCGAGGGCGACGAACCTGTCGAGCAGGATCGGCCGCGCGCGCGGGTCGCCCGCGGCGGCGAGCGCGTCGAGCGCGGCCTCGACGAGGTCCTGGCGATTCTCCGTCTCGGCCAACTCCAGGGCATAGTCGACCTGCGCCGGCGAACCGGCGGCGAGCGTGCGCAGGCGCTCGAGCTTGGCCGCGGCCGAGGCGCGCGCCTTCACCATGCATCCCGACCGGCGCTCCCGGCCCGACCGGCGCGACGTAGCCGCCCATAACGGGCGAGCGATGAACTTATCGGCGCACACTGGACCATACCCCTATTCTACCCCCGTCCGATGCAAAGATATGGGGCGCGCGAAGGCCTCGGGGCCTGGGTCTTTTCGGGTAGGTTTTTCACGACAGAGGGAGGCACCGAGGGCGAGGCGCCGAGGGCGAGGCGCCAAGGGCAAAGCCCTCCGCAATACCCCTTGCGCAGAGGGGTGGGCAGCGGCGCGCCCCACCCCTCCGTACAAAAAGCATACCTCTGTCAGTCCCCAGGTGGGGGATTGCGGCGGACCACGAAGCCTGATTTACTAGGAGAGATGATACGAATGACACGGGTGGAGGGGCTATGCCACCGAGCGACACGGCCGCGACAGACGCCTACCTGAGCTCGGCCCAGGCCGCGCGGCGCCTCGGGATGTCCAAGTGCACGCTCCTGCGCGCCGTCCATCGCGGGGACGTGGCGCCGGCCCGGCAGACACCGGGCGGGGCCTTCCGCTTCCTCCCGGCCGATCTCGATACGTACGCGCAGGGTTTGTCCTCGCGCCGGCGAGGTGGCGCTGGCCCGATCGTGCGGGCGGGGGACACGGCCGCCGCGCGGCACGAGGAGTTGCGGTTGGTCGACGCCCTGCCGGCCTACGGGGCGGACCTGCGCCGGGCGGCGGAGGTGGCGGCCGCCGTGGTGGGGGAGGCCGACCTGCCGCGTGTCCTCGACCGCATCGTGCGCACGGCGTCCGAGAGCGCGTGCCTGGCCATAAACTCGCTGCTCTTGCTCGACGACGAGGGCCGCACCGTGCGCCATGCCGCGGCGGTCGGCATCCCGGACGACTACATCGCGGCCATCGACGGCCTTCCGATCGGACCCATGGCTGGTACGTGCGGGGTCGCGGCGTGGCGGGGCGAGGTTGTCGTCACCGAGGATCTGCGGATCGACCCCAACTGGGCGTCGTATCGAGCCCTGGTCGCGCCCTATGGATGGCGCGCCGTGTGGTCCGTCCCACTGTGCGGCGCGGAGAACCGGGTGCTGGGGACGTTCGCCGCCTATCAAGATCGGCCCGGCCGGCCCACGGCCCAGCAGTTGGAGTTGCTCTCGCTGTACGCGCACCTGGCGGCGGCCGCTGTGGAACGCGCGCGGGCCGGGGAACAGCAGGCCCGCCTCGTGGCCGAGGTGGCCGCCTGCACCGAGGATGTGGCCCGCTCCGAGGCGCGTCTACAGGCCATCGTGGAGCAGATGCCGAGCGGCGTCGTCGCGGTAGATCGGCGGGGCCATGTGCTCCTGATGAATGAGGCCGGGCGGCGCCTGGCCGGGACGTCGGAGGCGGCGCTGCCCGCCGTCCCCGAGAACGCCCCTCTGTACAACCTGCGCGCCGCCGAGACCGGCCGGCCCCTGGCCCCCGCGGACACGCCCCTCGGGCGCGCCCTGGCGGGCGAGCTGGTGGAGGGTCACACGCTGCTGCACCGCCGTCCCGGGGAGTCCGAGGATCGCTGGTGCCGGGCCTCCGCTGCGCCGCTGCGCGACGACGCCACGGGGCAGGTCACCGGGGCCGTCGTCGTGTTTTCGGACACGACGGACGAGCGCCGCTTGCTGCGCGACCTCGCGGCCTCCGAGGAGCGGTTGCGCGCGACCATCGCCAACGCGCCGGTCGTCTTGTTCGCCTGCGACCGCGATGGGGTCTTCACGTTGTCGCAAGGCCACGGCCTCGCGGCGCTCACGCGCGAACAGGACGAGATAGTCGGGCGCTCGGCCTTCGACGTTTACCGCGACGCGCCCGCCGTGCTGGATAACCTGCGCCGGGCACTCGCCGGAAACACCTTTACCGCTCCGAGCGAGGTGGGGGGCGTCGTGTTCGAGACCCGCTACATGCCTCAGCGCGACGCGGACGGCGCTGTCACCGGGGTCATCGGCGTCGCGACCGACGTGACGGAGCGCCACCGCGCGGAGCAAGGGCTGCGCGCCAGCGAGGAGCGCTTCCGCGCCCTCTCCGAGCACGCCACCGATCTCGTGCTCGTGGTCGACCGGGATCGCACCGTCCGCTACGCCAGTCCCTCGCATGCCCGTGTTTTGGGGTTCGAGCCGGGCGAGATAGAGGGGCGCTACCTGTTCGATTTCATCCACCCGGACGACCGTGCGGCCATTCGGCGCGGCATCGTCGCGACCATAACCAACGGGGACGGGGTGGCGACCGTCGTGTTCCGGGGCCGCCACAAGGACGGCTCGTGGCGGCTGCTCGAAGCTATCGGCAACAATCGCTTCCACGATCCGGCCATCCGCGGTTGGGTGGTCAACAGCCGCGACATCACGGAGCGCGCGGAGATGGAGGCTCTGCTCCGGCGCCAGGCGCTGCACGACGCCCTGACCGGCCTGCCGAACCGGACACTGCTCCAGGACCGCCTTCAACAGGCGTTGCGAGCGGCGGGGCGCGGGACACTGCCGGCCACGACGCCGCCACTGACCCTGTTGCTCCTCGACCTCGACCGCTTCAAGGAGGTCAACGACACCCTCGGCCACCACCACGGCGACCTCCTCCTGCGCCAGGTCGCGGAGCGGCTGTGCGCGACGCTGCGGGACTCGGATACGATCGCCCGCCTCGGGGGGGACGAATTCGCCGTTCTGCTCCCCGCCACCGACGAAGTGGGGGCGCGCGCGGCGGCCGATAAGGTCGTCGCGGCCCTCGCCCTACCCTTCGACCTGGAGGCGGTATCGGTCCATGTCGGGGCCAGCGTCGGGATCGCGCTGGCCCCGGACCATGGGCAAGACGTCGACACGCTGCTGCGGCACGCCGACGTGGCGATGTATGTCGCGAAAAGGACCGGAGAGAGCAGCGCCGTGTACACGCCGGAGCGCGACGCGTATACCCCCGATCGCCTCGCGCTCATCGCCGACCTGCGCCGGGCCATCGCAGACGACGGCCTGGCGCTGCACTACCAACCCAAGGCCGATCTCGTGACCAAGCAGGTCACGGGTGTCGAGGCCCTCGTGCGGTGGACGCATACGCAGCGCGGCGCTATCCCGCCCGACCAGTTCATCCCGCTGGCCGAGCACACCGGCCTCATCGCGCCCCTGACGCGGTGGGTGCTCATGGCGGCGTTGCGGCAGGCCGGGCGGTGGCGCCGGGTGGGCCTGCGTCTCGACATGGCTGTCAACCTCTCCGCGGTGGATCTGCGCGACGTGGGGCTGCCCGACGCGCTGGCCCGCCTGCTGTGCGAGCACGCGGTCCCGCCGGCGTCGCTGCGCCTCGAGGTTACGGAGAGCGCGCTCATGATCGATCCCGCCGGCGCGCAGGCGGTGCTGACACGGCTAGCCGCCCTCGGTATTGGCCTGTCGGTGGACGACTACGGGGCGGGCTATTCCTCGCTCGCCTACCTCAAGCGCCTGCCCGTGGATGAGCTCAAGATCGATCGTTCGTTCGTGCGCCACATGGCCGTCGACCCGGCCGACGCCGCGATCGTTTCGTCGACCATTGGGCTGGGCCACAATCTGGGGCTGCGCGTGGTGGCCGAGGGGGTCGAGGACCGGGAAACGTGGGCGCTGCTGGCCGGCGCGGGCTGCGACACCGCGCAGGGCTACTACCTCGCGTGTCCGATGCCCGCCGATGAGGTGGAGCGCTGGGTGCGCGAGAAGTCCGGCGCGGTCGCCTGACCGGCGGCCAATCTGTCGCGCCGTCGCGCCCGCATCGCGCGCCGCCAGACACCTACCTGCTACCGGCCCGCCATGCCGCGATCATCGCGCGCAGGTCGGCGAGCTCGGCCTCGACGCCGGCCTGCGTGGACGGCGCGTAGACCGGCGCGATGGCGTCGAGCGTGCGCAGGCCCCATTGCCCCGCGTAGCGGTCGTGGATCAGGGCGTACCAGGCGTCGACCCCCGCCTGCCACGTCGGGTAGACGCGGTAGCCGTCGACGGCGGGCTCGCCGCCGCTCGCGCGGATGTGGCCGACGTTGTGCGCCGTCGCGGGGAGCGGATGCGACAGGTCGAAGTGGGAGACGAACGCGAGCAGGAACACGGGGTCGACGCCCGAGCGACGCCCCGCGACGACGATGTAGGCGCCCTGTCCCGCCAGCGGCGAGCCCTCGCGGGCCAGCACCGCGTCGACCAGCGCGGCCGGCACGCTCGGGGGCGCCACGACCGGCAGAGCGCCCTCGCCCTCGCCCGCGACCCCGGCCGCCGGCGCGACGCGTCGCGCCGCGACGGGCGAGGAGGCGGGTGATGGGGCGGGCGCGAGGGCGGCGGGCCGCGCGACATCGGCCGGCGCACGAGGGGGCCGCGGCAATGGAGTGTCGCGCCGCAGCCCCGTGGCGATGGCGCCGCCCGCCAGCGCCAGTACCAGGAGGAGCCCCGCGCACGCCACTAGCCGCCGCAGGACCGTGCCCCCGGCCAGGCCTAGTAAGGTCGGCCGGCCCCTTCGCGCCGGCGGGCGGCGGGTGGCCATGGGTCGCCTGCGCGGCGTCGCGGCGCTCACGGGGCCGTCCCCAGCACTTGCGCGGCGGCGAGTCGCTCCTGCGGCGTGAGCGGTCGGAAAAGGCCCTGGCGCGGCTGATCGACCCACACCACCTGCTGGTGGTCGACGTTGAGCACGACATCCGGGTAACCGTCGCCCGTGACGTCGACGAGGCGCAGCGTCACGGGAGAATACTCCTCGTCGTTCCCGAACAGGTAGGGACCCTTCAGCACGCTGGTGTGCGCCGGGTCGTCGCCCGCGGTGACGAGCACGACGATCTGGCGGTGCAGGTTGAGGGCCACGAAGTGCGTCGGCGTGCCGTTGGACTCGCCGAAGCCGACGAAGCCGTCGAGTTGGTACGAGCGCGGGTAGCCGTAGCGCACATCGTCGATCTTCACGCGCGCCCAGAAGAGAGTCCCCGAGAGGAGTTGATAGGCGACGATGACGGCGAGCGCGCCCAGCGTCGCCGTGAGTAGGGGATGGTTCCACAAGGTGGGGCGATGCTCGCGCATCCGCACCGTTCCGCTCGGCAGTTCGCGCCGCATGACCGCCATAATACCCGCTCCGATCTACGTGAGTCGCCGACTTACCGCCTATGGCCTAATATCTGCGAGTATAGAACACTTGTTCTATATTTGTCAATGGATTATCCGGGCAGTGAGGATGCGCCTTCCGTCCGCCAGCGCGTTGAGCGGGTGGTAGTCGAGATGCAGCAGGGCGCGGGTATGCCCGGCCTTCTTGGTTAGGCGAACAGGTCGGCAACGGGGTATGTGAAGTCGGGTACGACATCCTCGCCGTCGAGCATGGCCCCGATGTCCAGTGTCGCCGGAGCCGTATCGCCGGGATGCCAGACATCAACCTGGCGCCAGCGCGGCCAGACGACCCACACCAGGCGCGTCCCCGCGGTCAGATACCGCTCGGCCTTTTTCCGTAGACCCGGCCGCCACTGATTCGGCGACGCGACCTCGACTGCTAAGTCCGGGGCGCCATCGGCGAGGGTATCGTACTCGGGCGAGTCCAGAGAGGGGAGGCGGTCGGCGCGGATAAAGCCGACGTCTGGAGCGAGGTCCGTCCGTGGGGCGAGCCGATAACCACCCTGTTCGCCGGTCACCTCGCCCAGCCCACGCTCGTCCACGAAGTCGCCCAAGCGTGCGGATAATCGGCGCGCGATGCGCGTCGCCCGCTTACCACTGGGAGGCATACGGACCAGCACCCCCTCTACAAGCTCGTACGCCCACCCGTCGTCCGGTAGGGCGAGCAAGGCGTCCTCCGTCATTGGCGGCGTGTTGGGCACAATCTCGGCCCATGGCGCCACGGAGTCCGGCGGGAACGCGCGCGCCTGGCTCATATTTCCAGTCTCCCTCGTCCATCTTTCGTGGCCGACACTGCCTCTCGTGCGGTTATCGCCACCGCCACGGCTTCTATCGCTATAGCGCCCGATCTATCGGCTAGTATACTGCACGCGCACGCGGCCATGCGAGAGGTGGGCGGATGACGCGCATCGCCTGCTATAAACGCATGGCGTCCTGGCACGGTATATGCGCGCGAGGCGTTGTACCATATCGCGCCCCAGCGCGCCCCACTACACGTCAAAGACTTCTCGCGACGAAGGAGCTATAATGACCTACCAGATACGGCGAGTGGCCGTGCTCGGCGCGGGGACGATGGGGGCCGCCATTGCCGCCCACGCCGTCAACGCCGGGCTCGAGGCCGATCTGCTCGACATCGCGCCCGGCGAGCTCACGCCGGACGAGGAGCGCAAGGGCCTTACGCTACAGTCGCCCGCCGTGCGCGCGCGCATCGTCAAGGCCGGCCTCGAGCGCATGCGCAAGGCCAAGCCCGCTGCCCTGATGAGCGAGGCGTTGGCCGGGCGTATCCGCCTGGGCAACCTCGAGGACGACTTCGACCGCCTGCGCGAGGCCGACTGGATCGTCGAGGCCATCGTGGAGCGGCTCGAGCCCAAGCGCGCCCTGATGGAACGGGTCGAGGCGGTGTGTAAAGACGGCGCGATCGTGTCGTCGAACACCTCGGGCATCCCGCTGCACAGCATCGTCGCCGGGCGCTCCGACTCCTTCAGGCGTCGCTTCCTCGGCACGCATTTCTTCAACCCGCCCCGCTACCTCAAGCTGATGGAGCTGATCCCGACTGAGGATACCGACCCCGAGGTCGTGGAGTTCATGCGCCACGTCGGCGAGACCGTGCTCGGCAAGGGCGCGGTGATCGCCAAGGACACGCCCAACTTCATCGGCAACCGCCTGGGCAGCTACGCCGGCATGCAGGGCATGCGCTACGCCTTCGACGGGGGCTACGGTATCGAGGAGGTCGACGCCCTTACGGGCCCCCTGATCGGCCGTCCCTCCACGGCCACGTTCCGCCTCTCCGATCAGGTCGGGCTCGACATCATGGTCGGCGTGGCCCAGAACCTCTACGACGCCGTGCCCGGCGACGAGTCGCGCGAGGAGTTGCGCCCGCCCGCGCCCCTGCTGCGCCTGCAAGAGGCCGGCCTGCTCGGCATCAAGACGGGCGGCGGCTTCTACAAGCGCGCGACGCGCGACGGCAAGACGGTCTTCGACGTGCTCGACCTGGAGACGCACGAGTATCGCCCGGCGCACGAGCCCGACTTGCCCATCATCGCCGAGGCCCAGAAGAGGGACGGTCTCGCGGCGCGGCTGCGCTTCCTGGTTTCCCGTGGCGACGAGGATCGGGGCGCGCGCTACGTGCGCGACACCCTCTTGCCGTCGATCGCCTACGCCGCCCGGCGCGTCCCCGAGATCGCCGACTCGCTCGTCGACGTAGACCGCGCCATGGAGTGGGGCTTCGGCCAGGAGGCCGGCCCCTTCCGCACCTGGGATATGCTGGGCGTGCGCGAAACGGCCGGCCTGATGGAGGCGCGAGGCATCGCGGTCGCCCCCTGGGTGCGCGTGATGCTCGACGCGGGCCATGACTCTTTCTACAGGGAGCAAGGCGAAGGCGGCCGCGAGACCGTGTATAGCCCCGTGTCGCAGGCGTACGCGCCCGTCCCGGTCGACCCGGAGACTATCCGGCTCGACGACCTGCGCGCCGAGGGCAAGGAGGTCGCGCGCAACGATTCGGCCAGCCTGCTCGACCTCGGCGACGGGGTCTTGGCCTTGGAGATCCACTCCAGGGCCAGCGCCATCGACACAGGCGTGGTCGAGATGGGCGCCCGCGCCCTGGAGGAGCTGGAGGGCGGCCGCTGGGCCGGGCTGGTCATCGCCAACAGCGCGCCCAACTTCTGCGTCGGGGCCAACCTGTACGAGGTCGCCGGGGCGATGAATGAGGGCGGGGCCGAGGCGGTCGGCCCGGCGGTGGAGGCGTTACAGGATCTGCTGATGGGCTTCCGCTTCAGCCCCGCGCCGGTCGTCGCAGCGCCGCACGGGCGCACGCTCGGCGGCGGCGCCGAGATCGTCATGAGCGCCGCGCGCGTCGTCGCGGCCGGCGAGACGTACATGGGTCTGGTCGAGACCGGCGTGGGACTGATCCCGGCCGGGGGCGGCTGCAAAGAGTTGCTGCGCCGCGTCGTGTCGCCGGCCCTGGCCGTGCCGGGCGCGCCGCCGCTGCCTTTCGTGCGCCGGGTCTTCGAGACCATCGCCATGGCCAAGGTCTCCACGAGTGCGGTCGAGGCGCGGGAGATGGGCTTCCTCTCGGACGAGGACCACATCGTGATGAACCCCGACCACCTGGTCGCGGCGGCCAAGCGCCAGGTGCTGGAGCTCGCCGAAGGGTACCAGCGCCCGGCCGATGGCGCCACGGTGTACGCCGCGGGCAGCGCCGTGGCCGCGGCGCTGCGCATCGGCGTCAACGAACTGCAGTGGGGTGGGTTCGCCACCGGCTACGACGGCGTCGTCGCGGGGCAACTCGCGCGCGTCCTATGCGGCGGCGAGCTCTCCGCGTCCCAGTGGGTACCCGAACGATTTATACTACAACTGGAGAGGGACGCTTTCCTGGAGCTATTGCACAACGAGCAGACGCTCGCGCGCATCGCGGCCATGCTCACGACGGGCAAGCCACTGAGGAATTAAACTATAGGGAGGGAGGGGCCGGCGCGCGGGCAGTGCCGTGCCCGCGCGCCGGCGCCCCTATGTAGGTAGAGGAGATCCATCGATGAAAGAAGCAGTGATCGTGTCGGGGGCGCGCACGGCCGTGGGGCGGGCGCCGCGCGGCGTGTTGCGCACGACCCGGCCGGACGACCTGGCGGGGGTGGCCATCAAGGAGGCGTTGCGCCGCGCCCCCGGCCTGGAGGGGGCCGAGGTCGACGACGTCATCCTGGGCTGCGCCTTTCCCGAGGGGCCGCAGGGCATGAACGTGGCGCGCCTGGCCGCCGCCCTGGGCGGATTGCCCACCAGTGTCCCGGCGCAGACCGTCAATCGGTTCTGCTCCTCGGCCCTGCAGACCATCGCCAGCGCCTCTGAGCGCATCATGGCCGGGGGCGCGGGCGCCATCGTGGCCGGCGGGACCGAATCGATGTCCATGACGATCGAGAACCCGACCTTCTCACCGAACCCGGCGCTCGTGTCGAGCCACCCCGAGTACTACATGAGCATGGGCCTCACGGCCGAGCAGGTGGCCAAAGAATTCAACATCACGCGCGAGGAGCAGGACGCCTTCGCCCTGCGCAGCAACGTGAACGCGGCGCGCGCGGTCGACTCCGGCCTGTTCGACGAGGAGGTCGTCCCGGTCGACGTGGCGGTCGAGTACGTCGACGAGAAGGGCCGGCTGCAGTGCAGCAAGACCATCTTCGCGCGCGACGAGGGGCCGCGCCGCGAGACCTCGCCGGAGGGGCTGGCCAAGCTCAAGCCGGTCTTCAAGGTCAAAGGCACGGTGACGGCCGGCAACAGTTCGCAGCGCAGTGACGGCGCGGCGGCGGTGGTGGTGATGGAGCGCGGCAAGGCCGACGAGTTGGGGCTCGAGCCGCTGGCGCGCTTCATGGGCTTCGCCGTGGCAGGTTGCCGGCCCGAGGTCATGGGCATCGGCCCGCTCTACTCGATCCCAAAGGCGCTCAAGCTGACCGGCCTCTCGCTCGCGGACATCGACCTGATCGAGTTCAACGAGGCCTTTGCCTCGCAGATCCTGGCCGTGATCAAGGAATTGGGCATCGACAAGGAAAAGGTCAACGTCAATGGCGGGGCTATCGCATTGGGCCACCCCATGGGCGCGACGGGCTCCAAGCTCACTATCCAGCTCCTGAGCGAGATGAAGCGGCGCGGGTCGCGCTACGGCATGGTCACCATGTGCATCGGCGGCGGACAGGGCGCCACGGGCATCTTCGAGAACCTGCAGGTGTAGCACGACGGCCCTCACCCCTACCCCTCTCTCTTTGGGGGTAGGGTTTTCACGAAAAAACCTACCCTTGTAAGCTACCCCCTCTCCCACCTCGAGGAGAGGGGCCCCCCTACGTCGCTACGCGCCCGCATCGCGGTCGATCGAGCCGCCCATGGGGCGTATCGACTCGTACCCGGGGTCGTCCTCGGCGCCGGTCGCGGCGCCGGTGTCGTCGGGCGCGACAGACTCCACACCGTTCCCGATGTTGGGGTCGATCGGCGGCTCTGGTGGCCCGCCCAGCACGCCGTTGCCGGCTATCCCGCCGCCCTGCTCGGCCGTGTCCGCGGCGATGTTCTGGATACCGGGATCGTTATTGGACATCGAAACCTCTCCTAACCCCTTGTACTTTGTCAGCGCGATTGGGTACAGAATGGGCATGACCGCCCGTTCCCTCTACGTCGTACGTCGATCGAGACCGCGAGAAAGCGCCCTCGCCGCCTGCCGCGCAAGACACATGCCTATTAGTTCATCTTCGGAATAGGAGGAGAGACGTATGGCCCCCTCCCCGGTGAGCGGGTTACGCCGCCCGGTGCCGCTGTTGGTGGTCGAGGCGGCGGTT
>JAABUX010003225.1_pt1 | contig 21862 bp, 23 predicted proteins | sample 5561851 | NCBI WGS metagenome assembly JAABUX01 (sample SAMN10711883, study PRJNA513361) | rock metagenome | isolation source: Antarctica rocks | place: Antarctica: Victoria Land, Richard Nunatak red sandstone | collected 2016-01-03 | reverse complement strand
GATAGCTGAACATGTGCCCCGTCTGACGATCCGTCCCGCGCATCAATCTCACCCTGGCTGGTCAGTGCGGGGTAACGGAATCAAATCGGAACCGAGCCGGGCAAGGGGTTTTTCCGCATCCTGCTAGCTGTCTACCCGTTGAACGTCTCAGGCCGGTTCGGGGCCCGCATTGGACTGAGACAGCAGTGTACGTTCTGCTTGGTTCCGGTCAGGATGATCGGGATCTAGTTCCGGGCTCGCCGATGAAGAGTTTTGGTCTCAGCTCGTCGTCCGCGTCGCATTCCGCCGATCCGGAGAGCCTGGCAAGCATTCGACTGCGACCGGAACGAGGTTCGCCGCTGATCCGGCGGCGTTCATGCCATCACCGCCTGGTCAATGCCGTGCGCCGTACCGGATACTACGGCGTGTTCGATGGACGGTCTTCAAGCGCGCCTCCGGGAGGTCCTGATCGGCCAAGGTGAGGACGTCCCCCTCGCGCGAGTTCTCATGGTGGTTGGGCCGCGGTTCTCGGCAGGCCAGCTCGTCATGTGTGGACTGAAGATTAAGAGAGGGTGAGGCCGGTGGCGTCGAGCAGGCGGCGGATCTCGAGCTTGGAAACTTTGCCGTAGCCGGTTTTTGGTAGGTCGGGCCAGAACAGGATCGTGGCCGGGCGTTTGTAGCGGGCGAGGCGCTCGTCGAGATGGGCGAGGAGGTCGGCGCTGGTGGCGTTGGTGTGGTCGCGCAGGACGACGACGGCAACGCCGCTTTCGCCCCACTTCGGATGCGGCAGGCCGAGAACGCAGGCTTCGGCGATGGCGGGGTGGAGTAGGAGCGCTTCTTCGATCTCGCGCGGATAGATGTTGCTGCCGCCGGAGATGAACATGTCGCTCGAGCGGCCGGTGACCCAGAGGAAGCCGTGGTCGTTCAGATGACCGAGGTCGCCGGTGTGGAACCAACCGTCGCGAAAGGCCTGCGCCGTCGCGTCGGGATTGTTCCAGTAGCCGGCGAACACTGCGCCGCCGCGGACGCAGATTTCGCCGGTCTCTTCGGTGGCCAGGCGCTCGCCGCCGGGTCCCAGGATGGCGATGTCCATCCCGGTGCGTGGCATGCCGACGCTGCCGATGGGGAACGCTGGGCGGTCGGAGACGGAGTGCAGGCGAGCAGGCAAGACGGTGATGTTGCCGGTGACTTCGCCGAGACCGAAATATTGAACCAAGACCGGGCCTAGCTTGGCGAGGGCGTGCTGCTGATCGGAGCGATACATCGGCGCGCCGGCGTAGATGACGTAACGCAGGGAGGAGTGGTCGCTGACGTCGACGGATTGATGCCGGGCGAGCGACGTCAGGATGGTCGGGACGGTGAACATGTTGGTGACGCGGTGGCGTTCGACGAGGCGCCAGATCTCGGCCGGGTCGAGCCGCTCGCTTTCGGGCAGGATGGTCGGAGCTCCGACGGCGACTTGCGGCAGGGCATGGATACCGGCCCCGTGGGAGAGCGGGGCGACGACGAGGCTGGCGTCGGCTTCGGTGGTGCCGGGCATCAAGTCGCAGAGATGGTTGGCGACGACGAAGCCCATCTGGCCGTGGGTGAGAACGCCGCCTTTGGGACGGCCGGTGGTGCCCGAGGTGTAGAACAGCCAGCACGGATGATCGCGGTCGACGTCGGCGGGCTGGACGAGCGGGGCATGCGCGTAGAGGGCCTGCCAGTCGGCGCCGAGATCGAGATGGAGGGTGGCGGCCGGGTTGGCCTGGCGGCAGGCTTCGGCATGGGCGTCGCAGCCGGGCTCGACGATGTGCGCGGCGGCGGCGGCGTTTTGGGCGAGGTAGGCGACTTCGGGGGGCGTGAGGCGGAAGTTGGTCGGGACCCAGACTGCGCCGAGCATCCAGCAGGCCCAAAGCGTTTCGAGATAGGCGCGGCTATTGCGGCCGTGGACGAGCACTCGGTCGCCGTGCCGGACGCCCGCGGCGGCCAGCCCGGCGGCGGCGGCACGGACATTCAGAGCAAGGGTCGACCAGGTCGTCACCTGGTCGCCGTGGATGATGGCCGGCCGGTCGGGGAGGCGGGCTGCGGTTTGGAGAAGGAGGGTGGCGAGATTGGCGGTCGGGATCAGCGCCGGTCTCCGTCAGCGCATCGGCTCGAGGATGCTGACGTAGTTGGCGACGGCGGCGCCGCCCATGTTGAACACCGCGCCGAGCTTTGGGTTGGGGAGCTGCATGGCGCCGGCTTGCCCGGTGAGCTGCATGGCGGCGATGGCGTGCATGGAGACGCCGGTGGCTCCGACCGGGTGGCCCTTGGCCTTGAGGCCTCCGCTGCGGTTTATGGGAAGGCGGCCATTCGGCCCGACGATGCCGTCGCCGAGGACGCGAGCGCCTTCGCCGGGCTCGGCGAGGCCCATGGCTTCGTAGACGAGGAGTTCGGCGATGGTGAAGCAGTCGTGGACTTCGGCGAAGGAGAGGTCGTCGAGGCTGAGGCCGGCGTGGTCGAGGGCTTGCGACCAGGCGTGGGCGGCGCCGTCGAAGCGCGTCGCGTCGCGCTTGGAAAGGGGCAGGTAGTCGTTGACGTGGATTGCGGCGCGGAAACCGACGGCCTTGTTCATGGTGCGCGCGGTTTCGGCGTCGGTGATGACGAGGGCGGCGGCGCCGTCGGAGACGAGCGAGCAGTCGGTGCGCTTGAGCGGCGGCGCGACGTAGGGGTTCTTGTCACTCACGGTGCGGCAGAAGTCGAAGCCGAGATCGCGGCGCATCTGGGCATAGGGGTTGTCGACGCCGTTCTTGTGGTTCTTGGCGGCGATGGCGGCCAGGGCGTCGGATTGGTCGCCGTAGCGCTGGAAGTAGCGTTCGGCGATACGGCCGAAGACGCCGGCGAAGCCTGCGGGAATGTCGCCTTCCTCCTTGCGGTAGCTCGCCCCGAGGAGGTTGTCGCCGATCTGCGGGCCGGGGGTGGCGGTCATCTTCTCGACGCCGACGACGAGGGTGAAGCGGCCGCGCCCGGCTGCGATGAAGTCGCGGGCGCCGTGGATCGCGGCCGATCCGGAGGCGCAGGCATTCTCGTAGCGGGTCGCGGGTTTGAAGCGCAGGGCGTCGATCGACTGGAGCGCGAGGGAGCTGGGGAAATCCTGCTTGGAGAAGCCGTTGTTGAAGGTGCCGACGAAGAGTCCGTCGATCTGGCCGGGCTCGAGGCCGGCGTCTTCGATCGCGGCGCCGGCGACGCGGGCGATCAGGCCTTCGACATCCTCTTCGAGCTTGCCGAACGGGGTGTGGGCCCAGCCCACGATAGCGGCGTCGATCATGTGATTGCTCCGGGGCTGGTTGTTGCATACGGACGCTGCGGGTTTTCGGCCTGGTCCTGTCCCGGGGGAGAGGGGGACGGACGAGGGAAGGCTAGATGCGTTGGTGGAGGACGCAGACTAGGGTGAAGAGGCGGCGGGCGGTTTCGTGGTCGATGTCAGCCTTGTTTTCGAGACGGGTCCGCAAGAGGCTGGCGCCCTCGTTGTGGAGACCGCGGCGGCCCATGTCGATGGCCTGGATGCGTTCGGCGCGGCCCTCCTCGACGGCGAGCATGTGGCTGTCGACGAGGAGCTGGTAGTCCTTGATGATGCTGCGGAACGGGCCGAGCGCCAGCACGATCGCGGTCAGCGGCGCGTCTTCCCGGTCACGGACGTCGAAGACGAGGCGGCCTTCTTGGACGGAGAGGTGCAGCATGTAGGGACCGGGCGGGAAATCGCGGTCGCCAGGGGGGAGGGCGAAATGGTTTTCGTGCTCGAGGTCGGCGACGGCTTGGGCGCGGTCGGCCTCGAGCAAAGGCGAGAGGCGGGTCAGCGATTCGCCGTCGAGGACGACGTGGGCCAGCCGGGTCGCTTCAGTCACTCGTCATCCGCTTTGACCATGCCGAGCTTGAGCATGAGACCGAGGGTGGCTCCTTTGATGGGCCGGAGCAAGGCCATCGCGAGGATGCCGCTGACGGGGAGCCAGATGGCGGCGTGGACCCAAAGCGGCGGATGCATGTGGACTTCCATCAGGAACAGCAGTGGCACGACGATGTGGCCGACGGCGAAAATGGTGAAGTAGGGAGGCGCGTCGTCAGCGCGATAGCGTCCGAGCGGGGCGCCGCAGGCCACGCAAGCGGGGACGACGCTCAGCCATCCCTGGAACACATGGGTCTGGCCACAGGCCGGGCAGCGGCACATGAGGCCGCGGCCGATCGCGGTCAGCATGGGCGGGATCGGCCACGTGGGGAGTTCGGGGGACCGGTCCGGCTGCCACCGGACGGGAGATGATGTATCGGGCAAGTTCAGCGCCTTCCTGGTCCAGGGAGTATCCCTACTCTGAAAAGGTTACGCTAGGGCGAAATTCCAGTTCGCGACGCAGCCACTTTAGCGGGATCGAGGGCGCGCGTCAGGATGAGCGCGCCCGGTGGAGAGCGTCAGGGGGTAGGACGGGTTTGGCTGTGCATCGGGCGGAAGCCTTCGAGGGGAACGTTGCTGCCGGGTCCGGAGGTGGGGTTGCGTTGGACAGCCGGGGCCGGGGCGGCTTCCTGCGGTCTGGCGGCGACGGGGGCGGCGGGATTGTCGGCGGCGGGGGCGGGCATGTCCTGCAAGGGGATGGCGCCGTCGCTGTCGATTGTCGCCGGGGCAACGGGGGCCGGGGCGGCGGGTGCGTCGAGCGGCATCGGCACGGGGGCTAGTGCGGGCGGTGGCGCTGGCTCGGCGAGCGGCGGCCGGTAGGCGGGGATGGTGCGGTAGGGGATCGCCGGGCCGTACGGTTGCAGCTGGATCGGGGCGGGCGGCTGGTAGCCTTGCTCGACGCAGCCGGCCAGGAGCAGGGCTGCTGCAAGGATGGCGATCCTCATGCCGGCGATGTCCTCCAGTGCGGCGCCGGCTGCTTGCCGAAGCGGGATCGCAACCTTAAGAGCGCGACAGGAAAGCGCCAAGCCCAAGGAAGCCAAGCATGCAATTGCACGATGTCACGGTTCATCCGTCGAAATCTTCTCTCGCGCGCGAGGATCAGTTGGCCTGGAAGATCGCCGAGGTTGCGGCCGACGCGGTCGTGGTGCCGGCCGAGACGGCGGAGATGATCATCAACCGGGTGATCGACAATGCGTCGGTCGCGATCGCGAGCGTGAACCGGCATCCGTGCATGTCGGCGCGGGATATGGCGCTGGCGCATCCGCCGGGTCCGGGGCGCGCCGGGTCGGCGGTGTTCGGGATGGGGGACGCGGTGCGGGTGAGCCCGGAATGGGCGGCGTGGGCGAATGGCACGGCGGTGCGCGAGCTGGACATGCACGATACGTTCCTGGCCGCCGATTACAGCCATCCCGGCGACAACATTCCGCCGGTGCTGGCGGTGGCGCAAAGCCTTGGCCGGTCGGGGGCTGCGCTGCTGCGCGGGCTGGCCACGGGGTACGAGATCCATATCGACCTGGTGCGCGCGATCTGCCTGCACGAGCACAAGATCGACCATATCGCGCATCTGTGCCCGGCGCAGGCGGCCGGGATCGGGACGCTGCTCGGGCTCGATACGCAGACAATCTATCAGGCCGTGCAGCAGGCGGTGCATGTGAGCTTCACGACGCGGCAGAGCCGCAAGGGCGAGATCAGCTCGTGGAAGGCCTATGCGCCGGCGCATTCGGGCAAGCTCGCGGTCGAGGCGGTCGACCGGGTGATGCGCGGCGAGGGTGCGCCGAGCCCGATCTACGAAGGCGAGGACAGCGTGATCGCGTGGCTGCTGGATGGGCCGAAGGCGCATTACCAGGTGCCGCTGCCGGGCCGTGGCGAGCCGAAGCGGGCGATCCTGGACAGCTACACGAAGGAGCACTCGGCCGAGTATCAGAGCCAGGCGCTGATCGATCTTGCGTTCAGGATGGGCAAGCGGGTGCAGAACTGGGACGACGTGGACGAGGTGGTGATCGAGACGAGCCACCACACACACTACGTGATCGGCACGGGCGCCAACGATCCGCAGAAGATGGACCCGGCCGCCAGCCGCGAGACGCTCGACCACTCCATCATGTACATCGTCGCGGTGGCGCTACAGGATGGGGCGTGGCACCACGTGCGCAGCTACGCGCCGGAGCGGGCGGGGCGCGAGGATACGGTGCGGCTGTGGCACAAGATCCGCACCGTCGAGGAGAAGAAGTGGACCGAGCGCTATCACGCGCGGCGGCACGAGGACCTCGCGTTCGGCGGGCGGATTGCGATCCGGATGAAGGACGGCACGGTGATCGCCGACGAGATGGCGGTGGCCAACGCGCATCCCATGGGCGCGACGCCGTGGCAGCGGGCGGATTACATCGGCAAGTTCCGCGCGATGACGGAGGGGCTGATCACGCCGGCGGAAAGCGCGCGGTTCCTCGAGACGTGCGAACGGCTGCCGCAGCTGCAGGCGGGCGAGCTGTTCGCGCTCAACGTCGCGATGCCGGAAGGCAGCGTCCAGAAGGGCGCGGCCGGGCTGTTCTGATACGGGCTGTTCTGGCGCGGGCTGTTCTGGCGCGGGCTGTTCTGGCGCGGGCTGTTCTGGCGCGGGTCGTTCTAAGACTGGCCGGCGGCGCGTTTTTCAAGATCGAGGGAGGATGAGCGATGTCTGAGACAGGGATTGCGCCGAAGGCCAAGAAGGGTGTGGCGTTGGCGGGGGTGACGGCGGGCAACACGGCGCTGTGCACGGTCGGGCATACCGGCAACGATCTGCATTATCGCGGTTACGACATTCTCGACGTCGCTGAGCAGTGCGAGTTCGAGGAGATTGCGTATCTGTTGGTGCACGGCGCGTTGCCGAACCGGGCGCAGTTGACGGCCTACAAGGCGAGTTTGCAGTCGATGCGCGGGTTGCCGTTGGCAGTGCGCGCGGTGCTCGAGGCGTTGCCGGCGTCGACGCATCCGATGGACGTGATGCGGACGGGGATTTCGGCGCTGGGCTGCGCGTTGCCGGAAAAGGACGACCATCATGTGGCCGGGTCGCGCGAGATCGCCGACCGGATCATGGCGTGCGGCGGGTCGATCCTGCTGTATTGGTGGCACTATTCGCACAACGGGCGGCGGATCGAGGTCGAGACCGACGACGACAGCATCGGCGGGCATTTCCTGCATCTGCTGCACGGACGTCCGGCGAGCGCGGAATGGGTGCGGGCGATGCACACGAGTCTGGTGCTGTATGCCGAGCACGAATTCAACGCGAGCACGTTTGCCGCGCGCGTGGTGGCCGGGACGGGGGCGGATATCTACTCGGCCATCGTCGGCGGGATCGGGGCGTTGCGCGGGCCGAAGCATGGCGGCGCGAATGAGGTCGCGCTCGAGATCCAGAAGCGGTACGCGAGCGTGGATGAGGCGGAGGCGGACATTCGGCGCCGGGTTGCGAGCAAGGAGGTGATCATCGGGTTCGGGCACGCGGTCTACACGGTTGCCGATCCGCGCAATGCGGTGATCAAGCAGGTGGCGCAGCGTCTGTCGGAGCAGAACGGCGACACGCTGGGTTATCGCGTGGCGGACCGGATCGAAGCAACGATGTGGGAGCTGAAGCGGATGTTCGCGAACCTGGATTGGTTCAGCGCGGTGGCGTATCGGCAGATGCGGATTCCAACGGCGATGTTCACGCCGATCTTCGTGATCAGCCGGACGAGCGGTTGGTCGGCGCATGTGATGGAGCAGCGGGTAGACAACAAGCTGATCCGTCCGGCGGCGAATTACACCGGCCCTGAGAACCAGGTCTTCGTTACGCTCAACGACAGGTAATCACGCATCGCCTTTGCGTGATTCATTGCATCGAGTGCGGGTTTTTATTGACAGCGAGGCGTCGTCCGCGTGACAGCGGCATTGGGTGCGCATGTCATCGATTCGCAAACATCGGGTTTGCGGGTCGAGCTGCCGCCGGGGACGTAACGATGCCGGGCCACAAATCTTCTTTGCTGAGCTGCACCGGTCACGTGCGACCTCATCTGGCACGACTGGAACTCTTGGGAAGGAGGCTTGAAAATGGCTGAGGAAACTCCGGCGAAGGTCCGAGCGCAGGCGATGGCGATCCGCGCGTCGACGAAGCCCGCGAGCAATGGTGCGGCGGAACCGAAGGCGGCGAAGTCGACGATGAAGAGCGCGGCTGCGGCGAGCGAACCGGCGGCTGCGCGCAAGACGACGCGCGGGGCGGCCAAGCCGGCCGAGCCCAAGGCGGCGCCGAAAGCGGCCGCTACAAAACCGGCAGCGAAAAAGACGGCGGTGCACAAGACGGCGGCGCGCAAGGTGGCGGCGACCAAGACGGCGCCGAGCAAGATGGCCGCGAGCAAGATGGCCGCGAGCAAGATGGCCGCGAGCAAGACGGCCGCGACCAAGACGGCTGCTACCAAGACGGCGCCACGCAAGATGGTGGCGACTAAGACGGCAAGCATAGGCGCGCGCAAGGCTGCACCCGCGACGGAGATGGCGCCGCCGAAGCGCGCGACCGCGGCGCGCAAGTCAGCCGCCGCCGCCGAGACGAAGACGGCGACGGCGAGCAAGCGGACGGCGAAGGCCGCCCCCGCCGCAGAACCGGCCAAGCCGGTCGCGGCCAAGCGCGCCACGAAGACGGCGGTCGCCAAGCCTGCCACCGAGAAGCCGGCCGCGCCGAAGGCGGCGCGCGGGACGAAGATGGCCGCCGCATCGAAGCCGTCGACGACCGGCCGTGGTCGCAAGCCGGCGGCCGCCGGCGCCTGATCCGCCCGAAACCGGTGCCCTCGAGAGGGACGCCGCAAGCCGATGGCCGGGGTTGACCCGGCCATCGGTGTTTTTGGGGAGCGGGCGCTAAGGGTCCGTCGGGTCGAAGGCGGCGACGAAGAAGTGCGGGCTGCCGAAATTGCCGGATTTGAGGGCGAGCAGCAGCGGCGGGCCGGCGCCTTCGGCGTAGGTCCAGGGCACGCCGGGATCGATCTCGGCGCCAATCTGCAAACGCTTGACGCCAAGGGCCGAGACGACCGCGCCGCTGGTCTCGCCGCCGGCCACGATCAGGCGGCGAGCACCGCGGGCGACGAGCTCCAGCGCAATCGTTGCGATAGCGGTCTCGATTAGGGCGCCCGCCGCTTCGCGCCCGAGCCGGGCCTGCAGCGCGGCGACACGGTCGGGCGTGCTCGATGCGGCGATGACGATCGGCTTGTCGCCGAGCTTGTCGGCCGCCCAATCGAGCGCGTGCGTTGCGAGTGCGGCGGCGTCAGGCGTTCCAAGCGGATCGAGTTCGAGCGTCGGCAGGCGCGACCGGGCTGTGGCGACTTGGAGCAACGTTGCGCGCGAGCATGAGCCGGCGAGCACGACGGCCGGGCCAGTCACGGCCGGCAGTGCGCCGGCGGCGTCGTTGCCGAGCAGGCCGAGGCGGCGGAAATTGTCCGGCAATCCCATCGCGACGCCGGATCCGCCGGTCACGAGCGGATGGTGCGCGACGGCTTGGCCGATCGCGAGCAGGTGCGCATCGGATACGGCGTCGACGATGGCGTAGCGGCGGCCTTGTTCCTTGAGCGACGTGAGCGCGGTTCGGATTGGCCCGGCGCCGGCGTCGACAATCGAGAAGGGAACCAAGCCGACGGTGCCGTCGGTTTGGCGGGAGAGGACGCGGACGAGATTGGCGTCGCGCATCGGGGTGAGCGGGTGGTTCTGCATGCCGCTTTCGTGGAGCAAAGCGGTGCCGACGAAGAGATGGCCTTGGTAGACGCTGCGGGCATTGGCGGGGAAGGCGGGGCAGGCGATGGCAAAGCCGGCGTCGAGGGCGCGGATGAGCGCGTCGGCCACCGGGCCGATGTTGCCGGCGTCGGTGCTGTCGAAGGTGGAGCAGTATTTGAAGAAGAATTGCCGGCAGCCGGCCTGTTGCATCCAGGCCAGGGCGGCGAGGCTTTGCTGGACGGCCTCTTTGGGGGCGATGGTGCGGGACTTGAGCGCCACGACGAGCGCGTCGGCATCGGGCGGGATCTCGTCGGGCGCGGGGACGCCGATGATCTGGACCGTGCGCATCCCGTTGCGGACGAGCATGGAGGCGAGGTCGGTGGCGCCGGTGAAATCGTCGGCGATGCAGCCGAGCAGGGCCATGTCAGGTCTCCAGCAAACCGGTGAATGCGCGTGCGCGCTCGGGCCAGCCGGGGAGTTTTCGGCCGGCATTCCAGGCGCATTCGGCCATGTCGCGGCGCAGGTCGTCGTCGAACAGAAGCCGGCGCAGGCACTTGCCGAACGTCGCCATGTCGTCGCGGGGGACGACGGTGCCGGCTTCGATCGGGACCATGCTGGCGGCGTCGCTGGAGTCCGAGACGACGACGGGAATGCCGCGGCGGAGGGCTTCGGCGATGGCGGCGGGGTAGCCTTCCCATCGCGTGGCGAGGGCGAAGATCGAGGCGTCGCGCCAGAGTTGTTCGAGTGCGGTGGGCGCCGGGTCGGCGACGAGTTTGGCGCGACGGGTCAGGCCGAGTTCGTCGACGAGGGCGGTGAGTTCGGCAGCGTGGGCGGGTTCGCGGCCGGAGTCGCCGGCGATGACGAGTTGCCAGGGCAGGTCGGTGAGGCGGGCGGCGGCGTGTAGCAGGAGGTCGTGGCCTTTGCGGCGGGTCAGGACGCCGACGGCGAGGATGAGCGGGGTGTCCGCGTCGGGGGCGGGGCTGCGCGGGAGGTCGTGGGCGCCGGGCGGGACGACTTTGGCGGCGATGCCGAAATCGGTGTTCAGGCGGTTGGCGACCGGTTGGCTGGTGGCGACGACAAGGCGCAGGCGCGGCAGCATGTCGGCTTCGGCGGCATGGACCCGCTCGCGCGCGCCGTCGTCGCGCCCGGCAGCGGCGGAGACGTGGTGGACGATCGCGACGGCGCCCGCCGCGATCAGCTCGTCGAGCCGGTGGCGTAGATGGGGCAGCAGCATGCCGTCGATGACGGGGATGGCGCCGGGCGGAAAGATCGGTTCGAGGTTGGTCTGAACGTCGATCGTGTGGCCGAGGTCGCGGGCCGCCCTGATCAGTCCGTCGACGTAGGCGGTGCCGCCGCCATGGCCGGACTGGCCCGGGTCGGGGAGCGCGAAAGCGAGATGCATGCGCCGGCCTAACATGGGCCGGCGGCATCGTCACGCCTGGCGGGCGATCGCCCGGGCGCCATCGTCGCGGACAGTGCGGCAGTCGGCACCGTACCGCGAATGGCTCGACGCCGACTGCGCCGCGCGGGCGACCATGTTGATGATCTGGCTCTGGACGCCGATAGCGCGTTCGAGCAGACGGCGGTTGTCGGCGGCGAGGTCGCGCAGGCGGGCGAGTTGCTCGGGTGCGACGGGCTGGGTCGAGAGCGCCTGCGTCGCGGCGAGTTTCTGGTCTAGCAGCGCGACCGCGGCGGTGGCGTCGTTCTGTTCGAGGGCGGTGTTTTCAGCGACGAGGACGGCCTCGAGCGCGTCGGCGGGGTCAGCGTGATTCATTGCGTTGCTCCTGCATGTGCAGCATTGCTTGCATGATGGGACGGGACAGGCCGATTCCGCCGTTGGCGGACATCTGCTTGGAGAGGGCGTTGATCCACATCGGACGCCATTGTTCTTCGCCGTCGCCGCCGCCGAACATGGTTTTCGAGTGATCGATGGTCTGGAACATCGGCGCGAGCATCTGGCCGATGGCCATGGCTTCGAAATCCTGCGCGGCCTTCTGGACCTTTTGCAGCTGCGCCGGAGAGGTGGTGGCGGAAGGAGCGTCGGCGGGGGGGACGATCATCGGATTTGCAGTTCCGCTTGCAGGGCGCCTGCCGCCTTGATCGATTGGAGGATGCTGATCATGTCGCGCGGGCCAACGCCGAGGGAGTTGAGGCTGGCGACGAGGTCGCGGAGCGTCACTCCGCCGTGCAGGATGCCGAGCTTGCGGTCGGACTGGGTGTCGATCTGGATGTTGGTGTTGGGGGTGACGACGGTTTGGCCGTTCGAAAATGGAGCGGGTTGGCTGACCTTGGGATCTTCGGTGATGCGGATCGTCAGGTTCCCTTGGGCGATGGCGACGGTGCTGATGCGGACGTTGTCGCCCATGACGATGGTGCCGCTGGCTTCGTCGATGACGACGATGGCCGGGCTGTCGGGCTCGACGCGAAGGTCTTCGATGCGGGCGAGGGCGTCGACCGGGTCGCGGCCGGCGAGGGCGATTTCGACGGTGCGCGGGTCGGCCGCGCGCGCGCCGCCGCCCAGGGCGCGGTTGACGACGTCGGCGATGCGGCGGGCGGTGGTGAGGTCGGGGTTACGCAGTTCGAGGCGCAGAACGGAGCGGGAGGCGAGTTGGAAGGCGATCTCGCGCTCGACGGTGGCGCCGTTGGAGATGCGGGCCGAGGTAGGCACGCCGCGGGTGACGGAGGCGCCGGCGCCGCGGGCGGTGACGGCGCCGGTGGTAAGCGCGCCCTGCGCGACGCTGTAGACCTCGCCGTCGGCGCCGAGCAGCGGGGTGACGAGGAGGGTGCCGCCGGTGAGGTCCTTGGCGTCGCCGAGGGCGGAGACGGCAATGTCGATGCGGCTGCCGCTGCGGGCGAAGGCGGGGAGGTTGGCGGTGACCATGACGGCGGCGACGTTCTTGGTCTGGAGCTTGGTCTCCTGGTCGCGGGTGTTGACGCCGAGGCGCTCGAGCATGCCGATCAGCGACTGACGGGTGAAGACGGCGTTGTCGAGGCGGTCGCCAGTGCCGTTGAGGCCGACGACGAGGCCGTAACCGACGAGTTGGTTGTCGCGCACGCCTTCGACGTCGGCGATGTCCTTGATGCGGACGTCGGCTAACGCCGGGATCGCCGTCAAGAAAATGGCGGCGGCGAACAGGGCTTTTGCGATTCGTAAAGGTTTCGCGGTCATGCTGAGGCTAAGGCAAGCGGTATGCCAGGGCGGAAAGTGCGGAATTGCTGGGTTTTTGCGATGCGGGTGGTGGGCAGGAATTGCCGCCCGGTCGAAATGGTGGTAGTCGGTGTTTCCCGGACTCCTTCAAACGTTCCGGCGCTCAGGCGCGGGGTCGCGGCGAGCGGGTTCGGGGTGAAGGCGGAGCGGGCGGGGCGGCCCGATGCAGCGGTGCCGATGTCGGGGGTCTCGATGGTGTCGCTACTGGCGATGCAGGAGGCCGAATCGGAGGCGCAGCAGGACCGGGAGGCGCGGCAGCACGGTGAGGCCGTGGTCGACGAACTGACCGGGTTGCAGTTGGCTCTGTTAGGCCACGGCGAGGGCAATACGGCACGGCTGATACGGCTGGTCGAGCGGCCGGTGGTGGCGTCGGATCCGATGTTGGCCGGGCTGTTGCGGGCGGTCCGGGTGCGGGCTGCGGTCGAGTTGGCGCGGCGCGAGCGTGCGGCGGCGGCGTGACGGTGATCGGGGAAGCGTGAAAGAAGAGCGACAAGATGAAAAGCGTGCTTGGCGTGGCTGCTACGCCTGCGTATAAGCCCCAGCAACACCTCTTAGGTGACCGACTAAGGGATCGGAACATGATGCTCACCCTACCCCCGGACTATCGACCGTCCGAAGACGAAGACTTCATGAATGCGGTCCAGGCCGAGTATTTCCGGCAGAAGCTCTTGCGTTGGCGCGCGGAACTCTTGCGGGAGGCGGATGGGACATTGGCGAGCCTGTCGGCGCAAGGCGGTATCCATGAGGCCGACATTACCGATCGGGCAAGCGTGGAGACCGATCGGGCGCTGGAGTTGAGGACGCGGGACCGAGCTCGAAAGCTGATTTCGAAGATCGATCAGGCGCTCGCCCGGATCGATGGTGGATCGTATGGTTACTGCGAAGAAACGTCTGAGCCGATCGGCTTGAAGCGGCTGGAGGCACGTCCGATCGCGACGATGTCGATCGAGGCGCAAGAGCGGCACGAGCGGATGGAGCGGGTCCACCGCGACGATTGAACGTTGCGGGCGATGGGAATAGGTTCGCTTTCGTAGGCCCGCTGAGAGGCCGCCGGAGGAACCGCATGATCCGTCGCCGCTCGCTTCTTGCCACATCGGCAGGAGCCGTCTTCGCTCCGGCTATTATAGAGCGTGCCCATGCGCAATCAGCGTTCGATTGGAAGCAGGCCAAGGGCAGTAAGATCGAGGTCAACCTTGCCAAGTCGCCGCGAGGCGACGTGTTGCAGGCGCATCAGCGGGAGTTCGAGGAGCTGACCGGGATCAAGGTCGGCGCCGAGCAGATCCCGGAGCAGCAGCAGCGGCCGAAAGTGGCCATGGAGATGAGTTCGGGGCATCCGAGCTTCGATGTGGTCAATGTCGCCATGCACGTGCAGAAGCGGTTGATCGAGAAGGGTAACTGGATGGAGGATCTGCGTCCGCTGATCGCGGATGCGGGGCTGACCCATCCCGATCTCGACATGCGTGATTTCAGCCCGGCGACGATCCGTGCGGCGACCGGCCCGGAAGGCAAGATCAACGTGTTGCCGATGAACCAGGATTTGTTCATCCTGTTCTACAATAAGGAAATGTTCGAGCGGGCCGGGTTGGAAGGGCCGCCAAGGACGTATGACGAGATGCTGTCGGCGGCGCACAAGCTGACCGACGCGTCCAAGGGTGTGTATGGGTTTACTGGGCGCGGGCTAAAGAACGCGAACGTGGTGTTGTACGACAACATCCTGCTTGGTTGGGATCAGGAGACGATCACGCCGGACGGTGCGACGTTGCTAACCGACTCGCCGGCGGCGGTTGAGGCGGCCAAGTGGTATCAGACGTTGATGCGCGAGTGCGCACCGCCGGGCTCGGTGGGGTTCAACTGGAACGAGTGCCAGACGACGTTTGGCCAGGGCCGGGCGGCGATGTGGTGGGACGGGATCGGGTTTTCGGCGCCGTTGCTTGATCCGGCGAAGAGCAAGATTGTCGGCAAAGTGGGTTTCGCGCCGGTGCCGGCCGGGCCGAAGGCGCACCATTCGGCGACGTTCATCGACGGGATGGGGATTCCGACGGGTGCCAAAAACAAGACGGGCGCGTGGCTCTATCTGCAGTGGGCGAATAGCAAGCTGATGTTCCTGAACTGGTTGTTGGACGGGGCGGGGACGCCGCCGCGGGCCAGCGCGTATACGAACGCCGACGTGATTAGAGCGAGCAAGTTCCCGAAGGATTGGTTCGACACCACGCGGGAGAGCCTATCGATTGCGCGCAGCGGGCTGCCGGAGATCGTGCCGGTGACGGAGTTCCGGGACACAATCGGGGTGGCGCTGACGAATATTGTGGGCGGCGGGGATCCGGCCAGCGAGTTGAAGCGGGCAACCGACCAGTTTCGGCCGGTGCTGGCCAAGGCGAACACGGGGTAGCCGACGGCCCGCATTTTTTCCGGATTTTTCCGGGCCGGCCGTCAGAAAGGCAGCAGAACGTCTAGGAGTTGCTGGCCGTATCGGGGCGTTTGGACGTCGGTGATCTGGCCGCGGCCGCCGTAGGAAATGCGGGCTTCGGCCATGCGATCGTGCACGACGGTGTTGTCGCTGGCGATGTCTTGCGGACGGATCACGCCGCTGACGAGGAGCTCGCGAAGCTCGGAATTGACGCGGACTTCCTGGCGGGCGGCGACGGCGAGGTTGCCGTTGGGAAGGACCTGGGTGACGACGCCAGCGAGGCGGAGGGTGACGGTCTCATTGCGCTTGATCGCGCCGGTGCCGTTGGCGTTGCCGGAGCTGTTGGCCGACACGAGGGAGCTGGCGTTGGCGCCGCGGACCTTGCTCTCGAGGCCGAAGAAGCTCGGAATGCCCACCGCTTCGGTCCCGGCTCGGGTGGAGATCGACTGGTTCTGCATGTTGGCGGCGTCGGTGATGTTGACGAGGACGGTAACGATGTCGCCGACATTGGCGGCGCGCTGGTCCTTGAAGAAGGCGCGGCTGCCCTGGCGCCAGAGGCTGTTGGCTTCGGCGGGTTCGAGCTGGGGGCGCGGCATGGGCATAGTGAGCGGTCGGTAGGAGGGATCGGCTGTTGGATTACCGGACGGCGTCATGGAGGGTGGGCGGCCGACCTCGGAAAGGCGTTGCAGCGAGCCACAGCCGGAGAGCAGCAGCAGGGCGGCGAGGGCGACCCGGGGCTTCATCGGACGGCCAAATAGCGGTTGGCAGGGCGGGCGGTGCCGGGGACGACGCGGGCCTGGCCGGGTCCGGTGATGACGGCTTCGACGGTCGTGTGGGCGTATTCGTTGAGGACGCGGATGTGTTCGCCGAGGCCGCCGGGTTCTGTGGCGATGCCGCGGGAGCTGAGCGAGATACCGGGGCTTTCGAGGGTCAGACTCATGTCGTTGCCTTTTTGGACGAGGACGGGACGGCCGAGGTTGGCCAGGGGGATGGGTTGGTTGGGGGCGATCGATTGCTTGGCGGAGAGGCCGATTGCGTCCGCTAGGGTGCGGACGATGTCGCCGTGCCCGAGGCCCTTGGGGAGATGGGCCCACTCGAGATCGACGGTGGCGACGACGTCGCCGGGCAGCATGCGGTGACGGGCGACGGGGACGTCGATCATTTCCTGGATGCGGCCGGTGATGCGGAGCGGGACATTCGGGGTGTCGGCGGCGGCAATGTCGAGCTGGGCGGAGAAGCGTCCGCTGAGCTTGTCGAGATCGACCTGGGCGACGGTGACGGCGAGCTTGGCTTCTTGGGGAAAGAGGGGCGCGGTGAAGGCGCCGAGTTCGACGTCGGCGTCGAGCGAGGCGCCGATGGCGGTGAGGGCGGTGCGGATCGCGGGGCTGATGTCGTCGCGGGTGAGGGGGCGTCCAAGGCGTTCGAGGATGACCCGGTCGCCGCCCGAGTTCGGGTGCCAGTCGACGCCGAACTGGCGGGCGATGGCGGCGAGTTGGGCGGACGGGATAGTGATGCGGCCACCGGGCTCCGGGGCCGGGCCGAGGTCGGTGTCGGACTTGACGCCGTCCCAGAGGTCGGAGAGCCGGACGACGGGGCCAGCGAGCTTGGCGAACGGCTTGAGCGTCGCGGCCTCGAGAGCGCCCGGAGCGATAAAGGTAGCGGCGACGAGGAAGGCGAGGACTCGCACTGCTTATCTCAGGTTGGTCAGGGTGGATTGCATCTGGTCGCTGGCGGTGATGACCTTGCTGTTCATTTCGTAGGCGCGCTGGGCGGTGATCAGGTTGGTGATCTCGGATACGACGTTGACGTTGCTGGTCTCGACGAAGCCCTGCATGACGGTGCCGAAGCCGGCGGCGCCGGGGTTGCCGGTGACCGGATTGCCGGAGGCCGCGCTGGCGGTGAGCAGGTTGGCGCCGGCGGCTTCGAGTCCGGCTTCGTTGGCGAAGTTGGCGAGCTGGAGCGTGCCGACGGTGGTGGGCGCGGCCTGGCCGGCGATGGTGGCCTGGACTTCGCCGGTTCCGTTGATGGTGACGGACTGGGCGTTCGGCGGGACGGTGACTCCGGGCGCGACGGGGTAGCCGTCGGCGGTGACGATCTGGCCAGCGGGCGAGAGGCCGAAGGTGCCGTCGCGGGTGTAGGCGGTGTCGCCGGAGGGGAGGGTGACCTGGAAGTAGCCCTTGCCCTGGATCGCGACGTCGAGGCTATTGCTGGTCTGCTGCAGGTTACCCTGCTCGTTGATGCTGTAGATGGCGCCGGTTTTGACGCCGAGGCCGACCTGTGCGCCGGAGGGCAGCACGGTGCCGGTATCGGAGCTGTTGGAGCCGACGCGGCGCAGGTTCTGATAGAGCAGGTCCTGGAATTCGGCGCGGCGGCGCTTGTAACCGGTCGTCGTCATGTTGGCGATGTTGTTGGAGATGACTTCAACGTTGGTCTGCTGGGCCTGCATTCCGGTGCCAGCGATATCGAGTGAACGCATTTACGCCTTGCTCCCGGTGATCTTGTCGATGGCCGACTGCATGCGGTCGGCCTCGGACTGGATGAATTGCGAGGTGAATTGAAAGGAGCGGAGGTCGTCCATCATCTGGGTGGTTTCGATGATGGGCTGGACGTTGCTGTCTTCGGTGGCGCCTTGGACGACCTTGGGCTGGGCGACGGGGGTCGTGGGCGTGTCGGCGCGGAGATCTTGGGCGCCTTCGGCGGTCATGCGGTTGAGATCGGCGGGCTGGACGACGCCGATGCGGCCGACGGGGCCGGATTCGGTGCTGATCGAGCCGTCGGCGGTGATGGTGATGCTGGCGTCGGTGGGCGAGAGGCGGAGCGGCTGGCCGGCGGCGTCGAGCAGCTTGTTGCCCGCGAGGTCGCCGATGGTGCCGTCGCTTTGCGGGGAGAAGTGGCCGGCGCGGGTCAGGCGGGGGCCGCGCGGGGTGGCGACGGTGAAGTAGCCGTCGCCGGAGATGGCGATGTCGAGCGGGTTGCTGGTGTGGGAGAGGGTGCCGGGCTGTTGTTCGCGGTAGGTGGCGCGGTCCTGCGTGTAGGCGACGGTGCGGTCACCGGGCGGGGCGTTGGTGCCGACCTGGCTGGAGAGCCAGTCGCTGAATTGGACGCGGCTGGCCTTGAACCCGGGGGTGCTGGCGTTGGCGAGATTGGCCGCGGTCACGTCGAGCGCGCGTTGCTGGGCGGAGAGGCGGGAGAGGGCGATGTAGGTAGGAAGTTCCATGTCTCGTCCAGCGGGTGTTGGGGGAGCTATGGCAAGCGGCGTGCCAGGTCGGGGATGCCGGAAGATGTTGGCGTGCGGAGGGAGGCGAGGTCGGCAGAATGTGCCTTGGGGGCGAAAGTGCCGGGCGCGATTGGGTGCGGAGACTTGGGTCTTGCGGTAATTGCCCACACGTCGGCCCTCTCCCGTAAGGAGAGGGAGATCGGTTTAGACGGGGAGGCGGAGGCGGGCGCGGAGGCCGCCGAGGGGGCTCGCTTCGAGGAGGATTTCGCCGCCGTGGGCGCGGGCGATGTCGCGGGCGATGGTGAGGCCGAGGCCGGTGCCGTCGTGGGCGCCGCTTTCGAAGGGCTTGAAGACGCTTTCGCGGCGGTCGGGGGCGATGCCGGGCCCGTCGTCGTCGACGAGGACGCAGACGCTGCGGCCTTGCGGCTGGACGGAAAGGCGGATCGCGGTGGCGTGGCGGCGGGCGTTGTCGACGAGGTTGGTGACGGCGCGGCGGGCGGCGTCGGGGCGGAGGTTGAGGGTGAGGGGCTTGGGCGTGTCGAACTCGACGGCGGCGCCAGCGCGGCGGGCGGCGGTCGCGATGTCCTCGAGCATGGCGGCGAGGTCGACAGGTTGGGCTTGTTCGCTGCCCTCGCCGCGGGCGAAGGCGAGATAGCCGGTGACCATGCGCTCCATCTCGGCGATGTCGGCGGTCATGTCGGCGATGTCGGGGGCGAGTTCCGGGGTTTGCGGGAGCATGGCCAGCGCGAGGCGGAGGCGAGTGAGGGGGGTGCGCAGGTCGTGGGAGACGCCGGCGAGCATTTCGGTGCGTTGGGAGAGGAAGCGCTGGATACGCGCCTGCATTCGGTTGAATGCGACCGCGGCCTGGCGGACTTCGGTGGCGCCTTCGGGCTTGATCGGGCCGCGATCGCGTCCGAGGCCGAAGGCTTCGGCGGCGCTGGCGAGGCGGCGGATGGCGCGGACCTGGTTGCGCAGGAAGAGGGCGGCGATGGCGAAGAGGAGCAGCGCGGTGCCGACGACCCAGAGGACGAAGAGGTAGAGGGTGCTGGGGTAGAGCCGTTTGCGGGGCGCTTCGATCTCGAGCACGGCGCCGTCGAGTTGGATACGGATGAGGACGATTCTAGGGTCGCTGCTCCAATCCATGTTGGAGGGCAGCTTGACCTTGGCCGCGAGGGCTGCGGCGAGATCGTCGTCCATGGGGCCGGGGAGGTTGATGCGGGGGGCGAGGTCGATTTGGGCGTTGGGGATGAGGCGCATGGGGAGTTCGAATTGGCGGTAGGCGGTCATGAGGGTGAGTTCGCGGTCTTCGGGATAGCGGTGAAGCAGGGTGATGGTGTCGGCGATCTCGCCGGCGACGGCGGCCGACAGGCGGCGGGAGATGAAGTCGAGATGGCCGCCGTAGAAGATGGTGAAGGTGACGGCTTGGAGGATGACGAGGGGGACGAGCACGATGAGGAGGGATCGGCCGAGGAGGCCGCGCGGGAGGAATTGCTTGATCATGTGCCGGGTTTCAGGACGTAGCCGCGGCCGCGGACGGTGTGGAGGAAGCGTGGTTCGCGGGGGTCGGTCTCGATCTTGCGTCGAAGGCGGGTGACTTGGACGTCGATGGCGCGTTCGCCGGCTTCGTCCATGTGAAGGAGGTCGACGATGGCTTCGCGGGAGAAGACGTCGCCGGGTCGGCGGGCGAGGGCTTGGAGGAGGGCTGCCTCGCCGCCGGTGAGGTGGACGATGCCGTCGGGGCCAGTGAGTTCGGCGCGGGCGATGTCGAATTCCAGGGGGCCGAGGCGCAGGGTCGCTTGGGGCGGATCGACTGGCAACGGGTTGCGGCGGCGGAGCATGGCGCGGACGCGCAGGACGAGTTCGTAGGGTTCGAAGGGTTTGGGGAGGTAGTCGTCGGCGCCGGCTTCGAAGCCGGCGATGCGGTCTTCGGGGGCGGAGCGGGCTGTCAGCAGTAGTATAGGTACGTCGGCGCGCTCGGCGCGGAGTGCGTTGGTGAGTTCGAGGCCGGTTTCGTTGGGCATCATGACGTCGAGGACGAGGAGGTCGGGCTGGATGACGCGGAGCTTGTCGCGGGCTTCGGCGGCGTGGCTGGCGGCGGTGACGCGGAAGCCTTGTTCGACGAGGTAGCGCGAAAGGAGTGTGCGCAGGCGGACGTCGTCGTCGACGACGAGGATGTGGGTTGCTTCGCTCATGACGCTTTGGTGGGTTCTGGGCCGGGCGCTGGTCTGGGTGCCCGGGCGGGGGTGCGGTCGACGAGGGCGCGGGTTTCGTCGTCCATGACGCCGCGCATGACGCGGCGGAAGCCTTCGACGGCGGGGGCGCCGGCGTCGCGGTAGGCGGCGGCGAGGCGTTCGCGCTGGCGTTCGAAGAGTTGGCGCTCGAGGGCTTGGCCGGTCTCGGTGAGGGTGAGGTGACGCTGGCGGGCGTCGACGCGGCCGCGGGATTGAGCGACGTAGCCGCGCTCGACGAGGACGGCGAGCACGCGGGCGAGGCTCTGCTTGGTGATGCCGAGGATGGTGAGGAGATCGCCGACGGTGATGGCGGGGGTGCGTCCGATGAAGTGGAGCGCGCGGTGGTGGGCGCGGCCGAGGCCGATGTCGCCGAGCATGCGGTCTGCGGCGGCGGTGAAGTCGCGATAGGCGAAGAAGAGGAGGTCCTGAGCCTGGCGCATCTGTTCCTCGCGAAGGAACAGATGGCTGGCGCCGGCGACGGGCTTGGCTTCCGGCGGGCTCATGGGGTGTCGCGGCGCGGTTTGGCGCATGACTGACATTCCGGTTGATTAGGGCATAGTCGTTGACCTAAATCGTGGTTCATTTTAGCGTCTTGCTTGTAGACGCAAGATTGTATCGCGGAGACAGATCGTGACGTTGGTTTCTTTCGATGATCGGGATGGGTTCATCTGGTTCGATGGGGTCATGGTGCCTTGGCGGGAGGCTCAACTGCATGTTCTATCGCATGGGCTGCACTATGCCAGCGCCGTGTTCGAGGGCGAGCGGGCTTATGCGGGGCACATCTTCAAGTTACGGGAGCATTCGGAGCGGCTGATCCGGTCGGCGGCGATGCTGGGGTTTGCGGTGCCGTATTCGGCGGAGACGCTGGATGACGCGTGTCGGGCGGTGTTGAGCGCGAATGGGCTGACGGAAGGGTATGTTCGGCCGATCGCTTGGCGCGGGTCGGAGCGGATCGCGGTGTCGGCGACCGGGTCGCGGGTGCATGTGTCGATCGCTTGCTGGGCGTGGCCGAATTTGTTCGGGGCGGGTCGGATGTCGGGGGTCCGGCTGGCGATGGCGCCGTGGCGGCGGCCAGATCCGCGGACGGCGCCGACGGCGAGCAAGGCGGCCGGGATGTACATGATCGGGACGATGTCGAAGGAGGCGGCGGAGGCCGAGGGGTTCGACGACGCGCTGATGCTGGATTGGCGAGGGCAGGTGGCGGAGGCGACGG
>JAABUX010003224.1_pt1 | contig 21876 bp, 15 predicted proteins | sample 5561851 | NCBI WGS metagenome assembly JAABUX01 (sample SAMN10711883, study PRJNA513361) | rock metagenome | isolation source: Antarctica rocks | place: Antarctica: Victoria Land, Richard Nunatak red sandstone | collected 2016-01-03 | reverse complement strand
GTTCTTCGTCGGCCAGGCGATCGCGCAGGCCGCGGTCACGACCCGCTACAGCCTGGTGGCAGACAACATCAGCGACCTAGGCCGCACCACCTGCGGGCCGTTCAGCCTCGGCACCTATCACACCGGCGTCTGCTCGCCACTGCACACCGTGATGAACGGCACGTTCGTTGTCGTCGGCCTGCTCCTCGTGGTCGGCGCCGTCGCCCTCCGGCGGGCTTGGCCGCAGCGGCGCCTGACGACGGTGGCAGATAGTGCTGCTGGCACTCGCGGGCGCCGGCCAGGTGCTGGCCGGCCTCTCGCCCGAGGACGTCAACGGCGGCCTTCACGTCCTCGGCGCGCTCTTCGGCATCCCGCTGCCGCCGATCGCGATCCTGCTGCTGGCGGCGAGCGTGGGGCCGGTCGACCGCATGGTCGGCGTTCTCTCGGTGACGCTGGGCCTGCCCGGAGTCGTTGGCTTGGCGCTCATGATCGCGGCGCCTGGGCTGTCGGGGGTGGGCGCCACCGAGCGCCTCGCGGCCTACCCGACCTACGTCTGGACGATCGCCATCGGCTCGATCGTCCTGGCGCGCCGGGCCACGACAGCGGCAGATCAGGCGGTGGCCGACCCAGGGGGCCAAGCGAATCGGTGACGACCACAAATCGGCAGGTCTTGGAAGCTGACCAACGCAGTGCCGTCGACACCGTCGATTCACACGCGTCCAAACAACCCAAAGGTCTGGAAAGCGGAGGACTCCAAGCCTGCTCGCGATCGCCATCGGAGATGTCGCGTGAGTCGGCAGAAGCGAGTCCCACGGGCTCAGCGAAGTAAACCGGCTGAGCATGGTCGGGATCAAGCGATCAGCTGGCTCCCTATTTGCCAATTCGAGGAGATGGAGCTGGTGGCCATGCGCGAGCACCTCGGCGCAAGCGTGACAGCCACGGGGACAGCCAAGCCAGTGGACGCGCGCGGACAGCGGCGGACTGAAAAGGAGACGGGGGCGGGGCTTTAGAGATCAGCTGGATGGCCGTGGAGGTCAGCGGACGCTGCGCCACCGAACTTCAAAACCGTTGGTGGGGCGGTGCGAGCCGTCCCAGGTGGGTTCGATTCCCATCCATCCCCGCCACAATAGTCAGTGAGGTTTCGGGGAAACAGCTTCCTGCCCGTGGTGCGTGCCGCAAGCGGCAAAGTCATCGCGCCGCCCCAAGACACGCCCGTATTCAGGAACGCTGTGCTGGCTGATCCGCAAGGAGCAGTCTTCTCGATCAGTCAGCTGACCACCGGTACATAGACTGGCCGGTCGACAGCCACGGACGCAACGAGACTCGGGCGCGCGTGTGTGTCGACAAGGCGTTCCGCCCGTCGAACACGAACTCCGCAACACAGTCTGCTTCCTGCCCGTGGTGCGTGCCGCAAGCCGATTTCCTTGAGACGGCGATCTGCCCTGGGCGACGCCATGACGCTCCTCGCGAACGAATTCGGGCCGGCCGACGGGGGCTGCCCGGACGGCGCTGCTGCGATTGGACTCGAGGTGCGGGCGCTGCTGGCGGGACTCATCGGCCTGGGTGAGCGGCTCGATCCCGACGGCCCGGCGGCCGGAAGTGCGGAGCCGGTCTCGGCTGCCGCCATGCGAGCCGCCGCCCTCGGCTGCCTGTACCGCTAGGCGAAGGACACGGCCGCCGGTCGCGACTCCCTGGCCGTGGTGATCGCCCGGGAATGGGCGCTGAACCTGGCCCGCCTGAAAGCCGACCTCGAGCAGCCGGTGAGCAGGGCCGTGAACGCGCGTCACGAATCCCGCGGTGGCGGTGAATCGAGGCCTGCCAGGGCTCTTGAATTCAGGAAGGGAAAGAGATCGGGAGGCGGGTCGAACGGCCGGAGTTCTCCAACTGATTCGAGCCCGAGCCACCTGCGGCGCTACGCGGCGACCTTGACCTTGAGAATATGCCGAGGCTCCTTGTCCTCGCTCCTCGTCCGCGGTATCGAGCCGGACATGCTTTCCACCCCTCAGCGCCACGGCATAGGGGTGATCGCCAGGAGCCCTTTGGCTGGCGGCTGGCTCTCAGGCCGCTGGCGAAAGGGCGCCGAGCCGCCGATCTCGGGCCGGCCAGCCCGCGAGCCGCAGCGCTACGACCTGTCCCTACCGGCGAACCAACGCAAGTTTGGAGGCGGCCGATGGCCTGGTCCGGCTGGCGGACGACTCTGACATGTCGCTCGTGCATCTCTCGGTTGCCTTCGTGATCCGTCACCCGGCAGTCACGGCGGAGATCATCGGCCCGCGCACCATGGAGCCAGCTGGAGTCCCAGCTCGGCGCGGCGGAGATCTCGCTGGACGATGGTCTACTGGACCGTATTGACGAGATTGTGCCTCCGGGCACCAATGTCGAACCGCGACGACGCAGGTTGAGAGAATCCGGCTGTCATCGGACGGCGAGTCGGGCTCTCCTTAGCACTGACCCAGGTGGCGCGTCTCACACAATGCGCGACGGTTCCAGCTGGCATCGACCGCACGACGATCGTGGAGCTCGTCGATGAGCTAGAGCGGCAGGGCGTCGTGCGTCCAGAGCGGAATCCGCTCGATCGCTGCCCAGCGCGATAGGCAGAGCTTGCATTCAGGCGAAGAGCGGATCCAACCGAGACCGCTCGACCAGTGCCCGCATGGCCGCGTCCTCAGGTACCCGCTGGAATCGGCTTGCCGCATCAAGCACCGCCGGGAGCAGGTTGACGTCTCCGACGCTGTTCAGGAAGATTTCAGGCCGGCCCAGCGCCCACCAGACGGCAAGGTCGATGTCGTCTTGGTTCTCGAGGGGCTCATACCAAGTGGCCCGGGTGTGGGGTCGCCCAAACCATGGTCGCGACGCGATGGACTTGATCGTCTGCACCGCCACTCCTCGATCGCGGCATGTTCGCAGCAGCGCCTCGAAGTTGTCTGCGTAGTGGGAGTGCTGCATGGTGAGGTAGTTGTAGGGCAACAGCACTGAGTCGAAGTCGAAGCGCTCAAGGCTTCGCCGATGAGTGGCCGCGATCTGAGACCCGTGGCCGGTCACGCCGATCCACCGTATGAGGCCCTGCTGGCGAGCCTCGATGGCCGCCTCGATTGCTCCGCCAGGGCTGAGCGCGACGTCCCACTCGATTGGATCGGCCAGCGAGTGCAACTGCCACAGATCGACGTGGTCGACACCCAGCCGCTCAAGCGAGCGGTGGAGCTCCTCGCGTGCTCCCACCGCAGTGCGCTCGTCTCCTTTGGTTGCGATGAAGAACCATCCGGGCTCGCGCTTCAGCCAGGGACGGATTCGCAGCTCGGCCTCACCGTAGCTGGAGGCGACGTCGATGTGGTTCACGCCGTGGCGAAGGAGGAGCTCCAGGGTCCGATCGGCGATTTCCTGGGTCACCTGTCCGAGCGCCGCGGCTCCGAAGATCACCCGCGTACTCCTGTGGTTGGTGCGTCCGAATTCATGGGTGGCGATCGTCACGGTTCCGATTCCTCCTGGCGCAGACCTGGATCCGCGGCCAGGTCGGTGCTGTTCATCGGGTGCCAACCTCCGCTGAGCCCGACTCCGTCACGTAGCGGGAGGTGATCGCCGAGATGTCGAGGTCGCTGGCCATCCGCCCGCGGACTCGCCCGGCACATTAAAAACTCAGCCTCTCGGCTTCATTATATGCCGAATTCTTCCGCCTATTAGTCCCTGGGACCCCGTGCGCCGGCCCTGGGCACGGGAAGTAGGCGTGCAGCTGGACGTCAAGCTGTGCGAGTGACGCCGGTAGCGCGGTGAGTCTTCCAGGTGGGGCCGTTCGACGGGGCGACCTGCCTGTGACGCTCGATGCCGGGTCCGGCTATCCCTTCCGACAGAGGGACGGCAGGCTCCTGTCATCGGGCCAGGCGACCCAGGAGGAGCAGGCCGGCGCCGGCGAGCAGGATGCCGATCACCGGCCCCGTCACCGGCTCGCAGCCGAGCGGGGACGAATTGATTCGACAGGTGCCAGGTTCGTCACCCCGGCTCGATGGCGTGGTGCGACGATTCAATGAGAAAGCCAATACCTCATGCGCTTGACAGGCGGAAACCTTCGTGGTAGTAAGAACAGGTCGGACCAAATGTGGGACCCTAATGGAGCCCTCGACCCGGGCCCCGACGCGAACTACCCCGTTGGAGGCCAGATTGGCAGCCAATACCTCGCGGCGTCAGTGCGTTTCCAAACGCGGCAAAGAAGGAACGTTTCAGCTGACATAGGCGACGACTGGACGGCAGTTCAGGGTTGCCCAGAGTGGTGATTAGGCTTCTCGGGGAACGAACCCTAAGAGAGTCATGGAGACGAACCCGATGGAAGAGATTGCAGGTGAGCAAGTAAGACCGAGACAGCCGATGCTGGTTGTCGCCGCGGCCAGCTTCGTGGGCGCCGTATTGGAGTGGTACGACTTTTTCCTCTACGGGACCGCGTCCGCTCTCATATTTGGCAAGCTCTTCTTTCCGAAGGTGTCACCAGGCCAGGGCACGCTCCTAGCTTTCGCAACTTTCGGCGTTGGCTTCCTCACCCGCCCCCTGGGCGGGATCATCTTCGGCCACTATGGTGACAAGATCGGTCGCAAGGCGATGCTGATCATCACAATCGTAATCATGGGTACGGCGACGTTTCTGATCGGTTGCCTACCCACCTACGCCACGATCGGCGTCTGGGCTCCCATCCTCCTCACGACGCTGCGGCTTCTGCAGGGCCTGGGGCTGGGTGGAGAGTACGGCGGGGCCGCCCTTATGACAATCGAGCACGCTCCCCGAGAGCGACGCGGCTTCTGGGCTGGGGTGCCGCAGTCCGCCGCCTCAGCTGGGATCCTGATGGCCACCGGGGTCTTCTCCATCTTCTCCTTACTGCCCAAAGCCCAATTTCTGGCCTGGGGTTGGCGGATACCCTTCCTGCTCAGCCTCATCCTGCTGGGTGTGGGACTCGTCATCCGGGTGACCATCGCCGAGACACCCGCTTTCGAGCGGATGAAGCAGACGAAGCGAGAGGCCAGGATGCCCGTCCTAGAGTTGCTGAGTAGGTACCCCCGGAACGTTCTTTTGACGCTTGGCATGCGCTTGGCGGAGACCGTCTCCTCGAACATCTTTAATGCCTTCGCCATCGCCTATATTGCCTCGCAGCTCAAGCTCTCGAACCGAGACGCGCTGATGGGCATTTTGATCGCCTCCGCGGTGGGGATTGTCGCCTGTCCTACGTTCGGCGCGATCTCGGACCGCTTTGGGCGGCGTCCGCTGTACATGGTCGGTGCCGCGGTCGCTGTGGTTATGGCTTTCCCATTTTTCATGCTGCTAGACACCAAAGAGGGCGCGTTGATCTATCTGGCCATCCTCATTGGCTATATCTTCGCCCCCACACTGATGTTCGCAGTCGAGTCAGTCTTCTTTGCAGAGCTTTTTGGGACGAGTGTTCGCTATAGCGGGCTCTCGGTCGCTTACCAGGTCTCTGCGATCATCGGGGGCCTGACGCCTTTCGTCGCCAGCGCGCTCTTAATCGCTGGGGGCGGCGCGCCTTGGCTGGTGTCGGGCTTTCTTTTCGTCATCGCGCTCATCTCGCTGGTGTGTACGTACCTCGCCACCGAGACTTTCAAAGGTGATGTGGAGGAGAGAGGCCAGACGCTGGTCTCTCCGCGGGCGACTCCGGAGGTGTCCGGTTAACCTCTATCACGACTTGGCCCCCGGCTGTCCTCGAAGGCGACTTGCATGTCCGCAAGACGAAAGCGCCGTGGAACAATCAGTTGCTGGAAGAGCTGAGCTCGCGGCGAGCTGAGTTCCAACAAAGCTTCCTCGACGTTCCCTCGCACGTACATCTGGGCTACCCATGACAGCGGTTTCGCGGCGCACCAGGTGATGCCCTCCACTGGTATCAGGTTTTGGGCCCTCGCCGAAATACCGGTTCAGCCTCCCCAGGTTCCTGCTCGAATCGTCGAGGCTCAACCAGCATGGCTCGCAGGACACCGTGCCGCGAGAGTGTTTTCATACTGTCGCTCGTGCGCGACAACGAGTGCCGGTCACGACATGGCTACCAGGACCTTGATGCTGTCGGCCTGCTGTGCGCGGGCGTAGGCCTCGGGCGCTTGATCGAGTGGATAGACGTCGGAGATGAGCGCAGCCACGTCGGCCTGGCCCGAGCTGATGAGGTGGACGGCGGTGTCGAGTTCCTCCGGGGTGTACATGCCGCTGCCCAGCAGTGCGATCTCAAATCGTTGCATGCGTGGGGCAAGAATCGGCAGTGGACCATCGGGCACTCCGACGGCGATGATCGCGCCGCCGGCGAGAGTGGCCCGCGCCGCCCAGTCAAGTGTCGATTCGCTGCTCACGCAGTCAAAGATGGCCGTGAACGATGGCTCGGCGGCGGTTTCGTCCGGGGCAACGGCATCGTGTGCCCCCAGCTGGCAGGCCAGATCCCGCTTTCTTGCGACGGGCTCAACCACGGTGATGCGACCCGCCCCGCGACACCGCAACGAGGCAACTACCAGTTGGCCGATATTGCCTGCACCGATCACTGCGACCTCGGTCAGATCATCCCACCGACTAGCTGCGTGCCAGGCGGCGGCGAGGGGCTCCGCCAAGCACGCGAGATCGGAGGAGGATCCATCGGGCACCTTGTGGAGTTCCCGTTCGGTGATGACGACTCGAGTGGCCGCGGCCCCGGGAAGTCGAAATCCTCGCACTGCGGCCGACTCGCACTGATTGACCGCACCCTGCCGACACCGTGGACAGATGCCGCAGGTTGTGAGCGGGTTGACCACCACGTGATCCTCAACCGCGAGTCGGGACACCTCGGGCCCCACCTGCAGCACTCGCCCCGAGACTTCGTGTCCGGTGATAACAGGCGGTTTGGTCCACGGATGGTGGCCGGTGAGCACTGCCAGGTCACTTCCGCAGATACCGACGAAGCTGGTCGCCAACAGCACTTGGTCAGCACGGAGCGATGACGCGACCTCGGCGCGGGTCACCTCGACACGACCGATGCCGGTGAAACTGATCTGTTCGACACGCACGCGTTACCTCCTCGAAGTGACTAGCGTGCGATGCCGCAGTCCACGATGTCCGCCAGTCGCTGGAGCCGGGGCGCCGCCACCGTGCGCAATGAGTGCGGCAGATCGGCACTGCCGATCACGTCGCGCCAGACCGCCCGGCCGGCCAGGAATCCGGAAGAGCCGCTCTGGCACGCCAACTCGACGGCACGGGGGAACCCATCCGCCGGAACGCCGGAGGACAGCACCACCCAGGGTGAGTTGATCCCCTCCGTGAGCTGTTCGCAACCGCGGCGGATCGCCGCTTCGTCGCCTTGTCCGTGCCGGGGGATCTCTGCTTTGTACAGGTCGGCGCCGAGATTCCCCAACTCGCGGGCGGCGGCCAGCACCCCCTCATCCCAATCCCAGCTCCGACCGTCGCGGGGTGCCCGACTGACCGGCTCGACAATACTGATCAGTCCGGCGCCGCGGCACCGACCGATAAACTCCTCGACCATCGCGACCCGCTTGTCCGGATCCTCGCCTGGCCGCCAGATCACCAGCAGCTTCAACGCCACGGCTCCGGCGGCGCGCACCGAGTCGGGCATCACCGATCGATCGATGACCGCCTCAGCCACAATCTCGTCGTCGCTCGGTATGAATCGGTCTGCGGCGGCGATCAGCCCGCAGGATGGGGCGAGCGCCCGCTCGGCCACCACCGCATCGAAGCCGAACTGCTGATCCACCAGCACTGCGGAGGCGTATGGGCTGAGGATCCTGGTGGCCTCGACCTTGAACTGCGTCAGCTCCGCGTCTGCGACGCCACGCCCTGTCGGTTCGGCGAACATCGCCCGCAGTGCCTCGCGCTGGTCGACGGCCAGCATCGCGAAACCGCCCGAGGGACGGGCAATCGGTGTCAGATCGGCCATGGGTTCCGTCTCCCCTCTGTCCTCAACGTGTTTTCGGCCTCGATCCGCTGACCAGGCCGGGAGTGGGCCGGCCCGTCGATTGCAGGGCTGCAACGGCCTCCTCGTACGTGGGGATGGCGCTGCGCCCATCCAACGAGCGACAGGATAAGGCGGCGACTGTATTCGCAAAGCCCAGCCGCTCAGCCAGGGGGAGTCCGAGCACCGTGGTTGCCAGTAGGGCGCCGTGGAACACATCGCCAGCGCCTAGCGTGCTCACCACATCCACCTCCAACGCCCCCACCTCGCTTCGGTCACCATCCCGCTCGGCTGCGACGGCGCCCTCTCCGCCCTGGGTCGCGACCACGCAGCTCGCCCCGTCGGCCAGCGCTGCCGCGAGCAGTTCTGGGGTCGGCCGGTCGCCGTAGCGGGCGCGTAGCGCGGCCACGGTCGGTACGTACAAGTCCACTTCGGCGGGGCTGAACTGCGGGATGGGATTGCCACCATCGACGGACAGCCGCGCCCGCATCTGTTCCTCTCGCGACCGGACCGCAGCCCAGCCCATGTGGTCGACGTGCACCCACTCAGAAGTCGCCAGCAACTCGCTTGCTCGCTCGCCAGGTCGCACCCGCACCTCCGGGCCCGGCCTGCTCACGATCATTCGATCTCCGCTGCTCTGATCAACAACTACCATGCAGACGCCGGACCGAGATCCAGCCACGCGCGCGACACCTGAAATGTCCACTCCTTGCACCACCAGGTCGGCGAGTATCCGATCGCCCTCATCGTCGTCTCCGACCGCGCCGACAAACGCCACCGGCACTCCTAGCCGCGCAACCGTCACCGCCGCGGTGGCGGCCGGGCCCCCGCCGGCCACGACCCACTCACGGGCCACGACTCGCCCGTCGGATCCCGGGATCGCGGGTACCAGCGCGATGATGTCTAGGGCGGCGACCCCCACGCAGACTACGGGAAAGGTTGTGCGAACCGTGCCATGTCCTGGTATAGGTCAAGCATATGGCGATCTATAGCAGCACATCCCACGACGCCGCATGTCAATGATTTCGCAATATTTGCCAGAACTCGCGCAAATATCCCTAATTTCACCACGTATGTCACTTTGCGAGCACTTGGCCCGAAGGGCAGCCTGCGCTTCGCGGTGGTAGGAGGTGGCTCCACCGGGGTGGAGGTCGCGGCCAACCTTCGTCAGCTGCTTGACGTCCTGCTGCCTCAATACCCTTCACTCTCGGGCCCAGGACGCGTGCGTCCATTTACTGCAAGCGGGCGACGACGTGCTGCCCCACATGGACCAGCAGCTGCGTCGCATAGCAGCCGGCCGTTTGGCCGCCGAGCAGATCGAAGTCAACACAGATGCACGAGTCGCTCCGGTGGATGATGCAGGTGTGGACCTCAAAGACGGTTCCCGGATCGACGCGGGGAGTGTCGTCTGGGCTGCGGGAGTCAAGTCGAGTTCGATCGTCTCGCGCATCAACGCCGCTCCGGTGGACGATAAGGGCCGGCTCAAGGTGGATGAGAACCTGCGGTTGCTGGGGCAGGATGGGGTCTATGCGCTAGGGGACATCGCCGCAGTGACGAGTGCTGGAAAAGCCGGTGCCGCCGACCGCTCAGGCCACCATCCAAGAGGCTGCGGTAGCGGCCGGCAACCTGGTCGCCGAGCTGATGGACGCCCAGCCACGTCAGTTCGTTTATCATCCCTTGGGGATGCTCGTCGATCTGGGGAGTCGGTTCGCGGTCAGCCAGGTGCTCAACCGCAGGCTCTCTGGCGGCATCGCACAGGCGCTGTGGCGAGCCGTTTTACCACTACAAGCTCGGCGATAGCCGTGACCGGGTGGGTGTGATGGTGGACTGGCTTCTGGACTGGTGGGGCGGCCCTCGGATTACCCGGATCCCGATGAACTGAGGCACTGGGCTGAAGTCACGAGGCGGGGAATCGCGGCTGCAAGCGCCTTGGGACTTCGACAGGAGGCGAGGATGACATGAGTCAAGTTGAGACTGACCCGGCAGATCATGGTCGTGCCCTTCGCCGAGCGGTGATCGCGTCCTCGGTGGGCAGTGTCTTGGAGTGGTACGACTTTTCGATTTACGGAAGCGCTGCGGCGATCGCCTTCGGTCCCCTCTTCTTTCCGAAGTTCGATCCGCTGATCGGGACCCTGGCCGCATTCGGCACCTACGCCGTCGGCTTTCTGGCGCGTCCTCTCGGCGGCGTTTTCTTCGGCAATCTTGGTGACCGCGTCGGCCGCCGCACCGTTCTACTCTTGACGGTCGTGCTGATGGGTGTCGCCACCTTCTGCATCGGTTTGCTGCCAACATATTCCAGCATCGGCGTCGCCGCTGCGGTGCTGCTGCTCCTGCTCCGGGTCCTGCAGGGCTTTGGCTCCGGCGCCGAGCAAGGCGGCGCCATGGTGCTCACCTCCGAGTTTGCGCCGGAAGGCCGGCGCGGCTTCTACGTGGCCCTCCCGTTCGTTGGCATAGTGATCGGCATCGTCCTGGCCTCGGGTGTCTTCGCCCTAGCGTCTTCGCTGCCCCGAGCGACGTTCTTGGCCTGGGGCTGGCGTGTGCCGTTCTTGCTCAGCATCGTGGTTATCGGCATCGGCCTCTACATCCGGTACCGCCTCCGGGAGACGCCCATCTTTGAGGCAGTCAAGGAGAAGGGTGCCGCGGCCGAGCTGCCGCTGCGTGAGCTCTTCCGAACCTCGTTTCGTAACCTCGCAATCGGCTTTGGCTCTCGCATCGGCGAGAACGGAGGTTCATATGTCTTCCAGGTCTTCGTGTTGACCTACCTGGTAGCGATCGGCGTGAAGTCCGAGGTAGGACTGATCGGCACCCTGATCGCAGCCGCCGCCGGCATCGTGACGCTGCCTGTGTTCGGCGCCCTCTCCGACCGGGTGGGGCGAAGACCGGTCTTCATCGGGTGCGCTCTCTTCGCGGCCGTGTTTGTTTTCCCCTACTTCTGGCTTCTGAACACGAAGATGCCGGTGCTGATCTGGCTCGCCTGCCTTCTGAGCCTTGGCGTCGGCACCTGGGGGATGCTGGCCGCCGAGGTGGCCTTCCTCACCGAGCTGTTTCCTACTCGCGTCCGCTACTCCGGCGTGGCCCTCTCCCGCGAGCTGTCGGCACCCGTCGCGGGCGGCGTGGCCCCCTTCGTCGCCACAGCGCTGCTGGTCTGGTCGGGCAAACAGTACTGGCCGATCGCCATATACCTGATCGTCATGCTCGCTATCACGATCGTTTCGGTCTGGCTCGCCCCGGAGACGCGGTGGCGTTCCCTCCGCGAAGCGACCCGCGAAGAGCTGGCCGGCGTCCTGGGTCCATCTCCTTCCGCTCCTTGATGGCCTAAACCTGGCCCGGCAGTAATGTGGAAGCGAGCGCCGCAAAATGCGGCCTGTGGAGGGTGGCTACCGTGCCGGAGCTTCAATTCGCTGGCGCTTCAAGCTGAGGAAGGTCGGTGCCGGGGATCCCTCCCTCTTACTCCGATGACCTAGAGGGCCAGGACGGTGATGCTGTCAATTCCGAGGCGGGCGTGCTGCTTGGTCGGACGAAACAGTAAGCCTGCCATGTAGATGACGGTGAGCAGGCCGCCGAGGCCGGTGAGCTAGATGTCGGCGGCATGTGCGTTCGGCAGTACGGCTTCGCCGGAGACCAGGACGGCGAACAGGAATAGGACGGGTAGGAAGGCGTTGCCACCTTCAACTGCCCTACGGCTACGCGGTGAGCGAGCGGTGACAGCCAATCAGGGTCACCAGGCCCGATGCGCGTCTCGCCACCAGGCCCGCGAACGAGCTGATGGGCCCAAGTCATCTCCGGCACGAGGGGTCGAAGGTTGTGCAGACCTAGCGAGAGCCTGAACCGTCCGTGATGTATTGGATTCAAGAATCTCATTCCGCCACCCCGCGATGGACCGCTAGTTAGGCCCGGGTGACTTCCGCCTCCCGCCGATCCCGCGGTTCATAGAGTGTTGCGCTTGGAATGCGCCAATGAATCCAGTGGACAAGAGGATCAGTGCCGAAACAAATGAGAGAACGGCCAGCGAACACTGGACGAAGCTGCCCGACTGGACGATGGCCAGCACCGTGTAGAGGCCAAGCCCGCCGGCGACGGCGAGGGCCGCGCCAGTCATGTAGTAGGTGCGTGTGTCGAGGACATGGGCCAGCACGACGAAATGGAGCCCTACGATGAGCTCGGAAACCGAGGCGACCAGGATTGATCGATGGATGGCCATGAGAAGGAGAAAGCGGCGATCACACCAGCCAGCGCCGCCAGCCACTCGCTCGTCGAGAGCTTCCTAGCCATCCACCCGTTACGCCACTGCGGGTCGCAGGACCCAGGTCGCGACTACCAGGCCGACGAGGATCAGATCCAAGCGGCGCCAGGTTTGTCATCGACACTCGCACCGACCTGGCGGCGCGACGTTTGGGCGGGGCGCACGCCCGGCAACCCAACGCGAGCGGCGGCGCGGACCACGGCAGGACCGCGCCGATCCAGCGATTGAAGCAGCGCTTGGCCATGAGCGGCGAGCCGAGTCGATCTGGCGCACCAGGGCCGGTGGAGAACCGCACCCATTCGAAGCTACTCACCGCCGGCTGCATCTCATCAGATGCCTCCGACCGTCAACGGTGATCAATAACTCCTTAGGGGGCGAGGAGGAGGCGCAGGTTGTCGATTCTCGGGGCGCCTTTGACGCGCTCGACCGCGTCGGCCGCCAGGGCCCGCATCTCAGGCTCGGCGTCGGGCGTGGGCTGCGAAGCAACGCTCCCCCATGGGCGAACGCAGCGTCCGAGCCCAGTACCTTCAGCTCCAACCCCTCGTTGGGTGTTGACCCCGTTGAGATACAACGGGTGGCAGAAGACGTGCTCGAGAAGGCGATCGGCGAGGTTGCTGGGGGGTCGAAGGCGTCGAGATCGAGCGCCAAGTCGTCCAGGGAGGCGCCGCCGAGGTCCTTCTCGGTACGGTTGCCGCCGGCGACCTTCTGGTGGTGGGATCTCGTGGACATGGAGGCTTCGTCGGCCTCCTGCTTGGCTCTGTCAGCCAACAGTGCGTCCATTACGCGCCCTGTCCCGTCGTCGTTGTGCACTCCCCCAAGGCAACAGCACTTGACCATCGACTCGCCGAGGCCGGAGCGACCGAGAGTGCGCCCTCGGCCTAACTAGGCGCGCGAGACCAGCCAGACGGCCGGTGCGTTACGGACGATGCTACTGCACATTCCGGAGCATGGTGGTCGGAGGGGCGCCCGCACCAAAGCTTTTAAGCTGAGCGCAAATGGCGAGCAAACCGAGAGGCGGCCCACCCCGGCCCGAGGGTGCATCCCCGCCCAGACCGCGGGTCAAGCCGGGCGGCCCGACGGCGGCGAGTCAACTGCGCTCGCCTCGGTTCTGGATCACACTCCTGCTTATCTTCGGCGTCAACATCTTCGCCGCCAACGTGCTTTTCGCGCCACAGCCACCCAAGTCGGTGACGATCCCTTACAACGTCTTCAAGGAGCAGGTCAGCGCCGGCAACGTGGTCAGCATCACGAGCACCGGCACCGTCATCACGGGCACGACCAAGACGCCCATCGGGGCGACACCAAAGGCTTCCGACAAAGCGACCCACTTCTCAACCGTCCTCCCCGCGTTCGCCGACCCAGGGCTGGAATCGCTGCTCGAGCAGAACAACGTGACCATCAACGTCAACGACCCCAACCAACAGCCGCCCTTCTGGCAGACACTGCTGCTCAGCCTGGGGCCAGGTTTGCTGATCGTGCTGGTGCTCCTATTCGTGATGCGGCGGATGGCCGGCGCTGGCGGCGGCGGGATTCTCGGTCAGTTCAGCCAGAGCAAAGCACGCCTGTACGATCCTGAGCGGCCCGGGACCACGTTCGCGGACGCGGCAGGAATTGACGAGGTGAAGACGGAGCTGGAGGAGGTGGTCGCGTTCCTGCGCGAGCCCCTGAAGTTCCAGCGCCTGGGCGGGACCGTGCCCAAGGGCGTTCTGCTGATCGGACCGCCAGGCACCGGCAAGACCCTGGTCGCCCGCGCTGTTGCCGGTGAGGCCAACGTGCCCTTCTTCAGCATGTCGGCCTCAGAATTCGTCGAGGCCATCGTCGGTGTTGGCGCAGCACGGGTGCGCGACCTATTCATGAAGGCGCGCGAGGCCGCCCCGGCGATCATCTTCATCGACGAGCTGGACGCCATCGGGCGCAGCCGGCAGGGCACGATCCGGCTCGGCGGCAACGACGAGCAGGAGCAGACGCTGAACCAGATCCTGACCGAGATGGATGGCTTCGATTCCCGCGAGGGCGTCATCGTCCTGGCCGCCACCAACCGAGCCGACGTGCTGGATGCCGCCCTGCTCCGGCCCGGCCGCTTCGATCGCCGGGTCACTGTGATGCCGCCAGACCGGCGCGGCCGCGCCGCCATCTTGAAGATCCACACCCGCAAGGTGCCGCTGGGCGCCGAAGTCGATCTGGATGCGATCGCCTCGGATACGCCGGGCCTGGTCGGAGCAGACCTTCGCAACATCGTCAACGAAGCGGCGCTGGCCGCGGCGGCCCGTGGCGCTGCGGCGGTCGGCGAAGCCGATTTTTCGAACGCGATCGAAAAGACACTGCTGGGCACCGAACGCCATATCATGCTCGGCCCGGTCGATCGCGAGCGGATCGCCTACCATGAGTCCGGCCATGCACTGCTCGGGCTACTGGTGCCTGGTGCCGACCCGGTTCGTAAAGTGACGATCATTCCCCGCGGCATGGCGCTCGGGGTGACGGTTCAGAGCCCGGTCGACGACCGTTTCAACTACGGCGAGCGATACCTGCGGGCGCGCATCATCGGAGCGCTGGGCGGCCGGGCGGCTGAGTCTCTGATCTATGGCGAGGTGACCACCGGCGCCGAGAACGACCTCGTCCAGGTCACCCAGATCGCCCATGAGATGGTGGTCCGCTGGGGCATGAGCGACAAGATTGGCCCGCTCAACTTCACGGAGAACGGCCAGCCGGGCCCATTTGCGATGACCAAGCCCTACAGCGAAGGCACATCGCTCTTGATCGACGCCGAAGTCAAGCGGATTGCGGAGGAGTGCATGGAGCGTGCCTGCCAGCTCCTGACGGAGCATCGCCCCCAGCTGGACACATTGGCGCAGGCGCTGCTGCGCGAAGACTCCTTGAACGAACAGGAAATCCTGGACGTGACCGGGATTCGGTCGCGCAACCCACGTGACACCGGCGATCCCGACTGATCACTTCAGCCACGTCCCGTCACACGGGCCACGTGCCGTTCAAGCGTAGGTCCCGCCTCGGCAGCACAGACAGGGCCGAGAGCTTGAAATCCCGATTCAGCTTGAGACTGACCTGCGCATGAACCATCTCAGGGAAGTTCTTGACCACGCTGTGTCTCATCGCAGTCCTTTCTCCGGTACGCCACAAGTAAGTCGCAGGCGGCACACTGCAGCTTGCGTGCTGGTTCTCGGCAGGCGACGGTACGCATGCGAGTTCGGGCTCCACAGCGGGGCCGGGATGGTGGTGGCGGAGGTTGTGGGAGAGCGTATCAATTGGCTTCCACCCCTACAGCCGATCGTCGCCCTCATCTGGCTCGTGGTGTTCGCCCGTCGCTGGCGGATTCGCCCGCGGCCACAGCTACGCCAGGAGACTGCATGGCAAGACGCCGCTGTAGTTATTGCCTCGGTTCTCTCCTTGACTCCAGCACGCTTCGCACTTCGCTCGCGATCTGCAAGTCCTCGCGAGCGCTGACGACCAGGAGGGCGACCCGTGATCTCGGCGCCGAGATCTGGTCCTCGGGCGCAGCCGCCTGGTTGCGTTCCTCGTCCAGCTGGATGCCAAGGAACTCGAGGCCGCGGCAGGCGGCGGAACGGACCGGCGCCGATCGCTCCCCGACACCGCCCGTGAAGACCACCGCGTCCAGACCCGCCAGCGCCGCCGCCATGGAGGCGAGACAGGCGCGCAGGCGGTGCCCATAGACCTCGAAAGCGAGTCGGGCACGGTCGTTACCGCTCTCTGCGGCTTGCAATATCTCCCGCATGTCGGAGGAGACCCCAGAGACGCCGAGTAGGCCCGACTCGCGGTCCAGGGTCGTCTCCAGATCGGCCGGACCCAGGCCACCGTGTCGCTGCGCCCAGATCAGAGCGCCTGGATCCAGGGAGCCGGACCGTGTCGCCATCACCAAGCCTTCCATGGGCGTGAACCCCATGGTTGTGTCGACCGAGACGCCGCCTCGTACCGCGCAGAGCGAGGCGCCCGCCCCCAGGTGACACGTCACGCTGCGTAAGCCGTCCAAGGGCCTCCCCAGCAGTTCGGCGGCCCGCCGGCTGGCCCAGGCGTGGCTCAGACCGTGGAAGCCATAACGCCGGATGCCCCATTCCGCGGTCCATCGCCAGGGCACGGCATAGACGGCGGCGGCATCCGGGATGGTCGCGTGGAAGGCGGTGTCGAAGCAGGCGATCACTGGCAGCGAGGGCCGGCTCTGCCGCAGCACACGGATCGCGTGCAGCGCGGGCGGATTGTGCAGCGGCGCCAGCTCCGAGATGGCGTCCAGCCGCTCGAGCACGCTTTCGTCCACGCGCACGCTGGAGCGGAAGGCGGCGCCGCCGTGGACGACCCGCACGCCGCAGGCGTCAGGGGCCGGAACCCGGCCCAGGAAGGCTTCCAGCGCCGAACGTTCCACCTCTCCCGCCGAAGCGGGCAGGTCGACCTCAGCCGCCACGCGGTCGGCGGCGTCCAGCAGCGTTAGCTTGAGACTGCTGGAACCCGGGTTGACGACCAGTACGCGGACGCCGGCGCTCAGTAGGGCCAGACCCAGTCGTGCACCTGTGGTGCGTCATCCCCGTGGGCCCGCGTGTACTGGCGTGCCCTGAGCCGCGCGTCCACCATCCGCTGGCGCAGATGGGCGCCGCGCGACCCCAGCTGAGGCACCCGGTCGATCACGTCCATCACCAGGTGGAACCGGTCGAGGTCGTTAAGCATCACCATGTCGAACGGTGTGGTGGTGGTGCCCTCCTCCTTGTAACCGCGGACGTGCAGATTGGCGTGGTTGCGCCGGCGATAGGTCAGTCGGTGGATCAGCCAGGGGTAGCCGTGGTAGGCGAACATGACGGGTTTGTCCGGCGTGAAGAGGCCGTCGAACTCCGCGTCCGGCAGGCCGTGAGGGTGCTCTGTGGCCGACTCCAGGCGCATCAGGTCGACGACGTTGATTACGCGGACTTTGAGATCGGGCACGTGCTCGCGGAGCATCGCCGCGGCGGCCAGCGTCTCGAGTGTCGGGATGTCGCCGCAGCAGGCTAGGACGACATCGGGCTCGCCGCCGCCGTCGCTGCTCGCCCATTCCCAGATGCCAAGACCGCGGGTGCAATGGAGGACGGCCTCCTCCATGGAGAGGTAGTTGAGTGCTGGCTGCTTGCCCGCAACGATCACGTTGACGTAGTCACGGCTGCGCAGGCAGTGGTCAGCCACAGAGAGCAGGGTGTTGGTGTCAGGGGGCAGGTAGACGCGGATGATTTTCCGCCTTCTTGTTGATCACGTGGTCGATGAAGCCCGGATCCTGGTGCGAAAAACCGTTATTGTCCTGCCTCCAGACGTGTGATGTGAGCAGGTAGTTGAGCGAGGGGATGGGCCGCCGCCAGGGGATGGTGCGGGTCGTCTTCAGCCACTTGGCGTGCTGATTGAACATCGAATCGACGATGTGGATGAAGGCTTCGTAGCAGTTCAAAAGGCCATGACGTCCGGTCAACAGGTAGCCCTCCAGCCAGCCCTGGCAGAGGTGCTCGCTGAGGACCTCCATGACGCGCCCGTCGCGTGAGAGGTGATCGTCTCGGCGTGGCCAGATGTCCTCCAGCCAGGTCCGATCGGTGGCTTCGAAGAGGTGGCTGAGCCGGTTCGATGCCGTCTCATCGGGTCCCATGACACGAAAGCTGGAGGGGTTCATGCGCATCACATCGCGGAGGAAGGCGCCCAGCACCTTGGTGGCCTCCGAGGAGGTGGTGGCCGGTTTCGACACGTCCACGGCGTAGCCGCGGAAGTCCGGCAGCCTTAGATCCTGGACCAGCAGCCCGCCGTTGCTGTGGGGGTTGGCGCTCATTCGGCGGTCACCCTTCGGAGGTAGCTCGGCCAGCTCGGGGATAGGACCTCCGGTCTCGTTGAAGAGCTCCTCGGGGCGGTATGACCGCATCCACCCTTCGAGCACCCGGAGGTGCTCGGGCCGATTGGCGAGGTCGGCGACCGGCACCTGGTGGGCGCGAAAGCTGCCCTCCACGGGCAGCCCGTCCACCTCTTTGGGCCCCGTCCAGCCCTTCGGCGTGCGGAGTACGACCATAGGCCAACGCGGACGCTCCGCGACTCCCTTCTGACGGGCGCCTGACTGGATTTCAGCGATCTGATCGAGGACCCGGTCGAGAGCGGCCGCCATCAGCTGGTGCATCCGCTCCGGCTCCTCCCCTGCCACGAACACCGGGTCGTAGCCATAGCCCTCAAGCAGGCTGCGCAGCTCAGGCTCGGGGATGCGGGCGAGGATGGTCGGATTGGCGATCTTGTAGCCGTTCAGGTGCAGGATGGGCAGCACGGCGCCGTCTCGCGCTGGATTGAGGAACTTGTTCGAGTGCCAGCTGCTGGCCAGGGGGCCCGTCTCCGCCTCGCCATCGCCGACCACGCAGACGACCAGCAGGTCGGGATTGTCAAAGGCGGCTCCGAAGGCGTGGGCGAGCGAGTAGCCCAGCTCCCCGCCCTCGTGGATCGACCCCGGCGTCTCCGGCGCCACGTGACTGGGAATGCCGCCCGGAAAGGAGAATTGGCGGAAGAGCCGCCGCATCCCGTCCACGTCGCGGCTGACACCGGGGTAAACTTCGCTGTACGTGCCCTCAAGGTAGGCGTTGGCCACGATGCCCGGTCCTCCGTGCCCCGGACCAATGACGTACATCGCGTTCAGATCGCGAGCCTTGATCATCCGGTTGACGTGGACGTAGACGAAGTTCAGTCCGGGCGTGGTTCCCCAGTGGCCGAGCAGCCGCGGCTTCACGTGCCCCAGCTTCAGGGGCTCGCGTAGAAGTGGGTTATCGAGCAAGTAGATCTGGCCGACCGAGAGGTAGTTGGCCGCCCTCCAATAGGCATCGAGGCTGTCGATCTCCTCGGCACCGAGGGGCCCACTGGCGGCAGCGGTCGCGCTATCGGTGGAGGAGGCCATACCGTTTACTCCTTAATGCGGTCAGGCAACGGCTATGGACTGCGGCTCACGCTGAGCGCTGCGAATACCGTCCCAACCAGCGTAGTGCAGATGGCCCTGGTGGGAGACCGGCTGGGCGTCCCTTTCGCGCCGATTGGGGGCCGCGAGCGTGCGTTCCAGCGACGCGCCAGTGTCTCCCGTCAGACCAAAACCGGCGGTTCGCGCGGCCGTCGTTGTGTGGCTCACGGGATGTGCACAGGCCGCGAGGTCCAACGAGCTGGCCAGTTACTACACCCCGGGAATCCTGTACGCGCAGGTCGTGACGGGAGCCGCGCTCCTGGTGGGGATGACGCTGGTCGTATTCGTGTTGCTCACCGTCAAGTACGTGGACTGGCCGTGCGCTATCCGGGCAGTGGCGCGTGGTAACGGTTGCCAACCGCGCGATCCATCCCTTCGCCGGCTGCCTTGACCCCAGTTGGGCCGGACCCACCCGGACGAGTCAGATCAGTCCCGGTCCCTAGCGGAGCACCCCGCCAAACTCGGCACGCTCCCCTGACTCGGACTCATAATCGGCTGGTCGCAGGTTCCAGACCTGCCGGACCCATCAGCCATTTGTCTTCGGAACCGGCTTCACGCGCCGGTTGCCAATCACTCCGTCCGACCGGCCTGACCCAGTCTTCTCACGCATAGGAGGTCGCATGTCCCAACTGCCGCCAGCCGCCGCCCTCTCTGCCGCCGCTGGCCGTCGGATCGTCCTCGGGTCGACCTGCTGGGTACTGACGGTCCTGTTCTTTGTCAGCCAGGCGATCGCGCAGGCCGCGGTCACGACCCGCTACAGCCTGGTGGCCAACAACATCAGCGACCTGGGCCGTACCACCTGCGGGCCGTTCAGCCTCGGCAGCTATCACACCGGTGTCTGCTCGCCACTGCACACCGTGATGAACAGCACGTTCGTTGTCGTCGGCCTGCTCCTGGTGGTGGGCGCCGTCGCCCTCCGGCCGGCTTGGCCGCGGCGCCTGACGACGGTGGCGATGGTGCTGCTGGCACTCGCGGGCGCCGGCCAGGTGCTGGCCGGCCTCTCGCCCGAAGACGTCAACGGCGGCCTTCACGTCCTCGGCGCGCTGTTCGGCATCCCGCTGCCGCCGATCGCGATCCTGCTGCTGGCGGCGAGCGTGGGGCCGGTCGACCGCATGGTCGGCGTTCTCTCGGTGACGCTGGGCCTGGCCGGGGTCGTGGGCATGGCGCTCATGATCGCGGCGCCAGGGCTTCTGGGGGTGGGTGCCAGCGAGCGCCTCGCGGCCTACCCGACCTACGTCTGGACGATCGCCATCGGCTCGATCGTCCTGGCGCGCCGGGCCAGTACCACAGCGGCAGATCAGGCAGTGGCCGGCCCAGAGGGACAAGCGAAGCCGTGACGACCACAGATCGGGAGGTCTTGGAAGCTAATCAACGCAGGTCGGGATCAGGCGATCAGCGGGCTCCCGACGAGCCCGACCTACTTGTCAATTTGATGAGATGGAGCTGGTGGCCAAGCGCGAGCAACTCGGCGCGAACCGCGACAGCCACGTTGACAAGCCCGTGGACGCGCGCGGACAGCGGCGGACTGAAAAGGAGACTGGGGCCACGCTCCAGAGATCAGTTGGACGCCCGTGGACGTCAACGGACGCTGGGCCACTGAACTTCAAGACCGTTTGTGGGGCGGTGCGAGCCGTCCCAGGTGGGTTCGATTCCCATCCATCCCCGCCGCCGCATCCAGAAGCATTTATGGAAGCGAGTTCTACATATTGAGGTTACAGTTGCCCGCTTCCCGTCCTCAGGCAGGCCACCTTAGCAGCCTCAAGCTGAGTTGACAGCCAGCCATATCTGACAACCAGTGTTCTGGTGGGGACGGCGGCTGAGTCTTCAAACCGGCCGAGAGGGCCTGGCTGCAGCCTCTTCTCGGCCCCGTGGGCCGAGGGGCACATCCCGACTGAGATCAATGGGTGTCCCGCCATGTCCTCCATCCAGATCGAACGGGCGGGTGCCGGGCACAACCCGCGATCACGCTAGAGTCAGCATCACTTCCCAAGCCACACCTTGGCCGGGCGCCGAACGCCGAACGCGGCTTGCTGGGCCCGGTTGCAGGTGAGATTAATCGTGCGCAGGGTGAGTGTAAAGAGCGGCGCATACAGCAAACTGTACAGTCGCTGCTGTGGGCTCAGCTTCCTGAATTTAGCAGGTAACGCCCGAGTACCGTGCTTGTCTACATAGTTCGCCAGCTCTGTCTGCGCCTAGCCTTAGTTGTCGTGGCTGCTGCACTGGTTTCCATCGTGCTGTTCTTGAGTGTGCATTTTCTATCAGGGGATCCGGTAGCCCGGGGTCCCACCAGACCCTGCAGCAGTACCATAGGGCACTCCATGAGGCAGGTCTAGACCTGCCCCTTTGGCAGCAATACATCAATCTAATGCACCGCCCGTGGCTGCTACAGCGACCAATGGTCCCTCGCTCTGTTCCAGCACCCAGCGCCCCGGCTTCGGCCCGAAGAACTCGGGATTCCCCTTCCGGACCGGTCCACGTCTTGAGGTCCAGGCGCGCGACTACGGTGAACATGTGCCGGCTGGAGCGCAGACCCAACACAAAGGATCAACGGCCCCGATCATCAATATTCCTATCTACGGTCCACAGCTTCAGGCTGGATCTCTCTTGTAAAATTCATCGCGTGATCTCGGGGGGGCCGGCTGTCACGCTCCGCAGAGCCACTCCGGAGGATGCGATAGCTGTCGCGGACATCTGGCATCTCGGTTGGGAGGATGGCCACCTTGGATTCGTCCCTCAGGAGTTGACAGAGGCCCGGACCGAGGACTCGTTCCGAACCCGGGCGGCTGGACG
>JAABUX010003223.1_pt1 | contig 21880 bp, 22 predicted proteins | sample 5561851 | NCBI WGS metagenome assembly JAABUX01 (sample SAMN10711883, study PRJNA513361) | rock metagenome | isolation source: Antarctica rocks | place: Antarctica: Victoria Land, Richard Nunatak red sandstone | collected 2016-01-03 | reverse complement strand
TCGCGACCGCAAGAGTCGTCGGCCACCAAATTCGACCGCTGAACCCGCACCAGCGCCTTCCAACAGCGCCATGTCAGCACAGACAGATGAAATCGCTCGCAATCTCACTCCGACAGACTGCTAGGGGATGATGTTCGGAGTAAGCCGAGAGCACTGGATGTCGCTCATCGCCGGGGTCGCCCAGCATCAAGGCAATTGCCCCGAATAGCCGGAACCGGCGTGCCTCAGGTCGACCGGCAGAGGCCTTGGCCGTCGTCTTGGCAATTCAATCGACTTTGTTGCATGGGTCGGCGGGCGGACGCGGGAGGGCCATTCGCCATCGTGTGTCAGACGAGCCGGACGTATTCAGGGCGTCCAAGCTCGAGCATGCGGTTCAGTGCCTTGACGGCGATGCTCACCTCGGTCGTGCGGCGCCGGTCGGTGCGCGAGCGCAGGGCGTCGCCGATCACCCGCTTGAGGCGGCTGATGTCGGCCTCCACCAGCGCACGCCAGCAGTAGCCTGATGCTCTCTGCCAGGCCATGCGGCCGCGCTGTGCGATGTCCCGCAGGTGGCCATCCCGCTGGCTCGGCTCTGTCTCTGCCGCCTCGCTCGGCACGGCGTTGGACCGTGGGGGTACGATCACGGTGGCATCAGGGTGTCGGGTGGTTACGTCGGCATAGACGCCGTCCTGGTCGTAGGCGCCGTCTGCCGTGAAAAAGGCGACAGGGTCCGAGATCTGGTCGAGCAGGGGCCCGACTTGCGAGGCGTCGTCGACGTCGCTGGTGGTGAGCGTCGCGGCCAGGATCCGGCCGGTGTCGGCGTCCACGCCGATGTGCAGCTTGCGCCAGGCGCGGCGCGTCTTCGTGCCATGCTTTTCCAGCAGCCACTCGCCCGAACCGCATAGTTTCAGCCCCGTGCTGTCCACCAAAAGGTGCACGGGCGCCGCGCCGGATCGCGGCCGCACCACTGCCAGCGTCTCGGCGCGGCGGCTCAGGGTGGAGTGGTCCGGGACGGCGAGGTCCAGGCCGAGCAGGGCGAGAATGGAGCCGATCAGCCCTTCGGTCTGGCGCAGCGCCAGGCGGAACACCGCACGCAGCGTCAGCGCCGTGGCAATCGCCAAGCCCGAGTAGCGAGGTCGGCCACCGCGCGTGGTGCGTGGCTCGGCCGTCCAGGCCGCGATGGCCTCCTCGGTGAACCAGACGGTCAGGCTGCCGCGCTGACGCAAGGCCGCATCATAGGCCGAGGGAGTTCGTCACCCGATGCCGCTGCTTGGGGATGTGGTGGCGACGACCAGCATTGGCCTTGAACGGCAAGGTGAAATCCTTTGGGCAGCGGTGATAGGCCACCGCATCCGCAGCCTACCTCAGACAACCCGCCACGCCGACCCATGCAACAAAGTCGTTCCGCCTGTTACATTATTAGTTATAGTGTATCAGGCCCGTCATTGGCCCCGGTAAAGGTGTCCAGCCCCCATTGAGTGGTCCATGCGAAATGTTAGTGGAGCATGGCTGCGGGCGGCTAATGTGATCCGGTCGGACCTGGGCGGCCGGGCGGCATCGGCGTACCTGGCACGAGGACTTCCGGCGCGGGTGGCCGATAACCCAAGGAAGGAGTGTGGGCGTACGGTGTTGTAATGCACGCGCCATTGCTTGAGGCGCTTGGGTATGGTGGTCCGGGTCCAGCGTTAGCCTTCGGCGGTTGCGAGCCCTTTCCCCGGGGGTAAACCGCCCGTCAGCAAACGATATTCCTGTGGTGTTCGATGGCCAAGGGCCATGTGAGGTCGGCTCTCGTTGTAGTCCCGCCGCCAAGCCTCAATCACGCCCTTGGCTTCGGCCATGGTTTCGAACCAATGCAGGTTTAGGCATTCATCCCGCAGCGAGCCGTTGAACGTCTCGATGAATGCGTTGTCGGTCGGCTTGCCGGGACGCGAGAAGTCGATGCGAACCTTGCACCTGTATGCCCACAGATCGACCAAGTGGCCGGTGAACTCTGACCCGTAGCACATCGGGAAGTTTGAGCCTGGCTGTGTGAGCCCTAGCCAAGGGCGGCCACGACCGGTCAGCAACGCTCCACAGTGATGGTGTCCAGCCACACCAGGGAGAACTGACCAGCCATGACCAAGACAGAAACTACACCGGCAGGGGCGGCGCTCGTCGCCATCGATCGCGATGCGATCGAGCAGATAGCGGGCGAGTTGCTGGACGAGCATGCCGACTTCCGGCGCCTGCAGCAGGTCCCCGGCATTGGGCCGATCAACGCGCTTGCCATCCTGGCCGAGGCCGGCGACCTGCGCCGCTTCGGCCACCACCGCCAGTTCCTGAAATTCTGCGGCCTTGATCTCGCCACCCATCAATCCGGTCAGTTCCGCGGCAAGACCAAGCTGTCCAAGCGCGGCAACGCCCGGCTGCGCAGGACGCTCTGGATGGCCGCCCAGGTCGCTATCCGCCAACGGGAAAACAGCTTCCGTGCCAAGTTCGAACGCTATGTCGCCAAGGACCGCCATGATGCAGACCTACGGCGCAAAGCATTCACCGCGATCACCGCCAAGATGGCCCGCGTCGTGCACGCGATCATTAAGAGCGGTGACGATTACCGGCCCTTCGTCGAGGGGCCGGTGCCAGGTGGCAGAACCCATCTCTGTCGGAGCCGTGAGGGCGCATCCGCGACCCTGTGGATAATGTTCGGGTCTTCCACCTGGGTCAGCATCTCGTCTTAAGGACGGTGAGGGCCGCAGCTGCCCTTCCTCGGGCACCGCCGACGGACCCTGTGTTTGCTATGGCCGAGAGCTCCCCTTTTCGGTGGAGGCCACTTGGTTTTAGGTTGCTAGGCGTTTCGATGCCAGTGCAAACTGGCGATGGAGACTTGTTGGCTGAAGCGCCCCGCGGCTTCCCGATATAGGACGTTGTCCGAGCGGATGTATGCAGGCGTGCCGCGGGCAATGAACAGGTCGGCCAGCACGCCGATCACGTCGGCTGAGCCCAGCTTGCGCCCGACCCGGATCGCCAAGCACTCGCGGGTGAACTCGTCCACCACGTTCAGCATGCGCAACTTGCGGCCGTCCCGGGTGCGGTCCTCCACAAAGTCGTAGGCCCATACCTGGTTCGCCCATTCCGGACGCAGTCGCACGCACGAGCCGTCGTTCAGCCACAGCCGGCTACGCTTCGGCTGGCGCGCAGGCACCTTCAGCCCCTCGCGCCGCCAGATCCGCTCCACACGCTTGTGGTTGCAGGCCCAGCCCTCGGCCCTCAGCAAGGCGGTGACCCGCCGGTAGCCGTAGCGCCCGTACTGCTTGGCGAAGGCGATGATCGCCATAGTCAGCGCTGCCTCGTCGTCGGCTGTCCCAAGCGCCTTGCGCTGCGTCGAACGGTGCTGCTCCAGCACACGACACACAAAACGTTCCGAGACGTCCAGCTTGGCCGTGACGTGCTCCACGCACGCCCGACGAAGCGCAGCGCTCAGTAGTTTCCCGACGCGGCTTCCTTCCGCACCAGCTTCTCCAGCGTCAAATCCGCCACCACCCGCCGCAGCCGGCCATTCTCCGTCTCCAGCACCTTCAGCCGCTTCACCTGATCCAGCTTCAGCCCGCCATACTCCGTGCGTCACCGGTAGTAGGTCGGCTCCGCCACCCCGATCGCACGGACCGCCTCCGCCACCGACTTGCCCTGTGCCGTCAACACCTCAACCTGCCGCAGCTTGCCAACGATCTCCTCAGGCTTGTGATGCTTGCGTGCCATTCCACGCCCCTCCGCAGTTGCCGCCGGACTCTCATATCCGGCGGACTTCTACGGGGGCAGGTCAGGTCAGCCCCATGATGCTGCGGCTACGCACTACCGTTCGGCAACAATTTCTATCTGAAACCGTACTATTGCGATTAGTGTATTACACAAGTAGATTCTTAACTTTTTATACCTTTGTATCTTTTTCCGTTGCGGGTATGTGGAAGCTCACGCATCCGTGAGATTATGCCATGCTTAATTATAAGATTTCTCCAACGCGGGTAACTCAGCGCTCGCGCTTCGCACAGGTCAGAGAATGGCTGGCTAAACAGAAAGAACTTTCCGCCCACGTCATACTAGTCGCCATTGAGAAAGAACGTCTTGTGATCCATTCAGCCGCTGAGGGTGACTGGCTTGTAAACGTTGACTGGTCTGGTGAGTGGATTACTATTACAGAGTCACAGAATTTAGGTTTGCCTTACGAATTTAGGGCATTCAAAGATGCGTCAAAATTCCTGGATGGAATGTTGATGCATTACGGCGTTACGGCAGCAGAGCTCCGCCTGAAACTAGCTCCGCTGGCTACGCTCGCCGGCTGAGGAATGCTGCGGTCGGTAATATTCTAATTGATTATAAATCACGAACAGAACCGGAACCGCGTGTCGATGGGGTTCTTGTTCGGCAAGCCTACACCTATGTCGAAGGGCTGATCCCATCGACTAGGACGAGGCTTCGACTGAGGGCCTTGTCCCGTGCTTCCAGGGCTGACGCATACTCAGGCGAGCGATACCAAGCGCGTGCTTTTTCCATGTTTGGGAACTCGACAATGATGATCGTGCGCGGTGCCCATTGGCCTTCCAGGGAGGTAATCTCGCCGCCCCGCACAAGATACTTTCCGGTGTGCTGGGCGATCGAGGCCGCTGCCCGCGCTCGATAAATCTGAAATGCGGCGGCGTCACGAATGGATACGTCTGAAATCAGGAATGCGGCCATGGTGTCTCCAAGATCGGTTCCGATCCACGGTACGAGGCAATTTCGCCCACGTTGATGGCCGTTAGACCCCTGGTCGGCATTTTCCCTGACCAGATGGCACCCGTCGTGCGAGACGGGCCGGATGGCTGCGAGCTGGCGATGCTGTGTTGGGGCTTTCCATCGCCGCCGAACGTGACAGGCATTGTCAGCTAATCCGAGCAGAAAACGCCGCTGTTTGCGAGCACAAACCCCGATGATTGTAAGCGCCTAAAAAATAACGATGCTGGGGAGGGTAACTGACTGGATTCGATGCGGAGACGCTCGGACCATTGTCTTGGCTGGCTACAACGCCGGGCTCTAAACCGGATAGGACACGCAACGCGCACTCACGCGTGCAGCCGTCACAAGGCACACGTCCTGGTTGGATTGCACCCATACCTTTTTCTTGTGCGTTGCACCATGACTTGATAGTATATGCGTTGCAATGCGACTTAAACCGCTTGCAGGACGTTTCCTCCCTAAACTTGGCGGCCTCGTTGAGGTCGCCATTTTTGACTCGATAGCATGGCGGGGAATGCAGGCGACGTTTATTGTTATAAATTGTCGTGACGCTTCGTGCGCCTTTGCGCACTCCTGAATATCCCGAACCTGAATACCCGAAGCAATGAGAGCCGAGGACCAACGGCAAGTGCCGGGAAATATTCGGTTCTTGGCCTCGATGCTGCTCGCCCCGACTTAGCCGGAGAAAGCAAGGCGGCCGAGTTGGATTGTGAGCTGTCGGCCTGCTGCGCGGAGGTCAGCGAGACCGTTGTTTTTCGAGGGGAGGTCCACAATCTGCAGTTCAGCTTCATCCATGGAGTAAGCGCGTCGGCAACCAATCATCCTAACGGATGCATCCGCATTCTTGACCGGTTAATTTCCACCGATCCGGATGCACCGTGCTGGCCTTGTAACGTGGAGCGTGGTTCGTGGACGACCCAGAGAAAAGCAACAACGTCGAGTTGTTGCGACAACAAACCATTCTAGCTCGGTTCGGAGAACTCGCCCTCAAGTCCGACGACCTCGACGAGATCCTGACCGAGGCGTGCCATCTGGTAGGCGAAGCCCTCGGCACCGACCTTGCCAAGGTCATGGAATTGCAAGACGACGGCAAAACCTTGCTGATGCGGGTGGGCGTAGGCTGGAACCCGGGTGTGGTGGGCAAAGTCAGAATTCAAGTTACCGACCACACCTCGGAGGGTCATGCCCTGAAGACAGGAGAGCCGATGATCTCTCCTGACATCGACATGGAGACCAGGTTCAGCTACCCGCCGTTCCTGACCGACAACGGCGTCAGGGCAGTTACCAACGTGGCGATCATCGGCGGCCAAGGTAGGCCACCATTTGGTATCCTGGAGGTCGACAGCCGCACACCTCGCCAGTTTACCGATGCCAACGTCACGTTCCTGCGCGGCTACGCCAACCTCCTTGCGGCGGCGGTGGACCGCGTGCGTGTCATTAATGAGATGCGTGACGCAGAGGTCAAGCGCACCCGGGAGCTGGTCGATGCGCATGACAAGTTGCGGGTCGCGGCCGAGGAGCGGGAGGGGGTCGACGAGGCGCTGCGCCAATCGAACAAGATGGAGGCGGTCGGCCAGCTCACTGGGGGGCTGGCGCACGACTTCAACAACCTGCTGGCCAGCATCTCCGGCAGCCTGGAGCTGATACGTACCCGAGTGGCCCAGGGACGCACAGGGGAGCTTGGACGCTACATCGACATCGCGCTCGGCTCGGCCAGTCGCGCGGCAGCGTTGACTCAGCGCCTGCTCGCCTTCGCGCGCCGGCAGACGCTCGACCCCAAGCCCACGGACGTGAACCGACTAGTCGGCGGCATGGAGGACCTGTTCAGCCGCACGGTGGGCCCCTCGATCCAGATCGAGACTAAGCTGGCGGGCGAGCCCTGGCTGACCCTGTGCGACCCGAACCAGCTCGAGAGCGCGTTGCTGAACCTTATTATCAACGCACGGGATGCTCTGCCCGACGGTGGACACATCGTGATCGAGACGGCGGACACCGTTCTGTCCGACCGGCGCGGAGGATCCAGAGACGCAAAGTCAAGAACGCTGCCACCCGGCGACTACGTGGTCCTGAGCGTCACCGATACCGGGGTGGGCATGGCTCCGGATGTGATGCGGCGCGCCTTCGATCCCTTTTTCACCACCAAGCCGCTCGGCCAGGGGACCGGCCTGGGCTTGTCAATGATCTACGGCTTCGTTCGGCAGTCGGGAGGGCTCGTGCACCTGAGCAGCGAGGAAGGGCACGGGACGACAGTGACGCTCTATTTCCCCCGCCACCTCGACGCAGTGGACGGCGAGGTAGTGGCCGAAGCGACGTCGCTGCCGGGTAGTGTCTCAGTTTGAAATTGAACCCAGGGCCTCTCAGAAATGGTTCTGGGCTTCTCCTGCGCTAATCCTTCTCGGGAGCCTGTGCATGGGGATTTGCATACTCGTTTTCGAAATTAAGTGGGAACCCTTTTCCATAGTTTATTTCGGGGCAGCAGCAATGGCGATCTGCTACGGGGCGTCACTTCTTATACTAGCAACAATAGAATAGCCGCAAGAAAACAGCGAAGTAACTAACCCAATCAGATCAAGTATGATATTAGTTTTTAAGTCCGAAGCCTTGTCCGAGTTTAATTGGTCTATATACTTATTAAACCCGGTAGAAAAACTGATTATCGGCTGGTCAACGTCTTTGCCGCTTCTAAACTGTTGAACAGCGCTTTGCCCATTCGGGCCTATAGACATTATCGTCTGATTAGCAGCATTTGGGTTTACGAGTGCCGAGCTAGGTTCTGAGCCGTTTCGGCTCACCACGTTTATGTGGCTATAACTCGATCCTACTTGGCGTTCGTGGGTGACCAAAATGCCCGCGAAACTCAGGCTAACAACCGCCCAAACGGCGGCCGAAGAGATATCCCACCAACGACGCTTCTTCATAGAAAGGCCGGTTTTGATGTAGGGCTAAAAGGCTTCATGCGATAACTCTCGAACCTTTGCCTTGTAGGGGCCGCGAGCCTTTGGGGACTCGGCCCTAGCGTCGATCAACGCCACCACGTCGCTCATGCTCCAAAGTGTCGAACTCAATCCTGCCGCCATCGCGGGCGAGCAGCGCAGCGTCTTATGCTGCCGAACAAAATTATACCAAGTGGCATAGATCGCGACCATGTAAGCGTGGTTCACGGCTTTTTTGCTGAATGCGTTTGTCAGCCGAGTGAAGCGCCGCATGGACATCCGCATCGTAAGGTTCTGCCGCTCGGCATAAGACGTGCTGACGTGCGCAAGCTCGGGACGCCCCTCGATCCGGCGCAGATCGATGCCGGTGCATTCGCCAGGGCTGTAGCGACCCAACGCGCCGGTCGGCTCGCCGTAGTGCTTGATCAGCATGGCGTAATCGATGTCAGCACCGAACGCCCCTTCTACGGCCTCTAGGTAGGGTTTGTGGCCGTCCGTGGTGAGTTGCACGCGACTAGCCATGCGAGAAGCTACATCTTGCATGAACTCGTTGGCGTAACCCGCGTCACGCCCGCCAATCAGGTAAGACACAATCAGTTTGCTATCGGCGTCAAGCGCGGTCCACGTCCACACGTCGCCGGCGTCGTCCGGCGCAGCCTTGGCGGTCGCAACGTTCTTCTCTTTGGCGTAGCAGAACGACCAGATTTCATCGGCTTGGATGCGCTTGGACTTCACGCCGCGCACGGTGCGGTCGTGGTGCTCAGCGCACGCCTTGCCAGCATCCACTAGCAGCGCCGAGACGGTGTTGATCGACACATCCACCACGCGGGAGATCGACCGCATTGACGACCCCTCGCACAGCATGGAGAGGATTTGGACGCGCTTGGCGAGAGGCAGCTTGTTCATGCTCATTTTCATAATGAACTCTATGCTTAGGGTCAATGCTCTATGCACGCATCTCGGCGAAAAACATGCTTGCATCTAATCGACTAAGCAGAAGAGAATGCAAGCATCTAGAATCGGGAGATGCTTACATGAACGACGAACCAGTAGGCCGCGCGCGAGGTGGCATGGCGAGAGCGAAAAGCTTGAGCCCGGAGCAGAGGTCTGAAGCAGGGAAAATAGCCGCAGCAGCGCGGTGGGGGACCAAGGCCACACACGTCGGGAATTTCGAGGAGCAGTTTGGCCTTGATGTTGACTGCTACGTCTTGGGGGACGCGCATAAAACACCGATGATCGGCCAAACAGGCATGGCGCGCGCGCTCGGGTTATCGCCACGAGGCAATGCGCTGCCTAGATTCCTTGGCAGCAGCACCATGGCTGATTACGGCGGCGCCGGACTTAAGAAAAACCTCGAAAACCCCTTTAAGTTTCAATGGGCTCCCCCCGGCGCCGGAACGCCCCCAGTCACCGTTTTCGGATCGGATGCGGCTTTGCTGATCGACATCTGTCAGGCAATAGGAACGGCATCTGCCGCCGGAAAACTTAAAGCAACACGCTACCTCGGATTAAAAAACCAGGCTCAAATTATTATGGGTGCGTCCGCGAAGCAGGGTATCCGCGACCTTGTATACGCCCTGTCCGGCTATAGCCCGTCTGTTGAAGAAGTAATCGCCGCATTTAAGCTATATGTTGCAGAAGAGGCCAGGAAATACGAACCGGAATTTCCGAATGAATTGTATATTCAATGGCATAGGCTCTATAACATTCCAGTACCTGCGCGCGGTAAGCCTTGGCATTTCAAGCACCTTACCGTCAGACATATCTACCATCCGCTCGCTCAAAGCAGTGGAAAACTGCTTAAACTGCTGCAGGTTCTTAGAGAAAAAGATGGAACAAGACAAAAGAAGCTGTTCCAATTTCTAAGCGAGGTTGGCGCCCGAGCGCTTAGAATGCATCTCGGGCGAGTGCTTGAGATGGCTGAGTCTTCGAACTCCGAAACGGAATATGAAAGCAAAGTGAAAACGCGTTTCGGCGACCAGAAAGAACTCAACTTGGTTATGCCTTCTCCGCCCGCCGCTCCGGCGTCATAGCCGCAGCGCGGGCGGCTCCACCTCGCTTTCCCATGCTGACCGCCGCTGGGTCCTTGCCCTCATCTGATGGTGGCGCGTCCTCTTCCTCGCCAGTCGCGATCCGCATGACCTTCACCGCCGCGCCAATCACATCGGCGGGGCGGGTTTCACCTCTGGGACCCTTAGGCATATGGGGGGACCTCCACCAGTGTTCCGATAAGACGCAACAGGGCCTGATGTTCTGGACCTTTCGCCTCAGTGTTGAGGAATGCGCCTAATTCGATGGGGGACAGCCGTCCTCCCGATGGTCCATTCGGTTGATGGATGATGTAAGCATGGCCGTTCTCTGGCTCTCGCCCAAGATACCATGTATCCCCGCTGCTGCGATATAGCTCTCGTCGTTCTGTCATATGGATCATCCCTATGCTTTCCGCTAAGCATACAGAAGATGAATACGCCGCGCGACAGCAGACATGAATCCAGTCAGACGGCCTTAATTTCAAACTGAGACACTACCCGCTGAACGGGACGGGGGGCAGGGGCATGATTTCGCTCTACCATGCCGGACGCGCCCGCCGAAGTCTGTTGGGCTGAACTCTGCGAGAAACGTACCAGTTTTGGCGCGCGGGCCTATCCGTAGCGGGTCGCGCAGCGCCGGAGATCAAAGGCTTGGCGGTGGTGGCTGTTACACTATTAGCCATAGTGTATCAGTGCGGCCTGTCGTCGTGAGTTAGGCGCTAGCAAAACGACGGCTTTTCGGCACGCGACGCACCAAAGCGGACGCGAACACCAGATGCCCTCCTGGCAGCTCCAATCATTGCAGCTCCAATCATTTACGGACATTTGTGGGATGTTCGCGCGCATGCAACTCTAACTCGGCGGTGGGGGACCGCCATGGTTCAGCGTGTCGCCAGCACGGTACGCGGCATTCGTATCCACATGCCCGGTGGCGGCGGCGCCATTGCCATCAGCGGCGCGGCCCTGCCGCCGATCTCCCCGGCCGGGCCCCAGACGCGGATGCCGGCAACCGCGACCGTGCCGGGGAGTGGTGGCGCCGCGCCACGCCACGACGCTAGAACCATGTCGCGGTATGGCGTCCCCAACGCCTGCGTGCGGGAGTGGTAGGCGGCCACTGCCGGCTCCCACGCGCCGAACTCGTCGTGCAGCGATACTAGAAAATGCGCCGCGGCGGTCGCGTTCGTCAGCGGGTCGAAGCCGCTAGCGAGATTTGGGAAGGCGCCGGAGTGATGGAAAAGGTTGATTTGGAAGCATCCAACGTCGATCGACCGCACGCCATGGGCCAGCAGTGACTGCGCAGCAGCGACGGCTGCCTCGGCGCTGTCAAAGTATCGGCCGACGCTGCCGGTCTGGATGCTCCATGGCCACGGTGCGTGCGCACCGGCCGCGTCGGTGCGCCCGGTCTCAACGACGCCGATAGCCAACAGCAGCCCGGCGGGTATCCGGGCACTGGTCTCCGCGACCGCCGCCGCCTGGGCGCAGGACAGGGTGGCGGCGCGACTGGACGGGGCTGCCAGCGTCGCCAGCAGGGCCGCCAAGCCAATGCTGGCCAGTCTTAATCCTCCCGGGCTAATCACCGCCGCAACGCCTCGAATCCGTCCAGCGTGGCGCGCAACTGATCGGGCGTCAGATCAGCGCCCAGCAACCTGGCCGCCTCCTCGTGGTGGCCTCCGAGCGCCAGCGCCAACGCCAGGTCATGTCGTACCCGTGGGGTAGCGGCGGGGGTAGCGGCCAAAGGCTGCAATAGCCGCACCGCGCCGTCCGTGTCTCCGGACAGCGCCAACGAAAGGCCGAGATTGACCTGCACCACCGAAGATGTTGGGCTGACGCCCAGCGCCATGCGGTAGGCGTCTTGGGCGGCGGCGTGATGCCCTTGCAGGTCGCGCGCAACTCCAAGATCGCTTAGGGCCGCGGCGTCGCGCGTGTCCAGGGTCGCCACTTGCGCGAACAGTGCCTCGGCCGCGGCCGGGTCCTGCTGCAGGCGGAGTCGGCCGAGGCCGAGCAGGGCGTTGACGTTCCGGGGCGCAATGGTGAGGGCGGTGGCGAAGTTGGAAGCGGCCTCGATGCCGCGGCCCAGCGCGCCCAGCGCCGTGCCACGCTGGATCAGCGCGTCGACGTTACGTGGGTTCCTGGCGAGCAACTGGTCGCAGATCTGCAACGCTAACCCCGGCGCGCCGCCCGCCAGCGCGTTGTCGGCCAGATGCAGGCTGGGGGCCCAACTGGCCAAGGCGGGTTTCGGCTCCAACGGGATCGCACTGGGCGGCGACGCGGAACATGCTCCCATCGACAGGAGCAAGCCGAGCGAGAGAATGCGCATATGTCCGCCACTGATCGTTTTGATTAGGCGATAAACTAGGAGGGCAATTGGCCGGGGAGCGACCCGGCTTGGTCAATGGTGCATCGAATTCATCACCTGGATCGCCGCCGGGCCACCGACTATCAGGAAAATGCAGGGCAGGATGAACAGGATCATGGGCAGCGTCAGCAGCACGGGCAGCCGCGCCGCCCGCGTCTCGAACCGGATCAGCGTCTCCTGGCGCATCTCGGCCGACAGCACGCGCAGCGCGTCGCCCAGCGGCGTGCCGTAATGCATGGTCTGCGCCAGCATCGAAGTCATGCGCTTGATGGCGTCCAGCCCAGTGCGAATGCCCATGTTGGCCAAAGCCACCCGGCTATCGGTGACCACGCGCAACTCGCTGGCGGTCTGCCCGAATTCCGCGCTGATCGCTGGGTGGGCCGACCTGATCTCCATCGCCACACGGTTGAGGGCCGGCTCGAAGCCCAGCCCGGCCTCGGCGCAGATCACCATCAGGTCCAGCGCGTCCGGCAGGCCAGTCAGCACGGCGTCGAGGTACCTCTTGTGCCGGCGTCGCACCCACCAGTCCGGACCCAGCAGGCCCAGCATCGCCGAACCGGCGATGGCGACGTTGCGCATCAGCGGCGACAAATGCAGGTGCGGTACAACCGCCAGCGCCAGCAGTGGCACCGCCATTACCAGCAGCAGTTTGGCGCCCACAAACAGCGCCAACACCCCAGACCCGCGCAGGCCGGACTTGCCCAGGGTCTGCTGCAGCCCGGCCACGGTCTTCTGCGACAGTAGGCGCATAATGCCGGAGCCAATGGCGCCGATGACGATGGTGAAGATGCTGGCCTGCGGCGGCTGCCTGGTTTGCGTTATGGTGGCGCCGTCGGGGCGGTGGATGGCCTGCAGACGCTCCTGCAGACGCTTCTGCTGTCTCAATTGGTGCAACAGCGCGATCTCGCCGGCACCCAGCGAGCCCAGCACCGCGGCACCGCCAACCAGGTACAGCGGGCTCACGATAGGCTCTTCTGGATCATGGTCCGCATGGTCAGCGCGCCGAAGCCCAGAAGCAGGACCGCGCCGGCCAGGATCTTCTGCCCGAGCGGATCGGTGAACAGCATGACGATGTAGGCACCATTCATGATCCACAGGGCCACGCCGGCGAATGGCGGCAGCGCGCCCAGCACCATGGCGCTCATCTTTGCCTCGGCCGACAGCGCCTGCCCCTTCTGGCGCGCCGCCACGCGCTTGCGGATCACGTCGGCCAGGTTCTCCAGCGTCTCGCTAAGCCCGCCGCCAGTCTGGCTCTGCAAGGCGAGCGCGGTCGCGAAGAAGCGATATTCCTGTAGGCCGTTGCGCTCGGCCATGGCGCGCAGCGCGTCCTGCAGCAGCACGCCTATAGCCAGCTCGTCGGACAGGCGGGAGAACTCGGGGCCGGTTGGCGCCTCCAGCTCGCGGCCCACGGCGTGGATCGAATCGGTCACCGGGATGCCCACGCGCACGGCGCGCACGATCATCGCCAGCGCGTCAGGGAACTGCTCGAACAGCTTGCTCTGGCGGCGGCGCTTGCACCAGTTAAAGAAGCTGCGGCTCAACACGACCCACACCACCGGCAGAGCGACCCAGCCCGACGGGCCCACCAGCCCGGCGCCGAGCTTGGCAGCCACCACGGCCATGACCAACGTCGCCGCCAGCGCTACCCACCAGGGCAGCACGTAATGGCCTTGCCGCGCGAGGTCGAAGCCGAACAGGCCGGTCAGCCTCGGACCCATGCCCTCCGCGGTGGCGGCGAAGCCGACGCCGGAGCTGGGCGCTTGCGCCGCCCTGACGCCGCGCCGCTGGTGCGGGCCGAGCACGCGGGCGATGCGCAGATGCACCTGCTCCTGCCGCGCCTGCAGCCGCAGGATCGCGACGCTACCCACGCTCACGCACACGAAGCTGGCGACGCAGAGCTTGATCAGCAGGGCGGGCGAGCCGATCACTGCTCGGCTTCCTCCATCGCCGCCGTCCAGGCGCGCTCCAGGCCGAAATACGCCAGCCGCGACTGGAAGCTAGGCCGCGCGCGGCTCACCCGGTAGTGCCCGCGCAGCCGCCCGTCCGGGCCCACGCCATCGTTCTCAAGCTGGAAGATGTCGTTCATGATGATAACCTCGCCCTCCATCCCGCCCACCTCGGTCACTTGCGTGGTGCGACGGCCGCCGTCGCGCTGGCGCTCGACCTGGACGATGATATGCACGGCGCCGGCGATCTGCGTGCGGATGGCGCGCGACGGTAGGCCCATCGAGCCCATCTGCACCATGTTCTCGATGCGGGTCAGCGCGTCGCGGGTGGTGTTGGCATGCACCGTGGACATGCTGCCGTCGTGGCCGGTGTTCATCGCCTGCAGCATGTCGAACGCCTCGCCGGAGCGCACCTCGCCGATAATGATGCGGTCGGGACGCATCCGCAGCGCGTTGCGCATCAGGTCGCGCTGGGTGACCTCGCCGCGACCCTCGAGGCTGGCCGGGCGGGTCTCGAGCCGCACCACGTGCGGCTGCTGCAGCTGCAGCTCAGCGGCGTCCTCCACCGTCACCACCCGCTCGGCGGGATCGATCATGCGCGACATGGCGTTGAGCAGGGTGGTCTTGCCGGAGCCAGTGCCGCCGGAGATGACGACGTTAAGCCGGCAGCGGCAGACGATCTCCAACACCCGGGCCACCGGCGCGGTCATGGCGCCGAACTCGACCAGTTTGGCGAAATCGATCGATTTCTTACTGAATTTTCGGATCGACAGGTACGGCCCGTCCAGCGCCAGCGGCGGAAAGACGATGTTGACGCGGCTGCCGTCCTTGAGCCGGGCGTCGACCATCGGGCTGCTCTCGTCGATCCGCCGCCCGACGCCGGCAGCGATGCGCTGGCAGATGTTGGACAGATGCGCGGTGTCGCGGAACCGCACCGGCGAGATCTCGACTTTGCCGCGCCGCTCGATGAAGATCCGGTGCGGGCCGTTGACCATGATGTCGGCGATCAGGTCGTCGTCCAGCAGCGTCTCCAGCGGACCTAGGCCCAGCATGTCATGCACCAGGTCGGCGGCCATGCTGCGCTGCTCGCGCCCGTTCATCTGCACCCGCCGCTCGGTGGCGATGTCGGCGATCAGCCGCTCCACCTCCAGTGCCAGCCGTTCGGGGGGCGTGGAGGCGACCGCCACCGGGTCCAAGCGCGACAGGCACAGCGTGCGCAGCTCGACCAGTGCCGCGGCGTTGTTGGCACCCTGCTCCGTCGCCACCGGCGCTGCTTGCGGCGACGCTCCCTGAGGGGGGCGCGGTGCCGCGGGCGGCGCGGGGGAAGGGACCGCCGTTGGCGCGCGCTGGCCGAAAACCACGCGCGAAGTCACGCCTTCTTCCAGAACCGCAAGCCGCGCTTGCGGTCGACGGCGCGCTTAGTGACAACGCCCGAGGGGCCGGCGTCGAGTAGGTGGCTGAATGCCACCAGCCGGCCCAGCTCGTGCACCCGCAGGCGAAAGAAGCCGCGGTGGCGTACCGCCGGGTCGCCCATGTTGGCCGCCGCCGCCAAGCGCTTGGGCAAATCGGGGATGACCATGTCCGGACGGCCCTCCAGCGCATCCTCGACCTGCAGCCGGGTCAGGCCGCCAGGCATCCCGTCGCGGTTCAGCAGCAGCACGGTGCGCTCCGACTGGCCGGGGCGGTCGAACAGCGCGCGCAGCCGCAGCGTTTCGCGCACACCGGCCAGGGTCGGCTCGAACACCACCACCCGCTGGCTCGCCGCTTCCAGCAGGTCGCGGTATAGCGGCACCGGCTGGAACGGCACGTCGGCCACGATGAAGTTGTAGCGCCGACGCAGCGCCGCCAGCAGGCGGAACGCCGCGTCGGGCGCGCAGACCGGCCGCTCGGCCAACGGCTCCTGCCCAGCCATCACGTGCATTCGATCTTTCAGCACTATGGAGGCGCGCTCCACGAACAGCTCGTCGATGCGGTCCGGCAACTCGAGCGCCGCGCGCAGGCCGGGGCCGGTCGGCGCGTCCACGAACAGCGCCGCGGTGCCGGTGTGCAGGTCGGGGTCGAGCAGCAAGGTGTAGCGGTTGCGGTCGACGCCGAAATGCCAGGCGAGGTTGGCCGCGATGGTGGTGGCGCCCACGCCGCCGCGGGCGCCGGTGATGGTGATCACCCGCCCGCCGTTCACCTCCTGTGCGGCAATCGGCTGGCCCACGATGATCGGCGCGAACAGCCGCACCACCATGTCGCGGGTCAGCGGCTTGGCGAGGTACTCACGCGCACCCATGCCGCGCGTCACCTCGCGGTAGAAGTCCACTTCGGTGAATTCGCCGATCACTAGCACCTTGACGTCCGGCTCGACCACCTCGCTCAATTGCCGCAGCGCGGTCAGCGGCTCGTCCACGCCCGCGATGTCCACGATCAGGCAGCGTGGCGTTTCGGCCTTCTGCAGGGCGACGATGGCGGCGCGGATACCCCCGCGCGCGATCTCGAACGGCTCCGGCGTGGCGTCGGACAGGCCGTCGCGCAGTACCATCTCGACCGCGGCGTCGTTCACGAACGCCATCAACGTGACGCGGTCGCCGCCGGCCCAGGCGCGTTCCGGGTCGTGCGGGCCGTCGTGCAGTCCGGGCAACGAACCGTCGGCTGGCATCAGTTCCCCACCGGCGCGCCGCCGCCGCTCCCATTGGTGCCGGTCAGCGGCTTCACGTGGCCGAGGCGCAGCCGCTCGACGGCCATAGCGGCCAACTGCCCGTCCGCCGGAGCGTCGGCGCGGCCATGCGCGAGGTCGGTCGGATTGGCGGCCATCGCAGCGAGGTTGGCTTCATTGACCCCGGTCGGGCGCCAGGTGAAGCGGCGGTCATACGGCTCGACCGCGGCGCAACCCGCGAGTGCCGCCAGCAGGCCTGCCGCCGCGGCGACACGAATGGCCGCCCTCATTGCACGATCCATCCGGCGTCGCCGGGAATGCGGGTCGGTCTCGCCGACGTGGTCTGCCCGACTTGGCGCAGCAGCAGAAGGCGCTCCAGGTCGGTGGGCGGCACGTAGGCATCGTCGGGCTGGCGTAGCGCCAGCGGGTCGCCGACCGGGCGTACGACATAGGGGGTGACGATAATCACCAGCTCGCTCTCGTTGCGCTGGAAGCTGTCGGAGCGAAACAGCGGGCCGATGATTGGCACCTCTCCCAGCCAGGGGATGGCGCTGACGGACTGCGTCACGTTCTCCTGCAGCAGCCCGGCGATAGCGAAACTGTCGCCGCTTCCCACCTCTATCGTGGTGTCGGCGCGCCGCACCGTGAGCGCCGGTATGCTGATGCTGCTGTTGCCGTTGCCGATTGTCACCGCGCCCTGGTTGCTCAGCGCGCTGACCTCCGGCCGCACATGGATGCTGATGCGCCCGTCGCCCATGACCGTCGGCACAAACGACAGGTTGACGCCGTACTGCTTGAAGGTGACGCTGATGCTGGCGTTCTGCTCGGCAACCGGGATCGGGAACTCGCCGCCGACCAGGAAGCTGGCCGGTTCGCCGCTCATGGTGGTGAGGTTAGGCTCGGCCAGCATGTGCACCAGGTTGTCCTGCGCCAGCGCGTCGATGACAGCGCCGAAGGCGGTGTTGCCGTTGACGTAGGCCGCAGCCAGTGCGCTCGGGACGGCAGCCGTAGCGGTGACCGGGTTGCTGGTGGCAAGCCCGATGGCCGCATACTTGCCCAAGCCCTGCAACGCCGTCCAGTTGATGCCAAGTTCGCGCGAGACGCTGCGCGACATCTCGGCAATGCGTACGCGCAGGTTGATCTGGGTGGACGACGCCACGGTCAGCCGGTTGGTCAGCGCCTGCTTGTCGGTGAGGAAGGACTGCGCCAGCCCCAGCACGCGGTCGGCGTCGGCCGGCGTCGCCACCTGGCCGCTGACGGCGAGGCCGGTGGGCAGGGCGTCGACGCGGATGCCGCTGCCCGGCATGGCGCGGCTGATGGTGCTGGACGCCTCCGCGGCGCTGAAGACGGAGGGACGCACGACCACCTGGTACTGGGCCACCACCCGTCCGGCGGTGTCCATCGCGGCCAGCGTGGTACGGCCGGGAGCGGCGCCGAACACGAACAGCGTGCTTGAGCTGGCCGGGCGCACCTCGGCCACTTTGGGGTCGGCCACGAACACGTTGGCGATGGCGCCAGGCAGGTTCAGCACCCGCCCCGACCCGGTCTCCAGCGCCAGTGCCCCCAGCCGGCCCAGGTCTGGCCGGCCCAGGTTTGGGGTCTCGGCTGCGGCCGGCGCCGCCACCATCGGCACCGTGGCGCCACCGGCACGGGCCGGGGCGGCGCCGGCGTCGAAGGGCATCGGCTGCGCCACGGCGGCATGGCAGGATAGGGCGACGGCGCCGAGTGCCACGAGCCGTCGTGGAGACGTCACGCCGCGCATCAGAAATGGAATTCCTTGATGTCCGTGTCGCCCTGGAAGACCTGGACCTTGACCGGCGCGGTGCGGGTCGCATCGTTGCCGAGGGCCGGCGACACGTCGCCGGCCCAGGTGATGGCGCTGCTGGCCTGGCGGGCGGGCACCGCGGCCACCGGCATCGGTGCCAGCATCGACGGCGCCCCCGCGCTGACAGGCGTGGCGCGAGCGTCGGCTTGGCGGTCGGCGGACAGCACCGACAGCGACAGCTTGCCCAGCCGCCCTGCGACCAGCACGCGCTCGGCCTGCAACGCGGTGACCTCCAGCGTCGCAGTGCGGTTCACGGGGGCGTTGCCGTCTGGAGCCGGCGCCTGCCCCTGAATGATCTGCTGGTCCACGGCAATCACCCGCGCGTCGTTCAGCACGGTTTCCGCCGCCACCCGGTGCCCGACCGACAGGCTGGTGTCGTCCATCGCCTGGGTCAGGATCAGGTCGACGCGGTCGCCCGGCCAAATCAGCCCGGCGGTGCCGCTCACGGCATCCACCGCCACCGTCACCGCGCGCATGTTGGGGCCGAGCACAGCGGCCAGGAAGCCGTGGTCGCCGGTGTGGACCACGTCGACGGGCAGGATCGGCTGGTTCTCACCCAGGCTGCGGCGGATCAGCGCGCCGACCAGCTTGCCGCGGCCCTGCGGGGTGTCGGTGCTGGCGCCTAGGGGAATCTCGGCGATGGCCATGTCGTGGGCGGCGAGGTCGTCGGGCTTGACCAGCGAGCCGGCCCGCAGCGGATGCGCCGCGACCAGCACGGCGGCCCGGACCGGCGCCGCCGCGGCGACGGCGGACGGGGCCGCCGGAGCGGCGAGCAGCAGCCACGCGGCCGCGACGCCGCCGATGATGCCGAGCCCCAAGATCGTGAACAAGGCAATCCGCACCATAGACCTAGTATCCCTTCAACAGCGTCAGCAGCGCGCCGGCGGCGATGGCGGAGCCGTACGGCAGCGGGAAGCGGCGGCAGATGCGGTGCCGCTCGGCCCGTAGCACGCGCCGCAGCAGGCTGGCCGGGCGGGCGGAGCGAGACGGCGTTAGCACTTGCGCGAGCGCCAAATAGAGCAGCGCCAGCGCGCCGCCGGCGAGCGCCACGTCGCGCAGCATGGGCAGCACCAGGCCGGGTGGCACCAGCAGACCGCAGGCCGCCAGCAGCTTCGCGTCGCCGCCGCCGAGCCAGCCGCGCCGCCAGCAGAACCCGGCGCCGAGCAGGATCAGGGCGCAGGCCAGCAGGCTGCGGAGCAAGCCTCCCTCCAACGCCCTAATGCCGCCGCCCAGCAGCAGCAGCGTCGCCGGCATCCAGTTGGGAATGGTGCGGAAGGCGACGTCGTGCAGTGCCACGCCTAGCAGGACCATCAGGCAAGCGCCTACTAGTATCGGGAGCATCGGCAAGGACGGTTCTTCCCCGACTTGGCAGGAATACGCTTGTCGATCCTTATTTTGCAGCGGTCGTCACTCCAGTGCTGGTGAAGTGGCCCGATATTCCGGTGAACGTGCTGGAAAGGTTGGTGCCGAGCGTGGTGACCGCACCGATGATCACGACGGCGATCAGTGCGGCGATCAAGCCATATTCGAGCGCGGTGACGCCCTTCTCATCGCGCTTGAGCTGAGTCAGCGTGGTCAGGTAACGGAACATCCTGCATCCTTTCTTCATAGATAGTACCATTGCAGTTTATTAACAATCTTTACAAGGATCAAGAGATTTTGATATCTTGACAGTTATTATTTGTCATGCGACCAACGCGGCGCGCAAGGATTGTACCGGCGTAATGGTTAACAAAGTATTGACGAAGTTGTTGCCGGCGAATGCCTTGCGAAAACCATGGTTTGAACGCGAATTTCCGAGATCTAGATACGGCTGTCCAGCTCGTTTTACTAAAAATTACCATCTACATTATGGTTGGGCTTGACCCGATCACCCACGCGGCGCAGACCGTACCGGACCCGACTAGACCAGATGTTCGCCTGAGAAGGGGTGCCCCGTCTCACTGTATGCAGGTTGTCGAGGGTTGTGCCGGGTGGCCTGGCACAGAGCCTCATGCATAGGAGGACGGGGCGTGGACAAGCTTAGCAGCTACGTGGGCCTTGACGTTCACAAAGATACCATCGCTGTGGCGGTCGCAGAAGAGGGCAAGCGGGGAGAGTTGCGCGAGCACGGCAAGATCGCCAATACTCCAGCAGCTTTGACAAAGCTGGCGAACAAGTTGGCTCGTGGCGGATGCGCCCTGAAATTCTGCTACGAGGCTGGTCCGTGCGGCTACGGCATACAGCGCCAACTGAGCGCGGCAGGGCACGAGTGCGCCGTGGTCGCTCCATCGCTGATCCCGCTTAAGGCTAGCGACCGGATCAAGACCGACCGGCGGGATGCGATCAACCTTGCCAAGCTGCATCGCGCTGGTGAACTGACTCCGGTTTGGATCCCGGATCAAGCCCACGAAGCGGTGCGCGACCTCGTGCGGGCACGGTTGGCGGCGGTGCGCAGCTTGCGGCAGGCCCGCCAGCAACTGTCTGGGTTCCTGTTGCGCCACGGCCACCACTATGATCGGCCGGCCTGGACGCTGCTGCACCGGCGCTGGCTGGCGGATCTACGGTTCGAGCAACCCGCGCACTACCTGGTCCTGGAGGACTGCATCGCCGTCATCGAAGCGGCAACAGCACGGCGCGACCGTCTGGAAGCCCATATCAAGGCCGCGCTGGCCAACTGGTCGCTCGGCCCGGTGGTGCGCGCCTTGCAGGCGCTGCGCGGCATGGCTCTGGTAGCAGCCGCGACGGTGGTGGCCGAGCTTGGCGACGTCACGCGTTTTGCCAATCCTCGCCAACTCATGGCGTATCTGGGCCTGGTGCCGTCCGAACACTCCAGCGGTAGCAAGCGCCGCCAGGGCGGCATCACCAAGGCCGGAAACGGAGCGGCACGACGGATGCTGATCGAAGCCGCGTGGACCTACCGCTTTCCCGCCCGGATCAGCCGGGATCTGCTGCTACGGCAGGAGGGCTTGGCACGGCCGATCTGCGAAACGGCATGGAAGGCCCAAACCCGGCTATGCGGGCGGTATCGCAAGCTTTCTCGCCTGGGCAAGCCAGCGAACGTGGGGTCACGTCACCATCTGTTCAAAACTGCACGCTAAGCTAATTCAGGCGGGTCGGCGTCCATGACTTCACTTTCGAGGCCTGCTCAGGCTTCACACACATTACGGCCTGCCGGATTGCTCGGCCGCCCACGGCGGCCTTTGTCACGAGGCTTCGACCAGGTCGATTGCTCGACAAAGCCGCTCGTCTGCTACCAGGCCCTACCAACAACTGCCTGCGTGGATCCTCCCTCCACTGGTGAACCGCGCCGTTGGGGCGCACTAAATTATCCGGGCTAGGACCAATACTGTTCACTTTACGATTTGGATGGCGGCAACGAAGTCGATGGACGTCGTCGGCTGTGGGGTGCGCGGTCGCAGCGGATAGCCGCTCATCTTGC
>JAABUX010003221.1_pt1 | contig 21889 bp, 24 predicted proteins | sample 5561851 | NCBI WGS metagenome assembly JAABUX01 (sample SAMN10711883, study PRJNA513361) | rock metagenome | isolation source: Antarctica rocks | place: Antarctica: Victoria Land, Richard Nunatak red sandstone | collected 2016-01-03 | reverse complement strand
GCGATTGCTCAAGCACTGCTCACCGTCACATCCCAGGATGCTCTCGGCTGGTTTCGTCACTGCGGCTATCCGCCGCCTCAAGGAAGCCTAGGCTAAATGGCTCAATCTTTGTACACATTGCTGTAGGGAGGTGAAGTTTCGCGTTACGTGAACGAATAGTCATGGAAGCGATCCTAGACACTTGCTTACCTCTTGAATTTCTTAATGATTAGGAAAAAGGTATGATAGCGTCTTTTCATTAGGAAAAGGATGCCATCTACAAGTCAGATGGTACAATGCTCCCTATACACATCTTCTAATTGCGACTCGATAGAGTGTAGTCTTAGAAAGGAAGAACCTACGTATGCAGTTTTCTGATACATCTCACACCACTACAACAACACAGCAAGCATTACAAGGCTTCGATGATTTCGTGCATACCACAATGCAGGACTGGAAAGTGCAAGGTCTCGCTGTCGCGATTGTCAAAGATGGCGAGGTTATTTTTTCGCAGGGCTTTGGCAAGCGTGACGTGGCACAAAATCTTGAGGTGACGCCGCAAACACTCTTTCCCATCGCCTCTTGCACAAAGGCTTTCACCACTACCGCACTAGCAATACTCGCCGATGAGGGCAAACTGGATTGGGATACACCTGTTAGAGCCTATCTTCCAGCATTCAAATTGTATGATACTGTCGCCGCTGAACGTTTGACGCCTCGTGATATTGTGACACACCGCTCAGGCTTGCCGCGTCACGATCTTGCGTGGTACAACTCCTCCGCCAGTCGGCAAGAACTATTTGAGCGTTTGCAGTACCTTGAGCCAACGAAAGATTTTCGTACTCTGTGGCAATATCAAAACCTCATGTACATGGTTGCAGGCTATCTCGTCGAGCAAATTAGCGGCCAAAGCTGGGAAGAATTTGTGCAGACGCGCATCTTTGACCGCTTAGGTATGACGCATAGCAATTTTTCCATTGTCGAGACCGCACTGCACGCGACCGATTTTTCACATCCCTACAAAGAGGTGAAAGATAACGTACAGGAGATTCCCTTCTACGGGGCGCAAGGCGCGATAGGCCCAGCAGGAGCGATTGTCTCCTGTGTTGCTGAAATGAGCCAATGGGTACTCTTGCATGCTAATAAGGGAAGATTTGGCGAGACACAGTTGGTATCTGAAAATCAAATAGCACAACTGCATGCGCCACAGATGATTATTCCTGAGACAAGCAAATATGTTGAGATGCCCTATTCGAGCTACGCCCTCGGCTGGTTTGTGACGCCCTATAGAGGGCACCCTATGCTGCATCACGGCGGCAACATCGACGGCTTTAGCTCGCTCACTAGCCTGCTACCGCAGCAGAACATTGGTATAGTTGTCCTCTCCAATATGGGCGGTACGCCTGTACCCAGCATTCTTACCTATAACATCTTTGATCGTTTGCTTCAACTTGACGCAATAGCATGGAGCGAACGTTTTAAGAAAGATGAGGCTGAGATCAAAGTAGCCGAGCAGAAAGGCAAAGAGAAGACCGAGGTAGACCGTGTACCAGACACACACCTGTCACATGCCCTCGACGCCTATACAGGAGATTTCGAGCATCCCGGCTATGGTATGCTCTCGATTGTGTTGAAGGAAGACCAATTGCAGGCGACGTTCAACGGCATTGTATGCCCACTCAAGCATTATCACTACGATATTTTTGAGCTTACACTTGAGAATTGGGATATTACCATGAAGGTGTCCTTCTCAACAAATATCAGGGGTGATATCGAGAGCATCACGGCACCATTTGAACCAACGGCGAAGGATATCACGTTCAAACGCATTCCACAAAAATCTATGCGCGAAAAAAGTTTCCTTGAGCCGTTCGTGGGTATCTACGAAGTTCTCAATACGAACATGACCGTCACGCTCAAGGGTGATAATACGTTGCAACTGATAGTGCCAGGGCAACCAACTTATGTGCTGACCCCTTACAAGGGAACAGAGTTTCATGTGCAGGGACTTTCAGGCTTTAGCGTCGAGTTTAAGCGCGACGAATCTAGTTCCATTGTCGAGGCAATCTTGACGCAACCAAACGGCTCATTTACAGCGAAGAAGTTGACTATTGAATAGATGGAGCAACTATGACCAAACTCACCTCTATGGCAGAGGCCATCACCCGTTATGTGCCGGATGGTGCATCCGTCGCGCTGGGGCTGGCACTCGAACCACTGATACCATTTGCGGCAGGCTTTGAAATTATTCGGCAGCAACGACGCGATCTTACGGTGATTGGCCCCATCTCGGATATCCTCTTTGATATGCTCATCGGGGCTGGTTGTGTGACGAAGGTTACGGCGGCATGGGTTGGCAATGTAAGCGAGGGCTTGGGCCACTGTTATCGCCGTGCCACTGAGAAGGGTGTGCCGCATCCTATAACAGTGGAAGATCATAGTAATCATACCATCGCTCTTGCCCTTCTCGCGGCAGGCATCGGCTCGCCCTATATCCCGACACGCTCGCTTCTGGGTGGCGACATTCCACGCCAGAATCCCACATTTCGTCAGGAGATATCGCCGTTCGATGGTTCACCCGTTTTGCTCGTACCCGCACTGCAACCTGATGTTACTATTTTACATGTTCAGCGCAGCGATGAGGAGGGTAACATTCATCAATGGGGCAACCTCGGCATTTGTGAAGAGGCGATGCTAGCCGCTCGGAATGTGATCGCGGTCGCGGAAGAGATTGTACCTAAAGCGGTTATTGTGAGCGATCCAAATCGTGTACTCGGCCCCTCGTTCAAGGTGCGTGCTGTTGTGCATGAGCCGTTCGGGGCACATCCCTCGATGGTGCAGGGCTATTATAACCGTGACCATGCCTTCTTCCATGAATACCACGAGCAGACGCGCACAGTGGAAGGTTTCCAGGCATGGCTCGCTGCGTGGGTCTATCAGGTGCCAACACATACAGAATATCTCAAAAAGCTAGGTGAGGAGCGTATCAAAAATCTGGACATCAAAGAGCATCGCTACGCTGCACCCGTTGATTACGGCTATTAGGAGGTTGTTGCTATGACATCTCAACTTGGCTATACAGCACGCGAATTGATGGTTGTGTGTGCGGCACGTCAGATACAGGATAACGAGCGTGTTTTCGTCGGTATGCGCCTGCCACTCCTCGCCTTTGCGCTGGCTAAACGTACACACGCGCCTCACTGCGTCGGACTCTTCGAGACAGGCATCATGCGCGATACCCCTTCGGCGGAGCTACTCTATACAATGGGTGATCTACCAAACATCGCCGAAGCACTGTGGACCACACGTACTGTGAGTCTGCTAGGGCAGATGGCGGCAGGCGAGGTACAGCTTGGCTTTATCGGTGGAGCCGAGATTGACCGCTACGGCAATCTCAACACATCGGTCATCGGTACCGATTGGCAACGGCCCAAAGTGCGCCTCCCTGGAAGTGGTGGCGGTGCCGATATCGCATCGCTCGCGCACCGCCTCGCGATCATCATGCCACACGACCGTCACAGGTTACGTGAACGCGTCGATTTTGTCACCAGTCCTGGCTATGGCTATCCTGGCGAATACGGCCCTGCTGGTGTTGCATGGCGAACACGCGTTGGCCTACCACGCGGTGGCCCCTCGGCACTCATAACCACCATCGCCGTCTTCACCTTCGACCCCGAAAACGGCGAGGCCATGCTCCATTCCTACCATCCCGGCACTTCTATCGAGCAGGTACAGGAGCAAACAGGCTGGCCGCTACGTCTCGCCCCCGATTGCGCTGAAACTGTATTACCAAGCGAACATGAGTTGCACGTCATACGCGAATGTGATCCGCGTGGAGTGTGGACGAAGTGGGAGTAGTTTTAGCATACGAACAACATCGACCATTTCACTCATATGGGTGAAATGGTCGATGTTGTTCAGTAAGGTTGGATCATTTTAACCTGGAGGTTAAAATGACCGCAGCAGGTTTACAGGCCCAACTATGGGAAAATAATCAATTGTAGGGGCCATTATTCATAACGCCCTTGTGCCAATAAACAATGTGGACGAAGATTGAGGGACGTGTTCAATGTCGAGAAACGTGTCGATGGGGACGAGGGTGTTATAGAATAAGACCTCTACAGTTGTGCTTATTTCGTAACAATTCTATCTAACTATTGCATAGCATCCCTATAATCAAAGATAGGTGCGGGTAGACATGCACCTATCTTGCGATTTTGTATAAAGGAAAATAATCCTATGAAGTATGTACAGCGTCTTATTTCGCGCGAGTGGCGACCAGGGCAAGCAGCACTCGCTGGCCTCATCGCCACGATTGCTTATAGTATTGCGATGGAAGGCGATATCCTGCTGGCTGGAAACCGTTTCAGCGATGTACGTTTTATCGAAGGTCTATTAGCGGGGAAGAAGCGTTCAAAGTCACTCTACTTCCTGTCATGGGCTATTCACATCTTGAATGGCGTCGCACTCGGTGAGCTATATGGAGCCGTATTCAAACGCTATCTTCCAGGCCCCAACTGGCTCAAAGGCACAATTTTCGGCGAAATCTTTATTATTAGCGCATGGTGGCTCACGCCGCTTGCCGACAAATACCATCCCCTCATCAAAGATGGTGAGATGCCGCGCCTGTTCCAATGGAAATCGTTCTTCCAGAATATCGTGCGTCACCTCGTCTTCGGACTTGCACTCGGCCTATTGTATAAGGACGGGAAATAATGTAGGGGCCATAATTCATTACGCCTCGTAACGACATACATTTGGGACGGGCGTAATAAATTATGGCACCTACACATGACTCCATTTTTACACAAAGTAGCGCATCCATTCACTGACAAGGGGCAGGCGATAGCGCGGATGAAGCCATGCCATCACCATCAACCAGACCCAGAGAATGCCCGTTGTCCACCATAGCACATTAAGCAACAGACCCAGCCCAAAGTCGGTGACAAGGCTGAGAACAGGTATCCAACCGAGCATCCCCTTCAACATACTTACACCAAAAATCAGTAGCGACAATGTGCCAAACGTGAGCATGGATTGTGTCGCATGCCAGCGCACGTTGCGACTGCTCTCGGTCGAACGCGTTTCAACCATGAACAACAGCACCCCTGATACCCAGAGAAATGCATACGCAAGGACGCGCTCCACGCGCTCATCAAAACCCAGCACCGTTGTTCTACGCATCATTCTTTGCCTCATCATTTCTTCACCAGAGAAGGCTTTTTCGATGCAAAAGCCTTGCATCATTCTTGTTCTTCTGCAACATATACGTAAACAGAACTAATGACGTTGCAACAAACCTCCCTGTATGGGTCTGATAAATCAGACCTTTTTCCTATATTGTCACATGAGCCGCTCTGCCGTATAATGGGAGTAGCATTCATATAAAAATACTACTGCTGTAGGAGGCTTTCTCATATGTTACCCGCACTAAAGTTCAGTCTAGGCGATCCCATTTTTATTGGCGACTTCTGGGGCACCATTATTGCATTGCCTATTGCACTCTTTCTCGCATTCTGGTTGAGCAATGTGAAAAACAAAGCAGCCGTTGTAATAGGGGCGTTTATCGGTATCCTGATCGGCTTTATCGGTATCCTCTGCTTCGTTGGTACGCTCATTCATCCACAACCACTACCACATGTAGACGGTGTGGCAACCTTCTTCAGCACAGTCCTACTTAACTCCGTATTGGGGCTAGTAGGCGGTATCATCACCGACCTTATCATCGCGCGACGTAGTGAGCGCGATTATCGCCGTCAAGTACAGCACGAATAACGTAGCTGCTGCATGTTTTATCTTTTTCATGGCGACGACGAGTTTTCGTGTCGCGAACAACTCAAAAAATTACGCGAGTCAGGCAACTTCGAGTACAATCAGGACACGTACAATGGGGCCGAGGTTGACTTGACAACCATCATTACGACAGCAGATACCATGCCGTTTCTCACAGAGCAACGGCTGGTTCTTGTTGATGGCCTCCCCAAACGTAAACGCGGCGAGGCAGCCACAAGTGAAGCATCTGCCCCAGTAGCAACCGAGGCTGCTACAAAAAGTGGTAAGGGCAAAAAAGGAAAAAAAAGTAAGGCAACTGCTTTGACACGCGCTGGCTTCGAGAAGGCACTCGCGGAGCATATTCCCCTCATGCCCGATACAACCGTTCTCGTGCTGGTGATTGACGAGGTAATAGACGCCGCCAATCCACTTGTCAAAGTCGCGGAGAAGCACGGCAAGGTCTTTCAGTATACGCTACCTAAAGGGGCAGCACTCGAAAGTTGGATTACGAAGCGAGCGAAGAACCGTGGCGTCAAGGTAAGTCCAGAGGCTACGTCGCTGTTGGCAAACTTCATCGGCAATCATCTTCGCATGCTGGCAAACGAAATCGACAAACTTGCCACCTATGTCGGTGAGGGCAAGACCATTAACGCCGACGATGTACGCAAACTCTCGGCGCAGGTACAGGAGGCACGTATCTTTGACCTGACCGATGCCCTTGCTCAACGTAACCGCAAGCAGGCACTCAACATCCTGCATGATCTCTTGTCCGATGGTGAGCCACCTATCAAACTTATCAGCACCATCACCTCACAGGTACGTTCACTCCTGCTCGTCAAAGAGCTTTCACAAAAAGGCATGCGTTCCAGTGCCATTGCCTCGACAATCGGCATGGCTCCGTTCATCGCTGAGAAAGCTTTACGGCAGGTCGAAAACTTTACGCTGCCACAGCTAGAGGGTGCCTATCGTCAACTACTCTCGACCGATGCCGCCCTCAAGCGCAGTCGCATCGAGCCGGAGATGGCTCTTGATCTCCTCGTTATCTCCTTTGGCGTCGTATAACTTCAACAGGAGTACACTATCATTTTTTATTATTGTAAAAATTGTTGCATGAGGTTGTTTACTTCGTCGGGTTGCTCTTGTTGCACCCAGTGACCGCTATCTGCTATACGTCGTACCTGTATCCTGGGTACCCATTGCTCAAGGTTATAAGTCAGTGCGATATCAAGAGCTACATCCTGCTCGCCCCAAATGAGCAACGTCGGTGCCTGGATAATCGTCTGCGCTCTGCTACTCGTCGAACCATAGCCACTCCTACGAAAGACCGCACGATAATAATTCAAGGCAGCGGTTAAAGCTCCGGGCTTGCTCATCACGGCTTGATAGCGTAGCAGGAGATCGGGTGGAAATTCTGCCTTTTGCACCGCGCTCTCATAGATAGCGCGTCCTATCGCCTGTGCATGGTTGGCACCAAGTAATGCTTCGGGTAGCCAGGGGATTTGAAAGAAGAAAATATACCAGCTTTTCCTGAGCTGTTTGGGAGTGCGGAGTTCGCGCTGCAAAGCCCACGGATGCGGTGCATTCAATACGATCAGGCACTGTGTCATCTGTGGGTAGCGCATGGCAAAGACCCAGGCGAGTGCGCCGCCCCAGTCGTGTCCAACGATAATCGCCTTCTCCTGCCCAAGTCCCTTTATCAAGCCTTCGATATCACGCAACAGGTTTGGCACATCATAGCCTGTACGTGGCTTATCGGTATCATTGTAGCCACGGAGGTCTGGCGCAACAACAGTATAGCCTTGTTCTGCCAGAAAGAGAATCTGGTGCCGCCACGAGTACCAAAACTCAGGGAAACCATGAAGCATTACGATCAGTGGCCCGTTATTCTCTTCACCTTGAATGACATAGTGCATACGTATGCCATTGGTGATGATATTACGGTGCTGCCATGTCTCCGTTGTTGTTGCCATTACAAAAGCTCCTTGTAATAGAATTTGCTCTCGGATGATAGAAATTCCAACGGGCGACCACAAGGGATCGCCCCTACTATACTCGATGTGTTTTGACTTGCAAAATATATAGTAGGGGCGATCCCTTGTGGTCGCCCGTCCTCAAATCACGTCGCCTGTCCGTTTCTCAAAGCACAATGAAGCTAACCGTTTGTTGTATCGTTGTACACGATGGCGCGTTTCACCTGCTCAATGAGGTCTGTAACGGGAATACCACGTGGACACGCATCGGCACAATTGAAGATGGTACGGCAACGCCATACACCGTCGCGCTGTCCCAGGATACCTAAACGTTCCTCACCACCCTGATCGCGGCTATCGAAGATGAAGCGATGTGCGTTAACAATCGAGGCTGGTCCCACCCAATCAGGATTGCCCCATACAGACGGGCATGAGCCAGTACAAGCACCACACAGGATACACTTAGTACCCTCGTCGAAGCGGGCGCGTTCCTCAGCACTCTGGAGTCGCTCTGTCCCCGGTTCATTATCATAGGTAATCAGGTATGGCTTGATCGATTTGTACTTGTCGAAGAATTGATCCATATCTACCACAAGGTCACGAATGACAGAAAAACCCAGCATTGGCTCAATCGTCACCTTGTTGCCAACGTCACGCATCAGCACTTTACAGGCCAGACGATTACGCCCATTGATACGCATGGCATCGGAGCCGCATACGCCATGAGCGCATGAGCGACGATAGGTAAGCGTGCCATCCATATTCCATTTTACAGTGTTCAATGCATCTAACAAACGGTCAATTGGGTCCGCCTCGACACGGTATTCTGCCCAGTATGGCTTATTGTCCCGTTCAGGGTCGTAGCGTTTGATACGCATCAGTACGTTCATGAATATCTCTCTCCTCTAATATTTGCGTTCTTTGGGCTTGAATATCGGGTCATCGACCATAAGCACATCTTTATAATCCAGGCGCACATCATGTGTGTTCGCGCCTTTATAGGCAAGCGTATGTTTGAGCCAGTTCACATCGTCGCGCTTCTGATAATCCAGGCGGAAATGTGCGCCGCGACTCTCGGTACGCGCCAATGCACCATGCGTAGTAGCCTCGGCGCAGTCGAGTAAGAAGCCAAGTTCAATCGTTTCGACCAGTTCTGTGTTGAAACGCTTGCCCTTGTCCTGAATTTGTACCTTACTGTATGCGTCTTGTAGGCCATCGAGTGTGTCCAAAGCATGGCGTAAACCACGATCAGAACGCTCCACCATCACCTTTTCGTCCATCTCGTTCTGCATCTCACTGCGAATGCGAGCTGCCGACTCGCCACCCGTCGAGCTATAGAGGCGGTCAACAAGCTCACGCGAGTAGGCTTCTGGCTCTGACGGCAAAGGCGCATGATCATTCTCTTTAATGAATTGTGCCATGTGTTTGCCAGCCCGTCGCCCGAACACAATCAGGTCCACCAGTGAGTTCGTGCCAAGACGGTTCGCACCATGTACAGAGACACACGCAACCTCACCTGCGGCATAAAATCCGGGTGAAACCGTCCATTGTGGGTCGATTACAACACGAGCATCGACATCGGTCGGAATGCCCCCCATAGCATAGTGTGCCGTTGGCTGAATCGGCACTGGCTCCGTGATTGGTTCGACACCGAGATAGTTACGCGCAAAATCCGTGATGTCGGGCAACTTCTCGGCAATCTTTTGTGCGCCGAGGTGTCGCACGTCGAGGAAGACATAATCTTTGCCATCAACGCCGTTGCCATCATTGATCTCTTGCACAATACAACGCGATACGATGTCACGTGGCGCGAGGTCTTTCAACGTCGGCATGTAGCGTTCCATAAAGTATTCACCCTTGCCATTGAGCAGTTTGCCGCCTTCGCCGCGTGCCGCCTCGCTGAGTAAAACGCCAACTTTATAGATACCCGTCGGATGGAACTGGTACATTTCCATGTCCTGCAAGGGAATACCGCGCCGATAGGCAATCGACATACCATCGCCCATACATGCGAAGGCGTTACTGGTGACGCGCCATGCACGTCCATAGCCACCAGTCGCGAACAGTACCGCTTTAGCATGAAAGGTGTGTATCTCACCGGTGCGAATCTCTAGCGCAACCACGCCACACGCCTGCCCCTCGTTCATAAGCAGGTCAAGCATGAGGTATTCGTTGAAGAAGCGTACCTGATTTTTGATCGCGCTCTGGTACATCGTCTGTAGAATCATATGTCCGGTGCGGTCGGCGGCGTAGCAGGAACGACGCACTGGACCTTCACCATAGTTGCGTGTGTGTCCACCGAAACGGCGCTGGTCGATACGTCCATCCTCGGTGCGATTGAAGGGCAGGCCACGATGCTCAAGCTCGTACACGGCGTCGATAGCCTCACGTGTAAGAATTTCTGCCGCCGGTTGGTCAACAAGATAGTCGCCACCCTTCACGGTATCATACATATGCCACTTCCAGTGGTCTTCTTCCTGGTTGCCAAGTGCCGCAGCCACACCACCCTGTGCCGCGCCAGTATGTGAGCGCGTGGGGTACACCTTTGTTAGAACCGCGACACTGGCATTGGGCAGTTGCATCGCAGCCATCAAGCCAGCACCGCCGGAGCCGACGATAATCACATCAAACTTGTGATACATAGTAAATCCTCGTTCCCATGTTGCGTTACCTTATAGTACACGAAGGGCCGAGTGCGCCAGTGTGCTGGAAGGTAATAAGTGTAATCGTGCCTAACATAAAAAAGACTAACAATAAGACTGCTGATGTGGACAACAACGCGAGACGTGGACCGCGTGCGCGTATATAATCGTCGATCACCACACGTAGTCCGTTCATACCATGTGTGAGTGCCAACGCGAGCAGAAGCCAATCGAAGAGTCGCCAGAGCGGGTTATCGTAACGCATCGCGACAAACTGATAGGTCGTGCAATGTACATCGTTGGTTACATGCATAATGAACAGATGTATAATTACCAGAAAGATCAGCACAACACCAGAGACACGGAAGTAATACCAGGAAAAGGTCTCGAAGCCACCACTTGCCGGGCGCGGACCGCGACCAGTCGATACACGTAACATAAATACAATCTCCTCTTAGTAATATGACTAATGTCCAGAGACACTGCTTGTCGGCACATGTGTAAACCAGTACAGACCTGGCACAATCACATAGTAGGACATTGGCAAGAACACCAGAACGGTGAGGACCAACACCCCGATGAACATGACGCGCTGATAACGCACACCCTTACGCCAGAAGTCGATGAACATGATACGTACACCGTTGAATGCGTGGAACAGCACGGCTACAATTAGTGACAGAGACAGTAAGCGAACAACAAACTGATCGAAAAGCACAATGCCTTCATTGTACACTTGCCAGCCAAAGCCGAGTAGCGATATATCCACGATGTGAATAAATAAGAACAAGAGAATGGCAATTCCTGTCACGCGATGCATGATCCAGGACCACATACCGGATTGACCTTTATACATCTTTTCCTCAATTCTGGGGTAGGAGAGAGATGGGGGTAAAAGGGAGGCGCGAAGATATTGTTGTGGCCTCGCTGCTCGTACACTCACTCGCTCCAACACGCGGGGTGAATTTTGCTGGAAGAGCCAAAAGTGTATCTATAAAAAACATAGCACTACTTACTTCTATCCTCAGCCAGCCAACGGACTACACATGGCACCCCATCGTGCCTTCCTAGCCAAATTAGTTGATATTGCATATCTATTATACGTCAGCGTGTACAGTGACGCAAAGGGTTATTGATATTGCTACAGGGATGTATGCGCCGCGATGCATCGCGGCGCATACATCCCTGTAGCAATAGAGGTATATGCAAGCGTGTATAAACATGACCCACTCTTTTTTTATTGTGCTATACTTTGATAAACAAGACGTTACATTCCACAATCAATTTTCGTAGACCAATCCGTTTGCAAATAACCAACCACCCTCATGGTATCTATAAAAGGAGCCTTCTATGATCCTCTCGCGTATGAGGAATCTAATCATTCTACTTGCCGCCTTGCTGTTGCTTGCAAGCTGCGGCGGTAGCAACACACCTTCGGTACAGACAAAACCAACACCAACACCTTCACCCACTTCAGGGCAAGGGCAACATATACTTGACACAATGGCGAACAAGCTGAATTCAGCGAATACGTTGCACGGCATCTTCGACTTGTCGCTCAACGGGCAAACTGTAAGCGGCAATGCAAATACCGAGGTATGGAATGCGAAGCCCAACAAAAGCCGTACCGTTGTACTACAGTCCTCCATTTCGCAACTTACGACAGGAACCGTGAATGTCACGGACGGTAAGCAGCAATGGCAATACGATCCCACGCAAAAAGTGGTTTACACTGGCCCTGTAACCGCTCCTACTCCTGGTACACCGACGAGTGGACAAGGCAACCAGAGCCTCTTCTTGCTCAACATAGTACAAAGCGTTTTCACACAGAGCGATGGCACGCTGAAATCGTCGTCATCTACCGTCAATGGGCACAACGTCTACGATATCCACGTTGTTCCTTCAACGAGTAGTACCAGCACAGGCGCACCCGCAAGCTTCAGCTACACAGGAGAAGTCTATATCGACAAAACAACACAGCAACCAGTGCAGGTCAACCTCGATATTCAGGGGCTTGGCAATATCGTCCTGAACATACCCATGCTCACACTGAACCAATCCATTCCAGCAAGCACGTTTACCTTTGTTGCCCCCCCAGGCGTCAGAGTGTTGCCGTTCTCGCAACTCAGCGCAACGCCCAGCTCCGGTACAGGCACGCTCACTCTTGTACAGGCGCAACAGCAGGCGGGCTATCACCTCCTGAGCATTCCTGCCAGCCAGACCGACTACACGCTCAATGGCGTCAACGCTCTTGGTGCCCCCGGCAACCAAATATACACCCTCAACTATATGAAAGGCAATATCGCCATCACAATTGCAGAGGGTAAACCACTCGCGAATCTACCTGCTACCGGACAGCAAGTGAGCATTCGTGGCACAAACGCTACTGTTATAAGTACGAATGGGACGACAACCCTTGTCTGGACAGAAAAGGGCGTTGGTATTCGTATCACATCAAGCTTGAGTAGCGAGCAAGTGGAGAGTATTGCAAAAAGTTTAGCATAGGAAAGAACGAAAAAGCTGTAGTGGGCACAGGGCAAGCACTGCTTGCCCTGTGCCCACTACAGCTTTTTCGTTCTTAATGAGTTACCTCCTGCCCCTGTGTCCATCTTAAATTAGGCTTACGGGCCGCTAACGCTTGATCGAGTCGCCCGACGACGGTGGTATGGGGAGCGGTCCTGACAATTTCAGGATTTGTACGTGTCTCCTCCGCGATCTGGTGCATGACGCTCACGAAGCTATCGAGCGTCTCGCGCGTCTCCGTCTCGGTCGGCTCGATCATCAATGCCTCGTGGACGATTAATGGAAAGTACACTGTCGGCGCATACATGCCAAAGTCGAGCAGACGCTTGGCGATATCGAGGGCGGTCACACCATGTTCATCCTTCTGCCGCTGGGCGGTCAATACAAACTCGTGCTGGCATATCTGTGAATAGGCCACATCGTAGTCCGCCGCTAGCTCGTGCTTGAGATAGTTAGCATTGAGAATAGCACTCTCAGAAACATGTTTGAGGCCATCGGGACCGTTGCTCCGCATGTAGGCATAGGCACGCACTAGTACGCCAAAGTTACCGAGGTTGGCGCGAACCTTGCCGATAGACTGCGAACCGGTATCTTGCCAGGAGTACGTTCCATCCTCGTTCTTCGCAGGCATTGGACCCGGCAGGAATGGTACAAGATGCTCCTTCACGCCAATAGGACCAGCACCAGGACCACCACCACCATGCGGCGTGCTACACGTCTTGTGCAGATTGAAATGCACAACATCAAAGCCCATATCACCAGGGCGCGTGATGCCGAGTACCGCGTTCGCGTTCGCACCATCGTAATACAACTGCCCACCAACCTCATGCACCAGTTTCGCAATCTCGGCGATATTGACATCGAACAGGCCAAGCGTGTTAGGGTTGGTCATCATAATTGCGGCTACATTGGCACCACTTGCCTCTAATAGCATCTTTAGATGGTCCATGTCAATGCCGCCCGTTGTCGCGTCACTCTTGACCTCAACCGCTTTATAGTCGGCAAGGGTTGCACTCGCAGGGTTTGTGCCATGTGCATTATCAGGAATCAAGACAAGGTTACGATGGCCTTCCCCCTGACTCTGGTGATGCGCTTTGATAAGCATGAGGCCAGTTAACTCACCATGCGCCCCAGCCGATGGTTGCAACGTAACACGCGTCATCCCTGATATTTCCGCGAGATACTGCTCTAACTCGTACATCAGTTGAATAGCACCCTGCACTGTACTTTCAGGCTGCAAGGGATGGATATGTGCAAAGCCAGGAAGGGCGGCCATATCCTCGTTCAATTTGGGATTGTACTTCATAGTGCAGGAACCAAGCGGATAGAAACCTGTGTCAACGCTGAAATTGCGCTGCGACAGGTGCGTATAGTGGCGCACCACCTCGATCTCGCTTACCTCTGGCAAGAGTGCAGGTGTCTCACGGAGCAAAGCAGCAGGAATCATCTCAGCTAGCGATGCGGTGGGCACGTCCATTGCTGGCATTGTCGCGGCACGACGCCCCGTCGCTCCCTTTTCAAAAATCAAGCTCTCTACGCTCATACCTGTACTCTCTCAACTTTCTTGCGTGCCGACACCGCAACTTCTTGTAGCACAGCGACCAGCGCGTCGATATCTTCTTTCGTGCGCGTCTCCGTGACACAGAAAAGCATGTAATTCTCCATGCCAGCATAGTCCGCGCTCAATGGATAACCGCCGATGATTCCTGCTCGCTCGAAATGTTGTTGCAGTTGTATAGCGGCAATCGGTGTTTTGACCACAAACTCGTCATAAAACGGGCTTGTGAAGGCACTCTCAAATCCAGGCAGAGCGGTGATCTGACGGAACGCATAGTGCGCTTTTTGTAGGCATAACTCACCCAGTTCGCGGAAGCCCTGTTTGCCCAGAGCGGCCATGTAAATTGTCGCGCCAACAGCAAGCAGTGATTGATTGGTACAGATATTTGAGGTGGCACGTTCACGACGGATATGCTGCTCGCGTGTCTGTAGTGTCAGTACGTAGCCTGTCTGTTTCTTGTCGCCTTCCTCTATAGTCTGCCCGACGAGTCGCCCCGGCAGAAAGCGCATAAATTTTTGTTTTGCCGCCATAAAACCAAGCGCGGGGGCACCATAACTCATTGTATTACCAAAGCTCATTAGCTCGCCAACCGCGATATCAGCACCATATTCGCTGGGAGGAGCAAGAATACCAAGCGAGGCAGGTTCGGTGATAGTCGTTACGAACAGAGCTTTGCCCTTGTGCGCGACACGTTCGATGGCGCGAACATCCTCGACACAGCCAAAGAAGTTCGGCTGCTGCACAATCACGGCAGCCGTCGTCGCACTCACCGCCGCATCGAGTGCCTCGATTGGTGTCACACCATTTTGCGTTGGCACCTCTTTAACCTGGAAACCGCGTGCAAAGGCGTAAGTGTGTAGCACACGGCGGTACTGTGGATCAACGCCCTCTGAGATCACGACCTCACCACGTCCACCTGGACCGAGTGCCATCAGGACCGCCTCGACCAGTGCCGTCGAGCCATCGTAGAGCGAGGCATTGGCGACATCAAGTCCTGTAATCTGACACACCATTGTCTGAAACTCATAGATTGCCTGCAACATACCCTGACTGACCTCTGCCTGATAGGAAGTGTATGAGGTCACGAACTCTGAGCGATGCTGCAAGTGTGGCACTACACTCGGAATAGCGTGATCGTAGGTACCTGCACCAAGGAATGAGATTGTCGTGTCGATATCTTTATTCTTCGCCGCCATTCTTGTCAGCAAGCGTTTAAGGTCAGGTTCCGCGAGTGCCAGTGGTAGGTCGAGCGGACGGTCCAGGCGCACATGCTCTGGTACCGTCGTCAGCAGGTCTTCCATACTGGAAAAACCAAGCCGCTCCAGCATCGCCTGCTGCTCTTCAGACGTATTCGGTACATAGTGCATAAGGTAACTCCCCTTTTAAGAATTGTTGTCTAGCATAGGCCCCTATTTCGTCAGATAGCGTTTTACGAATGTACAAGGGGAGTCGCCACGACCATACAAAGTAGCATAGTTCCGCTAGCTATGTACAAGAGAACCATGTTACTCATCTTGCTTGTAGTTATTTCTATTATATCTCATCGGAAGGTTAAACATCCAAGCTAATAGATTTTGTAGGCATGACAGGGTAAACCCAACCATTCTTAACTTGATGCGTATGGGCGTGATAATGCTCTTTAATTTTTTCATCTAGGGACGGGCGACCACAAGGGTCGCACCCTACTATACACGAGTATAGTAGGGTGCGACCCTTGTGGTCGCCCGTTAGTTTTTTCATTGCCACACTGTTTTCTTAAACAGCACAATCAGGCTCATACCTTTAATTCACAGTGAGTTCGATACTGTGATAGCCCGTTGAGCCATCAGGTAGGGGTGGGGCAAGTTTGGGGTACTGTACATTGCCCTGTGCGTCGATGGCACGTACAATCGCGGTATAGGAGCCAGCTTGTGGTTGCCAAGGAACTTCCCATAGTACCCAGGTCAAGGCAGACAACGGACGCTTGAGCGTGGCCTTGTTCCACGTCTGTCCATTATTGAAGCTAACATCAACCTCGCTGATGCCTTTATTCCCAGAAAAGGCGACACCTGCTATATACGTTGGTTTGTTGGCTGGCAGTGTTGACCCTGTTAATGGTGTGTCGATACGTGATGTCATGAGTAGTGGCGCGGGATCGCTCCATCCACGCTGCTGCCAGTAGCCCTGGAAATCTGTATTAACAATCTCTATGCGTGTGATCCATTTGACGTGTTTCATGCCATAAATGCCAGGAACCAGCAAGCGGAGTGGAAAACCGTGTCCCTGTGGCAGCATGGCACCGTTCATGCGTAGAGCTAGTAAGGTTGTCGGCTCTAAGGCTTTCGAGAGATGAATACTATCGCTATAGTCATCGGCTGCGTACAAGACAACCTTTGTAGCGCCAGGTTTAATCGCTCCCCCACGTGCAAGCAGGTCCGCAAGAGGAATGCCCTCCCACAATGCACTGCTCATGTAGGGGCCACCAACCTCGTTACTGATACACATCATCGACTCGTATTGCTGCTTCGTGGAGAGAGTGAGCAGGTCCTTGTAGCTGAGTGAGAAGGCATGTTCAATCTCGCCAGACACGGATAGTTGCCATGTGTCACCGTTTACGGTAGGGTCGGAGAAAAGATTTTTCGAGACGACATAATACTGGTCGTTAGATGTTATCTCCTTCGAGAGCATTGGCTGGGGTTGTATATCGCCATAGTTCGGCGTTGGTGCTGGCACAATCTTTCTCTTATAAGCCTGCAATATGTTTGGGGATGCACTCGTTGCACTACTCCCAACACCGTTGCTTGACATACCTCCAACACTCGTAATGAAACGCCATGCAAACACACCTAATGCACCCAGACCGACAATTTGAATACCACGCAACACCAGTTCACGACGCGCCACGCTCTTTTCGCGCTCAGTTGATGGCGCATTGAGGAAGCGTACCCGCCGTGCAACCAGTTGATTCTGCAACTGAACAAACGATCCGCCAAATACAATACCAACGATTGCCAAACTAACCGTCGTATTGATAGCTCCAATCACCAGATGTGAACCAAAGAAACCAACGCCCGTAATTGGCAAAAGAAGCAGGCAGGTGAGTAGCAAAAGTAGCAGGGCAAGCAGCAGCCCTACGCTCCAATGGAGCATCTCCTGCCCCGTTTTTTTGGCTCTGTACCTGCCCACCCACAGTACACAAAGGCCACCTGCAAGCGCGAACACGAGACATTGACCGACAATGATGCAATAAAAAAAGTAGTGTTTGGCATCACCGCCAATGAGTTGATGGAGTGTATTGAAAGTTGACGGCGACATCAACTGTGTCAGGGCAGAGCCAAAGACCTCCGGTAGCGAGATACCATTAAAGGACACGCTCAAGAGTAGCATCAAGACAGTGGCTATAATGCCAGCGACAAGGCCAGCGATGAAGCCGTCCCAGAACCGTTGGCGTTGTGTGAAGAGTATTTTTCCCATGGTTCTCATCTCGTATGTAGAAAATTAGTATTACATATAGCATAACATAACAGACATACACACGATTGGCTAAGGTAAAATTGTCAGATATCTTCACCATTGACAAAATGTCTAGTATCGGGTACTATATCACTGTCGGATATATCCGACAGTGATATAGTACCCGATGCTTTGTTTTAGAGGAGGTGCGATGAAAAATACTGAACGGGAACCGGAGGCTCTGCTCCCGCTCACACCTGCCGTGTTTCACATTCTACTGGCTCTAATTGATGGTGAGCGGCATGGCTACGGCATCATGCAAGAGGTCACAGCACATACTGATGGCACACTACGTATGGGACCGGGAACGCTGTACGGCTCGATCAAGCGTATGCTAAACGATGGTCTCATTGCTGAGTCGGGAACGCGGCCTGATCCTGCATTGAATAATGAGCGGCGTCGCTATTACCACCTTACTGACTTTGGACAACGAGTGGCTCAGGCCGAGGCTCGGCGTCTGGAACAGTTGTTACGCGTGGCTCATAACAAGCATCTCTTGCCGGGATTTGATACGGCAGGAGGGATTGCATGAGTACACAACCTGTAATACCTCGACGAACGACACACTCTGAAACGTTGTATCGCGCTCTTTTATGGTTGTATCCGCCTACGTTTCGCCGTATGTATGGACGCGAGATGCTGCAAACATTTCGTGATTGCTACCGCGACACGATGCTGCAAGAGGGTAGAGCGGGTCTTGTACGATTGTGGAGACGTGTTCTCCCCGATCTTGTTGTCACTGCTTGCTCCGAACAAGGTAGAGCAGGCATCAGCTTTGGTAAACGTTTGCTAGGTCTGGCAGAAAAGGAGTATTCTCTCATGAGTTTATTGACACTCGACACCGCAGCTCGTACCGATATCGGACTTAAACGTGCTAACAACGAAGACAACGTAGTTTCTGTCGTGCCAACAGATGCACAGGTGATGGCTCAGAAGGGGGCATTGTTTGTTGTCGCCGATGGTATGGGAGGCCATACCAAAGGCGAGGTTGCGAGCGAACTGGCCGTGAATACTATACGTGACGCCTATTACAAGGATGCGCGTGACGATACTGCGACAGCGTTGCGAGTGGCTGTCGAGCAAGCCAACAGAGTCATTTTCGAGCGCGATATTCATATGGGAACAACATGCGTCGCGGCAATACTAAAAGACAACACCGTGTATATTGCCAATGTGGGTGATAGCCTTGTCTACCTTATGCGAGCTGGACAGATGCGGCAACTTGCGGAAGACCACTCCTGGGTGGCTGAGCAGGTTCGTACAGGTGCAATGACACAGCAAGAGGCAGAGGTACAGGGAAAGGGGAACGTAATTGTACGTTGTCTTGGTGAGGAGCGCGACGTGAAGGTCTACGTTGGCACTGAGCAGGTGTGGGATAAAGATATCCTTGTGCTATGTACGGATGGTCTCCATATGTTAGTAGATGAGAACGAGATTCGCACACTTGTCGAGCAGTACGGACCAGAGGAGAGCACACAGCGTCTAATTGCACGTGCCAATGAAAACGGCGGCACCGATAACATCACTGCTGTTGTGGTACGCGTCTCGCTAGCACAATAACACAATCCATGGTCAAATGCATGTGTCACCGCGCGGTGACACATGCATTTGACCATGGATGCCATTTCGCTAATGTTGCAAAAGGTATACATTCGACCAATCATCGAAGTACAGACCATTTGCGTTGAGCGAGACACCATGTAGCCATGATGGAATAACTGCCGCCACCGCTTGATGGTCGATTGGGAGCCAGCCCACATCGGTAATAGCGATCTGCTCGGCCTGATTGTAGAGCGCGATGCGAGCAGCACCCGACAGCGTTTCCGCCTGGGCTACCGTCTGATCGAAGGTAGGGTTATTCCAACTACCATTATTATTTAGGGCGTTAGCAGTCAAGTTCAGCGTGAGCCAGTCGTAGGGATCGGGGAAGTCAGCACTCCACTGTGTAAAGCCAAACTGAATGGTGTGATCCGCACGGTTAGCCCCCGTTTCGGTGTTATACGCGGTCAACTCCACGCTTCGCATCTGGACCTGCACCCCAAGAGCAACCTGCCACATCTGCTGTATCACCGCCGCCTCATTCGATGTCACCTGTGCGCTTGGGTAGGTGAACGTAAACTGAGGAGCCTTGCTGATATCAGGATAGACGGACTGAAACAGCGATTTTGCTTTCGCTGCATTGAATGGCAAGCCCGGAAAATTGGGCTGATAGCCTGGCATGCCAGGAGGAATTATGGTTTGCGCGGCTGTCACCGAGTCCTTCAATACAGCATGCACCAGCGTTTGCTTATCGAGCGCGTAGGCGAAAGCCTGGCGGACCGCGACATTGTTGAATGGCGGTCTTGAGCTATCGAAAAACATCAGGTCCGTTTGTAGTAATGATGTTCGTGTGAAGCCCTGAATACTCTTCGCCTGTAGCTGGTCCTCCGGGGTCAAGTTCCACACAAATGAATACTGCCCTGCACGATACGCAGCGAATGCGGTTGAGTTCTCCTTAACAAAGATCATGTCAACTTCGGTTAACTTTGTCTTGTTGCCGTAGTAGTGTGGATTAGGTACAAGCACCATCTGCGCGTTGCGGTTCCATGTCTTGATCATGAATGGTCCTGTACCAATGCCCGCACCCTCCACATGCTGAATCCAATTTTTCTGTCCATACTGCCCGATCAGTTTTTGATTGAGCGCAAAAAATATCGAGGTGGTGAGGTCTTCAAGGAAATATGGTGTGGGCTGGCTCAAGGTCACTTGTAGCGTATGAGCGTCAATAGCCTTCACTCCGCTCAACGTCTTTGACTTGCCGTTAATTACCTTGTCAGAGCCTACAATGGGTCCCTCAAGATACGAGGAAACGGATGAACCGACCTCTGGCAAAAGCGCCCGCGCCCAGGTGTAGACATACGACTGTGCAGTAACTGGCGTGCCATCAGAAAACGTGATACCGGACTTGATATCAAACGTGTAGGTCTTCTTGTCATCAGAAATATGCCACGTCGCCTGATCGGGTATTACATTCAGGCTCTTGTCGGTACGCACAAGTCCAGAGTAAATCATGTTGATGGCGAGTGCAGAGTTCGCATCAGGTCCCAGTGCAGGGTCAAGGACGCCAATATCGGTTGTTCCTACATTCGGAAAGGTAAGTACCTGCTTTGGAGCAAGGTTAGACCCATTGGCAGGAGTAGGTGTGCTACCATCACATGCTGCGAACAGCCCACTGAACAGAGCCAGAAACAAGAAAAGTGCAGTTGATTGTCGATACGTGCGGAGTCTATGCATTTTCCGCGCACGATGATACATGATATATGGCTCTCTTTCTAAAGAAAGGTTGCAAGTAGGAATAACCTTGTATGATAGTATATCATGTTTCTTACAACGGATACGCTACGAGACTCTGCAAAAAGTCAAAGCGGTGTATGATCAACGCATCCGCGCTACTGTAGAAAACAGATGGTAGGAGGCCAGGAACCTCATTTTGTTCTGTTGCATTACTCTTTGCATCCCACTGCGTTATATCTTACATACATTTGCGACTCACCTATGGCAGTTGAGTCGCTTTCCGCATTGCTATTTTCTTCAAGGGGGAAGGGTTGTAATGAACAACCAGCCTAAGACAGAGGGACAAGCGTCCCTTATTACAGAGCCATTAGGCAAACAAGCGCATATTGTAACAGAAGTACTAGTATTGGGTGAGGAAAAGACACAGGTCGGCGCACATCCCAACGAGCAGATTGTGTTGAAACATGGTGATACCCTCCTTATCACCGATCCGACGGGTAACATGCCTGCTACGCAAAAAGAAACTGGGCTTTTCTGGCAAGGAACACGATTCCTAACTAACGTGAGTTCTGGATAAGTACCCCCCTCCGATGAGTTAAAATAGGAGTTAGACAAACAGCTTCTATTCACCATCGGAGGGGTCTAGCAATGAGTTTACTCGAATTGTTTTGTGATGTCGA
>JAABUX010003220.1_pt1 | contig 21895 bp, 21 predicted proteins | sample 5561851 | NCBI WGS metagenome assembly JAABUX01 (sample SAMN10711883, study PRJNA513361) | rock metagenome | isolation source: Antarctica rocks | place: Antarctica: Victoria Land, Richard Nunatak red sandstone | collected 2016-01-03 | reverse complement strand
CCGACATGATGATCGGCGCCGCGCTGTTCAACGTGCGGCAGACCGGCCTCGACAAGCAGCAGGCCGTGCAGGAGAAGCTGTCGCAGCTTGCCGTCTATCGCGAGGGCATCAACGCGCACCTGACCGCCTCCATCGCCCTCGCCGAGCCCAGCCCCGGCGGGCTGCTGATGCCCAACCAGTCGCTGCTCTACACCGGGCGCGTGCTGGCGTGCTCGCAGCTCCACCACATGATGCACCTGGCGCGCGAGCTGTGCGGCGGGCAGATTTGCGTGACGCCAGACAAGGCGGCATTCGATGCCCCGGAGACCAAGCCGTGGCTGGAGAAGTTCTACACCGTCAACGACGGCTGGGTGGCCGATGACCGGCGGCGGCTGCTGGCGTTTGCGCGGGACCTGCTCAACTCCGACTATGCCGGGCACCGGCTGACGTTCCAGTTGTTCGCGCAGTCTGCGCCGTTCGCCCACCTGGCGGCGGTGTACCGCAACTTCGGCTGGGACGGGCCGCTCGCCTTCGTCAAGCACGCGGCCGGGCTGTCCGACCAGGTCCTGTCCAGCCAAGTTCCCAGCAGCCCGGCGCCGGGCGGCGACAGCGCCGTGAAGCAGTGGTTCAGCCAATCCCCGGAGTTCCGCCATGCCGCCGAGTAGCGGCTAGCGGGGCCGAACGCGCCATACCCCACCAGCGTATCCGTCCATTCAACACCCGCGACACCTATCCCGAGCAAAACCTGGACAATGACCTCGCCCAGGCCGTCGTCGCGCGCGGGCGCATCGTGTTCCTGCGGGGGCAGTGCCCGCAGGACCTGGACACCGCCGCCAACATCGGCGTCGGCGACCCGGCACAGCAGGCGCACCAGGTGCTGCGGAACATCCGCCAGCTTGTTGGAGAGGCAGGCGGGCGGATGGAGCATCTCACCAAGCTGGTAGTGTACCTGACGGACATCCGCCACCGCGAGCCGGTGTACCACGTCCTTGGCGACTACATCCGCGGCGTGCACCCTGTCTGCACCGGGCTGGTCGTGGTGGCGCTGGCGCGGCCGGAGTGGCTGGTGGAGATCGACGCGACGGCGGTGATCCCCGACGGGGAATAATGTCCCATACCAACCGCTCTTTGCTCTGACCCTTACGTCATCGCATCATTATTGCGAGCCGCCCTTGCGGCGTGGCAATCCAGGGACCGCCAGAACTACTTTTGCCGCCCCTGGATTGCCGCGTCGCTGCGCTCCTCGCAATGACGGAACAAGCAGAGCAAATGACGGTTAGTATCAGTTTAGATGTCGGCTTGCGACCCAAGTCGGCCATGCCGCACGGTAAGGCGCTTGTCTCGAGGCGGACATAGCTTCTCCCTCGCATATCGCATGGGACTAGACAGGAGCCGTCGCCAGCAAGGCACGCGTCTCGGCGACGATGCGATCCTGGAACTTTGGGTCGCGCACGAGCGAGGAACCCAGCATCGGGTGGCCGCCCTCGTCGTAATAGACACCGGTCTTGCCTGATTTATCGATCAGGATCTTGGTGATCATGCGAGCGGCCCGCTTCGGGGTGCTCAAAACCTTCATGAAGGGCATGAACAGCGGCACGAGCGGCGGTATGATGTATTTCATCAGAAAGCGCACGAAGCCGTTGGCGTCGCGCCCGAGGCCGGTGGTCGGATTGAAGCCCGGCTCGACTGCGTTGAAGTGCAACCGTGGAGTCTCACGGGCGAACACCATGACTGTGGCGAGATTGGACTGCTTCGACGTGGCGTAGGCATCAAAACCCGCCTTCGCAGAGCCACCCGGTTCCCACTCGCCGCGCACGCTAGCCTCTGCTGAGATATAGCGGCCGCCGCGCAAGCCGGCCGCCACGGCAGGCTTGCGCTCGGGGTCTTCCACGCCGGAGCAGACGAAGACAACGTTTGCCCCGTCGGGGAGATGCGGCACAAGCGCTTCGGTCAGCGCAAACGGGCCGAGGTGGTTCGTTGCGAACGTCATGTCCCAGCCTCGCGCGTTCTTCGTAGCCCGCATCTGCATGATGCCCGCGTTGTCAAGCAGCCCGGCAATCGGAAGATGCAGCGCGATGATCTCCGCAGCCGCGCGCCGCACGCTGGCGATATCCGACAGGTCGCATACGACAGAGACCGCGTGCTGCCCTTTTTGCTCGATCATCCTCTGTACCTCGCCAAGCCTCCCGCGGTCCCGGCCAACCAGCACGACCGTGCCATGCTTGGCCAACTCCAGTGCCGTGAGGCGACCTATGCCGGAGGTCGGGCCGGTGATGATGTACGCCTTGCGACTTGACGCGTCTTTTAAATCAGTCTTCGGCATATTTGCCTCCATTTGTTATCTGCCTGATCAGGCTTTTTCCTGAAAAATCAGGCGACGACTCGCCAGAGTGCCTCGAACGCAGCCATGCCATGCTTGTCCGCGTTGGTCGGGTTACGGATGATAAAGTCGGTCGTCGCGTCCGCCAGCGCGCTCATCAGGGCGACGACGAACGCCAGCGGAGCATCGCGCATCGGCCCGTTTTCACGGCTCCGCTCCAGAAGTTCTGCGATGCCAGCCATCGTCCGGCTCGCAGCCTGATGGCTCTCCAAGGTGATGTCGCCCGATACGCCGAGATGCGTGAGCGTCCGGCGCTTCTCGGGACAGGACGTCGCCCAGCGCAACCAGCGGGTCCAGATATGGAGCATCTGTTCGCGGATTTCGCCCTCGGTCGGGAACCCGTCCAAGGTAGCCGCACCCATCTCCGTTTTAAGCTCTACGTAAAGCTGATTGAACAGGTCGGCTTTCGTCTCGAAGTAGGTGAACAGTGACCCATTGGAGACGCCCGCCGCCTTCGCGATACACGCGGTGGGCGCGCTCAATCCTTGCGCGGCGACCACTCGGACCGCAGCCGCCATAATCGCATCCCGCTTGTCCCTGCTTTTTGGTCTAGCCATGCATGAAGCCCTTCCATCGGCCCAAAGTTACTACAGAGTGACTAGTCAGTCAATTATAACGTTGCAGGGCACCATGCGAACGCTAAATGACCGTCGCCAACCCTCGCCCAGTTGCCGGTTTGTTGGCGCTCAAGCGCTAAACCGGACAGACCGCTTCGCACCAGAACCCGACACCCGAACCGAAACGCTACCCCGCCCATGTCGGCCTTGACACCTCCAACCCAACAACGTTCTTGTTCTGTTCATGTCCGCCCAGCCAAGCCCGGCCAACCTCCCCACCGAACCCGGCCAGCACGTGGCAGACACGCACTACTACCGCTATGCCCTGCACGACCTGATCGACATCGGCACGGACCTCGCCCGCCTCCTGCACCAGCAGGCCACCGCCCAGGCCGCACAGCGGACCACCACCCCGGCCGTGCCGCAGGACCCCGCATCGCAGCCCGTGCCGGCCCCCGCGCCAGACGCTCTGATCCCAGACGCCCTCATGAGCATCGCGGCCGCCTTCGACCGCATCGCCCGCGCCGTCCGCCGCAGCATCGCCCTCGCGCGCAGCCTCGCCGACCCTGTCCCGCCCGCCAAGAACCCGGCCCAGCAGCGCGCCGCCGCCCGCAAGAGTATCCTGTGCGAGGTCGAGGACGCCATCCAGCGCACCGCCCCCGGCTCCGGTCATGCCGCCTCCGATGGTGCTTCCCTTGATGGTTCCGGTGCCGATGGTACTGACGCCGATGACGCCAACGCCAACGCCCTCCTTGCCGAGCTGCACGACCGCCTCGACGCCCCCGACCTCGACGACGACATCAGCAGCCGCCCGGTCGCCGACATCATCACCGAGATCTGCCGCGACCTCGGCCTGGCCGCCCTGCCCGGCACCCACCCCTGGAAGCGCCGCACGCCGGCGGACCTCGAACAGCTCTGCGCCCGCGCCGCCGCACCAAGCCGTGCCCGCCAGCCCGGCGCCGGACCGCTCGTGCCCATCACCCCCCAGCACGCCGCAACCAACCCCGTCCCACCCGGGCCGGCCGCCATCCCCCGCGCTGCCGGCCCCACCTACGCCGGCAGCGATCCGCCGGACGGCCCGGCTGAACCGCCGGCTAGGATCGCCACCATCCCACGTCATCGTCCGCGCCATCCCATGCACCTCCCCGGCCAATGGCGCCCGCCGCCCGAGCCCAAGCAAACCCCCGGAGGCTCGCACAGATGAGAGCCAGACCAGTCCGAGGTGCGTCTAAGTCTGAGATTGGCGGCCGGCGACGAATGGCGCCTGCAAGACCCGCACGCTGAAAGAGGCAGGAGGCCCAAACTAAGGCATCACCCGATCGGGACGCGGCTTGACGTTCTTCGTCCTGGTCCGCTGCGCCCGCCCAGGTATGTTTGCCGCCCCGCATCGCCTTTCAGCCCGACCGCTGCTACATGCCGCGCCCATGCGCAGGCAAGGCAACCGCCTACGTCATGCAGGTCCGCACTGGCCCCCTCCCCCCGAGGGGAAAGAGGCACTGGGCAGCGTCCGCTTCTGCCGCAATGATCCCCATGCATGGACGGGGGCGCCCAGCACCGACCGGCGCGCATTTGGAGACCGCAACTATGGACCAGCGCCTGACCACCATCCCCGCCCGGCGCGGCGCCGCGGCCCATGTCCGCCGCGGCCAGACGGTCCGCGTCGTCAACACGCACGGCGACCAGGTGGTGGACACCTGGGCGTTCAACGCCACGGACATGACGGAGCACCTATCCATGGAGCACAGCCGGGCCGGCATCCTGAAGGTGGTGCCCCGGGTCGGCGACGCCCTGTTGACCAACCGGCGCCGCCCGATCCTGACCCTGGTCGAGGACACCTCGGGCGGGGTGCACGACATGCTGATGGCGGCGTGCGACCGCTGGCGCTACGAGGGGCTGGGCTGCACGGACCCCCACGACAACTGCACGGACAACCTGCACGCCGCCTTGCAGGGCCTCGGCTGCGACGTGCCGGGGACGCCCAGCCCGCTGAACCTGTTCATGAACATCCCCGTGCATCCCGACGGGGCGCTGTCCTTCGACCCGCCCGTGTCCGCGCCGGGCAGCCATGTGCTGCTGCGGGCCGAGATGGACCTGGTGGTCGCCTTCTCCGCCTGCCCACAGGACATCCTGCCAATCAACGGCGTCGGCCATGCCCCGACCGAGGCGCATTTCGGCGTCGAGTAGCGCAGCGCGGCGGCCCCTGCTTGCGGGTGCAGCCCCCGCTTGGCAGTGCGGCCCTGGGACAGTGCAGCACCAGGGCCATGCAGCACCGGAGCAGCACGGAGCCGGCACAGCGGTTGCGTCGTACGCGAGTGCCCACGGACGACGCGAAGGCCCTGAGCGATAATGCGTGACCCTCAATCGGATAGCCTGGCGATCCTGGCCCGGCGTCATCCGGCGCAGCGCGCGTTCATCACCGGGGCAGCCAGCGGATTGGGCCGGGCCTTGGCGCTGCGCCTGGGCGCAGCCGGGTGGCGGCTCGGCCTGAACGACCTCGACGCCGCTGGGCTGGAGGCGGTGGCCGGCACTATCCTGGCCGCAGGCGCCGCCGTGCCCAAGCTGTTCGTGTTCGACGTGGCCGACCCCGAGGCATTTGCCCTTCCCGCGCAAGGACGGTGCCGACCTGCTGTTCAACAACGCCGGCATCGGCTGTGGCGGCCCGGTGCTGGACACCCCTCTGGCCCATTGGCGGGAGGTGCTGGACGTGAACCTGATGGGCGCCGTGCACGGCATCCGCGCCTTCGTGCCGGGCATGGTGGCGCAGGGGTCCGGCCACGTCGTCAACGTCGCCAGCGCCGCCGCCTTCCACGGGCTGCCCCGCTTCGGCGCCTACTCGGCCTCAAAGGCCGCCCTGGCCGCCCTGTCGGAGGCGTTGCGGGCGGAGCTGGCCGGGTCCGGCGTGGACGTGACCCTCAAGATGAGCACCTTCTACCGCGACGCCGCCATCGGCCGGCACACCCGCGGCGGCGCCGAGGTCCGCCGCCAGGCCCAGGCCCTGGTGGACCGCGCCCCGATCAGCGCCGACGAGGCCGCCCTCCGTCTGCTGCGCAGCATGGCCCGGCGCCGCTTCCACGCCGTCTATCCGCTGCAGGCCCGCCTGATCTGGGCCGCCAAGCGGTTTGCCCCAGAGTGGTACGTGCGCCTGGTCCCACCGGTGTTCGCCTGGCTTGAGCGGCGGCTCGGTTGAATCCAAGTTGCCGTCCGCCGCTGCCCGGAGGCCCTATGCCCGCAAGCCCGTTCCGCACGTTCCGCAACCACGGTCTATCGCTGTTCCAGGCCGCGGCCGCAGCATCCTCGCGCGCACCTCTGCAGGGGACTGCCCCCGGCCCGATGCCAGCGCTGGAGCAGGCGGCAGGCCGCGTCGCCAGCCTGGCCGCCGCCGGCACGCCGCTGCCCCTGCAAGCGCCCGCCGGCCAGGCGCCCGAGGCCTGGACCTGCGCGCGCCTGGGCTATCACCTGTTGCAGGCCGAGCTGGGCGGCGACACCGCGCTGCGGACACGCCTGCAGGACCAGTTGCTCGGCAGCCGCTGCGACCCGCGCTGGGCCGGCACGCTGGTCAGCTACCTCCACTACTTCGGCCCGGACGGCCTGCGGCGGCGCATTCCCTACATTCCGCCGGACGCCGCCGGGCCGGGCGTAATCCCGATCGCGCCGGACGCCCGCGTGGCGTTGCTGAGCGACTGGGGCACCGGCGGCCGGACCGCGCTGGCGGTGCTGCAAGACCTGGCCGCCAAGCAGCCAAACGTGCTGGTCCACCTCGGCGACATCTACTATGCCGGCACGCCCGCCGAGTGCGAGCGCAACTTCGCCCAGCCGGTGCGGGCGGCGCTGGGGCCGGACCTGCCGGTGTTCACCCTGTCGGGGAACCACGACATGTACAGCGGCGGCGACGGCTACTACGGCCTGATCGCCCGCCTGAACAAGGGCTTGAACCGGCAACGCGCCAGCTACTTCTGCCTCCGCAGCACCGACGGCCGCTGGCAGTTCCTCGCCATGGACACCGGCCTGCACGCCTACGACCCGTTCGAGCAACACCCGTTGACCTTCCTCAATCCGGCCGAGGAGGACTGGCTGGCGGACAGCATCGCCGAGTTCCCCGGCCGGACCGTCCTGCTGTCCCATCACCCGGCGTTCTCGGCGATGGCTCGCATCGGTCCCGGCGGGCCGGACCCCTGTAACGCCAGCTTGCGCACGAGCCTCGCCCGCTTCTCGGCCGCCGGGCCGGTCGCGGCGTGGTTCTGGGGCCACGAGCACACCATGGCACTGTATGCCCCCTATGGCGATCTGGCCCGAGGCCGCTGCATCGGCTGCGGCGCCATCCCGATGTTCACTGGGGACCAGCCCTATGCGCCACGTGCCGGCCTGCAGGACCCGCCGGCCCTGCTGCCGCCTCGCCTTGGCGATGACGGCACGGTGCTGGACCACGGTTACGCCATCATCGCACTGGACCCCGGCAGCGGCTCGGCCCGTGCGGAGTACTACGGCGTCGGCGCGCGGCCCGGCCTGCTGTTCACCGAAGACCTTGCATCCCCGGCCCTGCAAGCGTGCTAGGGCTGCCTATGTAGTGGCGGCGTTGCAGCGGAGGTCCGGTTTGAAGCAGGCAGTGGCTTGGGCGGTGGCGGTGGCGGTGGCCGCGGCCCCGATGGCGGCCCCCGTGCCGGCGAGTGCTGTGGAGCAGCCCGCAGGCCTGTCCGGCAGCGTCCCCGCCGGCGTGCTGCGCGCCACCCTGGACAACGGCCTGCGCGTCGTGATCGTGCCGGACCCGCTGGCCCCCGTGGTCACGACGAACCTCAACTACCTCGTCGGCTCCAACGACGCCCCGCCAGGCTTCCCCGGCACCGCGCACGCGCTAGAGCACATGATGTTCCGCGGCAGCGCCGGCCTGGACAAGGACCAGTTGGCCGAGCTGGGCGCGCTTCTGGGCGGGGTATACAACGCCAGCACCACCGAGACCGTCACCCAATACACCTACACCGTCCCCGCCCAAGACCTGGACCTGGCGCTGCGCAGCGAAGCCCTGCGGATGCGCGGCCTGAGCCTCACCGAGGCCGACTGGCAGCAGGAGCGCGGCGCCATCGAGCAGGAGGTGTCCCGCGACCTGTCCAGCCCGTTTTACCTGTACTCCGCCCAGGCGCAGTCCATCCTGTTCCACGGCACGCCCTACGAGAACGACGCCCTCGGCACCCGCCCCAGCTTCGACAAGACCGACGCCAAGCTGCTGCGGACGTTCTATGACCAGTGGTACGCCCCCAACAACGCCATCCTGGTGATCGCCGGCGACGTGCAGCCCGACGACGCCATGAAGCAGGTCCGCGCCGCCTTCGCCGCCATTCCCCGCCGCGACCTGCCCGCCCACGCCGTCACGGTGCTGAACCCAGTGCAGCCCCAGACCATCAACCTGCCCACCAGCTTCTCCGTGGGCATCGCCGCGTTGTCCTTCCGGATGCCGGGCCTGCGTGGCAAGTACTTCGCCGCTGCCGACGTGCTGGGCGACGTGCTGGGCAGCCAGCGCGGCGAGCTGTTCGGCCTGGTCCCTGCCGGCCGCGCGTTGCTGGCGCAGTTCAGCTACTCCGCCAAGTCCGACGTCGGCATCGGCCTGGCGCTCGGCGCCTTCCCCCGCGGCGGCGACCCGGCGCCCGTGCTGGCCGACCTGCGCCGCGTCATCGCCAACGTCGTGCAGAACGGCGTCTCCCCCGAGCTGGTGGAGGCCTCGAAGCGGCAGGAGCTGGCCCAGCTCGCGTTCGAGAACGACAGCATCAGCGGCCTGGCCAGCAGTTGGTCGCACGCCCTGGCGCAGCAGGGCCTGGACAGCCCGGAGGACCTGGCCCAAGCCTACGCCGCGGTGACGGTGGACGACGTGAACCGCGTCGCGCGGCAGGTGCTGGACCTGGACCATGCCGTGACCGCGATCCTAACCCCGCAGGACGGCGCCCGCCCCACCCAGGCCGGCTTCGGCGGCGCAGAGAGCTTCAGCAGCCCGCCCGATCACCCCGTCGCCTTGCCGGAGTGGGCCGCCACCGCCCTCGCCGATGTGCAGGCCCCTGCCGCGCCGACTCCCCCGGTGGTGAGCGTGTTGCCGAACGGCCTGCGCCTGGTGGTGCAGCCGGAGCGGGTGAGCCACACCGTATCGGTCTATGCCCGAGTGCGCGAGGTCAGCGACGTGCAGGAACCGCCGGGCAAGGAGGGCGTGTCGGGCCTGACAGGAGAGCTGTTCGATTATGGCACCGAGGCGCGGAGCCGGCTGGCCTACCGCAAGGCCGTGGACGACATCGCCGCCCAGGTCGGCACCGGCACCGACTTTTCCCTGAAGGTGCTGACCCCGCAATTCGAGGCCGGGATGCGCCTGCTGGCCGAGGGAGAGCTGCACCCGGCCTTTCCCGCCGACGCGTTCAAGGTGGCGCAGGGCCAGTTGGCGCAGAGCCTGGCCGGGCAGTTGCAGTCGCCGGACTACCTGTATGGCCTGGCGGTCAACCGGGCCTTGGTGCCGTCCGGGGACCCGACGCTGCGCCGGGCCACGCCGGCGACGGTGCGCGGGCTGACGCTGGAGGACGTGCGGGCCTACCACGCGGCGGTGTTCCGCCCGGACCTGACGACGATGGTGGTGCTGGGCGACGTGTCCCCCGAGGAGGCGCAGCGCGTGGTGGCCGCCACCTTCGGCCCCTGGCAGGCCGAGGGGCCGCGCCCGGCGCTGGACCTGCCGAGCCTGTCTCCCAACCCGGCCAGCGTGGCGCGGGTGCCCGACCCCAACCGCCTGCAGGACCGGGTGACCCTGACCGAGACGGTGGGCCTGCCGGTGTCCAGTCCGGACCGCTACACGCTGGAGCTGGGCAACGTCATCCTGGGCGGCGGCTTCTCCTCCCGGCTGTACCGGGATTTGCGGGTGAAGACGGGCTACGTTTACTCCGTCAGCAGCGCATTGAGCTGGCAGCGGATGCGGGCGGGCTACTCGGTGACGTTCGGCGCGGATGGCGGCAACGTCGGCAAGGCGCGCGACCTGGTGCTGCGCAACCTGCGGGAGATGCAGACGGCGCCGGTGAGCGACGGCGACCTGGTGCGCGCCAAGGCCCAAGTACTGCGCCGCCTGCCGATGCAGCGAGCGAGCGTGAGCGGCATCGCGCAGTCGCTACTGCGGCTGTCCGACCTGGGGCTGCCGCTGGACCAGGAGCGGGTGGCGGTGCAGCGCTACATGCAGATCACGGCGCCGGAAATCCAGCAGGCGTTCGCGCAGTGGCTGCGGCCGGAGGCGCTGGCGCAAGTGGTGGAGGGGCCACCGGTGGCGCAATAGCCGGCGGCGGGCGGGTCACAAGCGGGCGTGGGCGGCGGCCAGGGTGGCGACGGCGGCCTGCAGGGCGGCTAGGCTGCGGCTGGCGGCGGTGAGAGCCGGGCCTTCGTGGCCGTCAGCGTCGCTGATGGAGGCCTGCAAGTCGTCGGCGTCCTTGCCGAGAACGTCCCACAGGCGCTCGATGCGGGATTGAGCGGTGGCAGGGGTCATGTCGGACTCCTCGGCCCATGCGGCGATCATCGAGCCAATAGTCTGTACGACGCGATCGGGCAGGGCGCCGGCGGTGGTAAGCTTGAGGAGGGCGTTTAGGGCGTCGTCGGTTGGATCATCGGCTGGGATGGAAGTCATCTGACGCCTTTCATGGTAGTGTCTGGCTGTCGCGTCCATCATTCCCCTGAGCAACGCGCGCTGAATAGCAGAGGCCGGCCGCCGCGATCCAGACACAACGGCCCGAACCTATCTCCAGGCGATCTCGAACAACCCCGAGTATGTGGGATAAGCTCATGTCCCAACCCCGAATCCCTAACAGAGCAGCCCCGCATCAACTTTCAGTTGCGCCGCACAACCGCACTTTGGTAACAACTCCGCGATAAAGCCCGCAGAGGCTAGACGCCGGAGGACGCGACCATCCGATACGCCCCCTTGCTAGCCGTACTCGCCCTGGCCACGCCAGCCCACGCACAGTTCACCCCGCCTGCCGCTACTCCCCCGGACGGCGCAGCCCTGTTCCGTACCCAGTGCGGCACCTGCCACTCCCTCGTGCCCGGCGAGGTCCGCCAAGGCCCCAACCTGGCAGGCGTCTATGGCCGCCAGGCTGGCACCCTCCCCGGCTACAAGTATTCCGCCGGGTTCGCCGACGCCGACTGGCGGTGGGACGAGGCGCATCTCGACCCCTACCTCACCAACCCGCAGTCCGTGATCAAGGGTGGCGTCATGGGCTATCGCCAGTCGAAGTCCGAGACCCGTCAGGCCATCATCGCCTACCTCAAGGACCAAAACTGATGGCCAAGCCGATCCACTCGATGATCCGCGTGCTGGACGAGGCGCGTTCGCTCGCTTTCTACCGGGCCGCGCTGGGGCTTGAGGTCGCCGACCGCTACCCCTTCGAGAAGTTCACCCTGATCTACCTGCGCGATCCCTCCAGCCCCTTCGAGCTGGAGCTGACCGTGAACCACGACCACACCGAGCCATACAACCTCGGCGACGGCTACGGCCACCTCGCCATCGCCGTGGACGACCTCGACGCCGAGCACGGCAAGATGGAGCAGGCCGGCGCCACCCCCGGCCAAATCCGCGAGATGAGGCACGACGGCACCCTGCTGGCCCGCTTCTTCTTCGTGAAAGACCCCGACGGTTATAGCATCGAGGTGCTGCAGCGCGGCGGACGCTTCGGCTGAACCAATAACAAGCCAATAACAGGGAAGAACGCCATGAGAGACATCGACCGCCGCGCCCAAGTCAGCCGCCGCGGCTTTCTGAAAACCAGCGCCGCCACCCCTGCCGTCCTGGCAGCCGGGGCCAGCATTAGCGCCACCGCCGCCTGGGCCGCCGACGCCAAGGCCCTGGCCCCGCATCATATGGCCACCCTGGTGAAGGCCGCCCGCGACATCTACCCGCACGACCACATCGGCGACGTCTTCTACGTCCGCGCCATCACCCCCTGGGACGCCAAGGCCGCCAAGGACCCGGCCCTGCAGGCCATGGTCGCCGACGGCGTCGCCCGCCTCGACGCCGACGCCCAGGACCGCCATGCCTCCCCCTACCTCAACGTCGCCTGGGAGAACGATCGCGTCGTCCTGCTCCGCGGCATCGAGCAGACGAAGTTCTTCCGCACCCTCCGCGCCGACCTGGTGGTGAGCCTCTACAACCAGCCCGAACTCTGGCCAAAGCTTGGCTACGAGGGCTCCTCCGCCGAGCACGGCGGCTACCTGGCCCGCGGCTTCGACGACATCGACTGGCTGCCGAAAACGGCATAACGGGGAAGAACCAGAAAATGGCACAATTCGACCTGAACGACGACAGCCTGGTCGTCATCATCGGCTCCGGCGCCGGCGGCGGCACCCTGGCCAACGAACTCGCGCAGAAGGGCGTGCGCGTGGTGGTGCTGGAAGCCGGCTCCCGCTACGAGCAGCAGGACTTCGTCAACGACGAGTGGGCCAGCTTCGCCCAGCTCGCCTGGTCCGACATGCGCACCACCTCCGGCGCCTGGCGCGTCGCCAAGGACTTCCCGAACCTCCCGGCCTGGATCGTGAAGGCCGTCGGCGGCTCGACGGTCCACTGGGCCGGCGCCAGCCTCCGGTTCGAGGACCACGAGTTCCGCACCCGCGATCACTACGGCGCGCTGCCCGACGCCAACCTGCTGGACTGGCCGATCACGCTTGCCGACCTCGCGCCCTACTACGCCAAGGCCGAGGACAAGATGGGCGTCACCCGCACCAATGGCATCCCCGGCCTTCCCGGCAACAACAACTTCAAGGTGCTGGAGGCCGGCGCCAAGAAGATCGGCTACAAGGAGGTCCACACCGGCCGCATGGCGATCAACAGCCAGCCGCGCGACGGCCGCGGCTCCTGCCAGCAGATCGGCTTCTGCTTCCAGGGCTGCAAGTCCGGCGCGAAGTGGAGCACCCTCTACACCGAGATCCCCAAGGGCGAGGACACCGGCCGCCTGGAAGTCCGCCCCGACAGCCACGTCGTCAAGATCGAGCACGACGACAGCGGCAAGGTGACGGGCGTGGTGTACGCCAGCCCCGACGGCGCGATGCACCGGCAGAAGGCCCGAGTGGTCTGCGTCGCCGGCAACAGCATCGAAAGCCCGCGCCTGCTGCTCAACAGCGCGTCAGCAAAATTCCCTGACGGCCTCGCCAACAGCAGCGGCCAGGTCGGGCGCAACTACATGCGCCACATGACCGGCAACGTGTACGGCATCTTCGACAAGCCCGTGCACATGTACCGCGGCACCACCATGGCCGGCATCGTCCGCGACGAGGCCCGGCACGACACCAGCCGCGGCTTCGTCGGCGGCTACGAGATGGAGACCGTCAGCCTCGGCGTCCCGTTCATGGCCGCCTTCATGGACCCCGGCGCCTGGGGCCGCAGCTTCACCAGCGCCATGGACGACTACAGCAACATGGCCGGCATGTGGCTGATCGGCGAGGATATGGCGCGTGAGACCAACCGCGTCACCCTGGACTCCAAGGCCAAAGACAAGCTCGGCCTTCCCGTCGCCAGCGTCCACTTCGACGACCACCCGAACGACATCGCCATGCGCGCCCATGCGGTGCAGCAGGGCAGCGCCATCTATTCAGCCGTGGGCGCCACCCGGCTGATCCCGACGCCGCCCTACCCCAGCACGCACAACATGGGCACCAACCGCATGAGCGCGAACGCCCGGGACGGCGTGGTGAACCGGTTCGGCCAAACGTACGACATCCCCAACCTGTTCGTATCCGACGGCAGCCAGTTCACCAGCGGCGCGGCGTGCAATCCGACGCTGACCATCGTGGCGCTCGCCATCCGCCAGGCGGACAGCATCGCGCGCATGATGGAGCACCGGGAGGTCTGACCCTTCCGGCTGACGCGAAGGCCGGGGGCGGAGGCTACTTCCGCACCCCGGCGTCCGGCGCCATCGTGTCGCCGGGGACTGGCGAGGCCGAGGTGTCGGTCTTGCCAATCACGCTGTCCCCGGCGGCGTCGCGTAGGGCGCGGTCCCCGGTCGTCTCGCCGCTCGGCGTGCCTGGCGGGGTCGCACCCTGTGGCGCCGTTGGCGTCGATACGCTGGGGCCGACGCCGCCACCTCCTCTGCTGCCGGGCGCGGGCGCCTGAGCATGGGCCGGCGCAGCGGCAAGGCTGGCGACCAGGATCACGGCCGTGATGGATGGGTGCATAGTGCGTCCTCCAGGCAGTTATCGTTTCGGCGTCAACGCGCGGAGGGTGGCTAAGTTCACCGGCGGCCGGACGCTCCAGGACTTGCATCGCCCTGGCCGCCCTCCGCCTGCGGGAACAGGACCACATGGGTGCAAGGACGGCGCTGGCTCCCTCCGCCTTCGGGACAAGATCGGGGTGAAAGAGGCTGCACGGGCCAAGTCCTGCGGCGCTACCGGGGCACCCCCGCCCGCCGCCCTGCCGCTGCCTGCCGCGCCATCCCCAGCACCAGCCGCCGCACCAACAGCGCGTCCGGCGCCCCGGTCTGCTTGCACGCCAGCTCCACCCGGCGCGCATCGTCCATCGCCTGCACCAGCCGCCCGGCGTCCCACGCCTGCACCGACTGCGTGAAGTCCGCCACCCGCTTGAAGAACACCGGCGGCCGCAACGCCCGCACCGCATCGCCCGCCGCCATCCCCGCCGCCATGTGCCCGCGCGCTAGGTGCAGCCGCGCCAGGTGCCCCAGCACCCCGCGCACCATCGCCACCGGCGCCATGCCCTCGGCCAGGGTGCGCTCGATGGACCGGTCCGCCAGCGCCACGTCGCCCAGCGTGGCCGCGAACACCGCGTCATCGAACGACACCGCCGCCTGATCGCCGACGCAGGCGCGCACCGCGTCCAGGCTGACCGTTCTCTCCTCGCCGGCATACAGCACCAGCTTCTCCACCTCGCCCCGGGTCGCGCCGCGGTCGGCCCCCACGTGGTCCAGCAGCCACCCAAGCGCATCCGCGTCCAGCCGCAGCCCGGCCTGTTGCAGCCCGCCCTCGATGGCGTCGCGCAGGGCCTTGCCATCCTCGGGATAGCAGGCCAGGGCGGCACCGTTCGGGGCGGCCTCCAGCAAGGCGCGCAGCTTGCTGCGGCCCGGCAGCGCGCCGGCCTCCAGCACCACCAGACTGTCACCGGGGCTATCCAGCACCGCTTTCACCGCTGCCGCCAGCCCGTCCCCGGCGTCCCGCACGCGGATCACGCGCCGGCCGCCCATCATGGCGATGGCGGACGCCTCCTCGGACAGGCGCAGGTGGTCCTCCCGCGACAGCCAGGCAACGCGGAACGGGTCGTCGCGGGCGCCCACCACGGCCTGGGTGAGCTGGTCAGCGCGGTGGCGCACCATGCCCTCGTCGTCGCCGTGCAGCAGCACCGCACGCGCCGAGCCAGGGTCGCGCAGGAAAGCCGGCAGGCGGCGGGCGTCAAGCTTCAAGCGGCCCGCCCCTCTCCCGCCGTCATGCCGGCGCGGCAGCCTGCTTAAAGTAGATGCCCAGCTTCAGGGTGATCTGGTCGGCCAGCGACTGCGCGATCCGCTCCTGCGCGGCGTCGTTTTCTAGGCTGGCGGCAAAATACTGCTGGTTCAGGATGTTGTAGCCGTCCAGCACCCGCGCGGTACCCACCGTCAACGGCTTTTGCGCCAGCGACAGCTCCCGCAGGTTGAAGGTGGCATTGCCGATCAGCCGGATGCGCGTCGTGGAACTGTCCCGCTGGATCGCCTGGCCCTCGGCGGCAACGGCGTAAGTGACGAGCAGCTCGTACCGCTTGGCCGTACCGACACCCGTGCCCTCGAACCGCTGCTGCAACGCCTGGCGAATCAACTGGCCCGTCCGCTCGCTGATCGGCGGGATATAGACGGCCGCCAGCTCCGCCGCAGCCGGGCCGGGCGTGCCAAGGCTGGTTGGGGCATACAACGGGTGGAAGCCGCACCCCGAAACGGCAGCCCCCAGCAGCAAGGCCCGGCGGCGCATCCTAACCCGCGACCACGAAGTTCACGATACGGTCGGGAACATGGATGCGCTTGACCACCCGGCGCCCGTCCAGCAGCCGCGCCACGGCCGGTTCCGCCTCCGCGGCGGCGATGGCGGTGGCGGCGTCCGTGCCCGGCGGCAGCGAGAGGGTGGCGCGCAGCTTGCCGCCAACCTGCACCGCGACCGTCACCTGGTCCACCGCCACCAGCGCCGGGTCGGCGGCGGGCCAGGGCTGATCGCATACCAGGGCGGCGGCAGGTTCCAGCAGGTGCTGCACGCTTTCGGCCAGGTGCGGCGCCATGGGAGCCAGCAGGTGTGCCAGGATGCCCACCGCCTCACGCCGTGCCCAGTCCAATCCCTCGGCAGGCATGGCGCGCTCGGCCTCCTGCAGCGCGGAGGTCAGCTCATGCAGCCGGGCGACGGCGACGTTGAACGCGAAGGTTTCCAAGGCGTCCGTCACGGCGGCAATAGTGCGGTGGGCCGTGCGGCGCAGCGTCATCGCGGCCGGGGCGAAGCTGCCTGGCGCCGGGCCGGTCCCTGCCGCAGCATGGGTCGTGGCGGCGACGGCCTGCGACAGCCGGAACACCCGCTGCACGAAGCGCGACGCCCCGGCGATCCCGGACTCCGTCCACTCGATGTCGCGCTCCGGCGGGTTGTCGGACAGCACGAACCAGCGGGCGGTGTCGGCGCCGTAGCGGTCGATGATCGCGCCGGGGTCCACCGTGTTGTGCTTGCTCTTGGACATCTTCTCGCCGCGCCCGACCAGGACGGGGCGGCCGGTCGCGCGCTGCATCGCGGTGCCGTCCGGGCGGCGCTCCACCTCGTCCGGATACAGCCAGCCGCCGGCCTCGTCCTTGTAGCTTTCGTGCGTCACCATGCCTTGGGTGAACAGGCCGCGGAACGGCTCGGCCACGCCGACCTCCCCGGTGGCTTGCAGCGCGCGGGTGAAGAAGCGGGAGTACAGCAGGTGCAGGATCGCATGCTCGATGCCGCCGATGTACTGGTCCACCGGCAGCCAGTGGTCCACGGCGTCCCGCACCAGGGGCGTGCCGGCATGCGGCGAGCAGAAGCGGGCGAAGTACCAACTGCTGTCCACGAAGGTGTCGAAGGTGTCGGTCTCGCGCCGGGCCGGGCCGCCGCAGATGGGACAGGCGACATGCGACCATGTGGGGTGGTGGTCCAACGGGTTGCCCGGCTTGTCGAACGTCACATCGTCCGGCAGCCGCACCGGCAGGTCCGCGTCGGGCACCGGCACCGCGCCGCACGCCGCGCAGTGGATGACCGGGATCGGGCAGCCCCAGTAGCGTTGCCGGCTGACCCCCCAGTCGCGCAGCCGCCAGTTGACGACCCCCATGCCAGCGCCGTCCCGCTCCAACGCGTCGATGGCGGCGCGCGTGGCCGCCGTGCTGTCCATGCCGTCCAGGAAGCCGGAATGGATCATTGTGCCCGGTCCGTCATAGGCCTCGGCGCCCACGGCGAACGTGGCGGCATCCTCGCCCGGCGGCAGCACCACGGCAGGGGTGGGCAGGCCATACTTGTGGGCGAAATCCAGGTCCCGCTGATCGCCGGCCGGGCAGCCGAAAATGGCGCCAGTGCCGTATTCCATCAGCACGAAGTTGGCGATCCACACCGGAAAGGTCATGCCGGGCAGGAACGGATGCGCCACGCGCAGCCCGGTGTCGTAGCCCTGCTTCTCCGCCGTCTCGATGGCGGCCTCGCTGGTGCCGAGGCTGCGGCATTGCGCGATGAACGCCGCCGCCGCCGGGTCGCCCGCAGCGGCGTGGGCGGAGACCGAGTGCTCCGGCGCCAAGGCGATGAAGGACATGCCGAACAGGGTGTCAGACCGGGTGGTGAACACCTCTATCTGTGCTTCCACCCCGGCCGGCTGAGTCAGGGGGAAGCGGACCCGCGCGCCCTCGCTGCGGCCGATCCAGCGGGCCTGCATGGTCCGCACCCGCTCCGGCCAGCGGTCCAGGCCGTCCAGCGCCGCCAGCAGCTCCGGCGCGAACTGCGTGATGCGCAGGAACCACTGGCTGAGCTGCCGCTTCTCCACCGGGGCGCCCGACCGCCAGCCGCGGCCGTCGATGACCTGCTCGTTGGCCAGCACGGTGCCGTCCACCGGGTCCCAGTTGACCCAGCTCAGCTTGCGCTCCGCCAGGCCGTTTGCCATCAGCCGCAGGAACAGCCGCTGCTGCTGGCCGTAGTACTCGGGGTCGCAGGTGGCGAACTCGCGCGACCAGTCCAGCGACAGGCCCATGCGCTTGAACTCGGCCCGCATGGCGGCAATGTTGGCGTAGGTCCACCCGGCCGGATGCACGCCGCGGTCGCGCGCCGCGTTCTCCGCCGGCAGCCCGAAGGCGTCCCAGCCCATCGGGTGCAGCACCGAGTAGCCGCGCGCGCGCTTATAGCGGGCCACCACGTCGCCGAGCGTATAGTTGCGGACGTGCCCCATGTGAATCTTGCCGCTGGGGTAGGGGAACATCTCCAGCACGTAGTACTTGGGCTTGCCATCGCCGGGCACGTCGGCGACCCGGAAGCAGCCAGCGGCCTCCCAGGCGGCCTGCCAGTGCGGTTCGGCCAAGGCAAAGTCGTAGGCGGGAGCGTCAGGGGCGGGAACGTCGTTCATGGGTCGCGCAATCTGCTGGGAGGCGGCACCCTGTATCCCTCAGGCCAACCAGGGCGGCAAGCGGGAGCTTGTCGCCCTGCTGCTCCTTCTCCTGGAGGGAGAGCAGCGGCGGCCGGCTATTGCCCCATCATCGCCTTCACGTTGTCCAGGCCGCTCCGGTACAGCCCATGGATGGCCTTCGACGCCGTCGCGTCGTCCGCGCCACCCGCGGGCTGGAACGTGCCGCGCCAGGTGACGAGCGAGCCGCTGCCCGATGGCGCGACGCTCATCGTCGAGGCATAGCCCGTCACCGGCAGCACCTTGGGATCGACCTGCAGGATCACGTAGCTGAGGCTGTCCGGGGCGATGGACGTCAGCCGCTCCACCACCTTCGGGTCGCCTGGCGCCTTCAGGGTGATCGTCCGCACCGACCCGACTTCGCTGCCCTTGTCAGCCGGGCTGCTCGCGACGCCCGGCAGCCAGTTCACGATGCCGTCGAACTTGCCCATCGTCGCCCAGACCTTCGCCGGCGGCGCAGCCGTCACCACCGTCTCCTGCACCTCCAGCGCAAGGGCAGGCTGCGCCGCAGCGATAGCGAACGCAGCGGCAGCGACGAGTAGTCGGATCATGGCGTTTCCTCGGATTATTGTCGTGAACGGGCATAGTGGACGGCGCCGCAGCTTCCCACAAGCTCCGGACAGCGCGTTGACGTGCGGCTGACGAGCGCCGCCGGCCGATGCTCCCTGGACCAGGTAAGCCCCTTACCTTTCCAATATGAACCCCCTTGCACTCGACCTATCTAAGATATATCTTTGTTTTCGATACATCGAAACTGCATCGGAACCCTAAATGCACCACAGACACGGCTTCTCCTGGCACCGCCTCCGCTTCGCCCGCGGCGAGGGCGGCCATCATCACTCCGAGGAGGGCGGCCGCGGCGGGCACGGCCCCGGCGGACGGCGCGGACGGCGCATGTTCGACCATGGCGAACTCCGCCTCGTCGTCCTCGCCCTCATCGCCGAGCAGCCGCGCCACGGCTACGAGATCATCAAGGCCATCGAGGAGCGCCTCGCCGGCAGCTACAGCCCCAGCCCCGGCGTGATCTACCCTACCCTGACCCTGCTGGAGGAGATGGGCCACGCCACTATGTCCGAGCGCGACGGCAAGAAGCAGTATGCCATCACCCCGGAGGGCGCCGCCTGGCTGCAGGCCAACCACGCCGCCGTGGCCGCCGCGACCGCCCGGATGCGTGAGGTCAACGCCGCCCATGGCGGCGGCCCGGCGCCGGAGATCATCCGTGCCATAGAAAACCTGAAGCTGGCGTTGCGCCTGCGTCAGGGCCGCGGCCCGCTGGCCCCCGAGCAGGCTCGCGCTGTCGCCGCCGCGCTGGATGCCGCCGCCGTCGCCGTGGAGCGGAGCTGATGCACGGCGCCCCAGCCTGGCGTCCGATGTTGCGGGCTGGAGTCGTCCAATCCCGGAGACTGCGCTGGCTCTCTCCCCGGAAGAGGGAGCAGAAGGTGCCCTCCCACCAGAAATCTTGGCCGCGTGCTGACGCAGGCTTCACCCGTTTGGCGCGGCTCTAGTTCGACGCCACCTGCGACCGCAGCTCCCGCGCGCGCGCCAGCACCTTGTTCTCGATCTCGCTGGTCGTGACCGGGCTGATCGGCGCGTCCACCCACTGGCCGTTGCGGGCGATCTGGCGGAACACCGTCAGCTTCACCCCGTCGGCCCGCAACTGCCGCCCCAGGATGTAGGCCGTCGCCTTGAACCGCTCGCCGCTGCTCTGCGGCGGCTGATACCAGTCGGTAATGATCACCCCGCCGAACGGGTCCGCCGAGGCCAGCGGCATGAACGCCAGGGTGTCCAGCGCCCCGCGCCACAGGTAGGTGTTCACCCCCAGGCCGCCCGCGCCGGCGTTCTCCGGCTTGGCGGCGCCCTTGCCGACGCCGAACGCCAGCCCCTGGTTGCCAAACAGCTTGCCCTTGTCGCCGCCCTTGGTGCGGTAGTCCTGGTACTCGTCGTCCGCCACGCTGCGCAGCTTCTGCCCGGTGCCGCAGGCCGCGAGGCTGAGGACGGCGAGCAAGACGGCGGTGGTTTTCACGAGTCGGGACATCAGGGGCCTACCGGGTTTGGCGTCGCCGGGGGGCCGGAGCAGCGGCGCTTATTACCGCGCCGCGCCGCCGTCGCCAAGCATTCCGATTGCAGGGCTCCCAGCAGGCGCCGAGCAACTGGCTGGCGGCGAGGGGTCCACCACGAAGCGCAGCAGGCAGGGGCCGTAGCGCGTGGCGAACTGCGGCGTATTTTCTCCGTCATGGCCGCGGAACCCCTCTGGCTGGTCCACGATCAGCAAGCCGCCCAAACGCGGGCGCATCTGCTTGATCAAGGCGGCGCGACCAGCCGGCCGTCCGGTAAATGGATCGTCCTGGAACTGCACAAATGCCAGCCGCGTGCGTGCCGGTGGCACATCGTCCAGGAGGCGGCGCAGGTCGTCATACTGCGCCGTCAGGTTCGGGCCGCCGCCCGTTCCATGCGCGGCTGGCGACACCGCGATGACCGCATCCGCCAGCCCGGCTCGCCGCAACATCTGCAGCCCATACCAGGCGCCGCGCGATTGTCCGCTGGCGACCACCACGCGGTAGCCCCGGCGGCGCAGATCCGCCAGTTCATCCGCCAGCCAGCCGGGCGCACGGTCGCGGTCATCGGCATTCGGGTCGCGCTCGAAGCGGACAACGTCGAAGCCGGCATTGTTGAACGCGCGAACCCAGGCGGAGGGTTGGGTCCCGCGGTCGTCGGCCAGGATGCCCGTCCCGATCATGGCGCCGTATCCATGCGCCCATACGACCACCCCGGCGGCGGTCGCCGGGCCGCGCCAGAAGTAGCGGGAATCGGGCACGATGCCGTAATTCCAATTGGAGATGAACGGGCCAGGCGGGTGGACGGCTTGCGGCGGCCTCCCCTCCCAGATCACGTCCAGCCCTTCGGCATAGAGCTTGCAGCCCGCTGCACCGCGGGCCGCTTCAGGCGTGGCGGCGGCACCCTGGCCATAGCCGGACCGTCCGCCGATGGCAAAGGCACGGGGTAGGTTCGTCAGCACGAACGCCGCATAGGCAGCCCGGCCCGCTGTATCCAGCCCCGGCACAGCCGCGGCGTCCAGGACCGGCTGCGCCGCTGCCGTGCCGGCGAGCAACAACGCCAGCCCAACCAGGCGAGGCAACAGGCAACACATGCCCCGCAACCCAGAAGGGGCGCTGGTGTCCCAGCGCCCCCTCTTCACATACGCATCCTTGGTTGCTGTGGCTATGCTTGCCCTTACCAGCTGAATGCGGTTCCGAGTGAGATCAGTTGCGAGGTGACTTTGTTGTTGAACCGCACGCCGCCGGGGTTGGCGGTGTTGACGCCTTGGCCGGTGACGAAGTCGTAGCCGTTCTGCCGGCGCTC
>JAABUX010003219.1_pt1 | contig 21898 bp, 32 predicted proteins | sample 5561851 | NCBI WGS metagenome assembly JAABUX01 (sample SAMN10711883, study PRJNA513361) | rock metagenome | isolation source: Antarctica rocks | place: Antarctica: Victoria Land, Richard Nunatak red sandstone | collected 2016-01-03 | reverse complement strand
TCGATTGTGCCGATCGCGAAGCTACGCCGTTGACGGCTGTGGTTTCCATGACGTATCGTCCTCTCACGCCCAGTAGCTCACTAAATCTTGGAGGTTACTGGTACCGTCTCAGCTTGACACGTGGGGATCTCGACAGTGAGGCGTTCGAGTACATCAAGACTCTCGCCGAAGACGCCGCGTTGATCCGTGACGCTAAGGATCAGCCAAAGCGGTGCGGTCATATCGTAACCACGTGCCTTCTTGCGCTTGCGCTCGAGCACTTTGAGGGCGACGTGCGCAAGGCTGCGTGAGTCGAAGGAGTGCGCGCTCGCGGTAACGTCGACGTATGCACCGTCGAACGTGTTGATGTGGAGGTGCGCCCCGTGTTCGACAAGCGCGGGGAAGCGCGCGTCGACGATGCGGTTGCCGTGGCGCTCCGCGGTAATCGCGTCGCTGCGGAGCAGCTCGGAGATCTCGCGAACGAGCCGACGCTCAGCGGACCGGTTGGGGCAGTGCCAGAGATTGAGGCTCACGGAGCGGCCGCGGGTCGCGGCCTGCAGCGCCGCATCGGCGTCCACCGCGTCGCGAACGGCAATCCGCACGTTCTCGATCGCGTTACGCCACCGCGCCGAGTCCGGCTCGACCAGCTCCGCAAGCTCGATGCCGATCGGCCCATGTGGCGGCCCGGCGCTGGTCGGGAACGTCGCGCGGAAGTCGGGTGACTCGCGCGTCTCCAGTTACGACGTCGCGGTAACCGAGGTGCGCGAGCGCGTGCGCTGCCAGAAAGGTCTCGCTCTGCTTTTGCTCGAGGCGCGTCTCGTGCCGGCTGCGCGAGGCGAGTTGGTACGGCTCGGCGCCCAGACGTCGGCCGTCGACGGTGAAGTCCGCCACCGCTGCCCATTGGGCCGTGCGCGTGAACCAGCGCTCCGCCAAGAGGCGGCCGATCGTCAGCGGCGCTGCCATCGCCTTATTTGCGCTTCGCCGCTTTGTGGTCGGAGAGGACCGATGCCGCGACGGTCCGTTCGGCCTTATTGCCATCGTGTAGCAGCGAGCCGGCGAGGGACGCGACGTGATCGCGCGTGTGGGCAGGTGGGTTTGTGTCCGAAAGCGCGGCCGCCGCAACGCTACGCACGTCAGCGTCCGGGCTCGTCCGGAGCAACTTGCTGGCGACGTGGTCGACCTTTTTGTGGGTGGCCATGGTGCTTCTCCTCATGATGGGAACGTTTGTTCGATGGTACGACAACGGTCGACGGCAAGCAAGAGCGTGTCCGCTAACATTCTCTTAGCGGACTCGGTACGTATGTTCGATTCATGGTTGGCATGCTGAACTTCTCGGGACGTCGCCGTCCGTCACTTTCGGGATCGACTACGACGCGCAGCCGCTCAGCCGGTATGGCGGCTGCGCGACTTCGTCGGCTTCGCGTTCCGCCGCCGGATGCTGAGCGCCAGATATATAGGTCGTCCTGCTATGACGGCGCGATCACGGCTGCCTCGGCGGCATCCAGTACATCCTCGGATCGAAGCCATCCAACTTGCCGCTCACAAAGTCGCCGATGACCTCACGGACGATTTCATCCAGTATGCTCCGAGCTTGCGAGAGCTTCTGTGCTTCGACGATCGCTCCGTGTACGATTTGCGACCGGACGTCGTAGACGTTGTGCACGTGACCCTTCATCGTCCGCAAGTTTTTCTTAGTGCCTTCGTCGGCCCACCAGTACCGCGCGATCCGTTCGCGCATCAGCCGGGCCCTTAACGTCGTCTCGTCGTCAAGTACGAAGATGGCTTCCAACGCGATAGAGAGGTCGACCACCGCATCTTCGAGCGTACGGCGGTTCTTGTCGAGCGATGTGTACCAGCGCGCGAGCGCATAGCGAAACGTGCCCGCGAACGACCAAGCTGATCGAAACATCGGGAGCTCCTCGCGGACGTGCGCCGCCGTTTCATCGAGCGAGATCGGACCGTTCCACGGAGGCGCTTCGGTAACGGGCAGCGAGAACGGGAAGTAGCGCACCCCGCCGAGCTTCCTTCCGCCATCCGGCTCATTTGCATCGCTCGCGTCGTCCGCACGGAACCACTCTTCGCAGAATGCTGCTTCAACGGCGCGCCCGGTCAAGAGCGACGCGAGACCAAACCAGACCATCAGATCTTCTTCGAAGGCGTCCGCCTGGTCGGGAAGATACCGGCCGTGACCCGGTGATGCGACCCAAATCCGGTACAGAAAGTTAAGCTGGGTGTCCCTCGAAAAGAGACACATATGCCAGGTCCAACTGCTCGCAAAGTCTAGACCCGCAGAACGTTCACGAGAGAATTCAAGCTCCAAGTCTTGAATGAAGTCGACGCCGGGACGAGCATCGCTGAAACGGCACGCATACACGAAATTCATCCTGAGACGATTCGACTTTGGCGCAAAACTGAGCGCAATACGGCGATCGTTCTTTCGCAGGCAACGGCCGCGCATATACGGATGATGCGCGGATTGCGCAGCTTGAGCGGACGCTCGGACAACTGACGCTTGAAAATGCGCTTTTAAAAAAAGCCTTAAGCACGCTCAGGGAACAGGAGCGAAGGAACGGCACAAAGCGTTGATTGAGATTGCTCTCGAACACCGCGGCGGGCTTCCGATGACGCGGATCGCAAAGCTTTTCGAGATTTCTCGGTCGGCACTTTATCGGACCGCCAGCGGCGACCGCGATGTCGACTTGCGTGACGAGATCTACGCAATCACGTTGGACTGGCCTCGCTACGGATATCGAACAGTTTCTCGCGAACTTCGGCGCCGCGGAATCGTGGCGAACGAAAAGCGCGTACGCCGAATTATGCGCGAGGAAGGCCTTCTCTGTCGTCGTCGAAGCGCTCGCGGCTTGCCCTATCGCAAGCACAACTTCTCGACGTATCCGAATCTTGCGAAGGGCTTCATTCCGAGCGAGATTGATCAGCTGTGGGTTGTGGATTTCACGTACGTGCGATTGTTTGGCTCGTTCGTGTTCATCGCGATCGTTCTCGATGCGTTTAGTCGTCGCTGCATCGGTTGGGCGCTCGCAACACATTTTCGCACCACGCTGGCTGCTGAGGCCGTGAATATGGCGATCCGCCAACGGAAACCAAAGTCGGACGTCATTCATCATTCAGATCGCGGCGGCTCATACTGCAGCGACGACTATCTCTCGATCCTTCGCGAGCACGGCATGACAATTAGCATGAGTCGCGCCGGAACGCCTTCGGACAATGCGATTTGCGAACGATTCATGCGAACTCTCAAGGATGACGAAATTCGAATTCGTGACTACGCCGATTTCGATGACGCGAGGCGTTCGATCGCGAAGTTTCTTAACGTCACGTACAACCACAAGCGACTCCACTCCAGCCTCGGTTATCGGCCGCCGGCAGAATTCGAAGCGATCCCCAACGAACCCACTCCCACACCTATCCCAGCTTAACTAAGTGTACCAAGAACGGGTCGCATCACCCCCGTGCAGAGCAGCACCGATCGGATCTCTGGCATGACCCGATGTGGGACCACGTCGCTGATAATCCGATCGTCAGCCCAGCGGCTTCGCTCTCCTTCGGTCGCCGGCCGTACCACGAAGCCGGACCCAAAGTCGACGACTTGGGTAGTTCTGGCGTTCAACAGCGGGATTCGTAGCTCGATCATGATCCGGTATTCTTACGGGCTCGGCTGGACCACCATGGCAAGGTTTGATGCTCCGACCATTTGCCTCACGCTGATTCGGATATCCGAAATACGTGCGGGTCGACAACGGAACAAAACTTACGTCCAGATCATGCAAGAGTGGTCCGAAGAGCACGACGCTGAGCGGCTCTTCATTCAACCAGGCAAGCCAACGCAGAACGATTACATCGAGTCGTTCAACTTCGATGGTGGGAGGGTGCTCATCGCTTAGCGACCGTTGAGGAACGCCTTATCGCGCTGTGCTATCTGTTGCAATTGAAGCAGCCGCTCGTCGAACCGCGCAAGCTCGCGAGTGACATCTGTCAGCTGACGTTGGGCGTTCTGCATGGCGAAGTTCGCGTCAGATATCTGCTGCCGAGCGTTCGAGACGTCTTGGCGGCGATCAGAAGTGACCTGTCGGAGGTCCGATGCGTGCTGACGATCGTCGGCGGTTTGTGCGGTGGCCGCGGCGGCCTCGGCGTTTCGCTCTGCTTCGTCGACGGCCGCGTTGGCCTTCATGAAACCATCGTTCGCTGTGGCCTGCTTAGCCGTCATGATTGCGGTCACAAGCGGAGGACGATCGCCGACGCTTGACTTCAGGCGTCGCATCGCGTCGTATTATTCCGCCTGCACCTGCGCGTGCTGTTGCATTTGCGCCTGCTCGGCGCGCGCGCTGTAGATGGTGCGGCGGAGTGAAACGATCGCCGTATTCAGATCATCGCTCGAAACAGAGCGAAAATGATTCTTGACGAGATAGCCGCCGTTAGCTTGATATGAAAGGTCGAACCCATCGCCGGATGGGCGCGCGATCCATCCCAGCGTGGTCGAAAACGCTCCCTGGCCCTGGCGGAAGTTCACGCGGCCTCCGTCTGTAACGCCGGAGACGTTGATGCGGGTCTCCTTGACGCCATTCGGAGCTGATGGATCCGCGACGACAGAGTAAATAAACCCTGCGACCTGATCGCCCGTTTGCGTCAACGAGAAATATTCGACGAGCCCATTGGCCGCTCGCATGAACGTCCCGTCGAAGGCTGTGGCGGCGCGCGCCGCCGTCATCATGACGAGAAACGCGACCGTGAAAGCTAGAAGAGATGCGCGCCGCAAAGTCCAGCCCATACTCGGCGTTTCGTCGCGTTGCGGCTTTAACTTAGCCGAGCCGAAGAAGAGATCGCGGGATTCGCCTGGCGCCAGCATCGCCGTGCCGTTCGCGGTCTACGCCGTTCTGAAGTCGGACGCATTTGCTCTAGCCGGCCGGCCGCTAAACCCGAGCGGTAGCGCCTTCGGGCGGCGGACGCCGCCGGCGTGGATTCTTGGCTCGGTACTCTTTCTGAGCATCCTTGACCGCCGCGAAGAGCTCATCATGGCTCAGCGTGATGCCGCCGGCCAGAAGCGCTGCCTGCTCCGGAATGTCGACTAGCCGCAGCTCGGGATTGGCCAGGAATTCGCGGCGCTCGATGTCGGTGATCTTCATGCGCTCAAGCTTATCGAAGTGGAATCAGCTTCCCGAGAGTACGCAGTACTCTCACGATTTGGTCTGTTTCCTAGGGTCTGATAGCTGGTCTGTTAGGGTTGCCGGATCGGGTACCCTTGTGGTACCCTATTCGGGTACCTATATGCATCCGAAGGCGAAGACCCCGCGCAAGCAGCCCGGAAGCCCGCGATTCGCCATGTGCGATCCCGCTTGGCTTCGTATGGAACTCACCGCGCGCGAGCTGCGGATACTTCTCGCTCTCTCCCTTTACGCCGACTGGACGAAAACCGGCGATGGCCGCTGCTACCCACGCCGCGATACGCTCGCGCTCACGACCGACCTGGAGATTTCGCACGTCAGCGAGTCCGTTCGGACGCTTTCCAGCACGCACCACCTTATTACGGTCGTGCGGCTCGGTCGTAAAAACATCTATTACGTCCGTGCAATCGGCGAGACGGCTCCAATGCCCCCTTCCGATCCGGTACCGTTTTTCCGGTACCTCGCTCATCGTGGCGTTCGACTCAACCTCATCGAAGGTCATATCGTATACGACCCGGAGACTCGCCTCAAACTCGATCAACTTTCGCCGCTGCACGTGGCGATCGTCAGCGACTACGTTCGCGGTTTGACTGCCCTCCGGCTTGCCGAAGCCGTCAACGCCAACCGCGAAGCGAAAGAGGAATACGTTCAGATATGACCGCGACTCCACTTCCGCGCGTCGTTATCGACACCCAGGTCTGGGTCTTCATCTTCGAACACGAACTGCTCGAGAATTTCGCGTCGAAACAGCCCTATCGTGCGATTCTCGAAGCGCTCGAAGCCGGCCGATTCGTACCGATTTTCACGCCGGAGACGCTTGAAGAACTGCACTACATGCTCACACAGAGTCGAGACGTTGCGAAGCGATTTAACGTCGACGTTAAGCTCGCCGAATACTTCATCAACGCGATCAGTGCGGCCGACGTCGGTGCGGTGATGATCGAGATTCAAGACCCGCCGTTTGTTTCAAGCGATCCCGACGACGATTACTTCATCGAAGCCGCGGTCGCTGCGAAAGCGCGCTATCTCGTGTCCGAAGATTCGGACCTGCACGAGCCAGCAGTAATGAAGCACCTCAACGCCCATGGTGTGCGAGTTCTATACACCCATCAATTTCGCAAACTCGTGGAGCGTGAGGCACCGCCAGCGACGTAACCGGGCCCAGCCGCCAGATCGATCTATGCAAAGACCGACGACGACGTAGCCCGCGTGCTGGAGTTAATCGGCACCTAGACTATCCCGGATCAGAGGTTCCATCGTGGTTAGAATCCTAACCGTCATCGTCATCGCGCTTGTTGCAACCCTAGCCGCTCCTGCGCAAGCCGGAGTCTTGCGTACCTGCGACATTCATAACGGCATGAAGATTTGGTTCGTAGACATGGACGACAAGAACCGACCGTTAGCGGTTCGCCGAGGTACGGTCGAAATAAACGAAGCGGTCTGGCAACGCAAGTGCAAAGCCGACCGCATGGGCGAGAAGATATACGTTCCCTTCAACTACATAAACGGCCAGGGAAAACCGGATTCTGATTCCCGCTGGCCGTTCAACGTCTATCATACGCGCGCCTCGGCGCAACGAAACTTCTACTTACCACTAGGCGCGTATCCGAAGTGACGCCCTCCTTTGTCCCGGCGTTTCTATTTGCAGTCGCCGTTATGTTCGCACTCCCAAGCGCGGGCGGTGCGTCTCAATCATTTGACGGAACAGCCGAACGGTTCTCGCATGGCCAGTTCGTTGTTCGCTCTTTCGATGACTGCAAGATGTACTATCTCGGCATTCCACCGCACGCGACGGACGCCGAGGCGCGAACGCTTGGAAACGAAATCCGCTTCGTTCTGCAACGTCGCCTTGTAAGATGTTTCCGACTCCGTAGCCACAGGGAAGCGTTCCTTGAAGCACCGTGCATTCGACCGGCATGTCATATCCGTTGCCGATATAGGTAGCGGCGAGGGTATGGCTTAATCCAGCTTGAGCGCGTAACTTGCCATAGAAGCCCTGCGAGGTGTCGTACGTGTCGTGCATGGTTTGCACGCCTGATCCATCGGCGTACTGCTGGTGGTTGAGCGCGTCGCTCGTGGTACGAGTGGCTGCTACAAAAGCGACGCCGAGGTCGCCCGCCGAACCTTGTTCGCGCACGATCGCACTCGACTGGTCGAAGGAGCCGACGGAGCTCTCAAGACGCGTTTGCCATGCGATCGTCGGTTCGAGAGATTGGAAATTAACGTTTCCCCCGAGCGCGCCGCTCTGCGCGCCCTCCCCTATTCCGGCACCCGCAAACAATCCGGGTTGGTCCCGAGATTCGAGCCGCCTACTGCGCCCAACGGAATTCCGTTCAGCGATAGTCCGGTGTCCGCGGCGCTTTGACCGTCAATCGAATACGACGCGCCGGCGTGCGACGTCGAAAATCCTGAGAATCCCGTGCTGATGCGCGGTATCTGCGCTACCGCTGACTGAAGTGAACCGGTGACCCGTTCGGCGACGGATGATTCAGAGGCGTAGTTTGGATCGGCAGCGCTGCGCGCCCGCACGGTGACGCGCCCGATGGTCTTCGAGGCTCGTTTTGCCAGCCACACGCTTGCGGTGACGAAGCGTCCGTCGGCAACTTCGATCCGCGGAATCTGCAGCATCCCATAGCCGTCCTTACTCGCGTTCCCTTGATAAGACCCCGAAGGCAGTCCCTCGAACGTCACGGCTCCGGATTCGTCGGAGAATCCGATGCGGCTCGCCGGTCCGAATACGACTACTCGCGCAAAGGAACAGGAGACTTCGATTCCGCGTCAGTGACGCGAATAGTGACGACACCCGATGTGGCTTGCGCGTAAGCCGGAAGCCCGGTAAGGACGTTGGCCAGAGCCACAAGCAGCGCTAGAAATCGAGTAAAGGCTCGGCACCTGAGGTGTTTTGCTAGCGCTAACATCAGTGTCTGATCACTTCGAACGCCTGCCGCCAGTCCCTCAGCGGACGCGCAGGGAGTGCTGCTGCGACGGCACGTCCACATTTGGCAGGGTAGTCCGCGCGGTAGATATTGATACAGACAGCGTCGGTCGAAAAATAGTCCGCATGTTCCTCGCCTGAGCTGTGTGCGATAACAGGCGGGACTTCACAGCGGCGCGGGCGCATAGCGCAAAGCTCGGTGTACTTACCATGCACGAGCACTGAGATATACGGATCATCGTGCCGGTGCGGAAGCAACACATTCTGCGCGTTGTACCGTAGCGCAATTATCTGGGTATCTGGCGTCGGGGACGATTCTCGCAAGACGGAGCCGAAAGTGGAACCCATACAGTCCTAATGATCTGGTGTGGCGCATGCTGCTCCTGCGTTGCCAAGCATAGAGCACGATAAGGGTCCCTGGTTGGGCACTCGCGACGATCGCTTTGCGACGAACGGCGTCAGGAACAGCGATATCCATGTCAGTGATTATTCCGAACCGCCTTACGTCTCGTTAAGCAGTTCTGGCTCGTTCCACAACGGTCATTTACGGCATCCGGGACGCCTTTCTGCGGCGCTGGCGCAACTTGAACGAAGGGGCGTGGTCGAACTCTGCGCTGTGGTCGAGCTCCGCGCTATCGAAGCGACACAAAAGATCTGCTTCTCGTGATACGCCTTAGTACGGTGCGGTGACGCGCGCTGCGAGGCGGGTTTCGTATTGGGTGCCCCATTCGAGCATCTTTTCGATAATGGGGCGCAGCGTTCGGCCGAATCTGCTCAGCGAATACTCCACCTTGGGCGGCACTTCGGCGTAGACTTTGCGTACGATCACCCCGTCGCTCTCGAGTTCGCGCAGCTGCATCGTCAGCATCTGCTGCGTGATGCGCGGTAGCAAGCGGCGAAACTCGCTGAACCGGATCGGTCCGTCGGTGCACAGCAGGTGAAAGAGAATCACCGACTTCCACTTGCCGCCGATCACGCCGATCGTTGCCTCCACGGGACACAGAAAAGGGCTGTCTGGCACGGCTTTTCCCATTAGTATGATTTCCTAGACTATATTGGATTATCATGACTACTTGCGGTAATCATTCGTATCATAGTAGCATCGCCCTCGCAATGAACGTCCTCATCATACACGCGCATCACGAGCCCAGGAGCTTTTCGAGCGCCCTCAAGGACCGGGCGGTTGCGACGTTGACGAGGCTCGGACACGAGGTCGAAATCAGCGACCTGTACGCAATGGGCTTTAATCCTATCTCCGACCGGCGCAACTTTACGACGGTCGCCGACTCCGCGTCCCTCAAGCAGCAGCGTGAGGAAACCTACGCCGCAGAACATGATGGCTTCGCATCCGAGCTCGTTGCCGAGATGGAAAAGGTGCTTCACGCCGATCTCCTCATCTTCAACTTTCCGTTGTGGTGGTTCGGCATGCCCGCAACGCTCAAAGGTTGGGTCGATCGCGTCTTCGCCTACGGGAAGATGTACGGCGCGGGGAAGCTTTATGAAAACGGCGTTGGACGGGGGAAGCGCGCACTCGTCACGATCACGACGGGCGGCGCGAGCGGCACGTACAACGGGTACGGCTACAATCCGTCGATGGCCGAGATCCTAACGCCGATTCATCACGGTATCTTTTGGTTCAACGGCTTTGCGCCGCTGCCGCCCTTCATCGCGTACTCCGTAGCACACGTCGGCGACGACAAACGCGGGCGTCTGCTCGACGACTACGAACGGTATCTCTCGACGCTGGACGAGCAGCGGCCGATCGTGCTGCCGCCGATGCGCGACTTCGAGGGCGATGCGATCGCCGATCGCTTCGGCCGGTGGATGGTTGAGGCGCGCAACGCTAGCGAGCTCGACGAAACACGCGTCGCTGAGCTTCAGCGCGACGGCAAGATTCTTGCCTTCTGGTCCTCGCGCGACGACGATCTCGAGCCAGTCGCGTGGTTCGTGCTTCGCGCGGAGTTCCGTAAAAGCGCGGAAGCGATCGCACAGACGCTCCGCCGCGGCGACGCCGCAGGGTTCGTGATCCGGGAGATAACGCGATCGGGTACGGCTGAACTAGCGGCGACCTAGTCGAGTCCTTCGATAGCCCGCGAAGGAATTCGGCTCCCATTGCATGTTCCGAAACGGTGGGTCTGGGACGGGCTAAGTTCGGATGGTTGTCGGCGTTCCACTACGGCCGTCTCGCTCATCGCGGGACCAGTCGTTTCGCGCCGCGTCGGCGAAAGATTGCGAATGATTTGCGTTGCACCCTCCGCGCTCACAAAGGCATACGTTCAAACGCTCTGGTGGCATCGGCGCGAGGGTAATGCGCCTGCGGGCGAACACCTGCTGCCGACGGGCTCGGCGCAGCTCATCGTCGCCCTGCATGATGGGACGTTCGCGTGGTCCGCGCCGGAGGGCGCAAGCGGCGCGTGGTCCGGCGCGGTCGTGCACGGACCGCAGGCGACGTGGTACCGGTCAGGCCCGAAAACGGCCGGCGTGGTCGTCGGCGCTTCACTTCGCCCGGAGGCGACGGCAGCGCTGTTCGGCATGGCCGCGGTCGCTCTGGCCGGCGAACACATTCCGCTCGAAACACTCTGGGGCTCGGAGGCGGAACGGGCACGCCAGCGGATCGCAGCCGCCGCAACGCCTGCAGACGCGCTCGAGGAACTGGAACGCAGTATCGCGCGCCGCATCCGGCGTCCGCTCTTGATGCACCCCTCGACAGCCGCGGCTCTGCAGGGCGCGTGGGATGCCGAGCAGCCGTTCCGCCTTGGCTCGTTTGCGCGTGAATGCGGCTACAGCCAGAAGCTCGTCATCGGCCGCTTTTCCGAAAGCGTTGGATTGACGCCTTCGCGCTATTTTCGCATCCGTCGGTTTGCCGATGTGCTCGGGGCGCTTGCCGCTCGGCTCGAGACGCCTGCTGCCGCAACGGCTCCGTCACTCGCGCGTATCGCCGTCGAGAGCGGCTATGCCGATCACGCCCATCTCGACCGAGACTTTCGCGAGTTAGCCGGTGTGGTGCCGACCGCATATCGTCCGCTCGATGCGGCGAGTCCGCACCATCACATCCCGAGGTAAACTTCGTACAAGCGCGCGAGGGCGGGGGCGCGTTACGCTTAACCGGGAGGTACAAACGATGACGAACGCAAGCGAAAGCGCGGTTACGATCCGCGAAGTCTATCCCTATCTGCGCGTACGCCGAGCGAACGAGGCGATCGATTTCTACGCGCGCGCGTTCGGTGCGACCGAACGCTTTCGGCTGACGGAGCCGAGCGGCCGCATCGGACACGCCGAGCTGCAATTCGGTCCATCCGTCATTATGCTCTCCGAAGAGTTCCCCGAGCACGGAATCCTTGGGCCGGAGTCGACCGGCGGGGCAAGCGTCAGCATTCATCTGCACGTCGAGAACGTTGACGCGGTCTTTGCGCGCGCCGTCGCGGCGGGCGCGACAGCCGTTCGGCCGCCCAAAGATCAATTCTACGGTGAGCGCTCGGGAAGCGTGCGCGACCCGTTTGGTCACGAGTGGCTCCTGGGCCATCAGATTGAGGAAGTCACTCCTCAAGAGATGCAGCGGCGCTACGCCGCCGAGTTGTCGACGTAAGGACTTCCGCCGGGCCGCGAGGATCGCCAACGTCGGCCAACCCTGTCCTTCCGTGCCGAAAACGGTGGACGGCGTTGAAAAGCCGTCGGTCGTTTTCGGGATGGAGAGCGATCAGCGCTTAATACCGAACGCCTCAAGAAACGCGCTTACGCGTTCTCGCTCTCCGGGTAAATCCTCGAGAGTAAGGCGCCGGATGCGGTCGTTCGGTCCAGTTTCCACGTGCATAAGACATTCGTGTCGGACCTTCTGGCCACGATGTTCAAAGATATCGACGAAACGAATTGTAGCCGCGGCTTGAGAGTGCACGAGCGTGTGTTCATAGGTGATCTTATCGAGGTTTGCATGAGCCCAATCGGATGCTTCTACGAAAGAGGCCATTACGTGCTCTCGTCTTCGAATTTCTCTTCCATGCGTCGAGTAGAGGCAATCTTCTTCGAGCAAGTGCGCAGCTTCAAGAAAATCGTCAGCATCTAACGCGCTCGCGAAACGCTCTGCGACATCTGGCGAATTCATTGGACGACTACTCGGTGCATGCACATCATTTTTCGGCATCGTTGGCACCACGCTGGGCTCCACCAAAGCGACTTATTCCCGCATCCCACAATGGGTCCATTTAGGACGCGCTGCTGACGGTAGCCGCTATCGGCGTTGGCGCGTCCCGAAAGGCTGTCTCGAAGAGACGGTCGCGCCGTGCGGATTGGGAAGCGACGTTGTAGAAAAATGGCGCCTCATTCGATATCCTACGCGCCTATGCAAAACTGGACCGCGAGCGCACGAGCTCGTTTCTACCGATCGATTCCTACAGCGGCCCCCGTTGCGCTGCTCGACGTGACCATCGAGCCGACGAGCGAGGATTGGGTCGTCATGTTAAAGACACAAGTGCAAGCGCCTACCCCACAGAGCGCTGCGCAGTCTGCGCAGGACAACTTTGAGCGTGCGGCCGGCGCGGCACGACTCGTACTCAACTCGAGCATCGATCTGTTAGAAAACCCAAGCGTTGCGAGCGGGCCAGACGCCAATGGCATGTACAGCGCCACAATTTCTGTGGGTGCTTCAGCGACGATCGCTCAAAAGCCGATTGACGCGGCAGACGTGGCTGCCGCCACAGCTGTGAACGCGGCATACGGCATACTCGGGGTGCACGACGAGCAAGAAGTGCGGTTCGCGTTGCGTTGGCTCGATCGGGCGTTGCGCGCTCAGGACGTATACGACCGGTTTGTCTCGGCTTGGATCGGCTTCGAGACCGCGACGTGGGGCAGAGGATCTAAGGTCACTAACGCGGTCGCTGCACTGGTCCCCACCTATCCCGGGCGTACGGACGCGCAAATCCGCCCCGTGGTCAAACGGATCTACGATTCTCGCAACAACGTTTTTCACGAGGCGGCGCTCAATGAAACCGACATCGCCATGAAGACGCAGTGGACGATTTGGATGCTGAGCGACGTCTTGGAGCACCGCCTCGGTATGACGCCACGTCGGCGCGCTGAGACCGGCAACTGCTTCACGCCGGCGCCGGCGCTGTAATTGGGTTGTCCGAAAGTGGAGCGAGCCCGTTTTGGCGGCCGTCGTCGACGTGTCCGATAACTGAAGGGTCTCAATAGCAAGCACTAGAGCTCGAACTCGAAACCTGCAACTTGATAGCGTCGAGTAGGCGACACGCGCGTTAAGGGAGCCGTGTATCGAGCGCCGCGCGTAGATCCGAGGCTGCAGCGCCAATGCGTTCGGCGCGCGTTTCTAGTCGGTTGAACTCTCGGGCGGAAGGATGCATACATTTCAGAACGCTTAGAAAGACTCTCCGAACACGTGGGTAGGCATCTCCGCCGAAAGCAACGACGGCGGTTGGCTTAACGATACGAAGTTGTTCGAGCAGAAATGATGAGCACTCCGACTCAAATTGCTCCGTTGCGTTCATGCTGCCGGTGGATTCGCCGTCCTTCAACCCCATCAACGCATTCGTGAAGAATGCGCGCGCGGGGTCGATCCCGGCGACACGTAGCAGTGGTACGACGCGATCTCGCCACCAAGAACCGGCTTCGCCGCCTTTAGTACGGAGAAGTTGGAAGGCATTGGCACTGGAGTAGTTGTGCGCTACGAACATTACGGGCGACTCTGGGAAGAGTCTTGGTGGCGGCGCAAAATATTCGAGGCCGCACCAGAGCCCACAACCGCCCGGGAAGAACGCTGTTCCAATGATGGGTGGCCCTTCGACCCGATAAATGTGAGGTGGGTAGCTGACGACAACCTCGTCCATCTTTTCACGAAGTTCGACAAGCACGTCGGCTGTCAATCGCATATTGATCGCCGGGCTTGCAAATGTAGCGGCGCCGGGACTCGAACCCGGAACCTCGAGCTTATAAGATACTGTCTTTGGTGGCAAGCTCTTTTGCGGGCGTGACCTGAACGGCAGCTCAGCGGGCAAAACCTTTCATCGAGAGTGCGAATGGCGGCCGCTTCGACGAGGCGACACACGCCGCCGGGTTGAGATCCCTTGAGTCACGCGTGTTAACAAAAGTAACGATGAGCTTGTCGATACATTCGGACTCGATCGAGTGACCGGCATGAGGAACGACGATCTGGCGACCGTTTGGCAGATACTTCAATGCGGCGCGGCCGAAGGCTGGGGGTGTTGCGGGGTCCTCCTGCCCCGATATCATCAAGACGGGTGCCGTGCTGCGAACTGGCCTAACGAACGACGCTGAAACTCGTCCTACATTCCAGATGCGGCACGCGCGCTGTTGCGCACGCACACGCGCGTCACCCTCAAATGAGCCGGCGCTGGTGCGTGCAGTCTGCAATTCGGTAATGAAAGGGATATCCTCTGCAAGTCACTGAGAGATTTAGTCCCATCGCCGTATTGAGGTAAGTCGAGCGTGCTTCTGCCTCGATGAGCTCGGCGAGAGGTGCGTAGTCGTACCGGTACGCCCGTTCCACGATGTATGGAATGTACGCTGACCGCTGGCTGCCGTAAAGCGCATGCCGTAACTGATCCGCGAACACTTCTTTCGAGAGAACAACCGTCTGCTGTCGGAATGTCATCCAGTTCTTAACACTGATACGCGGGGGGCCGTGCCCGAATCGATCGACGAGCGCCTTGAAATGGGCGGCAAACTCGGAAAACGTTCGTGGCATGTAACGTCGTGCGAACAATCTGCGATGAGGCCTCTCATGGCATCTCGTGCAGCTTGAGCGAATTGAAGCGGAATCAAGAAGATGCCTGGTGGCGCCACGCCCCGTAGAACGAGGCTTTCAACATGCGATGGATGGCGACGCGCGTAATCCAAGAAGAATGTTGTTCCATAGGAGTCGCCGTCCAGAACAACCTTCGGGTAGTGCAACACTGCGCGTATGTCATCAAGATCATCAGCCGATATATCGGTCGTATACATGCTCAGGTCCGCGACCTTGGAGTGAGTGTTGCGACATTTGCGCAACGGGATGTCAGGAAAGAGTTGAGCAAAGAAATATTCCGGATGCGCTGCGGAGTACAGCCCGTTGCATTGAAGCCCGTCGAGGCCCGTTCCGCGGTTATCGACGAAGATAAGGTCGTACGTGTCGTGCAGTCGGAGCAGTTCTCCGGCGAGCGTGCCTGCAGTGATGGCAAGCACGTAGGCGGAATCGGCGCCGCCGGGGCCGCCTGGGTTCCAGAACACTGCACGATGCGCACGATGGATTGCGTCTATCTCGATGACGTGAAGCGACAGTTTGCGGCCGGCGTGTAACGACCGGTTCTCATAAACCTCGACCGTGCCACAATGCATTGCGAGCTTTGGATCGCCCATCTGGCAAGCGGTGAAATGCGTGGGACGTAGGGTGGCGCACGCTCCCGACGGGAGCACCGCAAAGAACGCACAAACAGCGAGCAGCATTAAGAGCATGCGGGGTATGGCAGGTAGTGGAGGCGGGATTTGCGCCCGCCTGCAGCTTATAGGGTCGCCGCTCTGACTAACTGAGGTACTCCACCACGAAGGGAAAGCGGTTCGTGATCCGTCTCGTATTCGCGCTAAAGTCGCTAGCATTGTCGTCGATCGCGAATCGTGCTCGTCATGTTAGAGTCAGCTGCGAATAGTTGGCGTCAAATGGAATGCCTGATTTCAGGACGCCATATGCGAGTACTAGGAGCTTACGCATTACGGCGCCGACGACGAGCATGCGAGGCTTGCCGTTCGCCAAGAGACGCGCCGCGAAGACGCGATGCACCGGGTTCCGGTGCATCGCCGTCACGGCTGGAAAGAACAGCTGTCGTCGCAACGCTGAGCTCCCCGTTTTGCTCAACCACGCCCTTCCGTGGACACTTGTGCCAGAGAGAAAGTGCTGCGGCGATAATCCGGCGAACGCGGCGATCTCCTTACCGCTCCTAAAGTCGAGCATGTTGGGAATTTCCGCCAGCAGTCTCGCAGCAGCTTCGTCTCCAATTCCGGGGATCGACTTCAATAGTCCCGCTTTTCCCGGAGCTGCGAATGCGCCTTGATCAGGTCTAGCATCATTCGTTCCAAGTCTTTGGCTTGCCGTTCCAAGTCTCGCAGATGCTTGGAGATGGCAGTTTCGACCGCCTTGGGAAGTCCAGGAACTTCCACGCGGTTTCGCTCCTTTTCGCCGCCAAACATGACTGCGAGCGCAGATGTGCGGCGAATGACCCGAGCCCGGACGCCCAGCGCTGATTGCTTTCGTTGCTGATCTGAACTTGGCCGATGCTGCCAAATATTCCATAACACGCGATGCCTCTATCCGAGCGTTTTTATGTCTCCGCGCGGCGCAGTCGCAGACTCGCCGTCTGCGCCTTTTTCAAGCAACCTAATTATCTGCTCGTTTTGCCTTATCACGATGAAGTGTTGTTGAGTCAGCATTTTGAGCAAGTTAATTTGTACTTTATCAGCCGGGTCGCCCACCATGATCCCAATAGCGCGTCCAACGGAATTTGCGAAGCCGGATTCATGGGCGATGATTCGAAGGCTCTCCGAATTCTTCGACCTCAAAGTATCGATATCGTAATCCTCAAGCAGCATGCCGTGCTTCTGCAGTTCCGCATCCTGAGCTTCACGGTTTCGATCGTTTGTGATTCTTTGGCGTTCGTCTTCTTTTGCCAGCTGCTCGGTGGATTTATCGAAAAGTCCCATGTTAAGACGTCTCCTTCATGCATCCGACGCCGATAAATCCACCGACTGCGCGAGGGACTCACCGAAACGTCAGGGCTGCTACGGTAACCTACTTGTCCTTAAAACGGTGGATGTGCGCCTAGTTGCTTCGAGCTGCTTATCTATGCGAGCGCATGGCGTAGGTTGCGTCGAATTTAGCTGCGGAGTAAAACGCAATTGCGCGGGGTGCATCTTTCGAGAGATAGAAATGCGCATCGATCCCCTTCGCGCTTGATCGCGTTTGCGTTTTCAGCTTACTCCTCGTGCACCGTGTCATCCGCGTTCCGCGATAGAGTTCATTCGTGTTTACTGTGGACTGTCCCACCCAACTTACACACGGAGGAAGCGTCTCTGAAGGGGTTGGTTAAGAGACAACTGCCTGGGCCTAGCGGTCGATAATTCTGGGAAACGCAGCTCCCCGGAACGGGCGGACGCTCATGGCGAAATACTAGTCGAGACCGGACGCCACGTACGGCGTTACGAACGTACGACCGCACGATTCGGAGATTCGGCATAAATAATTCGATCGACCGGTCGCGAAGAACGCGGGGTCATGATCATCGAGACGCCGCACTTGCGCCTGCGGCCATTAACCGACGCCGACATGGAGCCGTACCTCGCCATGGCGGCCGATCCCGAGGTGACGCGGTACGTCTCGCCCGCACCCATACCACGCGCTAGCGCCGAAGCGGCGGCTACCCACTATCGTCGGCAGCTCGCGACCAAGGGCTATGGCTACTGGGCGATCGAGGTGAACGGCTGTGCGTCGTTTGCTGGGATCATTCTGCTACAGGACGTGAAGTTTACGGCAGCTTTCACACCCGCGATCGAAGTCGGCTGGCTCTTACCGCGCGACATTGGGGCAACGGCTACGCCACCGAAGGCGGGCGCGCCGCGCTCGATTACGCCTTCACCACCATGAAGCTGGACGAAGTCGTCGCGCTTACAGCCGCAAGCAACATACCATCACAACGCGTGATGCAACGCCTCGGCATGAGGCACGATCCGCACGATGATTTCGATCATCCGCACACTCTCGGCACCTCGCTCCAGCGCTGCGTGCTCTACCGGATGCAACGTCCATAACGGAGCGACGTCCTCGAGCGCTCGGTCGACGCCGGTCTCGATCGCGATGCACCGCTAAATTCGTTGCGACGAGGCGCTCGGGCGCAAAGTGATGCTCGGCGGGACGCTTCACTGGCGCAGGGCAGTAAACTCGCGTTCCACAATGGGTCAGGTCGCTTTTGAGACAAGTTAATTTACCTCGACGCGACAGTTGATCCGCCTTTTACCGGGGCGGACTAGGAATTAAGCGAGAAGAATCGGACCATAGATGTGGGTGAAGTATCTACCGGCCGACTACCAGCGGCGCTTTTACACGAACCTCGCGATCGTCATTGCGCTCGTCGTCTTCGTGACGAATGTCTGGCGTCTCGGCCCTAAAAATGGGTCCATAGCAGTCCTTGCGCTCATAGGTTTGCTCTTCGCCTACGGCATGCTGTATCCGTGTATTCGCATACTTCGTGCAAAGCCGCGACCAGACCGGATCGCGTTCGTCTTGGTGGGCATGAATCTCGCCGCGTTTGTGTACCTTGCGCTGAGCTTTGTTATACCTCACCTGCCCGGCTCGCTTCTCGTCTTGTTCGCCGCCGTCGTGTCAATGTGGACGCTGATGGTGCGCTATCGCAGTCTCGTCTTTCCATCGCTGTTCGACTCACGCGGCGGCCTTGGGACTTACCGCGAGCGTAAGGCGGTGATACGGCAGGCACGCACGGCGGCCGAGCTCGATAGGCAGCAAAGATAAGTGTGATGCGGGCTAAGTACGGTTCTCGGTCTCGGTCTCGGTCTCGGTCTCGGTCTCGGTATGCGGTTGCCTTGTTACGTCGTGGTTTATCCTCCCGAAAAACGGTCCCGAAAACGGTTGACGCTGTTGAAAAAGGCGCACGGATGTATAGCGATTCAGGCACGTGCATAAACATCGACGTATTACGGCGTTTAGACCACCATTCAAGCGTGGGATGTGCCTCAATGTCGGTGCGTCTGCATAGACATGCAGCCCGTCCCATTTCACACCGCCTTTTTCAACAGCGTCGGTTAGTTTCGGGACGCTTTGCAGTTCAGAACAGCGTCCGGAAAAAAAGCAGCGGCTCAACCGTTTCGGACGTGAAACCTCCGCTGGCACTTGCATGCCGGCAAATTCAACGCGCCTCGCTACCTCTCTAAACGATGCTGCGCCTTGCTAGGCGACGTGAATGCCGACCGAACGAGCGCGCAGCAACGACCTGGTAGCGTCCGCGCCGTTCGTTGCGGCGCTTATGACCCCCGGCCGCCCGAGAAGGTAGCCTTGGACGCCGCTGACGGCGTTCGCATTGACGGCCCCGTTAAGGAACTTGGAGCGCACCAAGTCGAGCATCGTTTGGTCCTCGATGCCTTCGGCGATCACATAAGCGTTCGTCGTTCTTGCGAGAGCGACGATCGCGGAGATCACGCCGCGGGCAGCCATTTCGTTAGCGCCATTCGCAACAATAGCGCCGTCGATCTTGATAAAATCGACCTTCAAGCGGCTAAGGAAGTCGAGCCCCGCGTTACCGGCCCCTGTGTCGTCGAGCGCGAGCCTGAAGCCGCACCGCTGCAGTTCGCGAGCGGCGATAATCACGGGTTCTAGCGGACCGGGATAACGTTCGGTGATCTCCAGCACCACGCGATCAGCCGAAATGCCAACGTCCGACAATTTCGCGGCAAGCGTTTGCGCCTTGAGCTCGTCGCGGGCAAGCGTCTCTGGCGACACGTTGAGAAACAACAGTGCGGTTGGCGGCAAGCCCTCAGCCTGCGCGATGGCCGCTTCCCGGCACACGCGGTCGAGATCGTGTGCGCGCCCGATCTTAGCGGCGACGTCGAACGCCTCTTGTGGCCCAGCGAGACCGTATTTCGCATCAGGCCGAGCTAGCGCCTCGAAACCGAGGATGGCACTGCGCTCGATATCCCAGATCGGTTGAAAGGCGACGAGCAGGTCGCGTTCGGCGATCAAACTCGTGACCGCGTGAACGTTCATTTTCTGTGGGATTGCGCTGGATTGTTGAACCTCGTCAAAGCTGACGACGATATTGCGCCCGCGTTGTTTACAGACGTACAGCGCAGCATCGGCTTGCCGCTGCAAGGTCTCCCCGTCGATCAAACCTTGAGGCGAGCCCGCGAGCCCCAGGCTTATGGTCGTGCCAAAGAGTTCGGTCTGCGCTTCTTCCCGCAGCCGCTCCAAAGCACGCTTGGCATCCTCTCGCGAGCAATCGGAAAAAACCACTGCGAACTCGTCGCCTCCAAGGCGGTAAGCCGAGTCCTCGGCGCGCACATGGCGCAGCACGGCCCCGAGTTCCGAAAGTACGACGTCGCCGTGTTGATGCCCATTCTCATCATTGACCGCCTTGAAATTGTCGACGTCGACGAGCGCGAGCCAGACCTGGCCGCCGTGCCGTGCGGCATGCGAGAGTTCGCTGCGCATATGCGCGTCGAAGGCACGGCGGTTACCAAGCTGCGTCAAGCTATCCGTCATGGCTGACTGTTCGAGTTGCTCCACCAGCCGCTTCAAATCCGCACTCATGTGCGCGAAAGCTAAGCCAAGACGGTCACGTTGTGAGACCGGAGTTACCTCATTGGAGAAATCGCCGCTGGCCAGCGCATCCGCAATGCACGCCATGCGTTGCTGATATGCAATCATCTCGTGAAACGCGAGGCTCACTTGTCCCAGCTCGTCGTCGGATACGATTTTACTGTGCTGATCGACATCGCCGCCGGCAAGGCCGCGTGCCACGGTGACGGCGTTCTGAAACGCGCGCTGCAGCGGACGCATGACGGCGTAGAGCAGCGAGAGGCTGGCGAGGAGTGCAATAGCAGTTACGATCAGCACCATGCGCATTGCTCGCGACACCGTGTTGCTCATCGTTGTAGGCGGAATTCCGGTGTAAACGATTCCGATGACGCGCCCGCGGGCGTCCCGAAGGGCGTCGTACCGGTTGAGGAAGGGGCGGCCGGCGACGGGACTGACACCGGCGAAGCTGTGACCCGCGTTGAAGGCGTCGCGGGCAGGGCCCACGAGTTCCGTATGGACGTTGCGACCTGAACCGTCGAGCTTTAGGATGGTCGTCGTCACGCGTATCGGCTTGCCGTCGAGTAGCGCGAATAACGTGGCGTCCGCGCCCGTCAAGGCGTGAAGCTGGTCCACGAGCGAGTTATCGCCGTTTGCCACCCAGCGGCCGAATCGTAATTTGCCATCGACGAGCGTCGGCACGCCTTTGGCACGGATCAGCTCCCGCATAGTGTTCTGCGCAACCTGAACGCGGGCGTCGGTTTCCGTGTAAATTGCTTGCTGAAGATCGATCCTAATGAAGACCAGCATCGCGATTGCGAAAAGAACGAGCGACACGCACCCGGCCAGGACGACGCGCGTTACAATTGAAATCCGACTGAACCTTTTGAGCCGCACCGTACTCCCTCGGCCGCTTCAGCGGCTATTAGTTAGTATCCGCGCGCAAAGTATCCTGGCACTGAAGCGACGAATGCGGTACTGCGCAACGGAACGGGGCGACGTCGGATAGCAAAGTAAGGTCGGTCATCGATCTTTCGGTCGAGCTTTGATGCCCATGGGGTCATCGGATGTGTCCGACCCGTGGGAACGCCTCTTTCGACACGTCCCGCTAAGAACATATCAGGGGTCGGTTACGGGACTTGTCTCCAGCGGGGCCGCTGTCCCTGATCGTGTGGAACGCGACGTCCCCTAAAACGTTGAAAACTTGCTGCTAACGCTGTTCTTGAGGAACCAATGCTGCGGAATGATTTTCTTGCGAGCGCGATCGCAACAGCGACGTTTTCCTCGATGCCGGCTGCGGCTACCGCCGGGCAAGACGCGACAGAGCAGATCAGAGCTATTGAAAAGAGTAGCGGTGGCCGGCTCGGCGTGTTCGCTCTCGATACCCGCAGCGGGCGACATCTGTCCCATCGCGCCGACGAGCGTTTTCCAATGTGCAGCACGTTCAAGGTACTTGCGGTTGCCGCAGTCTTGACGCGCGTCGACGTGGGAAACGAGCAGCTCGAC
>JAABUX010003216.1_pt1 | contig 21913 bp, 4 predicted proteins | sample 5561851 | NCBI WGS metagenome assembly JAABUX01 (sample SAMN10711883, study PRJNA513361) | rock metagenome | isolation source: Antarctica rocks | place: Antarctica: Victoria Land, Richard Nunatak red sandstone | collected 2016-01-03 | reverse complement strand
CATGATGTCCTCCACGGGCAGCGCCTGTCCCTGTTCCCAGGCCGCGGCGAAGCGGTCCTGTCCCGCGGCGTCGCACGCGCTCAGGGCGACGCGCGCGGCGGCCAGCACGGGATCGTGGTCGCGGCGATCGGCCGGTGCCATGGGCGTGTTGATGGCGTCGCGCAGCGTTGCCGCCGCCGCGTAGAGGAGCATCGTGCGTCGCGGCTGCCCCCGCGCGGACATAGTGGCCGCCATGCCTTCCAGGCATTGAGCCAGACCCAACCTGTTCCCGACGGCCTGGCAGAACGACAGGGCTTCCTCGTAGAGGGCCAGCGCGCGCGTGCCATCACCCTGGTGGCGCGCAACGTGAGCCAGGTCGGCGAGGGCCATGCCCAGGCCCCGCTTGTCACCCAACTCCCGCTGCAAGGCGACGCTCTCTTCCGATAACGCCGCCGCGCGCGCGAAGTCGCCCAGCAGACGCGCCATCTCTCCCAGGTTGTTGAGGCCCGCAGCGAGGTCATGCTTGCCCCCGAGCTCCCGAAACAAGGCCACGCTCCCCTCGTAGAGCGCGGAGGCCCGCGCGACGTTGCCCTGCTCGCGCTCCAGCCGCGCCAGGTTGATCTGCGACACGGCGATACCGCGCAGGTCGCCCGCGTCGCGCTGCACGGTCAGGCTCCGCTCGTACAGAACGGCGCCCCCCGCGTAGTCGCCCTGCTCCGCCGCGATAATCCCCAGGTTACTGAGGACAGTACCGGCCCACGCCGCGTTGCCAATGCGCTCAAACAGCGCCAGGCTCTCCTCTGACAGCGCGACCGCGCGCTCATACTGGCCCTGATCCGTGGCGATGATCCCCAGCAGGCTGAGGGCCACTGCGCTCCCACTCGTGCTCCCCACCGCGCGGGACAGCGACAGGCTCTGGTCGGCCAGAGTGGCCGCCTGCGCGTAGTCGCCCTGACCATAGGCCAACCGGGCCGCGCCGTGCAGCGCCCTGGCGCGCGCCGCGTCCGGCGGCGCGGCAGCGGTTGCCTCTAATAGCGCGGCCAGCCAGCGCCGGCCCTCGCTCAGATAGCCGCGCTGCCACCAGAAGCGCCACAATGCCCCGCCCAGGCGCAGGCCGGACTCGGCATCTCCGCTGACCACAGACCACCACAGGGCCGCGCGCAGGTTGTCGTGCTCCGTGTCCAGGCGCTCCTGCCAGGCCCGTTGGTCCGCCCGGTACAATTGCGGCTCGGCCTGCTCGGCCAGCGCCAGGTAGTAGGCCGCGTGCCCGCGGCGCACGGCCTCGAACTCGCCGCTGGCCTCCAGGCGCTCGCGGGCATACTCGAGGACCGTCTGCAACATCAGGAAGCGCGGCTCTCCCGTCGTGTTGGCCGTGCCCGGTTCGTCCTCCTGGCGCAGCAGGCTTTTGTCCACCAGCGAGGCCAACTCGGGCAGGATATCGGGCGCGTCCGACGTGGCCAGCGCTGTCTCGTCGCCGTCGAGGCGCGCGACACAGACCGCGTCGACCGCGTCGGTCGTGCAGCCGCCCACGAAGACGCCCAGCCGCCGAAAGAGCGTCTGTTCCGGGGGCGACAGCAGGTCATAGCTCCAGGCCATCGCCGCGCGCAGCGTCTGCTGTCGCGCGGGCAGGTCGCGCGGCCCGTCCGCCAGGAGCTGTAGCGTCGATCCCGTTGCCCGCGTGGGTTCCTCGCCCGTCCCGCCCGTCCCATCCGTCCCGGTGAGCCGGGCGTGCAAGGCGCGCGGAGACAGCACCTTGACGCGCGCCGCTGCAAGCTCGATAGCCAGCGGCAATCCGTCCAGACGCCGGCAGATGTCCGCCACGACGGGCGCATCCGCCTCGGCGAGTTCAAAGCGGGGCTTGACCGCGCGGGCGCGCTGCACGAAGAGGTCCACCGCGGCGTAATCGAGCCACGTCCGCGCGCCGGGGACGCCGGAGGGGGGCACGGCCAGCGGGGCCAGCGCGTAGTCATACTCCGCGCGCACCCGCAGCGCCGCGCGGCTGGTCACCAGCACCATGAGGCGCGGGCACGCCGCCAGCAACTCCGCCACCAATGGGGCCGCCGCCACGACCTGCTCGAAGTTGTCCAGCAGCAGCAGATCGTCCCGGTCGGCCAGATACGCCGTCAGGGCCTCCATCGCCGGCTGTCCGGCCGCGTCGCTCAACCCGATGGCGCGGGCGATGGCCGGGGCGACCAGAGCCGGCTCACCGACGGACGCGAGCGCGACCAGGCGCACCCGCACGGCGAGATGGTCCCGCAACTCCTGCGCCACCCGCAGCGCCAGGCGCGTCTTGCCCACGCCTCCCGGCCCGGTCAGCGTGACCAGCCGCACTCCCGGCCGTGCAAACAACGCGAGCACGGCCGCGACATCCTGGGCGCGCCCGAGCAAAGGCGTCGGCTCGGACGGCAGCATGGGCGCCGGTTTCTCGGCGGGGGGCGACGGGACCGTCCGGGTGCGGCGACGATGCGTCACCGTCTCCTCGAGCGTGGCGCGGCTCTGGGGTGCGAGGTCCAGGGCGTCGGCCAGTAACTCGATGGTACCGTGGTGCGGCCGGAGGTTGACGCCGCGCTCCAGGTCGCTGATCGAGCGCGCGCTCAGGCCGGCCCGTTCCGCCAGCGCCTCTTGCGACTGGCCGGACGCGACCCGATAGCGCCGCAGGAGGTCCCCCAAGGGTGGAAGTTGCGTCATGCCCTCTGCCTATCTTCCCTCCCGCGCGGCGGATGGCGCCGTGGGCGTCGCATCGTGCCCGCTCCGCCGCATCGCTAATTCTGCGTGTTAATTCTGTGAGTTTTTCATGGTCGTCGGCGCCGGCGCACTGTAGGATAGGACATAGAGTGACACGTGCCGTTACCCCAACGCGACAACACGGACGGCCCAATACTATTGTAGCGGCTCTGGACGAACGTTTTGAGATGAATTAGGAAGGACACCAACCTCTCCATCTCAAAACGTTCGTAACCAGGAGGGCGAACGCGCGTTTGTACGAGAAATAGTATGAGTTTGCCGCCGCGCGGACCCATCCACGGGTAAGACACTATGAGTAATCGGCCATGACACGGACGTGGCCCGCCAACGACGAAGCAGGACATGAGAGGGAGAGGCAATCTAGATGGTCATGATGGACATGTTATGGCGTCGGCGGCCACTGACGCGCCTGGGCCGGCTGGCTTTAATCCTGTGCCTGCTCATCCCCACCGTGGCGCAGGTCGGTGGAGGCGCCCCCGCGGCCGTCGCGGCGCCCGGCGCCAGAGGCTCCGCTGCCACCCCACCTATCGCGAACGCCACCGCTCTCAGCGCCACGGCGACCCGCCGCAAGCCCAGGCCCACATCAAACGGCGCGGCCCATGGCGCGGTGAGCCGCGCGGCGACACCGGGCACGCACTGGTACTTCGCCGCTCAGGCCCCCGGCGAGAGCGTGACCTCCGGCTCTCTCGCCTTCCACCAACTCCTCTACGTCCTCAACCCCAATGCTGTTCCCGCCCCCGTCACCTTCTCCTACACCCGCTGGCACAACTCCACCCCGCGGATCGTCCGCGTGACCGTGCCCGCTCACGCCACGCGGGCCGAGGATGTCGGCGCGGACGCCGGCCCCGACCCCCGCGTCGCCGTTGTCGTCGCCTCGCCCCACGTCATCAGCGTGGCCCGCGTCGTCCGCCGCGTGCTCCCCGACGGCCGCGTCCTCAACGCCGACCTCACCCCCGGCGTGCCCGCCCCCGCCCGCGCCTGGTCCTTTGCCGAGGGCTACATCGGCTTCACCTACCACGAGTTCCTCTCCCTCTTCAACCCCGGCGCCCACGCTGCCCGCGTCGCCGTCCGCGCCGCCTTCGAGGGCACGTCCGGCCGCCGCCCCGCACTCATCCTGCTGACCGTGCCCGCCCACGGGCAGGCCATCCTCGACGTGCGCCGCGCCTACCCCCATCCCCCCGCCAAGTCCCTCGGCCTGCTCCTCACCAGCACCCAGCCCGTCGTGGCCCTGCGCACCCTCTACTGGGGCGGCGGCCGCGTCGGCGCCCAGTTCGGCGCCGACGCCAAGCCGGGCCTCCTCGCGCCCAGCGCCGCCTGGTCCTTCACCGGCGCCAGCGTGGCCGGCGAGGACCAGCCCTTCGTCAGCATCGTGGCGCCCGACCGCGCCGCGCGCGTCGTCGTGCGCGCCTACGGGCGCGACGGGACGCTGGTGGCCACCATCCGCCTCGACGTTCCGGGCGGCCAACGGGCCACGGTGCGCCTGTTTGCGCACCTACGCGGCGTCGCCGGGCCGCTGCAGGTCTCGGTGCAAGCGGACCGCCCGGTCGTGGCCGAGCTGCCGCAGTACAACGCGGGTTCGCCCAACCTGGCGCAGCACGCCGGGGACGTGATCACGGGGGTTACGCAGGGCACGCGCTACGCGCACCTGCCTTACCTGAGCACGGGCGCGCGCGCCGTGGCGGCGTTGCTCGACGTGTCCAACACGGGCGCGCGCCCGCTGCATGTGGTCGTCGTGGGCATGAACCCGGCGGGACGCCGGTCCCACGCGCGGCTGCTAGTGGGGGCGGGACAAACCGTGCAGTACGACGTGGGGCGCCTGGGCCTGCCGCGCGGCGCGATGGGCGCCACGCTAACCAGCGCCGACGGGACGTTCGTGGCCTTCGCTCAGGGCTACGCAAGCGCGGCCGAGTTCCTGAGCGAGCCAGCCATCCCGCTGCCCCGCGAGGCGCAGCGCGCGGTCATCGTGGTCCCACCGCCTCCCACAGCCACGGCCATGCCCGCGGGGCTCCTGGGACCCGCGACGGCGACACCCGCACCCCCATCGCCCACCAACCCGACGGCGACGAACACGCCCCTTCCGCCGGTGCTACCATCCACCATCGCGACCGCGCCGACCAACACCCCAACGGCGACGCCAACGGCATCCGCGACGGTCCCGCCGACGAGCGTCCCGGCCAGCACGGCGACCCCAATCGCGATGGCAACGGCATCCCCGACGGCGACGACGACGAGTGTTCCAGCCGGCACGACGCCGCTAACAGCGTCCCCGTCCGCGACGGCGACCCCATCCGCGCCCCCACCAGCGACGGCAACGCCAACATCCAGGCTATCCGCGACGGCCACCCCGTCCGCGACGGCCACCCCGTCCGCGACGGCCACCCCGTCCGCGACGGCCACCCCGTCCGCGACGGCCACCTCCAGCCCGACCAACACGCCGTCATCGACCGCAACCTCCGCTCTATCGGCGACGGCCACGGTACAAACGACCAGCAGCCCGACGGGTACGATGGGCACGATAACACCGACAAACACAGTCAGCACGACGACGTCATCTAGCCCGACGGTCACGGCCACAGTCATGACCAGCACATCCACGGTCACGGTCACCCTGACCAGCACATCCACGGCCACCGCGACGAACACGCCCACGAACACCGCCACCGCGACGAACACGCCCACGGGCACCGCCATGGCGACGAACACGAACGCGCCGACCGCCACCGCGACGGCTACCCCGACACCGCGCTTCCAAACGCATGGGATCAACGTCTCCGTCGGCTATGCCGATACCGCACGCGGCAATCCCGACCTGCCCGTGCCCTGGAAGGGCTCGCCGCACACGCTCTTCATCGGCGATAACGGGTCCTACGACTCCGGCGCGATCAAGCTCGACAACACGACCTCCGCCCCCATCAGCGTCACCGGTGTCACGGTCTACTTCCCCAACCACAACATGTTCAACGGCACGCAGACGTTCAACCTGTGGGGCTCCTTCGAGGTCCCAGCCAACTCCTCGGCCATCCTCGCCGAGACGAGTTCTCCCAACTTCGACGTCAGCGACTATGGCATCGCCGGCATCAGCTGCGGCAACATGGCCGGCCCGGACAATAATCCGCCGCAGGTGCTGCTCAAGGTGTCCGACGCCGTCACCACGACGCTCCTCGACACCGGCCACGTGCTCGATACCGGCGGTCTGGACAGCGTTGGCTGCCCCCGAGGCAACGAGTCGGAGCAGTGGCGCGCCATCGGCACCGGCGGGGCCGCGGTCTCCGGCGGCAACCTGACCCTGGAGCCGCTCTCCGCCACCGTCGGGACCAGCACCACCATGACGCTCGTGGCCCACCTGAGCGACGCCGCCGGCGTCCTGCCGCTCTTCAACGCCCCGGTCGACTTCAACGTGACCGCCGGCCCCAACGCGGGCCAGACCGCTCACGTCCTCACCGACGCCGACGGCGTGGCTACTTTCTCCTACAGTAGCACGGTCACCGGGACCGACGCGGTCGTGGCCTCCGTCACCAACATCAGCAACGGTACCTTTTATTCCAACCCCGCCGCGGTCGTCTGGACCACGCCCCCGCCAGTCTCCGCCGGGTCACTCACGATGGACCCGACCGGCCTGGTCACGACGACGGTCAACCAGCCGCGAAGCTTTACGGTGACGGCGCTCGATGGCAGCGGCAACGCCCTGTCCAATTTGGCCGTCACGCTGGCTATCACCGGCGCCAACGCCACCACCCTCTTCGCGACCACCAACGCGCGAGGGCAGGCCACCGTCGCCTACACCGGGACGATCACGGGCCTGGACGCCGTGCAGGCGCTGGCTACCACCGGGAGCGGGGCGGCCCTGTTCTCGGGCGCGGCCACGGTGCGCTGGACCCTGCCCCCGGGCTCGCTGGCCATCAACGCCGGCGGCGGCGTGGCGGGCGACTTTACCGCCGACACGGACTATGCCGGCGGCGGATACACCTTCCCGCCGTCGACGAACGCCATCGACACGAGCGGCGTCGCCACCGATAACCGCGCCCCGCGGGCGGTCTACCAGAGCGCGCGCTACGGCGACTTCACCTACCGCATCCCCCGCCTCACGCCGGACGGGACCTATCGCGTGCACCTGCATTTCGCCGAGGCCTTCGGCCAGGGTCCCGGTGGGCGCGTCTTCAACGTGGCCATCGACGGTGCGCCGGTGCTGCGGAACTTCGACATCGCGGCGGCCGCCGGGGGCCAGGATAAGGCCGTGGTCGAGGAGGTCATCGCCCGGGCGGACGGGGCCGGCGCGATCACCATCCAGGCGGCCTCGCTGCGCAACGTCGCCCTCATCAACGGTATCGAGATCATCCCGCTCACGGCGCCGAGCCCCACGCTCGCGCTCAGCCCCTCCGGCCCGCTGACCGCCACCATCAACAGCGTGCAACACGTCACCGCGACCCTGCGCGACGCCACTGGCGCACCCGCGTCGAACACGGCGATCACGCTGACCGTCAGCGGCCCGAACCCACGCCTGATCACGCGCACGACCGACGCGCAGGGGCAGGCCACCTTCGCCTACATCGGGACGGTGACCGGCCAGGATCTGGTCGGCGCGTTAGCCACACTGGGCGGGGCAACCGTCGTCGCGGGCGTGCCGGTCTACTGGCAGTTGCCGGCGGGCGACCTCGCCATCGATACGGGTGGACCGGCCGCGGGCGACTTCGTGGCCGACACCGATGCTAGCGGAGGCTCTGCCTCGTCCTTCACCCAACCCGTTGACACAAGTGGCGTTGCTGACCCGGCCCCCCAGACGGTCTACCAGAGCTACCGGTCCGCCTACGATGGCTTCACCTATCGCGTGCCGGACCTCACGCCGGGCGCGCCCTACACCCTGCGTCTGCACTTCGCGGACGACACCAGCGGGAATCCCTTCAACGTGTCGGTCAACGGGACGCGGGTGCTCAGCAACTTCGATATCTCCGCCGCGGCGGGCGGCCCCTACCGCGCCGTGGTCGAGCAGGCCATCGTGCAAGCCGACGTGTCCGGCACGGTGACTATCGCCTTCACGGCGGTGAATAGATACGCGCTAGTGAGCGGCATCGAGCTCATCCCGGTCACGAAACCCGTCCCCTCGCTCGTGTTGAGCCCGAGCGGCCCGCTGACCGCCACCATCAACACGGCGCAGGCCTTGACCGCGACGCTGCACGATGGCATTGGCCAGCCGCTGGCCAACGCGCCGGTCACGCTCACGGTGAGCGGGCCGAACGCGGGGGCTGTCTCTGCCAGGACGAACGGACAGGGACAGGCCGCCTTCGCGTACACGGGGACGGTCACGGGCGCCGATACGGTGGGCGCGTTCGCCGCGACCACCGTCCCGCTCGTCGCGGCGACGACGCCCGTGACCGTCTACTGGCAGTTGCCCGCGGGCGACCTCGCCATCAACGCGGGCGGTCCCACCGTGTCCGACTTCGCGGCCGACACCTACTTTAGCGGCGGCGGCACGACGGGCGACGGGAACGCCATCGACACCAGCGGCGTGACCGATCCCGCCCCGCAACAGGTCTACCAGAGCTTCCGCTACGACTACACGGGCTTCGGCTATCGCCTACCGGGGCTGACGCCCGGCGCGTCCTACACCCTGCGCCTGCACTTCGCCGAGCGCGACCGCAACGGCCCCGGCCAGCGCCTCTTCGACGTGGCGGTCAACGGGGCGCCCCTGCTGCGCCACTTCGACATCTTTGCCGCGGCGGGCGGCCAGAACCGCGCCGTGATCGCGCAAGCCGTCGTTCAGGCAGACATCTCCGGCACGCTCACCATCGCGGTCAGCGCCATCCGCGACTATGCCCAGCTCAATGGCCTGGAGACTCTCCCGATCTCCGGTACAGCGCCCACGCTGGCCCTGAGCCCCTCGGGTCCGCTGACCGCCACGGTCAACGCCGCGCGGGCCTTCACCGCCACGCTGCGCGACGGCGGCGGCCATCCGCTGGCCAACACGCCCGTCACGCTCACGGTCAATGGCGCCAACAGCGGGGTCATCACCGGCACGACGGACGCCGGGGGGCAGGCCAGCCTGGTCTACACGGGGACGGTGACCGGGGCGGACAACGTGGGCGCCTCGGCCAAGGTCAACGGCGCGACGTATCTGAGCGCGGGGACGGCCGTGTACTGGCAGTTGCCGGCCGGCGACCTCGCCATCGACGCGGGCGGACCCGCGGCGGGCGACTTCGTGGCCGACACCGACGCCAGCGGCGGTAGCACCACCTCGCGCGGCGATGTCGTCGACACCAGCGGCGTGACCGACCCCGCCCCGCAGGCTGTCTACCAGACCCTGCGCTTCGGCAACTTCGCCTACACTATCCCTCATCTGACGCCGGGCGCCTCCTATCGCGTGCGCCTGCACTTCGCCGAGTTGTTCGACAACGGCCCCGGCCAGCGCCTCTTCGACGTCCTGCTCAACGGCGCGCGGGTCCTGACGGACTTCGATATCTTCGCCACGGCCGGCGGCATGGACCGCGCGCTGGTCGAGGAGTTTACCACGACCGCGGACGCCAACGGGCAGATCACCGTGCAGTACACTCCGTTGCGGGATTCGGCCACGAGCAGCGGCATCGAGATCATCCCCGTCGCGGCGGCGCCCACGCTGACGCTGAGCCCGAGCGGGCAAATCACCGACACCATCGAGCGCGCGCAGGCGTTCACGGCGACGCTGCGCGACGCGACCGGCGCGCCGCTGGCCAACACGCCCGTCACGCTGACGGTCAACGGACCTAACGCGCGAACCATCGCCGTCACGACGACCGCACAAGGGCAGGCCAGCGCCGTCTACACGGGAACTGTCACCGGTCTGGACGCTATTGGGGCACTCGCCGTGGTGAGCGGGACGACGATCGTCGCCAACGGCGCGACGGTCTACTGGCAGCTCCCTGCGGGCGACGTGGCCATCAACGCGGGCGGCGGCGCGGTCGGCGACTTCGTGGCCGACACCGATGTCAGCGGCGGTGGCCAGTCGAGCAACGGCAACGCCATCGACACGGGCGGCGTGGCCGACCCGGCCCCACAGGCGGTCTACCAGAGCTTCCGCTACGACTACACCGGCTTCAGCTACCGCGTGCCCAACCTGACACCGGGCGCGGCCTACACCGTGCGCCTGCACTTCGCCGAGCGCGACCGCAACGGCCCCGGCCAGCGCCTCTTCGGCGTGGCCATCAACGCCACGCAGGCGCTCACTAACTTCGACGTCTACGCCACGGCCGGAGGGCAGGACCGCGCCGTTGTCGAGCAGTTTGCCGCGCGGGCCGACATCTCCGGTACGATCGGCCTCACCTTCACCGCGCAGCAAGACTACGCGCTCGTCAACGGCATCGAGATTATCCCGACGCCGACGCCCAGCCCGTCCCTGACCCTCAGCCCCGGCGGCGCCATCACGAACACGATCTACCACCAGCAGGCCATCACCGCGATGGCGCGCGACGGCGCCGGCCAGCCGCTGGCCAACGTGCCGGTCGCGCTGACGGTCCGCGGGCCCAACGCGCCGAACGACCGCGTCCTGCACGGCGTTACCGACGCCGATGGCCACGCGCGCTTCACCTACACCGGGACGAGCTCGGGAACCGACGCGGTGCATGCCACCACCGGGTACCTGGCCGCGGTCGGGGCCTACCTGACCTCGGATATCCTGGCCGTGCAGTGGGTCCAGATGCCCGGCTACCTGGCCATCAACGCAGGCGGCCCCACCGTGGCCGACTTCGTGGCCGACATCGACGCCGTCGGCGGGAGCCCCTATGCGTACGGCTCCGACATCGATACCTCCGGCGCGGTCAACCCAGCCCCGCTTGCGGTCTACCGGACCATCCGCTACGGCGGCAACTTCAACTACGTTGTGCCGGGCCTGACCCCGAATGCGCCCTACCTGGTGCGGCTGCACTTCGCCGACCGCAACTACGACACGCCTGGCCAGCGCCTCTTCAATGTGTCCATCAACGCGATGCAAGTGCTCACCAACTTCGACGTCGCGGCCGCGGCCGGCGGCCAGAACCGCGCCGTGGTCGAGCAGGTCGCGCAGCCGGCGGACGGCGGCGGGACGATGACCATCGCCTTCGCATCGGTGCGCAGCGACGCCTTCGTCAACGGCATCGAGCTCATCCCGCTGGCCAGCCTCCCGAGCTCGGCGGTGACGCTGAGCCCCAGCGGCCCGCTCACGGACACGATCAACGCCGTACAGGTCTTCACGGCCACGGCCCGCGACGCGGCCGGCGCCCCGCTGGCCAATACACCGCTGACGCTAACGGTGAGCGGGGCCAACCCGCAAACGCTGAGCGCGACGACCGATGGACAGGGGCAGGCGGTCTTCTCCTACGTCGGCCGGACGACGGGGACGGACGTCGTGTACGCGGCGCCGGACGTGGCCAACAGCTACCTGGTGACGCCGATGCGGCTCTACTGGCAGCTGCCGCCCGGCGACATGGCCATCAACGCGGGCGGCCCCGCTGTAAATGACTTCGTGGCCGACATCGACTCCAGCGGCGGAAGCCCCTATTCTTATAACTCCGATGTCGATACCAGCGGCGCTGCCAACCCGGCCCCGACGCAGGTCTACCGGACCATCCGCTACGGCGGCAACTTCAGCTACGTTGTGCCGGGCCTGACGCCGAACGCGCCCTACACGGTGCGGCTGCACTTCGCCGACCGCGACTATAGCAGCCCTGGCGGCCGCCTCATGAACGTGTCCATCAATGCCACGCAGGTGCTGACGGACTTCGACGTCGCGGCCGCGGCCGGCGGCCAGAACCGGGCGGTGGTCGAGCAGTTTGCCGCACAGGCCGACGGCAACGGGCAGATCACAGTCACCTTCAGTGCGGTGCGCAGCGACGCCTTCGTCAACGCCCTCGAGCTCATCCCCGGCTCGTTCACCAGCGCGCCCACCCCCACGCCCACGCCGACGGGCACGCCGACGCCCACGCCCACGCCGACGCCCACGCCCACGCCCACGCCGACGGGCACGCCGACCTCGACCAGCACACCCCCGTCCACATCCACGAGCATGCCTGCCGCGACAGAGACCAGTACGCCTACACCGACGCCAACCGCGACCGGGACACCGGCTGCGACAACCACTGAAACGGGGACGGGAACGATGTCTGTGGACATTACCCCGCCGCAGGTCAGCGTCGATGCTAACCCATCGATCGTCGACGTGGGACACCCGGTCGTGCTGACCGCGCATGCCTCGGACAACGTCGGCGTCAACGCGATCACGCTGACCGTCAACGGGATCGCCGTTCCGCTCGACGGGTCCAGGCAAGCTATGTTCACGCCCCAGGCATCCGGTTTCTACACCGCGACCGTCGAGGCCAGCGACGCCGCCGGGAACACGAGCCACGCCAAGACGCTGTTCCGCGCGCGTAGCGCGATCGATAACGGGCCACCTACCGTGGCCCTGACCGGCCCGGTGGGCGACAGCATCATTACCGTGCCGGTCACCCTCACGGGCACGGCGACCGAGGCCGACTCCATCATCTACGACCTGCAGGCGGCCCCTTCGGGCACGACCACCTTCACCACCTTCTTCGAGGGCTACTCCGCCGTTAGTGCGGGCGCACTCGGCACACTTAACCCGGGTGCCTTCATGCCCAGCTCCTACGACGTGCGCGTCTGCGGCGAGGATACCCGGGGTGCCCGCACCTGCACGACGCCACTGCGCTACGACCTTAACCCAGGGGTGCCCCGCCCAGGCGTCACCCACCTGCAATTTCACGACGGACAGGTCAACGTGACCGGGCTGCCCATCGTCGTGAACCGCGTCTACGACTCGCGCGACAAGACCTCGGGCGACTTCGGCATCGGGTGGCAGTTGGATGCCAGCGCGCTCGCGCTGCGCGAAAGCCACGTCATAGGCGACGGCTGGGAAGTCCAGACCGTCCAGGGCTTCTTCACGACCTACGAACTGCTCCCCACGAAGGATCACCGCGTCAGCATCACCTTGCCCGACGGCACGACGGAATACTTCCGTATGCGCCCTGACCCCCAGACGCAGCAACTCGAGCCCATCACGTTCCTCAGGGGCGCTATCTACGACCCGCTACCGGGCACACAGGGCACGCTGACGCCCGGCAATCAGCCGTCGTTCATCAACCCATCCGACGCTGGACCCACACAGATCTTCGACGACAACAGCAACCTCTACAACCCATTATCGTACGTCCTGACGCTGCCCGACGGCCGCCAGTTCACCTTCACGCGGACCGGCTCACCGTCCGCCCTCGACTACGCACTGACGGGCCTCAAGGACGGCAGCGGCAATACATTGACCTTTGGCCCCACCGGCATCGTCGCCTCATCCGGCCCCAGGGTCGGCTTCGCGCGCGACAGCCAGGGACGTATCACGGCGATCACCAACGCGGACGGCGCGACGCGCACCTACAGCTACAACGCCGCAGGCGACCTCGTCAGTGCGACCGACTACGCCGGCTACACGACGCAGTACCGCTACGATGGCGCCCACAACCTGATGCAGATCGTCGACCCGCGCGGCAACGTGCCCGGCACGCTCATCTATGACGACCAGGGGCGTGTCAGCACGGTGATTGACGCCCAGGGCCGCCGCGTCACCGTAACCCACGACGACGCCAATCGGCAGGACGTGGTGACCGACCGCCTCGGCCACACGACTGTCACAACGTACGACGAGCGCGGCAACGTCGCCTCCCTGATCGACGCGCTCGGCAACCGCACCAGCTACACCTACGACGCGCACAGCCATATGACGTCGGTGACCGACCCGCTGAGCAACACGGTGCATATGGCCTACGACGACGCGGGCAACCTACTCTCCTACACCGACGCCCTGGGCAACACGTCGACGTATGCCTACGACACCAACAGGCACCTCACGTCCGAGGCCGACCCACTCGGCCGCGCCACCACCTACGAGTACGACGTGGCCGGTCACCGGACCGCCATCGTGTCGCCGCGCGGCGGCTACGTGCGGTTGCGGTACGACGCCGGCGGCAACCTCACCACGTCTACCGACCCGACCGGCGACACGGCCGCCTTCACCACGACCACGACAGCATCCGGGCAGCAGTTCAACTATGCGGACCCACTTGGCCGCAGTGGGTCGGTCGCCATGCGCAGTGATGGTCAGGTGACCGGGGAACAGTTCCAGGCGAACGGCCAGACCGTGCGGTACCAGTATCAGTACGACGCCAACGGCATCCTGACCGGGCAGACGCTGCCCAACGGGGCCTCGTCGTCGCTCGGCCTCGACGCCGCCGGCCTACCCATCTCCACGACCGACAACCTAGGCGACGCGCAGCATTTAGGCTACGACAACAGTGGGGGCGTCATATCCTTCACCGACTACAATGGGAAGACGGCGCATATCCAGCGCGACGCCGAGAACCAGATCACGTCCATCGTACAGGCCGACGGGGCGATCATCACGCGCACGCTCGACTCTCTCGGACGCCCGACCACGGTGCGGTTGCCCGATGGGAGCCAACTCCACAGTTCCTTCGATGCGGCCGGTCGCGTGAGCAGCGACGGGACTGGCAGCGCGGGCACGACCACCTATACCTACGATGCGAACGGGCGCGCGACGCAAAAGATTGCGTCGGACGGCGGTCAGACCGGCTATGCCTACGACGCGGCAGGCCAGTTGATCAGCACGACCGATCCGCTCAGCGCGACGACCGCGATGACCTACGACACGGACGGCAACCTGAGCGGCATGACCCTGCCCAACGGCGGGACGACCGCCATGCAGTACGACCTCTCCGACCGTCTGACGAGGACACAGGACGAGCGGGGTGCCACGATGGGCTATGGCTACGACGCGGCCAGCCAACTCACCGCCATCACGGACACGGCAGGCGGCGTCACCTCCTATCAGCATGACGACCTGGGCGACCTATCAAGCGCGACAACGCCGGGGGGCAATACTTGGGGCTTCACTTACGACACTCTGGGACAGCAGGCGTCGCGCACGACCCCCTGGGGCACGACCGAGTCCTACGCGCGCGACAACGCCGGGCGCATGACAGCGTTCACCAACGGAGCCGGCGCCACGACCTCCTTCGGCTTCGACCCGATGGGCCACCAGACAGCGCGCACCCACGACGGCGCGACTGAGGTGTACACCTACACTGCTGGCGGCCGCCTGTCCACGGCGAGCGACTCCTCCGGCGCCACGCACTACACCTACGACGCGGGCGGCCGCGTCGCCCGCGTCGACAACCCCGACGGGACGTTCATCGCCTACACTTACGACGTGGCCGGGCGGCTGGCCTCGATCCAGACCGAGGGCGGCACGACCTCCTACACCTACGACGGCGAGGGGCGCATGACCGGCGTGTCCGACAGCCAGGTGGGCACGACCTCCTACACCTACGACTTGGCCGGCCGCGTGATCCGGGCCATGCTCCCCGATGGTTCGACCACCACGTACGCGCGCAGCGTGCGCGGTTGGATCACCCACCTGCACACCGTCGCTGCTAACGGCACGACGGTGCTGCGCGACGAGATCATGAGCTACGACGTGGCCGGCAACCTCGTGCAGGACACCGAGCCCGGCCGCACCCAGGGCTACAGCTACGACGCTGCGGGACGCGTATCCTCCGAGGCGCGCACCGGGGCTGACGCGGGCAACCTGGGCTACGGTTACGACGCAGACTGGAACCTGACCACGATCGGGTCCCGCACATTGAGCTATGACCGCATGCGTCTGACCGGGGACAACATCTGGTCGAACTACACCTACGACGGCGCCGGCCGGCCGCTCACCCGCTCCCAGGGCAGCCTGACCGAGCACTTCAGTTACGACGCGCTGGGTCGCCTGGTGCGTTTGCAGCGCACCGGCGCAGGGTCGGGTGGGGCGCCGCAAACGGTCGACCTGCAGTACAACTACGTCGGCCTGGTTCGCCGCATCGTCGCCGACGGCAGGGCGCGCAACCTAGTGTGGTCGACCGATCAGCCGGTACCACAGGTGCTCGAGGAGCGCGCCGACGACGGGACGCTGTTGCGCCGCTACGTGCGCGGGCTGGGACCGGTCGGCATCGTCGACGCGCACGGCGTGCGCGTGCTGCACCAGGACATGTCCGGCAGCATTCGTCTGGTGACCTCGGCCAGCGGCGCGGTGGTGAGCAACTACGCCTACAGCGCCTATGGCGATGCTACTCTGGGCGGCTCCGACACGACGAGCGCGCTGCGCTACGACGGCGAATACTTCGTACCCGAGCTGGGGCTCTACTTTCTGCGTGCGCGCTTCTACGACCCCCAGGATGGGCGCTTCCTCACGCCGGACCTGCTGCCAGCTAACGATCGCCTGCCCCAGAGCTTCAACCCCTACCTCTACGCGAGCGACAACCCGGTGCGCTTCGACGATCCCCTGGGCGCGTTCTCGGTGGCCGAGATCGGTATCGGCCTCTCCATTATCAGCGTCCTCGCGTCGATCGCGGTCACAATCTTCCCACGACCGCTCGTGTATGTTGCGAAGGCGCTTGGTTTCCGCACGACAACCCCCACGGGAGTCCAGTACCAGCCCGTCGGCCTCTCACTCGATCTCACCCTGAGTAAGGGCCTGGGGACAGGAGGGCTCCAGTTCGACTACGTGCACGGCAAGACCAAGGAACTGGGCATCGCTTGGTTCTTTCTGGGCGTCCAGGCCAGTACCTCGTCCGCCGAGCTGTTAGGCACGCCCCAATTCACCGTCTGGGGCGGCGTGACCCTGGGCGACAACATCAACAGCGACGTATCCGATCCCGGTGCGGGTGTGTACCTCGCCGTGAGCGGCACCGTCGCGCGCGCCTTGCTGGATTTCTCCAAAGCGCCGTCGTTCGAGGTTAGACAGCAAGAGTACGAACGCGGGTCTTTTTCGATCCAGTGGGAGCTGATCGGCACCGACAAGAACGCGGTGGATCAAGGAACCGTCCAGGGATACACTATCTACGGGAGCCTCTTTGGCAAAGGATTCGGGGCATTTGAATACGCAGGGAACATACAGCGGAGGAACCAGTGGTCGGCCGGCATCTCGTTAACCCTCTATATTCCCATCTTCTTCGTGTACTATGACCATAGCCCTGCGAACAGCGGATCGTTCTCGTTCGGCGGCCCGATTAACTCTCTGCTCAGCAACACGTTGTAGGATCGCCATGTACAAGATCTACGCCGTTTGCCTTTGGGTGCTGACCCTGTCCGGGGTGCGGGGTGACGCTCACATGCGTTCGCCGCGCCCCGGACCCCCGCCCGTCCTGGGCGCGTGGCGCTTCGTCGGCACGGCGCCGCCGGGCTTCACGCGGCAGGGCACGGAGGTGGCCCGGCTGACGTTCAGCCTGCAACGCGGACGTCTGCGGGCGCTCGTGGCGACGGGGAAGCAGCGGTACAACGCCACCGGGCAGTACGTGGCCGCCAAACAGCAGGTCCTGCTGACCGTGCCGACCAGGGTGGGGGTCGTGCATCTCCAGGCGACGCTTGGCCAGGGGCGCGCGGGAGCCGCGCGCATGATCGGCGTCTGGAGCGACACCCACGGCGACGACGGCGGCTTCGTTCTGCTACGCCTACGATAGCCCACGTCATCGCGTCACGACGACATGCAAGCGGGTTGATGGCGCGCGGCACGAACGCCTGCTGCCTGTGCGGCTTACCTCATCCGACGCCACGGCTCGGCCCTATGACGATGCGTGACGCGCGATGCCGGCTCAGCACAGCATCCTCGAGCGTGGCGCGGCTCTGGGACGACAGCTCCATGGTGTCGACCAGCACGTCGATGGCCCCGCGGTGCGGATGGCGTCGGAGGCGCGGTGCGTACCGTGGGCGTCGCATCGTGCCCGGTCCGCCGCGTCGCTAATCCTGCGTGTTAATTCTGTGAGTTTTTCATGGTCGTCGGCGCCAGCACACTGTAGGATAGGACGTGGAGTGACACGTGCCGGTCCCCCAACGCGACAACACGGACGGCCCGACACTCGTGTAGCGGCTCCGGACGGTCGTACACTTGGTGTGTCCGAGGAACAACAACACCGTGCGTGGGGATGGCCGCGAGCGGCCCTATCACCCGTTAGTGAGGATCACAAGATGACGCTATCCTTTCCGAACGTTGGCCGCGTTCTGCTTCAGGCCGCGCTGCTGCTGGGAGCAATTGCCACCGTCGTCCACGGCCGCGCGCAGGCGCGGACGACGGGCGCCACCTCGCGCTACATCAGCGCCGCCTACGGCTACGCGCTGCGCGTGCCCGCGTCCTGGGAGCGCATCTCCGGCGTGCGCTGGACGCCCGCGGGACCACCGGCCGACCTGACCGTCATGACGCCCGACCACCAGGCGGCCTTCGGCGTGATCGTGGCCCCGACGGGCGACAGAGTCTACTCCGGCCGTGAGCTGCAGGATGTCGCCCTCCGGTTGCTCGCTCAGGAAAACCAGATCTCGCCGCTGGTGAAGATTCAGACGCAGCGGGTCGTCGTCAACGGCGTCGCCTACCAGGCGGCCGGGGGCTACCTTATCTCCGGTTCCCCCCTGATGGCCTCCGTCGCCGCCGTCGCGGTGACCCAGCGCCACCATCGCCTTTATGCCATCGCCAACCTCGCGTACCTGCAAGTGTATACGGCGCCGCCAGCAGGTCCGGGGTTCTCGCCGACGGACACGCCCGTCGGGAACGCCGAGCCCCCGCAGCTCGCCCCGCGCGCGCGGCCCGCCGCCGTGTCAACCGTCGTCGCCGCGCGCGCTGATGCGGCGCTGGGAGGCTCCCAAGCCCGAGGGTCTGTGAATGGTCGGCCTGGGAGCGCGGGCGGCTCGCCCGTCCCCGCGTTGAACCTGGGACGGGCGAGCGGCGCAGCGAGCGCCACGCGCCCCCAGAGATACCCCTCCCATCACCGCATTGGCGACTTTTCACAGGCCCTAGCCCAAGGCCGACAGATCCCCCGGCAGCGGCCCTCGGACCCCCCGGCGCCGCTGCCTACCGACCGGTTGCGCGGCAACCGGTGCCGCACCTCCCAGGACGCGGGCCTCGCCGTCGTCGACCGCAATTGCGCGTTCGATGTGGACCGACAGACCTTGGCGACGATGTTCTCCTCGTTCACTATCGATCCGGCCGCGGCGGACGACCAGCGCCCCGCCGCCGCGGTCGGCGTCGATGGCTTCCGGTCGGTCTCCGATCCGGCGCAAGGGTACCGCATCGCGTACCCCGCGCAATGGACGCGTGTCCCCGCGCCCGGGACGCTCGCGTTTGCCCGCTCGGCGGATCAGAACGCGGGCGTCGGGGTCACCGTCGCGCCGATCGACGCCGCCTCGCTGTCCGAGGCCGACCTGAGCGCCGCCGCCGACCACCAGCTCGCGACGGTGGCCACGTATCCGGGCGCCCTGGTCCATCAGACGGTGCATGCCGGCGGCGCCACGTACGTTGTCGCGTTCGCGAGCGGGGCCGGCGTGACCACGCCCGGCGGCGGCCTCGGCCAGGCCCGGGTCGTCGTCGTCGCCACTGCCTCCCGCCACCGGTTGTACACCACGACCGGTATCGGCCTCACCGTGCTCGGCGCGGGCGAGGACGCCACCCCGATCCTGTACCCGTACTTCGCCCCGTTCTCCACGTTGGCGCGCCGCTACCAGAGTACCCCGGATACCCACGCCCAGGAGGCCGGGCTGGCGCTCCGTGCGGCGCTGACCCTGGTCGTCGATCCCCGCGCATAGCAGGCAAGCGCCTCCAGGATCTCCGGCACTGTATAGCGCCCCTACCAACAGACCCTGCCTCGCATCCCCTGGCCGCTCAGCAGGGATGGGCTCATCCCTGCTACTATGTGGGTTAGCGCATCACTTTGATGTTCTCGATGCGGATGCAATAGGATGACCAGAACAGATGACTGAATCCTCTATCGCCGACCACGCCGTCATCAAAGTGGTCGGCGTCGGCGGCGCCGGCTGCAATGCCGTTAACCGCATGATCGACACGCGCATGCACGACGTCGACTTCATCGCCATCAACACCGACCACCAGGCGCTGCGAGGCTCATTGGCCCCCACCAGGATCGCCATCGGCGGCAAGCTCACCAGGGGGCTCGGTGCCGGCGGCCACCCCGAGGTCGGCCAGAAGTCGGCCGAAGAGAGCAACGAGGCCCTGCGCGAGGCTCTCTTCGGCGCGGACATGGTCTTTATCGCCGCTGGCATGGGCGGCGGAACGGGCACGGGCGCCGCGCCGGTCATCGCCGAGATCGCGCGGGAGTTGGGCGCGCTGACCGTCGGCGTCATCACCAAGCCCTTCTCCTTCGAGGGCAACCGCCGCCGCCGCAACGCCGAGGAAGGGATCGTGGCGCTGCAGCAGCACGTCGACACGCTGATCACCGTGCCCAACGACCGCGTGCTGCAACTGGCCGACAAGAAAACGACCATGAACCAGGCCTTTGCCCTCGCCGACGACGTGCTGCGCCAGGGCATCCAGGGCATCTCCGACACCATCACCGTGCCCGGCGTGGTCAACCTCGACTTTGCCGATGTGCGCGCGGTGATGACCGACGGCGGGGCCGCGTCGATGGCCATTGGCCGCGCCTCGGGCGACAACCGCGCCATCGAGGCCGCGCGCCGTGCCGTGGCCTCCCCCCTGCTCGAGGTCTCCGTCGAGGGCGCCAAGGGCGTTCTTTTCTGCATCGTGGGCAGCGACTACACGCTGTTCGAGGTCAACGAGGCCGCCCAGATTATCCAGGAGGCGGTCGACCCCGACGCCACCATCATCTTTGGCGCGATCATCGACGAGGCGATGCAAGGAACCATCCAGGTCACGGTGATCGCCACCGGCTGCGGCGACCGTCGCAACCGTCCCGGCCAGACCGGACCCGCGCAGGCCGCCGCGACCCAGGTGTACGCGCCCGAGCAGCGCTCTCGCCAGCAACAGCCCCAACCGCAGGCGCAGTCACAGCAGCCCGAGCAACCGCAACGCGGCGGGCGTCAACCACAACCCCAGCCGGAGCGCAACGATCGCGACCAACTGGACATTCCCTCGTTCCTGCGCAAACGCTGGTAGCGCGGCAGCGGAGCGCGGCCACGCTCCGCTACTACCCGGCGGGGTCCTCGCCCAGACGCCACGACTCGTGCGCCGACCCATGCTGTTCCCGCGGCGTCGTTCGGTGGCGCCGGCCGTGTCCCCGCGCCTCCGGCTTCTATGGCTTGAGCACGACTTTCATGCAGTCGTCCGCCTTGTCGCGGAACATCTTGTAGCCCTGAGGCGCCTCGTCCAGCGACAGGCGGTGCGTGATAATAAAGCTCGGGTCGATCTCCCCCTTCTGGACGCGCTCCAACAGCGGGCGGGTGTAGCGTTGCATGTGGGTCTGCCCCGTCCGGATCGTCAGCGACCGGTTCATGACCGCGCCCATCGGGAACTTGTCGATGAACCCGCCGTAGACTCCGGGCACCGAGACCGTGCCCCCGTTGCGGCAGGCCATGATCGCCTCGCGCAGCGCCAGCGGCCGGTCCGTCTCCGATCGCACCGTCTGCTTCACCTTGTCGTAGAGGCCGGGGAGGCCGGCCCCGTGCGCCTCCATACCCACCGCGTCGATGCACGCGTCCGGTCCGCGGCCGCCCGTCATCTCGTTGAGCGCCTCCAGGATGTCGACCTCTTCGTAGTTGAGCGTCTCAGCGCCGGCCCGCTCGCGCGCCATCTTGAGCCGGTACTCGAAGCGGTCGATCGCGATCACGCGCTCGGCGCCGAGGAGGTAGGCGCTCTTGATGGCAAACTGGCCCACCGGCCCGCAACCCCACACGGCGATGGTATCGCCCGGCTGGATGTCACAGTTCTCGGCCGCCATATAGCCCGTTGGGAAGATGTCGGAGAGGAACAGTACCTGCTCGTCGGTCAGGTCGTCGGGGACCTTGAGGGGGCCGACATCGGCGTAGGGCACGCGCGCGTACTCGGCCTGGCCGCCAGCGTACCCGCCGAGCATGTGCGAGTAGCCGAAGAGGCCTGCCGGCGAGTGCCCCATCAACGTCTCGGCGATTTTCGGGGTCGGGTTGGAGTTCTCGCAGAGCGAATACAACCCCTTCTGGCAGGACCAGCAGTTGCCGCACGAGATCGTGAAGGGCACGACCACGCGGTCGCCGACGGCCAGGTTGCCCACGCCCTTCCCAACCTCGACGACCTCGCCCATGAACTCGTGGCCCAGGATGTCGCCCTTCTCCATCGTCGGGATGTAGCCGTCGTAGAGGTGCAGGTCCGAGCCGCAGATCGCCGTCGAGGTGATGCGGACGATGGCGT
>JAABUX010003215.1_pt1 | contig 21914 bp, 15 predicted proteins | sample 5561851 | NCBI WGS metagenome assembly JAABUX01 (sample SAMN10711883, study PRJNA513361) | rock metagenome | isolation source: Antarctica rocks | place: Antarctica: Victoria Land, Richard Nunatak red sandstone | collected 2016-01-03 | reverse complement strand
AAGCTGAAGATCAGCAACTGGACGGCCGGGTACAGCGTCAGGAACAGCAGGATCAGTAACACGAGGTGGAGGGCGGACTGGCGCAGATTGCGCGCCAACCAACGGCGCGTCGCGGTCGTCGGGACGCCCGGCTGTGGGGCGGGGCTTATCGCCGCCATGGCTGCTGCTCCTTTCTCAACATCCGGTCCCCAGCGGCCATGGCGGCCATTGGCGCGGCGAGTGTCGTCGCGCGCGTGTCTGTCGTCCTGGTCAGATCTGTGATCGTCGCGTTCATGCTACGCTCCGTCCGTGGCCGTCGTGCGGAAGAGGCGGAAGTTGAGGATGGTCAGGAGGAGCACGAAGAGGAATAGCAGCAGGCCGATGGCCGAGGCGACGCCATACTTGCTCTCCTGGACGGCGCGCAGGTACATCTCCAGCGCCGGGACGGTGGTCTGCCAGCCGGGGCCGCCGGGAGGGTTGGTGATAATCAGCTGCAGTTGGAAAGCTTGCACGCCGCCGATGATGCCCAGCACCACGAAGAGGCGGATCTGACCCACCAACAGGGGCAGGTCGATGCGGATGATGCGCTGCAGGCCCGTGGCGCCGTCGAGCGCGGCGGCTTCCAGCACCTCGCCCGAGATGTTGATCAAGCCGGCCAGGTAGATCAGCACGCTGGTCCCGGCCGCGAAGGGGAAGCCCACGAACATGATGGCGTAGAGGGCCGTGTTGAAGCTGCCCAGCCAATCCTGCTTGAGGCCGCCCAGCCCGATCGCGTCCAGCAGCGCGTTGAAGACGCCGAGGTTGGGATCGTAGAAGAACCGCCACAGCAGGATGGTGACCACGGCGGGGACGATGACCGGGATCAGGAACAGGAAGCGGTAGGCGTAGCGCGCCGTGACGTTGCGCACGGCGAAGATCAACTCGGCCACGACGAGCGGGACCACCGTCCCCACCACGACCGAGAAGGTCAGCAGTTGCAGCATGTTGAGGGCAGCCTGGCCCATATGTGGGTCCTGCACGATAGTGACGAAGTTGTCCAGGCCCACGAACGGCGCTGTGGGCTGGGTCGGGTCCCAGCGGAAGAAGGCGTGGTAGAGCGCCGAGAGCGGCGGGTAGTAGACGAAGACGATCATGCTGAGGAACATCGGCAGCAGCAAGAGGTACGCGAGGCGCGCCCGCGCGATTTCCTGCCACAGTGAGCGGTCGGGCGTGACCCGGCGGTCGCTGGCGCTGCCGGACCGGGACGCTCCCTGCGGCCGGGCTCGGTCGCGTGCGTGTGCCATCGAGGATTCCTTCCCTACTTCTTGACCTTGGCGGGGTCGAACACATTGACCGTCACGGTCAGCATGCGGTCGATCTCCACCAGGTTGCCCAGCGACGAGTCGGTGATCTGTATCCTGGCCGGCAGCGTGGGCACGAACTGATTGGCCATGGCCGGGGTATAGCTGAAGCTGACCCGCCCGTCGCGGTCGGTGGCCTGGCGATAGATCAGCAGGCTACCGGGATTCTGGCTAAGGTCCAGCGCGTCGATCACGTCGCCGACGCGCGGCGTGCCGTCGGGGTTCTGGATACGAACGCTGATCGTGGCGGGGGTTTGCCCATCAGCCGGCACAACGGACGGCGAGACGTGAATTGTCACCTTCAGCGCGTTGGCCTGCGCCATGCCTACCGCCCACGCGCCGCCAAACACGAGAGCTAGCACGGCGATCACCGCCAGCATGACCCGTCCGCCCACTCCCATTGTGCTATCTCCTTTGGCTGCCGTCCATCGGCTAGCCTCGTCCATTGTCGCGAGGGCGGCGCGCGGACGCCCTCGCGCCGGGTCCCGTCGGCCTCTAATCGTACAATGAACGGGGTCTTCTGTCCATGCGCGACGGATACATCCCCTGTTCCCCTGTTCCCCTCTCCCGTGCGCGGGAGAGGGGAACAGGGGATGAGGGCTGAGCCGCTACTTCGCGTTGGCCAGGTAGGTCTTGGCCGAGGTCGTCAGGATGGTCTCGATGTGGGAGAAGAAGGCTTTGTCGGTCTCCTGCCCGCTGGTCCACACGGAGAGTTCCTTCTCCATGTTCGGCGTGGCCTCCGCCGTCATACCGAAGGGATAGCTCGTGCCGAGGTCCCGGAAGTCGGGCACGGTCTGGTTGTTCAGCGCGGAGAAGATGGGCGCCATGTGCGTGCCGATGGCCACGGGGACCTGGTCGGCGTGCTCGTTAACGATGTAGTCGTCCTCGGCCGGGGCGGTAATGTATTGCAGCCACTTGATGGCGGCGGCCGCGTTGCCGTCGCGCTTGACCGCCGAGTCGATCAGGGCGAAGACGTTACCGTTGCCCTCTTGCGCGCGGGCCTGGCGCGCGGCCGCTCCGGTGGGCAGGTTGCCGAACGGCAGCGACACGTCGGGATTGGTCTTCCTGCCGGGCACGGGTGGGAAGGCCGAGATCAACTTGAAGTGCCTGTTGGGGTCGGAGAGCTCGGTGTACAGATCGGCCACGTAGAACTGCCGCTCGGCCAGCTTGCCGTCGGTCCACAGGCTGGCCACGTCGGTGGTGCGCCAACCGGGCGCCCAGTAGCTCATATAGCGCTTGACCTGGAGGAACACCTTCTGGAAGCGCGGGTCCGAGGCGCTGATCACGCCGCTCATCACCGCCTGGGCCTGTTGCTTCTCGGTGATGGCCGTCATCGCTGTCCGGTCCGACGACAGCTTGTAGTAGAGGTAGCCCATGTACGGCGCCCATAGTTCGGACCACAGGGGCCAGGACGACGCCTGCGCCCCGGTGTGCGAGACCTCCCCGGAAGCGGCGTAGATGCCCTTGGCCTTGAGCGCCGCCAACTGGGCCATCCAGTCGCTCCACTCGGTTGGGATCCTGGCGTCCACGCCGGCCTTGCTCAGGAGCTGCGCGTTGCCCATGATGCCGACCAGCAACGAGGGATAGCTGCCGGCCTCGGGCACGTAGAAGCGGTGGCCGTGGTTGTCCACCGCCTGGTTCTTGTTCATCAGCGCGTACCAGTTATCCGACCAGTGCTTGTTGCCGGAGATGTAGGGGTCGGGCTGGTCGAGGTAGGGGCCAAGGTCCGAGAACCAGCCGTAGGCTGCCTGGGTGAAGATGTTGCCCACGGTGGAGATGTCGGGCGCGGTGTTGGCGGCGATGGTGGTCTGGAACCAGCGGGTCTGCTCGTCGAGGCTGTTCGCGTCGGCGGTGCTGAAGCCGGGGTTGACGAACTTGACCTGGATGCCGGTCATTTGCTGGAACTTCTGGGCCAGCACCACCAGGGCGTGGTAGACGCGCGGGTGCGAGTTGCTGGCGGTATTGTTGCCAATGGGCGACCAACCGCCCGCGTACATGGTCACGACCTGCCCGGCGTAGGGTCGCTGGGCCGGCGCGGCCAGGGGATGTTGCGCCTGGGCCGTGCCCAGCGGGATAAGAGCGACGACGCCAAGGGCTACGGCGATCAGGGTCGAACGAAGCAATCGCATGAGTCTCTCCTCTTTGAGGGATGAACGCCAATGAAGGTCCTGGAGCGGTATGGAGCGCCACGACGCGTCGGGGGTGTAGGGTTCATGTATCCGTCGTTGGGTATCTGCCGTCGGGTGTCTGCCACCTCCTTCCTTACGATACGACGCCTTCTGTCCATGAAGGCTGCTAGGACCGCTCATATCCGGACGATAGCGGTCGCCGCGGCCAGGATGCCCGCCGCGGTGGGCGTCGACAATAGCGCGCTCAGGATGTAGACATAGGGGCCGGAGGCGGCGCGCACGACTCGCGGTCCACGAACGTCGTGGGCAGCACGAGTTGCCGTGGCGCCTGAGTGGGGTCGTCGATCAACGCGATCAGCATGTCGGTCGCCCGCGCGCCGACCTGGTACATCGGCACATGCACCGCGCTCAGCCGCGGCCGCACGTACTCGACCAATGGGGAGTTCTCGGTCGTCACGATAGACAGGTCCTCGGGCACGCACAGGCCCAGCGCCTGGGCGGCCTGCAGCACGCCCGAGGCCATGATCTCGCTCATCGCGAAGATAGCGGTCGGGCGCGGGTCGCGGCCTAGTAGCTCCCGCCCCCGCTCGACGCCCGAGGCGAAGGTGTAGTCGCCCTGGACCACGTCGGTCGTGGCCAGCGTCAGGTCCGCTTCGGCGAGGGCGCGGACGTAGCCGTGCGTGCGCTCCTCGACGATGGCGCTATTGCTCTCCTCGACCACGGTCAGCAGGGCCGGCCGCCGGTGCCCCAGCGCGAGGAGGTGGTGGATGGCCTCGTAGGCGCCGTCCTCTTCGTCGGCTTTGACCCAACTGACAGGCAGGTCGCCCGCGTCGCGCCCCACCAGGACCACGGGCGCTCCCTGGGCGACCAGATAGCGGAGCACGTCGTCCCCGACGGTCAGGTCAACCACCGCGCCATCAATGCGCCCGCTGTTGAGCAGCGAGAGGCAACGTCGGGCGTCGACAAAGGCGTCGAGCAGGACATAGCGGTCGTGCGTCTGGGCCTGATTGGTGATGGCGTTGAGCAACTGGTTGTGGAAGACGTCGATGGTGGCGTAGCTCTCGCCGACGACCGCGTCGTAGCCGCGGGAGACCACATAGCCCAGGGTCTGCGAACGCGCCGAGGCCAACGCGGCGGCGGCGGCGTGCGGCCGGTAGTCCAGCCGCTCGATGACCGCGCGCACGCGCGCCTTGGTCTCGGGCGCGACCAGAGGGCTGTCCTTGACCACTAGCGACACCGTATTGATGGAGACGCCCGCCACCCGCGCCACGTCGCGACCACCGACACGCGTCGTCCTCGTTCGCATCGAGACCTCTCATTGGCTATCAGGTGGTCGCACAGACCGCTCAACCACTGACGACGTTGCCATCGACACCGCGGGCGACCTATGGGATATGATCGCTCATATGAGCGCTCCTTGTGAAAGGTATGATATAGCGCTCGTCGTACTTTGTCAAGAGCGCCGGCAGCGGGGGCTGCGCCTCAAAAAAGTGGACTGCGGTCGGAAGGGGCCTGCGACGGCGGTCGCATGGCAGCGGACGACGACTGCGGTCGGGTGTGGTCCGCCGTCACCGCGCTTTTGGCCTCGTTCTGACACCGCAGTGTCCGTGCGCTGCCATGCGACCGCAGTCGCAGGTCGAATCCCACAATTTTAAGGTGCACCCCGGCGGCGGGGGCTGCGTCACATGCATCACTGTCAAGCGGGAGGAGCCTCGCGCGTCCACCTTGATCACGCCGCGCCCGCGTACTAAAGACATCTATCGCCAGCGCGGCGCCGCTGAGCGCATCAACTCCCAGGCCATGGCGGCGCCGACAGCACCCTGACCTTCGCTCTCTCCCAGGACCGGGAGAGAGCGAAGGTCAGGGTAAGGAATGGCTGAGGGACATACAACATAGCCCCTCGCGATCACTAGCGCCCGCGCGCCCCTGTCGCTGTACGTGGACCAGCAACGCCGGGAACGATCGCGGGCATGATTCCCGTGACCGTCGACTCCACGACATCCGCTGCCACCTCGTGTCCGTTGACCATCAGGCCCGATGCGGCAACGACATCGCCGGCCTGGAACCGTGCGGGCGTGGTGGCGACAGCGCGGTAGACGACCGTCGACGGCGTGAGTTGCAGCGTCCGCGTGGCCCCGGTCGTTGTCTTGATTGTGATCGCTCCGCCCTGTCGCGCGGTCATCGTGCCCGTCACGGCCGTTCGGATACGCCTTACTCCGCTCGGCGCCGCACCGCCGTTCCCACCGAAGCCGCTGGAACCGCCGCGACCACGACCGCCAACGCTTCCGGGACCGCCATTACCGTTGCTCCCATTGGAGCCGCCAAATCCGCCAGACCCACCGTTACCGTTGCCGCTGCCGCCAAATCCCCCGGCCCCGCCGGCGCCACCGTTGCCAGCGCCAAAGGACCGCATGGAGATAAAGGGACCGCCGGCTGGCGCGATGGTCACGCTCGTGGCCGTGCTCGAACTACCGCGTCCGGTGGCGATAGCAACCCGTTGCCCAACCGCCAGATCCTGTGCCGTCGCTGTCGTGATAGCGTAGTAGCGCGTCCGTGCCGTCGTCGGCAGCGATTGTTGGCCCGCGAACGACTGCACGGTCACCGTTCCTGCCGCGCCCGACACCCACTGCCCCGTCAGAGCCGGACGGACGGCGGCCTGAGCCTGAGCCTGACCGGCGGACGGCCCCGCCCCGTTGGCGCCAGACGACGTTGTGCCGGAGCCCGCCGATCTGGGAGGCGACGCCGGTATCGTCGGTGCGCCGCCGGCGGCGCCCGCCGCGGCCGGCTTGGTGGCGCAGTCGTAGAGTTGCTGTCCGCCAGCCGCCCCCGAGCCACCGGTACCACCGCCAGTGCCGCCGGTCGAGCCTGTCGTCGCCGGCTGCCAGGCAGTCGACGGCACAACCGCGCAGTTCTTGCTGACCCACTGTGTCAGATCGGCGTTCTGACCACCGCCGAAACCACCACCAAAGCCGCCAAAGCCGCCACGGCCTCCCTGTCCTCCGACGAACTCGCGAACCTGGGGCGGCAACTGCTCGAGCGCCGACCGCGAGAGACGGTTGCCACGCCCTCCGCCTTGCGGCAGGACGTAGCGAACGGTCCCGTTCGAGACGAGCGCCGCCAACTGGCTTGGCGTCATGATGCGATCCTGGCCGCTGAACCCACCGAGCGCCATCACCGGCTTGCCCGTTTGGATGATGATAGGAGCGCCGCTCATCGAATTGAGCGTGGCCACCAGATAGGTCGCCGTGCCCTGGTGATTTTCTAGATAGCGAATCAGCGCCGCGCTCGTCGTTTCGCCGTCAAAGCCGCCGAAGCCGCCGCCACGCCCCTGCGCGAACCCGCCAGCTCGACGACCGCCTCCGCTCTGCGTGGCGCTACCGGGAAAGCCGCCCTGGCCGCCCTGTGGTTGCGGACCGGCCGTGGGCGTGAGGCCACCATTGCCGCCCACGACGGTATCCGCGGCCCATGCTACCGGCGCCGCCAGCAGCGCGAGGACGCCCAGCGCCGCCGCGGCCAGCGCGGCGCGCGGACCAAGACGAACGCCCAGCCGCGCCAGGATCAACGCCACCGCGGCGACGAGGCCAAGTCCTACCACGAGAGGCGTTAACCACGCGCTCCAGTCGGGATAGGACGACAGCAGGTATGCTTGCACGGCAGCCGTTAAGAGCAGGGCCACCGGCAGCGCCCACCCGCGCCAGCCCTTGGCGCGGTAATCCTGCCATAACGCGACGAGGCCGATGCCCACCAATGCGGCGATCGACGGCGCCATCATCACCATATAGTAGCTGTGGAAAAAACCGGCCACGCTGAAGAAAGCATACTGCGTGGCCAGCCAGACGCTCCACAGGACAAGCGCCTGTTGCCGCCGGTCGAGCGGGAAGCGGATGCGCGACCGCCAGGCGGCGGCGATGAGACCCAGGATAGCCAGCGGGATCAGCCAACTCACCTGCCCGCCCAGGGCGCTATCAAACAGCCGGAATGGTCCGGGGGCGCCTCCCTCGTTGCGCGTGAATCCCCCCACGGCAGCCTGCTGATCCTGCTGAGCTTGCTGCGCGTTGTCGCCGGTCGCCGTCGTCGTCGCGGTCGCGCCACCGGTCGTCCGACGGACCTGGGAGCCGTTGCCGCCACCACCGAAGAGGCGGCCGGTCAAACGCTCCAGGCCGTTGTACCCGAAAGCCAGGTTGATTTCGGAGTTTGTGCCGCTCGAGCCGACGTACGGCCGCTGAGAGGCGGGCGTTGCGTCGACGGCCAGGGACCATGAGAGGGAAACGGCCATCAGAACGACGAGCGCCACGACCAGATGCCAGATGCGCGTCGTCCACGTAAGCGGCGCCGCGAGCAGGTAGAGCAACCCAAAGGCCGGGACGACCAGGAACGCCTCCAGCATCTTGATGTTAAAGCCCAGGCCGACCAGGACGCCGGTCAGCACCAACCAGCGCAGCCGCCCCGTCTCGGCGGCGCGGATCACGGCCCAGGCGCCCGCCAGCACGGTCAGCACGAGCAGGCTATCGATGATGTTGTTGCGGTTCGCGGCGACGCTGACAGGCATCACGGCCAACACCAGAGCGGCAAGCAGGCCGGCAAGCGCGCCGAAAGTCCGCGCCACCAGGTGATAGAGGAGCGCAACGGAGAGCACGCCCGCGATGGCCTGAGGAAGCATCAGGCTCAGGCCACTGTACCCGAAGATCTTGGCGCTGACCACTTGCAGCCAGAAACCTAGCGGCGGCTTGTCAATCGTGACAAAGCCTTGCGGGTCGAACGAGTTGAAGAAAAAGGCGTGCCAGTTTTGCAGCATGCTCCTGACGGCCGCCGCATAGTACGTGTTACCATACCCGACCTGATTGAGCTGCCAGAAGTCAAGCACGGCGGCGGCGGCCAGCACGAGTCCAAGCGCCAGGCGTTGCCACGGCAGAACCAACACCCCCGTCCGGGGAACGGTCGCCGTCGCGGGTCGCGCGGCAGGCGGTCTCTCGGCAAACGTCGTGTCTGAGGTAGCCATAGTGTCTCTTCTCTCGCTCCTTGTCCTCTTGTCGTCATCCGCGCCTTGGCGGCGGCGCCTCTGGTTGTCTCGCGCCATCGTGGGCTCGACATCCCATGGCGCGCTACGTTCGTATGGTACGGCGCCTCTATGACAGCTAGATGACAGGTTGATGAGAAGATACACATAGGCTGTTAAGCCACGCTACGCGGCAAGCCCACCAGAGCGCGCCCGACAGAGCGCCCGACCTGACGTGTCACCCGCGCCTCGCGCGATAGCGCGTGATCAGCGCGTTGGTCGAGCTGTCGTGGGCGAGGTTGGGCGCCTCGGCGCTCTCCAGTTCGGGGATGATGCGCTTGGCCAGCACCTTGCCCAACTCGACGCCCCATTGGTCGAACGAGTCGATGTCCCAGATCGCCCCGGCCGTGAAGACGCCGTGCTCGTAGAGCGCAACCAGCCGGCCCAGCGTCTCGGGCGTGAGCCGTTCGGCCAGGATAGTGCTGGTCGGGCGATTGCCCTCGAAGACGCGGGCCGGGACAAGCGCCTCCGCCGTGTCCTCGGCGCGCACCTCGTCGGCCGTCTTGCCAAAGGCCAGCGCCTCGGTCTGCGCCAGCAAATTGGCCATCAGGATGTCGTGGTGCTCGCCGAGCGGGTTCAGCGTCTGGCTGAAGCCGATGAAGTCGGCCGGGATCAGCTTGGCGCCCTGATGGATCAGCTGGTAGAAGGAGTGCTGGCCGTTGGTACCCGGTTCGCCCCAGTAGATCGGCCCGGTCTGGTAGTCGACGTGCGCGCCGTCCAGCGTGACGTGCTTGCCGTTGCTCTCCATAGTCAGCTGCTGCAGATAGGCCGGGAAGCGTTTGAGGTACTGGTCGTAGGGCAACACGGCGACGGTCTGGGCGTCGAAGAAGTCCGTGTACCAGACCACCAGCAAGCCCATCAGTACCGGCAGGTTGCGCTCGAACGGCGCGCTGCGGAAGTGCTCGTCCAACTCGTGGAAGCCGGCCAGCATGGCTCTAAAGTTGTCCGGCCCCACGGCGAGCATGGTGGAGAGGCCGATGGCCGAGTCCATGGAGTAGCGGCCGCCCACCCAGTCCCAGAACCCGAACATGTTGTCGGTGTCGATGCCGAACGTGGACACTTCCTTGGCGTTGGTCGAAACAGCGACGAAGTGTTTGGCCACGGCTTTCTCGTCGCCCAGCGCGGCCAGCGTCCAGGCGCGGGCGCTCTGGGCATTGGTCATTGTTTCCAGGGTGGTGAAGGTCTTGGAGGAGACGATGAACAGGGTCTCGGCGGGGTCGAGGTCGCGCGTGGCCTCGACCAGATCCGTGCCGTCGACGTTGGAGACGAAGCGGAAGGTCATGTCGCGCTTGCTGTAGTATTTCAAGGCCTCGTAGGCCATCACGGGGCCGAGGTCAGAGCCGCCGATGCCGATGTTGATCACGTTGCGGATACGCTTGCCGGTGTAGCCCGTCCAGGCGCCGCCGCGTACCCGGTCGGAGAAGTCGGCCATGCGGTCCAGCACGGCGTGGACTTGCGGCACGACATCCTCGCCGTCGACGACGATAGACTCGTCGCGGGGGGCGCGCAAGGCCACGTGCAGCACAGCGCGGTCCTCGGTGACATTAATTTTATCGCCGCGGAACATGGCGGCGATGCGCTCGCGCAGGCCGCACTCCTGGGCCAGTTGGAGCAGTAGCCGCATCGTCTCATCGGTGACGCGGTGCTTGGAGTAGTCGAGGTAGAGGCCGGCGGCCTCGACGGCGAGCCGCTCGCCACGCTTTGGGTCCTGGGCGAACAGCGCGCGCAGGTGCGTGTCGCGGACCTGCTCGTAGTGCGCCGCGAGCGCCGTCCAGGCCGGGCGCCGGGTCAATCCCTGTGTCGATTGGGTCATGGTCGTATCCTCCCTCATCACGCAGCCTGACGGACTGCGCGAGCACCTACGCCCGCGTATCCGATCCGATCCAGGGTACCACGTTTACACTCCGCCGCGACGGGCAGCCCAGCCCACGGCAGGAGAATGACGCGGCGTACCAGCCAGTGCCCTCAGACTACAGCTTGTCCGGCCATTGCCGTGCCGCATGCAGCACGACCAGGATGCGCAGCGAGTTTCGCCGGACGCGATACGCGACGATGTACGGCGTGGACGCAACGACCAACTCGCGCGTCCCATCCACGCGGCCCACCCGCCCCATCGTCGGAAAGGCGGACAAATGGGCCACGGCGTCCCTGATGCGGTCGACGGTCCGCCGCGCCGCGTCCGGGCTATCCCGCGCAATGTACGCGGCGATGCTCACGAGATGCCGCTCGGCGCGAACAGTCCAGACGATGTCCATTCAGGACACGCGGCGCTTCTCTATCTCGTCGATAGCGTCGTAGGCAGCCCGCATGACGTCATCATGGGGAACGACAAGGTCCGCCTCATCCTCGGCGATCGCCGCCTGGATCTCCTCGATTTGCCAGGCCTCCTCCTTGATATAGCGCTCGACAGCCTCGGCGATAACGTAGTTGCGGGGACGACCCAGCGCTCTGGCCAGCGCGTCGATTTTCTCTTTAGTCTCCTCGGGTAAGCGGACGCTGAAATTGGCGGTCGTGGCAGGCATAGTCATGCTCCCTTCGCCCATAGCATAGCATAACCAGGCCTCATGTAACCGGCATTGCCCGTATGTAATACAAATTAGTTGTTAGTTATTAGTCGTTAGTCATTAGCCGTCAGCACGTTGTTGTTGACCACTGACATGCAGGGCGTCTGCTCGTTGCCACGGGCTAATAACTAACGACTAACGACTAATAACTAACAACTAATCGATCAGCGGCAGTACCAGCATGGGGGGCTCGATGACGTGCGTGTCGGAGATCTCCTCCACGGCCGTGCCGATGGCGAAGTACTCGATGATGTGCGCGCCCCACGTGTGGCTGTGCTCATGCACATCGGCGCCGACGATGCCCTTCGCGCCGAGGCTCTCAGCCTCGTGCTGCATGCGCTCCATGGCCAACTCGCGCGCGTCGTAGAGCGCCTGCGTGTACTGCACCAACTCGGTATTCTGGCTCATGTTGCGCATGAAGGCGGCGAAGTTCTGGTGCGCCACGTGGTAGACGCAATTGCCCATCACCAGACCCAGCGGGCGGTAGCCGGAGCGCAGCAACACGTAGAAGTCCTGCCCCGAGAGGTCCGAGGTGAAGGGACGATTGTGCTTGTTGCGGAAGCGGTGCGGATCGTTGCGATGCGCCACGGCGGTGCCAATGGCCACGAACTCGGCGACGTGTTCGCCCCACTCCTTGTGGTTAATGTCCAGACGCACCCCTACCACACCGTCGGCGCCGAGTTGGTGCGCCTCCTCCTCCATGCGGTCCATAGCCAGTTCGCGCGCCTGGTACATAGCCTGAGAGAGTGTGGTCATCTCCTGATTCTGGTTAAACCTGACTGCTGGTAGCCCACGTGGAAGATCGAGGACCCTACCACCAGGCCGACCGGGTCGAATCCGGCCTCCTTGACCAGCAAAAACTCGCTGGTCGACAGGTCGCTGGTGAAGAGCGACTCCTGCCCGCCCTTGCCGCGCATCTCCACCAGCCGCTCCTCGGCGTGCTGGGGCAGCGTGGCAAACGCGGTATCCTGGCCCTGGCCTTGATCGGTGTTCATGCGTCTCTCCTTAATTATTGCCTAACGCCTGCGACTGCGGTCGCATGGCAAACCACGCCGACCGCGGTCGGTTGAACCATAAAAACTGCCCTTGCCACTCCAAGCGTCCTGCTTCAAGGTTTCGCGACCCTTGCGCGCGATAGCAACCGTGCGCTCGTCGTGTTCACCCGACCGCAGTCGGCCCGTGGTTTGCCATGCGACCGCAGTCGCAGGCGGTCTATTCGCCCTTCTCTTTCTCCCCGGCGTCTAAAAAGGCGATGTCCACCTCGCGCGTGACCATCGGCTTGAAGCGGCCGTCGCGCAGGGATAGCACCGGGACCGTTGCCCGCACCCGTTGCGGCGCGTCGGGGCACAGCCGGATGGCCGTCCCCACTGCGCTCAGCACCAGGGTGTGGTGCTCGTACTCGTAGACGGGATTCTCGTCGGGGCCGCTGAGGCGCACCTCGTCGACGCGGCGGGCGATGCGCACTCCCACCACGCCGGTCGCGCCGTGCTCCCTGGCTTGAGTGAGCAGGTGCTGCTGGGCCACGTGGCGCGCCCGGGACAGCGCGTCGCCCCAGTGGCGATACTCGCTGTTGGAGTAGGTCACCTTGAGCTGCTCGTCGCTGTAAGTGGTCAGGACAAACCAGGTGCAGTGGCCCCACACCAACCCGACGGCGTCGTAGCCGGCGCGCCGCAGCGACCACCATTCCTGCCCCGAGAGGTCGGTCAGCCAGGGCCGCTGTGGCGCGGGGCCGGGACCCATCACGGCGGTGCCGATGATCCGCACCTCCACCGTTTTGTCGGCCCACTCGTGGCGCGCCATGACCATGCGCACGCCCACGGCGCCGTGCGCGCCGAGCGCCCGCACCTCCTGCTCCATGCGCGACACGGCCAGGGCGGTGGCCGTGTCGTACGCCTGGGTCAGCACGCGCACCTCGCTGTCCTGATAGGACGAGGCATAGGCCTGCCCGACGTGGTACATGGCGCTGCCCGAGACCACGCCGCGCGGGCGGTAGCCGTTGGCGCGCAGCAAGCCTAGCTCGTCGGGGTCGAGGTTGCTCGTAAAGGCGCCCGGACGCTCAGACAGCTCCCGCAGGCGCTGTTGCGCGCCGACCGGGATGCCGCCGCGCGCCAACTCCTGCATATCCTGGCTCTGACGATCCAGTTCCGACTGGCGGGCGCTGATCGCGCGCTGCTCCCGCTCGGTCTCCTGTTGCGCCGCGGCGTCGCGCGCCGCCTGCTCGTCAGGCGACGCGTGACGCCAGGGCAGATGCAGCGACCAGCCGCGCCGTCCCGTCGACGCGCCGGCGCCCTGAGTGCCCGCGGCGGTCGTTTGCGCCACGGTCGAGCGCGGCAACGGGATCGCGAAGGTCAGCTCGCGCGGCGTCTTATGGGCGTCGACGTAGGTCAGGCGCAGGTCGAGCGACCGCGAGCGCCCGACAACGTCGGCGAACTCGACGGCGATGGTCGCGTGACGCGGGATGAACGGGGCCTCGTAGACGTGGCCGACGTGCCAAGCGTTCGCCGTGGGATCGCCCACCCGCAGCACGACGCCTTCCGGCCCTTCCAGGCGCACCTGAGAGCCGGCGCCGACGTAGAGCGTGTCCAGTTCATCGAGGATGCTGGCGTGCGTGTGGTGCAGGTGCGTGTGGTGGTGCTGGCGCACCAGCGTCACGCCGCGCCCCGAGGCCTGGGTCTCCAGTTGCTGCAAGAACTCGTGGTCGACCTCCTCGCCGGCGCCCACGAAGTGCAGGCGCAGGGCATAGGGGTTCTCCGGCGTAATCATCGGGAGCAACTCGTTCAGCACCATGGCCTGGACCTGCGTCTTATCGGAGAACTCGCCATCGGTGACCACGATGACGTAGACGCCCTTGCGCGTGTGGTAGCGCTTGATCGTCTCGCGCAACGCGTCCGCCACCCTGGTGCCGCCGCCTTGCGGCGCGTTGCGGTTAATGGCGGTCGCCAGTGCGGCACTGCTGCCGATGTGGCCGACGTAGGTCGGCGCGGTGTCGTAGAAGACGAGGTCGAAGCCGGACGATCCGACCTCGGAGAGGATGGCGGACGCGGCGTTGAAGACGTGGCCGTCGCGGTAGGTCTCGGTCATCGACCCGCTACGGTCCAGCAGCAGCGCCAGCGTCATGTCCGGGTTGGTGACGGACGAACTGCTCCCGAACGACGACGATCCCCCGTAAGAAGAATAGGAACTGGCCGACGGCGTGGACGTGCGCGGGAACACGAGGTTGAGCTGCACCATCGGCCCACCGTGGCTGCCGGGCATGATCTGGTAGGTCGCCTGCGACAACAGATTGCGATCCCAATTCGGCAGCCGCCGCGGGAACGCCATGTACGGGCCGCTGAGGCCCTTGAGTATGTTCACGCCTCCTGTCTACCCCCTGTCGCCGCCCACCTACGTGGGCCGGCACTATTCTGCCTTTGCTCGACCGGGTTTGTAACCACAACGACATCCACACGGCGCACCCCGTTCGCGGACATACTAGCAGAAACAAGGGTATCGTGCCGCCCGGGTGCGCCTCAAAAAAGTGGACTGCGGCCGGAACGGGCCTGCGACTGCGGTCGCAGGGCAGCGGACGACGACCGCGGTCGGGTGTGGTCCGCCGTCACCTCGCTTTTGGCCTCGTTCTGACACCGCAGTGTCCGTGCGCTGCCATGCGACCGCAGTCGCAGGTCGAATCCCACAATTTTAAGGTGCACCCGTGCCGCCCGCACCGAGTTGACACCCTTTTGTACAAGGTATAAACTAAGACTTAAATTAAGGGGAAGGAGGAACGACCCTGTCCGCATGAGCGCCCCAATCGCTCATACCTAACCAAGACGCGATAGGGGCGGGGCGATAGCTGTCGTGGGCGCTACGGAAGTGCTGGCGCGGGCCGCGCCGTGACCGTCGAGAAGAGGGATAACCGCGCTGCTCAGTCCCTACGCCATTACATGTATCTGGACGAGGGTGTCCATAATCTGGCAGTCAGCATAGATAGAACGTGCTACCCATTGCGCAGACGCATACAGAGACATCCGAGCACGGGGAGTGCGCGCGGATCGCGTCGCGCATGCCGTGTGGCCGGTGTACCGCGTAGATGACGAAGGAGTCGCCATGAAAGTGTTGCTAATGAGCGCGCTGTCGTCCGTTGCCCGGCGGCGCATATTCGCGCTCGTCGTTCCCCTCTGTACCCTGGGGGGAATGCTCCTCCCCCAGGCGGCGCCCGCGCGCGCCGCCCATGCCGCCGTTCCAGCCTCCAACCCGGGAGCGCCGATCACGATGTCCGACCAGCCGACCTTCGGTCCGAACGTGATGATCTTCGACCCCAGTATGCCGACGAGCCAGATCCAGGCGGCGGTCGACGCCATCGCCACCCAACAGATCTCCAACCAGTTCGGCGCCCAGCGCTATGCGTTGCTATTCAAGCCCGGTACCTATGGATCTAGTACCGCCCCCCTCAACTTTCAGGTCGGCTACTACACCACCGTGGCGGGCCTCGGCCTCTCCCCGAACGACGTCGTCATCAACGGGTCCGTCTACGTCCGCAACCAGTGCTTCGGCGCCAACAACTGCACCGCGCTCGAGAACTTCTGGCGATCGCTGTCGAACCTGACCATCAACGTGACCACCCCGAACTTCGGCTGCTACAACGGCGAATTCTGGGCGGTGTCGCAGGCCGCTCCGATGCGTCGGGTGCACGTCAACGGGCCGACCACTCTCATGGACTACTGCACCCAACCGTCGTTCGCGAGTGGCGGCTTCATCGCCGATTCGCGGTTCTCCGGCAACGTCGTCAACGGTTCGCAGCAGCAGTGGGTGATCCGGAATAGCGTTCTCGACAACGGCTGGAGCAACGGCGTCTGGAATCAGGTCTTCTCAGGCGTCGTGGGCGCGCCCGCCCAGTGTTTCCCTGCTCAGAAGCCCTGCGGCGGCCCGTACACCACGCTCGCGGCCAGCCCGGTGACACGCGAGGCGCCGTTCCTGTACGTGGACGCGGGTGGGCGCTACAAGGTCTTCGTCCCGGCGGCGGCCCGCAACACAAGCGGCACGTCGTGGGGCAGCGGGCCTACCGCTGGTTCCTCGATCGACATTGAGGATTTCTTCATCGCCACACCGACTGACGCCGACCACACCATCAACAACGCGCTCTCACGGGGGCAGAATCTGATCTTCACCCCCGGCGTCTACCACCTGGACCATACGATCAAGGTCAAGCGTCCGGACACCGTGGTGCTCGGCCTGGGCTTCCCCACGCTGGTTCCGAATAATGGGATCGTGGCGATGTCGGTTGCCAACGTAGCGGGTGTCAAGCTCAGCGGGCTGCTCTTCGATGCCGGCCCGGTCAACTCGCCGGTGCTGCTACGGGTAGGCGTCCGGCACGGCGATAGGAATGAAGACGGGACGCAAGAGGACGGGACGCAAAACGCCCGGCAGAGCGACCCGGCCAACCCGACATCGCTCCAGGACGTGTTCTTCCGCATCGGTGGCGCGACTCCAGGCCAGGCCACCACCAGCCTCGTCGTGAACAGCAACAACGTCATCCTGGACGATATCTGGGCCTGGCGGGCGGACCACGGCAACGGCGTGGGCTGGACCAGCAACACCGCGGACACCGGCCTGATCGTCAACGGCGACAACGTGACGGCGTACGGCCTGTTTGTCGAGCACTACCAGAAATACGAGGTGATCTGGAACGGCAACAACGGCACGGATATCTTCTTCCAGAACGAGATGCCCTACGACCCGCCCAACCAGGCGGCATGGATGGAAGCTCCCGGCGTCGACGGCTGGGCGGCCTTCAAGATTGCCGACGGTGTGACCAGCTTCAGCGGATACGGTATGGGCAGCTATAGCTTCTTCAACAGCATCTTCAACCAGGGCGTGGACATCTACGCCGCGCACGCGTTTGAGGTCCCCGCCACCCTTCCGGCGTCAAGTCTCCATGATCTGTTGACCGTCTTCCTGAGTACGAGCGGGACCGGCGGCATCCTGAACGTGGTCAACAATACGGGCGGGTCGTCGACCAAGGCCAACCCGGATACCCCGGTCACCGTGGTGAGCTATCCGTGAGCCGCGCGCTCACCAGACTAATCGTTAGCGCGCATAAGTGCTGGGACGACGGGGAGCGCGGGCCGCTTGCCCGCTGGGTCCGGGCGGGCAAGCGGCCCGCGCTCCCCGTACTTCTGCGCGCCTACGACTAATCGCCTGAGCATGAGGGCCGGTGGGTCAGGGCGAACACCCCGACCCGCCGGCGCATCCGGTCAATATCGTCATATCGTCAGCTATCCATGAGATAGCCCGACAGTCATTGCGTCACGACGGCAGAGCGCCGGCAGACCCGACATGGGCCTGCCGGCGCTCTGCCGCATCAAACCCCATGAGGCTGCTATCGCGACAGCGCCGAGCCTTGGCGCCGCCGCGACCCGGTCAACGACGTCGATTATAGTCTCTATCTTTGCACTGCTTGTTTGGCCACGACACGCTACAATATAGATATACGTATCTTTCTTGATGACCGGCCGGTGGAGGACGCTACAATGCACCGCAAACTCACCATTACCCTCAGCCATGACGTGTACGAAGGATTGCACCACACCGTCGGCCGCGGCCGCATCAGTTCTTATATCGAGGAACTGGTACGCCCTCACGTCCTACCGGAATCCCGGCTGGAAGAGCAATACAGAGCCATGGCCGCGGACCGTGAACGCGAACGGGAGGCAGCGGAGTGGGTGGAAAGCCTCTCCGGTGAGACGATCGAGTGAGACGCGGGAACGCCTGACCAACCAGATCGGCCGCATCAGCATACCTGATGTGCTCGCCGTGGAGCGTGCCATTAAGCTCCAACTGGGCCTGTCTTAATCCGCGCGGGCCTGTTCCACACGGGCGGCGACGATGTGGAGAATTGGATCAATTTTACGCGCTCTTAACAAGCCTCTAACGTCACGTTAAAGAGCGCCTGTTATCTTCCTGTTACCTTGAAGAGAGGTATGTGGCTACCGGCGGACTCAAGCGTCATGTGCCGCTCAGCCTCACCCAGCCGGGATTTGTAGCGCCCAGAATGTGACGAACATGTGTGGTCCGGCCAGCTCAACGGATGCCTCTATGTCGACAAGGCGATTCCCCAAGACTCCTATGCACATGACGTATGACCCCATGCATGTCACATCGCTTCATCTTGTGACGAAAGGGGACGCTCCACGGAACGTGGAAGACGTAGCGACGCTGTGCTACATGTGATGCGCGGCGCCAGGACATTGTGACGCATTAATCAAGAAGGCGGAGGAAGATGACAAAACGAGATTTAGTGATGACGCTAGGGATCATTGCGGCAATAACAGCACCCGCCGCGCACTCCCTGGCCGCGGGGCCAGGCGTCCACCATTCCCAGCAACGCCAGTCAGCGACCTTGACGACACTGTCGACGCTAGCTTCCATGGTCACCGCAACGCCGTGCAGCCAGGATGAGGACAACGGCGGCAACGACCACCAGGACGGCAAGCGTCAGGGCTCCAAGGACAGGGGTAACGGCGACCACGAGAACGCCTGTGTCTGCGTCAGTGGCGACCAGGGCGACCAGGGCGACCAGGGCGACCAGGGCGACCATCACGGTGATAAGCATGATGAGGGTTACACGGAACATAAGGGCCACAAGGTGTGCCCCACCCCAACCAGCACGCCTATCGGTACGGCGACATCCACCACGACGCCCACAACCACAGGGACACCCGCGACGAGCACGGCGGCGACGGGCACGGCCACTGTCGGGACTACGACCACAGGTACGATGACGCCCGCGGCCACTGGCACGCCGGTTACGGGCCCGCCGGTCACGGGCACGCCGGCTACTGGAACACCTCCAGCGACGGGGACCACGACGCCTCAGACGACGGGGACCACGACGCCCGCGACTACCGGCACGCCAGCTACTGGAACACCTCAGACGACCAGCACGCCCCAGGGGACGGCTGTTTCCCACTACCAGCATGTCTTCGTGATCGTGTTGGAAAACCACGAATACAACAGGATCATCGGCAATCCGCTGGCGCCGCACATCAACAACTACGCCCTGACCTATGGCCAGGCGACTAACTACTATGGCGTCACGCACCCCAGTGAGCCCAACTACGTGGCCACCATCGGGGGAAACTACTTCGGCATCCAGGACGATGCCCCCTTCTCCTCGACCACCAACGGTGTGAATCACACCATTGACGCGCCTAGCCTGGCCTCCCAGCTCGACGCTGCCGGCTTGACGTGGAAGGATTACCAGCAATCGCTGCCCTATCCCGGCTACCTCGGCACGACCTATCCCAGTTCGACCGAGTCGCTCTACGCCTCCAAGCACAATCCCTTCCTCAACTTCAAGAGCGTGCAGGACAGCCAGACCGAGCTACATAAAATTGTCTCCGATACAGCGATCACGCCGGATCTGTCCAGCGTGGCGACGACCCCCAACTTTAGCTACATCGCACCCGACCAGTGCCACGACATGCATGGCACGTCCTCGTGCCCGACCGACGCGACGCTGATACCAGACGGCGACAACTATACCTACAATACCGTGCAACGGATCATGGGCTCACCGGTCTGGTCGACGGGCAACACCGCTATCGTCATCACCTTCGACGAGGGCGATACCAACCTGGGCTGCTGCGACGCGCCACCGGCCCAGACGCCCGTTCCCGGTGGTGTCAGTGCGACCGGCGGCGGCGGGCACGTCGTCACGATCGTGATCACTAACCATGGGCCGCGTTCCGTGCAGGATCCCGCGCTGTACAACCACTACGCGCTATTGCGGACGATCCAGGACGCCTTTGGCCTGGGCTGTTTGCAGTACACCTGCGACACGGTCAACGTGAAGCCGATGGCGTCTCTCTTCGCGACCACCGGTGTGACCACGGCTACAGCTAGCAGGACCAGCAACGCGGCCACGGCCAGCGTGACCCGCGGCGCGACGACCTACAGCAAGAGCCACGGGGCAAGCAAGAGATAAGGAGTCGTAAGAGAACAAGCTAGTCACATAGGGCCACGCATCCTACACCGGCCCAGGGCAAGGCCATTTAGTTCTGAGAGCGGCGCAACGACGGCACTCCTCTTTGGCTTATTCCTCGCGGGCGGCCACAATGTCGTTCTTTGCCGCCCACTGCGCGAGGTCCTGTTTGCCGATGGCGGCGGCCATCATGTCCGGGAAAAGGTCGGGTGTGCAGGCGAACGTGGGCGCGCCGATCCTGGCCAACTCGGCGGCGTAGTGGCTGTTGTAGCCGGGCGCGCCGTCGTCGGAGAGCGCCAGCAGGCAGACCACCTGCACCCCGCTCGCCACCAGCGCCGCCGCGCGCTTGAGCATCTCCGGCCCGTTGCCGCCCTCGTACAGGTCGGTGATCAGCACCAGGATGGTCTGTGCCGGCCGCGTGATCACGCCCTGGCAGTAGGTCAGGGCGCGGTTGATGTCCGTGCCGCCGCCCAGTTGCGTCCCGAATAAGAGGTCCACCGGGTCGTCGAGGTCGTCGGTCAGGTCGACCACGGCCGTGTCGAACACGACCATGCGCGTGGAGACGGCGCGCAGCGAGGCCAGCACCGCGCCGAAGATGCCGGCGTAGACGACCGAGGAGGCCATCGAGCCGCTCTGGTCCACGCACAGCACGATGTCGCGCAACGAGGAGCGCTTGCGGCCGTAGCCGACCAGCCGCTCGGCGATGATGGTCCCCTGTTCGGGCAGGTAGTTCTTGAGGTTGAGGCGGATGGTGCGGTCCCAGTCGATCTCGCCGGCCCTGGGCCGGTAGGTGCGCGCCGCGCGGTTGAGGCTGCCGCGCACGGCCTGCACCATGCGATCCTTGAGCTTGCGCTCCAGATCATCCACGACGCGGCGCACCACGCGGCGGGCAGTGTCCTTGGTCCCCTCCGGGATCACACGGCTGAGCGAGAGCAGCGTCGCCACCAGATGCACGTCCGGCTCGACCGCCTCGAGCATCTCCGGCTGCAACAGCATCTGCTGCAGGTGCAGCCGCTCGAAGGCGTCCTGCTGCATCACACGCACCGTGGTGGAGGGGAAATAGGTGCGGATGTCGCCCAACCAGCGCGTCACATTGGGGGCCGAGGAGCCCAACCCTGCCGAGCGCTGCGCGTCGTACAACTGCCCCAGCACGCGGTCCATGCCGCGGTCGGCGCCCTCCAGGGTCAGCCCGTCGCCCGCCCCGCCCGGCATCCCGCCGCCGGCGCCCGACCCGGACCCGCCCGCGCCGAAACCCAGGCTCTCCGCGGCGTCTCCCCCCAGCGCCAATCGCCAGCGGCGCAAGCGTTCCTTCTCGTCAATGACCATCGTGTTCTATCTCCTCAAGCAACCCTTACCCCCCACCCATAACGACTGGACCCTTGACCCTAGCCGCGGGTCAACGGTCCAACGTGGTCTCCCAGCGTCGCTTTGCGGACTGGCCCCGACTGGCCGCGGCCGGTCCCGGTCCAGCCAGCTGTGGGAGAGGGGAGCAGGAGCGACACGTCACGAACTATGACTAACCCCATTGATTATAGGTTAAGCGATTGATGCAAAAGTCAAGCGCGGTTGATGGAACTCCAGGGCCAGTGAATTGTACGGCGTCCTACGGGGAGCGCGGGCGGGCCGCCCGCCTCGTGTAGTGCTCTGGCGGGAGCGCGGCTGGCGTCCACGACGGTTGGCGCACCGATTCGCGTGGCCGCGACAGAAGCGGGCGAACCGCCCGCGCTCCCCGTACGACAATGCACAGCAATCCAGCCTAAATCCTTCCAAAAACCGCAATGATAAAGTGCTGCTATTCTGCTCGGTTTTACAGGTCCACGGCGTTCTGCTATAGCTAAGGTTGATACGTGAGTGGTAACCAGCGATAAGTGAAAGGGCCGCCCC
>JAABUX010003213.1_pt1 | contig 21938 bp, 18 predicted proteins | sample 5561851 | NCBI WGS metagenome assembly JAABUX01 (sample SAMN10711883, study PRJNA513361) | rock metagenome | isolation source: Antarctica rocks | place: Antarctica: Victoria Land, Richard Nunatak red sandstone | collected 2016-01-03 | reverse complement strand
CTCCAAATGCGGCGCGAGCATGGCGAAGTCTTGAGGAGTCAGGCCAGCGAGCAGGCGATTGCGGACTGTGGACTGATCGGACTCTGTCATCACCCTCACGACCGAAAAGGCAGGAGCGGGAGCTCAAAAACCGCTCTCAGTCGTCCGCGCCCCGAAGGTCACGTGGCAGACGATCGGCAGATAATGACCGCACCCAATTTCCAACACAATCATGTGTATAAAACACACCTTGTCACGATTGACAGACGCCTACGTCGTTATTTAAAAAAATGCTAATGAACTTCGTAAGTTACCGATGTATCAAGCGTGTCGATCAACGCAATTCGACGACCATATTCTTCTGCGAGCAATTTGTGAACTTCAGCGGTGGCACCATGAAGACACTTGGCCAGGGACTCTTCCTCCGTCCTGCGGCGGACAAAATACTCTCGATCCGAGATGCGCATCACCAAGTCCCCCCTCGATACGATTGAGCCATAATAACTGAGTATCAAGTCGGCAAGGTTTATTTACCACTTTTCAAAGGGCGAATGTGTCGACACACCACGATGCGGACGCACCTCGCGATCGTCACAAGCGGCCGTTGACACAAGGTTTGGTCCAAGCCACCCGCTCGGCGCATGATCACCGCTGCGCGCGCCATCGTCGACATGCTCCTTACTCAAGGGATCACCCACGCGTTCGGGGTGCCGGGCGAGAGCTATCTGCCGCTGCTCGACGCGCTGCGCGACGTCGAGCAGCGGATCGCGCTGGTCACGTGCCGGCATGAGGCGACGGCGTCGCATATGGCGGAAGCGTATGGCAAGTTGACCGGGCAGCCGGGCGTGTGCCTGGTGACGCGCGGGCCGGGGGCGACGCACGCGTCGATCGGGGTGCACACGGCCATGCACGATTCGACGCCGATGCTGCTGCTGGTCGGGCAGGTTGAGCGCGCGATGCTGGGGCGCGGCGCGTTCCAGGAAGTCGATTACGAGGCGATGTTCGGCGCGCTGGCGAAGGCGGTGTTCGTGCTGCGCGACGCCGCTCGCGCGCCCGAGCTGACGGCGGCGGCGATCGCGGTGGCGATGAGCGGGCGGCCGGGGCCGGTCGTGCTGGTGCTGCCCGAGGATGTTTTGGGCGAGGAGGCGGGCGCGACGGTGCCAAGCGCCTTCGTCGCGCCCGAACCCGCGCTGTCGCCGCACGATATCGCACGGTTGAACGAGCTGCTGTGCGCCGCGAAACGCCCAGTGCTGTGGGTGGGCGGCTCGCGCTGGTCGCAAACCTCGTGTGACCGGATCGCGGAGGCTGCGCGGCGGATGGCGATGCCCGTAGTGACCGCGTGGCGACGCAAGGATCTGGTCGATAACGCGCACCCGTGTTTCGCAGGCGAGATGGGGCTGGGCGCGAACCCGAAGCTGGTGCAGCGCGTGCGCGAGGCGGACCTGATCGTCGCGGTCGGCGCGCGGCTGAGCGAGGTGGCGACGACGGGCTACACCCTGCCCGAGCCGCCGCTGCCCACGCAGGCGCTGGTAATGATCCACCCCGACGCAGGCGTGCTGGCACAGCCGTATCGGCCGACGCTGGCGATCCAGGCGACGGTGGCGCACGCGGCGCACGCGCTGCTCGAGATTGCGCAATCTTTCGATTGCGCGTCGGGGCGCGCCGAGCCGCGCGAGGAACGTGCCGAGTATGAGGCGTGGTCCCAGCCGACATTGGTGCGATCGGGCGTCAACATGGCGGACGTGATCGCGCACGTGACCGCCGCGCTGCCTGAGGATGCGGTCCTCACCAACGGCGCGGGCAACTTTGGCGCTTGGCTGCACCGCTTCCATCAGCACCGGCGGTTTCGCACCCAGCTAGCACCGACTTCGGGGGCGATGGGCTACGGTGTTCCCGCCGCGGTCGCGGCTTCGCTGCTGCATCCAGGGCGCGCGGTGGTGTGCGTGGCAGGGGACGGCGACTTCCTGATGTCATCACACGAGATGGCGACTGCGACGCGCTACGGGGCGACGCCGATCATCCTCGTGGTTGATAACGGCCAGTATGGGACGATCGCGATGCACCAGGCGCGGCACTACCCTGGGCGCGGCTATGGGACGGCGCTGACCAACCCCGATTTCGCCGCGCTCGCGGCGGCGTACGGATGGTGGAGCGCGAATGTGACCGAGACGGGAGCGTTCGCTCCCGCCTTCGACGCCGCGCGCGCGAGCGGCCGCGCCGCGTTAATCGCATGTCGGACCGATCCGCGCGAGATCGCGCCGGGGGTGCGGCTGGCGTGATTGCCGCCGAGCCGATGCGCGGCGCGTTGCTGTTCATCGTCTTCAACCGACCCGAGGTGACCGCGCGAACCTTCGCGACGATCCGGCGCGCCCGCCCGCCGCGGCTCTATGTGGCGGCGGACGGTCCGCGTGCCGAACGTCCAGCCGAAGCCGGGTTATGCGCCGCGACGCGTGCCATCGCCACCGCGGTCGATTGGCCGTGCGCCGTCCAGACGCGGTTCCTGCCCACCAACGCCGGCTGCAAGCGCGCGGTGGAGAGCGCAGTCTCGTGGTTCTTCGCGCACGAACGTCAGGGCATCGTGCTCGAAGACGATATGCTCGCCGATGCGTCCTTTTTTCCCTTCGTCGAAACGCTCCTCGACCGCTATGCCGACGATGCGCGGATCGGGGTGATCTCCGGACTGAACCTTTTGCCGTCCGGTCCCGCTCCGGCGGAGAGCTGTGCGTTCTCCTCCTACTTACACATGTGGGGGTGGGGCACGTGGCGTCGGGTGTGGGAGGAGCATGATCCCGCGATGTCCGCCTGGCCAGTGGCGCGGGATCAGGGCTTGCTCGGCCACGCGCTCGACGGGCGTCGGTGGGGCGTCCGGCACTGGACCCGCACCTTCGAGAAAACCTGGCGCGGCGAGATCGAGGCCTGGGACAACGCGCTCGCGTTCAGCCTGTGGCGGCAGGGGCGTGCCAACGTCATCCCGTCCACGAACATGGTCACCAACATCGGCTTCGGCGCGAACGCCACCTACTCGCACGGGCCAATGCCCGGGTTCATGCGGCGCGCGGTGCCGCGCGCGATGCGTTGCCGCTTCGCCACCCCGAGGTTCGCGTCGACCCGGCGTTCGATGCGCGGATCGAGCGCGAGGCGCTGCGCATCGGCGCGTGGTCCGAGGCCAAAATGGTCGTCCGCCACGCGCTCGGCCCGTTGGTGCCCGTCCTCGATCGGCTACGCGGGCGCTGAGCGCGTGGGGCTGGTAACGGCCAGCCGACCTGCCTTCCACCGCGCGCGTTCGTTGCCGCGCAACGTAAGCACGCCCTCGAGACCGCTGGGGATACTTGCGATATTGGTGGTGTTCCCCGTGCCGCACGGCCATCTAGGGGGGGCGACGAAGTTCTTGCGCGCGCTTGCCGCCGATCCGGGCGCGCCGGCTGCGAGCGCGACGGCGCCGCATGTGGCGCACGCCAACCATGCGGTGTTTTTCGCGCACGATGGCGCGGCGCGCACGCTGGGGCAGGTGTACGATCGGATCGCCGCGCGCTTCGCCGGGGGTGCCGCGCCGCCGCCTGTCGCGGCTCCGCCGGTGCAGTATGCCGACGCTGGACCTGCGCCGGGCTATGCACGTGCGGCGTATCTGATGCTGGCGGAGCTGGGCGGTTGAACGCCAGCGTGACGACGTTTCGCGTCAAGTCGGTGGCGCGGTGAGCGCGCTGGCGACGATCGGCCGTCGCCTCGGGAGCGCGGGGCTAGGGCGCGGCGCGTTGCTGCCGGTGGCGATTTTGGCGATTGTCGGGCTGATGGTGGTGCCGATCCCGGCGTTCGTGCTCGACTGCTTCTTCATCTTCAATATCGCGGTCAGCCTGGCGGTGCTGATGGTCGCGCTCAAGACCGAGCGGCCACTGGACTTCAGCGCGTTTCCGACCGTGCTGCTGTTCACGACGATGCTGCGCCTCGCGCTGAACGTCGCGTCCACCCGCGCGGTGCTGGTCAACGGGCATAGCGGCACGGCGGTCGCGGGGCATGTGATCGAGGCGTTCGGCAAGTTCCTGATCGGCGGCGACTTCATCGTCGGGCTGTTCGTGTTCGTGATCATCACGATCATCAACGTGACGGTCATCACCAAGGGCGCGGGCCGCGTGTCCGAGGTTTCGGCGCGCTTCACGCTGGATGCGCTGCCGGGCAAGCAGATGGCGATCGACGCGGACCTGAACGCGGGCGTGCTGACCGCCGACGAGGCCAAGGCGCGGCGCGCCGATGTGGCACTGGAAGCCGACTTCTACGGCTCGATGGACGGCGCGTCCAAGTTCACCAAGGGCGACGCGGTCGCGGGCATCATCATCCTGGTGGTGAACATCATCGGCGGGCTGCTGCTCGGCACGATCAGTCACGGGATGTCGATCGGCGACGCGGCGTCGCATTACATCCTGCTGGCGATCGGCGACGGGCTGGTGGCGCAGGTGCCGGCACTGCTGTTGTCGCTGGCGGCGGCGGTGATCGTGACGCGCGTTTCGTCGCCGCTCGATCTGAGCGAACAGGTGCTGAGCCAGTTTCGCGAGCCGGGCGCGTGGGTGGCGGTCGCGGTGATCATGGCGTTGCTGGCGATGCTGCCGGGGATGCCGCATTTGCTCGCGCTCGGCGCGGCGGGCGGCGCGGGGACGATCGCGTGGCGGGTCTCGCGTCCCGATGCGGGCGCGACGCCCACGACGAACGCGGCGGGCGAGGCGATGGGCGGCGGCGCGCTGCCTGAGGCGACGATCGGCTGGGACGAGGTGACCGATCACGCGCAACTGGGGCTCGAGATCGGTTACGGGCTGATCGAACTGGTCGACGAGGCCAAGCGCGCGCCGTTGATCGCGCGGGTGACGGGGGTGCGCAAGCAGCTCAGCCGCGAACTGGGCTTCGTGCTGCCCGCGGTGCGCGTGCGCGACAATATGGAGTTGGCGCCGCTGACCTACCGCATCTTCGTCGGCGGCGCGCCGCTGGGCGAGGACGAGGCACGGCCGCACGAGTATCTGGCGCTCGATTCAGGAACGGTGATCGAGCCGGTGGCGGGGCGCGCGGTCAAGGATCCGAGCTTCGGCCTGCCCGCGCTGTGGATCGCGGCGGACGCGCGCGAGCTTGCGACCGTGGCGGGCTACACCGTGGTCGATTGCCCCACCGTGATCGCGACGCACCTCGCGCAGGTGCTCCAGGCGAACGCGTATCGGCTGCTCGGCCAGGACGATGTGCAACGGCTGCTCGACAATCTGCAGACGTCGGCGCGCGCGCTGGTGACGGGGCTGGTGCCCAAGGTGTTGCCATTGGCCATGTTCACGTCGGCGTTGCAGGCGCTGCTCGAGGACGGGGTGCCGATCCGCGAGTTCCGCCGTGTGGTCGAAGCGGCGGCCACGCACGCGCACCGCACGACCGATCCGATCGAGCTGGCCGAGATGATGCGGCCGGCTTTGGCCGACCTGATCGTGGCGCGGCTGGCGGGGGTGAAGGAGCCGCTGCGTGTGCTGACCTTGTCCGATCCCCTGGAGGCGCTGATCGCGGCGTCGGTGCGCGCCGATCCGGGTTCGCCGTGGCCATTGGAGCCGGGGCTGGCGCGGCGGATCGCGGCTGCGGCGGGCGATGCGGCGCGACCGCTTGGCGAGGCGGGAACCGCGTTCGCGCTGGTGACCGGCGCGGTCTCGCGGCGACCGCTTGCGCGGCTGCTTCGGCAATCATTGGGCGGGATGCCGGTGATGAGCTTCGCCGAACTGCCCGAGACCAAGCCGGTGCGCATCGTCGGCATAATCGGCGCGGAGGGCGCGGAGGGGGAGGTGCCCGCGCTGATGGACGGATTGGCGCGGGCGGCCTGAGGGTGCGCTTGCTAGAGCCGCCGTGCTTCGACGGGTGTGTCGGGGGCGAGGCGGGCGAGAACGTCGGCGAGCGGCTCGACGACTACCGCCATCCAGTGCGCGTTGGCGTGCAGCAGGTGGGCGGCATCGACCATCATGCCGACGTGGCCGGGCACGAAAATCAGATCGCCGCGCGCGAGGGCGTCGAGGGTGACGGGCGTGCCGAGCGCGTCGCGTTGCGGGCCACTGTCGCGCGGCGCGGCGATGCCCGCCATGCCGAGACTGAGCTGGACGAGGCCCGAGCAATCGAGGCCATCGCTCGATCGGCCGCCCCAGAGGTAGGGGGTGCCGAGAAGGAGAGTGGCCCAGTCGACCGGATCGCCAGCGACGGTGTCGACTAGGGCGATGTGGCGGCGGTGGATATAGCCGCCGTCGATCTGGGTGAAATCGCCTTCGGTTGCGCGCGCTTCGAGGCGGGCACCGAGCGACAGCCGCTCGATGAGCGGCGATTTGATCGAAGGTCCGGCAAAGACGAGCCCGGTGCGCACGTCGACGCGGTGGGTCGGATCGCTCGTCGCCAGCGAGAAGTCGGACGTGTGGACGCGGCCGGCGTAGCTGTCGTGCGCGCAATCACCAATCACCCAACCGTCTCGGGAGTGAACGGCGAGAAAATCTTCTCCGCACAGAATTTCGGATGCGACCCCCGCACCCGCCACATCCCAAACGAAACTGCGCGGCGCGACGCAACGATAGCGCGTGGGGTCAGCCGTGGAAGGCGACTTCGGTGCGCTGATCCTCGGCTCCATTTCCGGCTTCGACCTCCGCGCCCTCGATAAGCGCCGCAAAGGCTTCGAGGAACGCCCGGCCTTGCGGCGTGCGTTCGACGAATACGTTGCGCAAATCGCTCTCGTCCTTCTGGCGGCGCACATAGCCTAGCGCGCCCAGACTGTTCAACGCGCGCGTGACGACGGGCTTGGAGACGCGCAGCTTCGCCGCGATCGCCCGCACCGTGTGCGGGCCCGGAGCCAAGTAGACGAGCATCAACAGCGCGAACTGTCGGTTGGTGAGGTCGGGCTTCGACGACCTCACATAGCCGATGAGTACGTCCATCCAGCCGTTCAGCCGCTTCCGACTGTTCCGCTCGCGTTCTAGATCGATCATCATGGCGTCGGGTCCCATGTCCGTTGTGAAATACTCTCCCGAAACGGTTGTCCTATGCGTTCGTTGCAACGAAGGCCGATCCACAAACAATTTTTGCAAGCGGGACGGCGGCTGTTCAGGCGACAGCGATCCCGAACACGTCGTAATCATCGGCGTCCTCGATCAGCATCGGCACGCGGTCGCCGACGGAGAGGTGCGCGGCGTCGCGTAAATGCGCTTCACCGTCGATTTCGGGCGCGTCATAGCGGGTACGGCCGCTTGCGCCGCCTTCACCGTCGACGGCGTCGATGATGACCTCGACCGTGCCGCCGACACGGCGCGCGAGCTTGGCGGCGGAAATGCGTTGCGCCACCGCCATGAAACGCGCGTGGCGTTCGGCTTTCACCGCGTCGGGAACGGGATGGGCGAGTGCATTCGCCGCAGCCCCTTGGACGGCTTCGTAGGGAAAAGCGCCGACACGGTCGAGTTGGGCTTCTTCTAGCCAATCGAGCAAATACTGGAAATCATCCTCGGTCTCGCCGGGGAAACCGACGACGAAGGTCGAGCGGAGCGCGATGTCGGGGACCTTGGCGCGCCAGGCGCGGATGCGGGCGAGGACCTTGGCGTCGTTGGCGGGGCGGCGCATGGCGCGGAGCACGGCGGGGCTGGCGTGCTGGAAGGGGATATCGAGATAGGGGAGGATCAGGCCCTCGGCCATCAGGTCGATCAGTTTGTCGACGTGCGGATAGGGGTAGATGTAATGGAGGCGGACCCATGCGCCGAGCTTGCCGAGTTCGCGCGCGAGATCGACGATGTGGGCGCGGACTTCGCCGCCCTTCCACGGATAGGCGGCGTGGCGCAGATCGACACCGTAGGCGGATGTGTCCTGCGCGATGACGAGCACTTCCTTGGTACCCGCCTGGACGAGCTTTTCGGCCTCGCGCAGGATCGCATGCGGCGGGCGGCTGACGAGATCGCCGCGCAAGCTCGGGATGATGCAGAAGCTGCAGCGGTGGTCGCAGCCCTCGGCGATCTTGAGATAGCTATAGTGGCGCGGGGTGAGTTTCAGGCCGGCTTCGGGAATAAGGTCGGTGTAGGGCGAAGCGGCCGCGGGGGCGGCGGCGCGGACCGCGCCGACGACGGCTTCGTATTGTTGGGGTCCGGTGACGGCGAGCACGCTCGGGTGGACGCGCCGAATTGCGTCCGCGTCATGCCCCATGCAGCCGGTGACGATGACGCGGCCGTTGGCTGCGACCGCCTCGCCGATCGCTTCGAGGCTCTCGGCCTTGGCGCTATCGAGGAAGCCGCAGGTGTTGACGATGACGACGTCCGCGCCCGCGTAATCGGGCGAGAGGCGGTAGCCATCGGCGCGCAACGCAGTCAGGATGCGCTCGCTGTCGACGAGCGCCTTTGGGCAGCCGAGGCTGACCATGCCCACCTTGGGCGGGCTGGGGAGGACGGTGGGCATCAGGCGATATAGGGGTGAGGGGGTGCGTTGACCATCGCGGGCGTTGGTATTACTTCAGGTAACACGGAGATTGCGATGGCGACGGCACCGTTGATGACCACCAAGGGGCAGGTCACGATCCATAAGGCGGCGCGCGAGCGTGCGGGGCTGCGGCCGGGTCAGCCGGTGAGCGTTACGGCGCGCGACGACGGGGTGGTCGAACTACGCGCGCTGACGCCCGAGGAGAACGAGGCGGAGCGTGTCCGGCGGTTCAAGGCTGGGCTTGCTTGGGTCCTGGCCAACCCGATTTTCGATGGCGACGCAGACGAGTATATCGCCTTGATCGAAGAGCCGCTCGAGGATTTCGAGCGCGTGCCGGGGTTCGACCCATATTCCTGATCGACAGTAACGTCCTTATCGACGTGTTTGCACGCTCGGCATGGCGAGACTGGTCCAGCGGTCAATTGCAAGCCGCTCGTTTGCGTGGGGTCCTCGCGATTAATCACGTTGTTCTGGCGGAGCTGCACGGCGAACCGGGGCGTGTCGATCGGGTGATGAGCGGGCTGGCTCGCCTCGACGTCATTATCGAACCGTTTACCGACGCAGCGGCAGTCCGCGCCGGGGTGGCCCATGCCGACTACCGCCGGAATGGCGGGCGCAAGTCGATCCTCGCCGACTTCCTCATCGGCGCGCACGCTGCCGTGCTCGGCTTCACATTCCTGACCCGCGACAGAGGTCGCTTCCCGAGCTATTTCCCTGAACTCACCATCATCGCTCCCGAGGACGCCGCGCCATGACCCAGCCCTACCGTATCCACGGCGACACCGGCGAGTGGGAGGTGGTGATCGGGCTCGAGGTCCATGCGCAGGTGACGTCGAAGTCCAAGCTGTTCTCGGGCGCGTCCGCCACCTACGGCGCGGAGCCGAACACGCATGTGAGCCTGGTGGACGCGGCGATGCCGGGGATGCTGCCGGTGATCAACGGCGCGTGCGTGGCGCAGGCGGTGCGTACCGGGTTGGCGCTCGGCTGCAAAATCCACCGCTGGAGCAGGTTCGACCGCAAGAATTATTTCTATGCCGATCTGCCGCAGGGCTATCAGATCAGCCAGTTTCAGCACCCGATCGTGGGCGAGGGTGCGGTGACGATCGAGCTGGAGGGCGGCGCGACTAAAACCATCGGGGTCGAGCGGCTGCATCTGGAGCAGGATGCGGGCAAATCGATCCACGATGCGGCGGCCGATGCGTCGCTGGTGGATCTGAACCGCAGCGGGGTGGCGCTGATGGAGATCGTGTCGAAGCCCGACATGCGCTCGCCCGCCGAGGCTGGGGCGTATGTGCGCCATCTGCGCGAGACGATGCGCTATGCCGGGACGTGCGACGGCAATATGGACGAGGGATCGATGCGCGCCGATGTGAACGTGTCGGTGCGGCGGGTGGGGGCCGGGCTGGGGACGCGCACCGAGACCAAGAACGTGAACAGCGTGCGCTTCATCGAGGCGACGATCGCGTATGAAGCGCGGCGTCAGGTCGAGGTGATCGAGGGCGGCGGGGCGATCGTGCAGGAGACGCGGCTGTTCGATCCCGACCGGGGGGTGACGCGGTCGATGCGCTCGAAGGAGGACGCGCATGATTACCGCTATTTCCCCGATCCCGACCTGCCGCCGCTGGTGTTCGACGACGCGTTTGTCGACGCGTGCCGGGCGTCGCTGCCCGAACTCCCCGCCGCCAAGCGCGCGCGGTACGAGGGGGTGCTGGGGCTGAGCGCCTATCAGGCGGGGGTGCTGGTGGCGGATGTCGAGACCGCCGCGTGGTTCGAGGTGCTGCTGGGCGACGCGGCGCATGTTGCGGGCAAGGCCGAAGCCGAGATGGCGAAGGCGGCGGCGAACTGGATGATCGGCGACCTGTTCGGCGGACTGAACAAGCTCGGCGTGGGGCTGGACGCGTCGCCGATCGCGCCGAGGCAGGGGGCGGCGCTGCTGGCGCTGGTCGCGGACGGGACGCTGAGCGGGCCTTTGGCAAAGCAGGTGTTCGAGGCGATGCTGGAGAGCGGGCGCGATCCGGGCGACATCGTCGAGGAGCGCGGGCTGCGGCAGGTGAGCGACACCGGCGCGATCGACGCGGCGATCGCTGGCGTGATGGCGGCGAACCCGGACAAGGTAGCGGACTATCGGGGGGGCAAGGACAAGCTGTTCGGCTTCTTCGTCGGGCAGGCGATGAAGGCGATGGGCGGCAAGGCCAACCCGGCCGTGGTGAATGCGGCGCTGAAGCGGGCGCTCGGCTAGGGGCTGGCGCTGGCGACCATGGGTTGGGTTGCGGGCGCTGCCTCGCGTAGCAGGGGCAGCAGCGTCGCGTTCATGCTCTCGGGGGTGAATGCGCCCGCCTGCGCGTAGCGGACGATGCCCGCACGATCGATCACGTAATTGGTGGGGACCGCGCTCCCGATCGCGTCGTAGTTGCCGCGCATCCGGCGCACGAGCGGGAAGGCGAGCGCGGCGGCGAGCTTCTTTAGATAGATGGGCGGGACCGAAACCTCGGTGGCGACCGCGAAGACGCGCAGGCCCTTGTCCGCCTTCTGGCGCGCGGCCGCATCGAGCAGGGGCATCTCGGCGCGGCACGGGCCGCACCAGGTGGCCCAGAAGTTGAGTACGACCTGGCCCTTGAGATCGGCGAGGGTGATCTTCTGGCCGTCGTAGGTGGTGATCGTCGCGGGCGGAGCGGGTTCGCCCACCTTGGGCGTGCGTGCAGCGGCGGGAGTGGCGAGGATCAGCAGCCCCAGAGCAAGCAGGCGCGCGCGGACCATTGGTGACCTCCCCGGATTGAAGGCAGCCTACGCCGGGGCGCGGCGGGGATCAATCGACCGCAACCTTCGCGGCGCGCGCGCATTGGTCGGCATCCCCTCCGGAGCCACGTTCATGATTTCCGCAATCGGTTACGCCGCGCAGCACAGCTATTCCAAACTCCGCCCCATGACGTTTGAGCGCGAACCCGCCAAAGCGAACGAGGTCGCGATCGAGGTGATGTTCTGCGGCGTGTGCCACTCGGACATCCACCAGGTGAAGAACGAGTGGTCGAACACGGTCTATCCGTGCATGCCGGGGCACGAGATGACCGGACGGGTGCGCACCGTCGGCGCGGCGGTGACGAAGTTCGCGGTCGGCGATATCGTCGGCGTGGGCTGCATGATCGACAGCTGCCAGACCTGCGAGCCGTGCCGCGCGGGGGACGAGAATTATTGCGAGGGGCCGAACAGCTGGCTTGCCACCTACAACGGGCCGATGGTGCCCGCGAAGAAGGCGGCCGATCACGCGAACCACTATGGCCGCGACAACACCTATGGCGGTTATTCGGACGTGATCGTCGTTCGCGAGGAGTTCGTGGTCAAAATCCCCGACGGCCTCGATCCCGCGCACGCCGCGCCGATCCTGTGTTCGGGCGTGACGACCTATTCGCCAATGGTGCACTGGGGGGTGAAGGCGGGGGACCGCGTGGGCGTGATCGGGTTGGGTGGTCTGGGCCACATGGCGGTCAAGCTCGCCAAGGCGATGGGCGCGCATGTGACCGTGTTCACGCGCACGGCGGATAAGCGCGCGGCGGCGCTGGCGCTGGGTGCCGAGCATATCGCGATGGAGAAGGACGCAAAATCGCAGATGGAGGAGAAGGCGGTGCTGCCGGGCACATTCGACTTCATCCTGTCGACGATCCCCGAGAAGCACGACCTCAATCCGTATATCCCGCTATTGAAGCGCGACCGGACGCTGTGCGTCGTGGGCGCGCTGGAACCGCTCGCGGGGGTGAACAACCAGCAGGTGGCGTTCCATCGGCGCAGCGTCTCGGGATCGCTGATCGGCTCGATCAAGGAGACGGTGGACGTGCTGGCGTTCTGCGCCAAGCATAACGTGACGCCCGAGATCCAGGTGATCCCGATCCAGGAGGTCAACCACGCCTACACCGAGGTGGAGGACGGCGACGTGCGCTTCCGCTATGTGATCGACCTCGCGTCGCTCAAGTTGGATCAGGTAGCCTGACGCTGACCAGTTGACTTCGCCCGGTGGGGGATTGCGCGCGTTGCGTGCTTCCCCTACACTGCTGTGCTGCGCGCCTAGGAGTGTAGCTCAGTTGGTAGAGCATCGGTCTCCAAAACCGAGGGCCGTGGGTTCGAGTCCCCCCACTCCTGCCACGGCTGCATAGGCGCGAACGAGATTGGACACGCCCGCGGTCGGGGGGTTATGCCCCGGACGACGGGCCGTTAGGCGTTGAGGGTCAAGCGATGGCGCGGGTTTCTCCGGGCGAATTCATCCGGCAGGTACGTGCCGAAACCGCGAAGGTCACCTGGCCGTCGCGCAAGGAGACGTTCGGTACGACGATGATGGTCGTGCTGATGACCACCGTGCTGTCGGTGTTCTTCCTGGGCGTCGATCAGGTGCTGGGCCGCGCGGTGCGCGCGCTGCTCGCCTTGGGGATCTAGATGTCGCGCTGGTACATCATTCACGCCTATTCGGGCTTCGAGAACAAGGTGAAGGATGCGATCGTGTCCGAAGCCGCGCGGCTGGGGCTGGACGGCTTCGTCGAGGCGATCGAGGTGCCGACCGAGAAGATCACCGAGGTTCGGCGCGGCAAGAAGGTCGCGGCCGAGCGCAAGTTCTTCCCGGGCTATGTGCTCGCCAAATTGAACATGAACGATCAGGTGTTCCACCTGGTCAAGAACACCCCCAAGGTGACGGGCTTCCTGGGCAACCAGTCGAAGCCGCAGCCGATCACCGAGGCAGAAGCCGCGCGCATCCTGCACACGCAGGAGGAGGAGGCCGCCGCGCCGACAGCGAAGGTGCGGCGCAAGGTGGCGTTCGAGATCGGCGATCAGGTCAAGGTGCTGGAGGGGCCGTTCGCCTCGTTCAACGGGCTGGTAGAGGAGCTGGATTTCGAGAAGGGGCGGGTGAAGGTGTCGGTCACGATCTTCGGGCGCGCGACGCCGGTGGATCTGGACTTCGATGGGGTTGAGAAGGTTAAGTAGCCATGCAGGGCTACATGGCGTTGTTGAACGAAGGCACGGACGTTTGGAGACCAGTTGAGCTAAGTGAGACGGGTGGCGTGCTAATCGTAGTCGGCAAAGAGCCTGATGATGAAGAGTGGCAATTTAAACCTGGATCGATAGTGAGGCTGGATCGCCAGCAACACTCGGACGGTGAGGTTGACGTGATTGTAGCGAGTGGGAGGCTTTCGGGCCGTTCGAACCACATAATGAGGAAGTAAGATGGCGAAGAAGATTACGGGTTACATCAAGCTGCAGGTGCCCGCTGCGCAAGCGAAGCCGTCGCCGCCGATCGGGCCCGCTTTGGGGCAGCGCGGCGTCAACATCATGGAGTTCGTCAAGCAGTTTAACGCGAAAACGGGCGATATGGAGGCGGGGACGCCGCTGCCGGTCGTGATCACGGTGTTCGCGGACAAGAGTTTCACCTTCACGATGAAGACGCCGCCTGCGTCGTTTCTGATCAAGAAGGCGGCGGGCGTGAAGACGGGGTCGAAGAACCCGAACAAGGACCCGGCGATCGGCAAGATCAAGCAGAGCGACATCCGCAAGATCGCGGAAACCAAGATGCCCGACCTCAATGCGGCGAGCATCGAGACGGCGATGCGGACGATCGAGGGCTCGGCGCGCTCGATGGGTCTCGAAGTGGTGGAGGGCTGATCATGACCAAGCTGACGAAAAAGCAGAAGGTGGAAGCCGCCGCGGTCGATGCGACCAAGCTGTACGGGGTCGACGAGGCGATCGGATTGGTGAAGTCCTTGGCCTCGACCAAGTTCGACGAGACGGTCGAGGTGGCGATCAACCTAGGAGTCGATCCGCGCCACGCGGACCAGATGGTGCGCGGCGTGGTGACCTTGCCGAGCGGCACGGGCAAGACGGTGCGTGTGGGCGTGTTCGCGCGCGGCGTGAAGGCCGAGGAAGCGACGGCGGCGGGCGCCGATGTGGTGGGTGCCGAGGACCTGATGGAACTGATCCAGGGCGGCACGATCGACTTCGATCGCTGTATCGCGACGCCGGACCTGATGGGTCTGGTCGGGCGGTTGGGAAAGATTTTGGGACCGAAGGGGCTGATGCCCAACCCCAAGCTCGGCACGGTGACGATGAACGTCGGCGAGGCGGTGCGCGCGGCCAAGGGCGGTCAGGTCGAGTTCCGCGTCGAGAAGGCGGGGATCATCCACGGCGGCATCGGCAAGGCGAGCTTCGATCCCGCCGCGCTGCGGGCGAATTTCGACACGTTCGTGGACGCGATCGTGCGCGCCAAACCGACGGGCGCGAAGGGTAAATATGTGAACAAGATCGCGCTTAGCTCGACGATGGGGCCGGGCGTGAAGGTGGATGTGGCGACGGCGGGCGTGACCGCCTGACGTTGTAGTTTAGTTTTGGGGAGGGCGACCTTCTCCGATGACCGTCCGAGACCGCGGGTGTCCTTCACGGGACTTAAAGTTCGCCAGCGGTAGGCGGGGACAGGTTCGGGCGAGCCGGGTGCGATCCTGCAAGCCTGCCAAAGTGGCCGCAAGGTCCCTACGGCGCGTGACCCCACGGGCGGGTTGGGGCAGCAGTATTCGCTGCTGCTCCGGCTCAACCGGAACAGGCTCTGGCCAGTTCCAGATAAGGAGAGAGCATGGACCGGGACGAAAAGAAGGACCTGGTGGCGAGCTTGAACCGCCTCTTCAACGAGGTTTCGGTGGTGGTCGTGACGCGCAACCATGGGTTGAGCGTGAGCCAGGTCACCGATCTTCGCAACAAGATGCGCGGCGCGGGCGCGGCGTACAAGGTGAACAAGAACACGCTCGCGCGGATCGCGCTGGAGGGCACGCCGTTTGCCGCGATCATCGAGATGCTGGTCGGCCCGATCGCGCTGGCGACTTCGACCGATCCGGTCGCGGCCGCCAAGATCGCGGTCGAGTTTGCCAAGACGAACGAGAAGTTCGAGATCATCGGCGGTGCCATCGGCGCGCAGCTGCTCGACCTGAACGGCGTCAAGGCGCTCGCCGAATTGCCTTCGTTGGATGAACTGCGGGCCAGGATCATCGGTGTCATCCAGGCACCGGCGACCAAGCTCGCGCAGCTGACGTCCGCACCTGCGGCGAAGCTCGCGCGCGTGTTCGCGGCCTACGGCGATCCCGAGCGGGACGCCGCCTAACCCCTTGGATTGGGGCCTGAACGGCCCATATGGAGATTTGCATGGCTGACCTGAACAAGATTGTAGAAGACCTCTCGGCGCTGACCGTCCTCGAAGCCGCCGACCTCGCCAAGATGCTCGAAGCCAAATGGGGCGTGTCCGCCGCCGCCGCAGTCGCCGTTGCGGGCCCTGCAAGTGCTGGCCCGGCGGCAGCGGTTGTCGAGGAGAAGACCGAGTTCGACGTGATCCTGACCGGCGACGGCGGTAAGAAGATCAACGTCATCAAGGAAATCCGCGTGATCACCGGACTTGGCCTCACCGAAGCCAAGACGCTGGTGGAAAGCGCGCCCAAGGCGGTCAAGGAAGGCATCAGCAAGGCCGACGCCGAGAAGATCAAGAAGCAGCTCGAAGACGCGGGCGCGACCGTCGAGCTGAAATAGGCCTAAACGATCGAAGGGTGCGTCGCCTTCCCAATCGGGGGCGACGCACCCTTTGGCGTCTTTGGGGTTTTCTCTCCGCCCGTCTCTCCTCGGGCGAGGGGGAGAATGCGCTAGTCACGAGAAAGCTCAAGCCCTCATCGGGGGTAAAACCGATCCGGATCAATTGAAGGGCGACTGTTACCTAATGGCAACCCAGGCATTCTCCACCTCGGCCCCGCGCCGTATCCGCAAGACCTTCGGCCGCATCGGCGAGGTCATCCAGATGCCGAACCTGATCGAGGTGCAGCGCGAGAGCTACGAGCATTTCCTGCGCTCGCGCCCCGCCGACGGCTATGTGAGCGGACTGGAGAAGACGCTACGCTCGGTATTCCCGATCCGCGACTTCGCTGGCACCGCCGAGCTGGACTTCGTCCATTACGAACTCGAAAGCCCCAAGTTCGATATCGAGGAGTGCCGTCAGCGCGGCATCACTTACGCCGCCCCGATGCGCGTGACGCTACGGCTGATCGTGTTCGAGGTGGACGCCGATACCGAGGCGCGGTCCGTGCTCGATATCAAGGAGCAGGACGTCTACATGGGCGACATGCCTTTGATGACGTCGAATGGGACGTTCGTGATCAACGGCACCGAGCGCGTGATCGTCAGTCAGATGCATCGCTCGCCGGGCGTGTTCTTCGATCACGATCGCGGCAAGACGCACGCGTCGGGCAAATTCCTGTTCGCCTCGCGCGTGATCCCGTATCGCGGATCGTGGCTGGACATGGAGTTCGATTCCAAGGACATCGTCAACGTGCGTATCGACCGCAAGCGCAAGCTGCCGGTGACGACGTTGCTCTATGCTTTGGGCCTGAATAGCGAGGAAATCCTTAATCACTTCTACGGGCGTGTGACGTGGGTACGCGGCCAGGGCGGCTGGAAGGTGCCGTTCGTGGCCCAGCAGTGGCGCGGTTCGAAGCCGTCCTTCGACGTGATCAACGGCGCGACGGGCGAGGTGGTGTTTCCCTTGGGCACCAAGATCACGCCGCGAGTGGCGCGCAAGGCGGCGACCGATGGGCTGACCGAGCTGCTGATCCCGAGCGAGGAGATTTTCGGTCGCTATGCGGCCGAGGACCTGATCAACGAAGCGACGGGCGAAATCTACGTCGAATCCGGGGATGAATTGGCGGCGGCGAACGTCGAGAAGCTGGACGCGGCGGGGATCACGTCGATCGATCTGCTCGACATCGATCATGTCAACGTGGGTCCATGGATCCGCAATACGCTGATGGCGGACAAGGTGGAGGAGCGCGACCATGCGCTCGCCGAGATCTACCGCGTTATGCGCCCCGGCGAGCCGCCGACGCGCGAGACCGCCGAGGGCATGTTCGCGGGACTATTCTTCGATCCGGACCGTTATGATCTGTCCGACGTCGGTCGCGTGAAGATGAACATGCGGCTCGGCCTCGACGTGGAAGACACCGTTGGCACGCTGCGCATCGACGATATCCTCGCGGTGGTGAAGACGTTGGTTGATCTGAAAGACGGCAAGGGCGAGATCGACGATATCGACAATCTTGGCAATCGTCGCGTCCGTTCGGTGGGCGAGTTGCTCGAGAACCAGTACCGTGTCGGGTTGTTGCGCATGGAGCGCGCGGTCAAGGAGCGGATGAGTTCGGTCGATATCTCGACCGTGATGCCCAATGACTTGATCAATGCCAAGCCGGCGGTGGCGGCGGTGCGCGAGTTCTTTGGCTCGTCGCAGCTCTCGCAGTTTATGGATCAGACCAATCCGCTAAGCGAGGTGACGCACAAACGACGCATTTCAGCGCTGGGTCCGGGTGGACTTACCCGCGAGCGGGCAGGGTTCGAGGTGCGCGACGTTCACCCGACGCATTACGGCCGCATTTGCCCGATCGAGACGCCGGAGGGGCCGAACATCGGGTTGATCAATTCGCTGGCGACATTCTCGCGGGTGAACAAATATGGTTTCATCGAGACGCCGTACCGCAAGGTCATCGATCACAAGTTGACCGACGAGGTCGTGTATCTGTCGGCGATGGAAGAGACCAAGCATACGATCGCGCAGGCCAATGCCGGGCTGACGAGCGAAGGCGGCTTCATAGACGACTTGGTCAGTGCGCGCGAGGCGGGCGACTTTCTGATGGCCCCTCGCGACCAGATCACGCTGATGGACGTCTCGCCCAAGCAGTTGGTGAGCGTGGCCGCGTCGCTCATCCCGTTCCTCGAGAACGATGATGCGAACCGCGCGCTGATGGGTTCGAACATGCAACGCCAGGCGGTGCCGCTGGTCCAGGCCGAGGCGCCGTTCGTCGGTACCGGCATGGAGGCGACCGTGGCGCGCGATTCGGGCGCGGCGATCGGTGCGCGGCGCGGCGGCATTGTCGATCAGGTCGACGCGGGCCGCATCGTCATCCGCGCCACCGAGGAGATCGAGGCGTCGAAGTCGGGCGTGGATATTTACCGGCTGCAGAAGTTTCAACGATCGAACCAGAACACCTGCATCAATCAACGTCCGCTGGTGACCGTGGGCGACGTGGTCGCGAAGGGCGACATCATCGCCGATGGGCCCTCGACGCAGTTCGGTGAACTGGCGCTGGGGCGTAACGCTCTGGTCGCGTTCATGCCGTGGAACGGCTACAACTACGAAGACTCGATCCTGATCTCCGAGCGCATCGTCAAGGACGATGTGTTCACTTCGATCCACATCGAAGAGTTCGAAGTGATGGCGCGCGATACCAAGCTCGGTTCGGAGGATATCACGCGCGACATCCCCAACGCGGGTGAGGAAGCCTTGCGCAACCTCGACGAGGCGGGGATCGTGTATATCGGGGCCGAGGTGGAGCCGGGCGACATCCTCGTCGGGAAAATCACGCCAAAGGGCGAATCGCCCATGACGCCCGAAGAGAAGTTGCTGCGTGCGATCTTCGGCGAAAAGGCGTCGGACGTGCGCGATACATCGCTCAAGCTGCCGCCGGGTGTGGCCGGGACGGTCGTAGAAGTCCGCGTGTTCAATCGACACGGCATCGACAAGGACGAGCGCGCGCTCATGATCGAGCGCGACGAAATCGAGCGACTGACCAAAGATCGCGAGGACGAGCGCGCCATCCTCAACCGCGCGACCTACTCGCGTTTAAAGGACCTTCTGTTTGGACAGACGGTCTCGGCGGGGCCGAAGGGCGTGCGCAAAGGGACGCTGATCGACGAGGGGTTGCTCGGCCAGCATCCGCAGCGCGAGTGGTGGAAGTTCGGGTCGTCCGACGATGCGCGGCAGGCCGACATCGAGGCGCTGCGTGGGCAGTTCGATGGTGCGGAGGGCAATCTCAACGCGCGTTTTGAGGACAAGGCCGAGAAGCTGCAGCGTGGCGACGAACTCGCGCCTGGCGTACTCAAGATGGTCAAGGTGTTCGTCGCGGTGAAGCGCAAGCTGCAGCCGGGCGACAAGATGGCGGGCCGTCATGGCAACAAGGGCGTCATCAGCCGCATCGTTCCCGCCGAAGACATGCCGTTCCTTGAAGACGGGACACCGGTTGATCTGGTGCTCAATCCGTTGGGCGTGCCTTCGCGCATGAATGTTGGCCAGATCTTCGAAACGCATCTTGGTTGGGCGGCGCGCGGACTTGGTCGGCAGATCGGCGCGATGCTCGAGGACATCTACGCCAAGGGCAAGGAGCTTGCCGCGGCGCCCGACGCTTCGGGTGTGCGCGACAAGCTGAACAGTATCTATGGCTGGCAGCATAAGGACGAGATTGCCGCACTCGATGACGATCGGTTGATGCAGTTGGCGTCCAATCTCGCTGGCGGCGTGCCGATGGCGACGCCGGTGTTCGACGGTGCGCGTGAGGCGGACGTAACGCAAATGCTCGAACTGGCGGGGCTGGATAGTTCGGGTCAGGTCGAGCTGTACGACGGCCGCACCGGCGAGACCTTCGATCGCAAGGTGACGGTCGGCTATATTTACATGCTCAAGCTGCATCACCTTGTGGACGACAAAATCCATGCGCGTTCGATCGGCTCCTACTCTTTGGTCACGCAGCAACCGCTGGGCGGCAAGGCGCAGTTCGGCGGACAGCGGTTCGGCGAAATGGAGGTTTGGGCACTCCAGGCCTACGGCGCGGCGTACACGTTGCAGGAGATGCTGACGGTCAAGTCCGACGATGTCGTCGGGCGCACCAAGGTCTACGAGGCGATCGTCAAGGGCGACGATACGTTCGAGGCGGGGATCCCCGAGAGCTTCAACGTGTTGGTCAAGGAGATGCGCTCGCTGGGACTGAACGTCGAGTTGCAGTCGGGCAAGAATGACGCAGGAATTCCTGCGGTTTAGTTGAGAACTGCCGCTGGTATCGCGCCAGCGGTCGATGTGGGAGGGATGGGTCGTGCCGTCCCTCTCCTCCGCGCCTTGCAGCGCGCGATAAGGAAGGATCGGGCTTATGAACACCGAACTGATGAACTTCTTCCACCCGGCGCAGAAGCCGGAGACGTTCGACCGGATCAAGATCAGTCTCGCCAGCCCCGAGCGCATCCGCTCGTGGAGCTTCGGTGAGATCAAGAAGCCCGAGACGATCAACTATCGCACGTTCAAGCCCGAACGCGACGGACTGTTCTGCGCGCGCATCTTTGGTCCGATCAAGGATTACGAGTGCCTGTGCGGCAAGTACAAGCGCATGAAGTACAAAGGCATCGTGTGCGAGAAGTGCGGTGTCGAGGTCACGATCTCGAAGGTCCGTCGTGAGCGGATGGGGCACATCGAACTGGCTGCGCCGGTCGCGCATATCTGGTTCCTGAAGTCGTTGCCGTCCCGCATCGGCATGTTGCTCGACATGCCGCTCAAGGATTTGGAGCGCGTACTGTATTTCGAGCATTATATCGTGCTCGATCCGGGCATGTCGCCGTTCAAGCGCTTCCAGTTGCTGACCGAGGATGAACTTTATTCGGCGCAGGAAGAGCATGGCGAGGATGCGTTCGTCGCGGGGATCGGCGCGGAAGCGATCCGCAAGTTGCTCGAGGAAATGGACCTCCCGGGCGAGTACGAGGTGCTGAAGAAGGAACTGGCCGAGACCAAGTCCGAACTCAAGCCCAAGAAGATCATCAAGCGCATGAAGGTGATCGAATCCTTCATGGAGAGCGGCAACAAGCCCGAGTGGATGGTGCTGACCGTCGTACCGGTGATCCCGCCCGAACTGCGCCCACTGGTGCCGCTCGATGGCGGCCGTTTCGCCACCTCCGATCTCAACGACCTGTATCGCCGCGTGATCAACCGCAACAACCGGCTGAAGCGCCTGATCGAACTACGCGCGCCCGACATCATCGTGCGCAACGAGAAGCGCATGCTGCAGGAGGCGGTCGATGCGCTGTTCGATAATGGCCGTCGTGGGCGGACGATCACGGGCGCGAATAAGCGGCCGCTTAAATCGCTAAGCGACATGCTCAAGGGCAAGCAGGGCCGGTTTCGTCAGAACCTGCTTGGTAAGCGCGTCGATTACAGCGGCCGGTCGGTGATCGTCACCGGCCCCGAACTCAAGCTGCACCAGTGCGGGCTGCCCAAGAAGATGGCGCTCGAACTGTTCAAGCCGTTCATCTACTCGCGCCTCGACGCCAAGGGGCTGTCGATGACCCTCAAGCAGGCGAAGAAGTGGGTGGAGAAGGAGCGCAAGGAAGTCTGGGATATCCTCGACGAGGTAATTCGTGAACATCCGGTATTGCTGAATCGAGCGCCGACCTTGCACCGTCTTGGCATTCAGGCGTTTGAGCCCGTGCTCATCGAAGGCAAGGCAATCCAGTTGCATCCGCTTGTCTGCTCGGCGTTCAACGCCGACTTCGACGGCGACCAGATGGCGGTGCATGTGCCGCTCAGCCTCGAGGCGCAACTCGAGGCGCGCGTGCTGATGATGTCGACCAACAACATCCTAAGCCCGGCGAACGGCAAGCCGATTATCGTCCCCTCGCAGGACATGGTCTTGGGCATCTATTATCTGACG
>JAABUX010002836.1_pt1 | contig 21946 bp, 22 predicted proteins | sample 5561851 | NCBI WGS metagenome assembly JAABUX01 (sample SAMN10711883, study PRJNA513361) | rock metagenome | isolation source: Antarctica rocks | place: Antarctica: Victoria Land, Richard Nunatak red sandstone | collected 2016-01-03 | reverse complement strand
TCTACGTATTGACGTGGTTCCAGAGCCCAGAACTGCGGCGGCGGGTGACCGGAGGGCTGAACAAAGGCGAGGCGCGGAACGCGCTAGCGCGGGCCATCCTCTTCAACCGACGAGGCATGGTACAGGACCGTTCCTACGAGGATCAGCGCAACCGCGCCAGCGGTTTGAATTTAGTGATCGCTGCCATCATTCTATGGAACACACTGGGGCTGGAGCAGGCCATCGAGGCCATGCGCGCCGACGGCGAGGATGTGCCCGAGGAGCATCTGGAGCATGTCGCTCCGCTCGGGTGGGAGAAGATCATCCTGACGGGCGAGTACGTGTGGGATTGGCAGCAAGCGACGCGACTCCACGGCAAGCAGCACATACCACGCCCAGCGGACGCGTAATCTCTTAGCGTACAATTTTCCCAGAATGATCTTGTGACCCCTTTTAGCTCTCCACAGGCGCATGCATAATCTTATAGACGCTGTGCAGACGCCGTTGCCCGGCACGGCTGATGCGACCGATAGCTGGGAGCGACTCATCGACGAGCTTATCGGGGTTTTACTGCGCAACCGCAGACTTATCGAGATGCACGTGCGCAACCGCGAGGCCGTGGCTGACCTCCACCGCGGCGCCCTGCTGGAGAGGCATGGGCCGGTTGTGCGGCAGGACCTGGAAAACTACTTCCTTGGCCTGCACACGGATACGGCGCTGCCTCTTGCGCAGCGCATCCGCAGGATTGCCGCGGTTGCCACGATCGGGGGAGTTCTGTTAGGGGCGAACGCTGCTTTTGCTGATACGTTGGACGCTGAGCTAGAGGCCGCACTGCGTGAGGTCATTCACGACGTGCTTGGCGATCGCATCCGTTGAGCAGGATGAGGCCTTTGACCGACGCTGGCCCGTGACACACCGGCGCTACTTTGCCGAAATGACGACCTTCGCTACGTTAGGGCCGTATACGAGCGAGCGGCGCGCGGTCGCCCGAAGGCGCGAATCGTGCGGGTTGCGCGGTGGCGCGTCACGAGGGCGATCGCACGATTCGTGCACTGAGGGCGAAAGTGGGAGGTTTGGAACCGATCAGGTTCCAATGCGGGCGCAGCCCGCACCTGGCTTACAAGCTAGAGCACTGTCATTCGTCCACGACATATCAACGAGGTGCTCCGCCTGGCAGGACAAGCCGAACTTTAGATTCCTCGTTTTCTCTGGCACAGCGCCAGGCGCCCTACCGGTGCAGCAGCGTGGCGCCTAAGTCTGGATTTCGCACGAAGATAAAATCGCTGGGACAATGCTGGAATATTACCCGTTTTGGCAGCATTTCCGGCGTTCCGGCATCGTGCTTGGCGGCAAAAACAGCCTATCCAGCCCCCTTGCTTGACGATAACGATCACCGTGCGAAATGCAGACTAAGGACTCACTCCTAAATAAGTTGATCATCTTATCCAAGTCCGCACGCCTAAATTGAGCACGACATTGGTTAGTTTATTTAGGAGCAAGCCCTAAGCGGCCACGCCGGTCAACCGCGCGCTGATCGCCCACATCCGCTCTTGCAGGGCCACATTGTAGGACATTGGGACGGAGCGCGTCTCCTGCTCTCGGACAAAATATCTCCCGCTTACCCCCTCCACCGTCGGCGCGGTCGCCAGGTACAGCGCCGTCCGGGCACCCTGCTCCGGCGTCTGGAGGACGCGTTTGATGACGCCCAGAAACGGGCGGGCAAGCGGTGGGGCCACGTCCCCGATGATCTTGGTGGCTGTGATGCCGGGATGCAGCGCATTGACCGTGACGCCCGTGCCCGCCAACCGCCGTGCCAGGGCATAGGTGCAGAGCACCATCGCCAGCTTCGCCTGTCCATAGACGGCGAACGGGACGAACGTGCGCGCGCTCTGCAGATCGTCCAGGTCGATCGTCTTGGTCATGGAGTTCGACGCCACGTTGACGATCCGCGCCGGCGCGCTGGCGCGCAGCGTGTCGAGCAGGAGATTGGTCAGTAAGAAGCTCGCCAGGTGATTGACGGCCAGATTCATCTCCAGGCCGTCGGGACTCAGGTGGCGCTCCTGGATATGGGCGCCCGCGTTGTTCACCAGGACGTGCAGTTGGCCATAGCGCCGCTGAAACTCCTCGACCAGGCGGCGGATCTCCTGTTGCGAGGAGAGGTCGGCGAGCAGCACATCGACGGCGGTGTTCCCGGTCGCTTGCACGATCTCGCGTTGGATCGCCGCGCCCTTCTGGGCATCGCGCCCGACCAGGACGACGGTCGCCCCCTGGGCGGCCAGCTCGCGGGCGATCACGACGCCCATCCCCCCCGTCGCGCCGGTCACGAGACAGATCCTGTCCCGCATCGTCGTCGTCATCATGATCCCATCCCTCCCTTCCCTCCCTGTCCGCTCTGCGATCTAGGCCGCGATGGCCGGGGACATGCGGAGGTACGCCGTGTCGGCGACCTGCCGCAGCATGAAGTCGGCGACATCGGCCCGCGCGATGCGCGAGGTCAGCCGCATCCGCAGGCCAATCCCGGTGTGATAGTGTGAGGTGCGCGGCCCATTGGTCATCGCTGGCGGGCGCACCACGGTCCAGTCGACTGCGCTGTGCGCGATCAGCTCTTCCATGCGCTCCTTGTCCAGCATCTTCTCCTTCTGTATCCGCCAGAGCATGACATTATAGAGACCGCCGTCATGGCTCTCCCGCGCGCCGTAGGCGCTGAGCGCGACGAGGCGGCGCACGCCATGGCGCGTCATCGCCGCGAGGATGTTGGTCATCGCCTCGGTACACAGGCTCACCGGCCCCCGCTCATGGGGGCCCAGGGCGCTCAAGGCGGCGTCTTGTCCATCGACGACCGCGGCGACCTGGTCCGCCTGACGGACATCGCCCTGCACGATGTGGAGTCGCTCATGCGGCTCCGTGACAGCAGCCGGGGTGCGGACGAGGACGGTGACGTGATGGCCGGCGGCCAGGGCTTGCTCCACGAGGTGTCGGCCCGTGCCGCCGGTCGCGCCGAAGATAGCGAGATTCATGAACGCCTCCGTGATGGGGTGCTACGCGTCGATCGTATGCTAACGAGTTTATACACATCGACTCGAAAGGCGAAAAAAAGGGCTCACGCGCCGCAGCGGAAAGCGGCTGTGGCATCCGCCAAGGCCCGCAGAGTGGCGACGATGCGCTCGCGCTCCAACCAGTAGTACACCTCCTGCCCCACCTTCTCACTGTCGAGGACGCCGGCGTCCTTGAGCACCTTGAGAGGTTCCGTTGGGGCCTGCTGAGATGGCACTTTCTTGCCGAAAGGCCATCGGATGAGCCGGTTGTATTGGCCCGATTCGACCTTCTGCACGGTCCAGAAACGCTCGTGCAGCCCTGTCGTGGCTGATCGACAAGGCCCATTCCGAAGATCGTTCACCGATCTCAGCAGGCCCCAACGGAACCTGCCAAGGCGCTCAGAAGTTCTTCGGCGCGGCGAAGCGGTAGAAGAGCAGACCGGCGCCGGCGTCTTCGACGATCGACATGAGCATCTTGGCGAACGATTCCTGGATTGCGGCGTGCTCCAGCGGACCGCCGTTTAGCGGTTCCATCCCGATGTCACGGCTCAGTTGCTCAACCGCCGCTCGAGCGCCTTCATCGCCGACCCAGATGTTGTTTGGCCGGGTCGAGGCGGCGGCGGCTTGATCGAACAGATTGCCGAAATTGAGGTTGAACGCCTTGGCTGTGGGTCCGTTCGTGGTGGCTTTGACGTACTCGGCGACCGATGCATACCCGCTGGGCGGGGCTTCGCCGTGGAGCCGGTTTGTGGCGTCGATGATGACCTTGTCGCGCAGGCCGGTAACGCCCGCAAGTGCGGCCGGTACCACTGAACTCGGCACGGCGAGCAACACGATGTCCGCGTCGGCGGCGTCCCCACCGGATCGCCCAAGCTGCGTCACCTTGTGCCCCGCCGACGTCCACAGCCGCCCGAGCGTCCCCCCGATCGTGCCTTTACCGATTGTCGTGATCTTCATTGAATGGTCCTACCTTCCGCGTTGTGTTGTCGTTACATGTCTGAGATGTCAACTATGAGCGCGTGTCTGCGACGCGGAGCGGATGAGAGAGACGTCGAACTCGAGGGCGACCTTGTCGCCTACCAGGACGCCGCCCGTCTCGAGGGCGGCGTTGATGGTGATTCCGAAGTCCTTGCGATTGACCTGCGCCTTGCCCTCGAAACCGGCCCGCAGGTTGCCGTAGGGGTCTTTGGCCGACCCCTGATACTCGAAGTCTATGGTGACCGACTTGGTCATACCCTTGATCGTGAGGTCGCCCGTGAGTTTGAAGTCGACGTCGCCCAACTTCTCCGCAGACGTGCTGGTGAAGGTAATCTCGGGGTAGTCGTCCATCGAGAAGAAGTCATTGCTGCGCAAGTGGTGATCGCGTTCGGCGTTCCCCGTGTCGATACTCTTGACCTTGATGACAATCTCCGCACGGGACTTGCCAGGCTCCTGCTCGTCGAGGTGGACCCTGCCCTCGAGTTCGGTGAACGAGCCCCGCACTTTCGTCACCATGGCATGGCGGGCCACAAAACCGATGCGGCTGTGGGCGGGGTCGACCACATAATCACCCGTGAGATCGGAGATTGCCTGGGTCGTGGTGTTGGTAGCGGACATGGCGCTCCTCCTTTTGAAGGCCAGAAACAATGAGGCGCGTGGTTGACGCTTCAACCTATCATAGGGCAATTTACGTGAAACGTCAACTATTCGGGCCGTCGAGTTACCGCCTGCTGCTCTGCCGAGCCGATGACCTCCTCGCTTCCAAGGAAGGTCCGCGGATCTCCTCGGTCAGCAGGTCCCGCAGGCCACGACGCTCGGTCGTCCGCCCGTCCACGACATTACGGCGCAGCCGTCCGCTCTTCGATGCGTCGGCCGATCTTCCCGGCGATGGTCCCTAGTTGCTGGAACTGCGACGGACTGAGCGCGTCGACAACCAGATCCCTCACCGCCTGGACGTGGTGAGGAGCGGTGGCAACGACTTTCTCCCATCCCAACGTGGTGAGCACGGCGTTCGTCGCTCGAGCGTCATGGGCGCACACCTCGCGCGTGATCCAGCCCTGCTTCTCGAGCCGGGTGACCACATGTGAGAGCCGTGAAAGCGACGCATTGGCGCGAGTGGCAAGTGCACTCATCTGCAGCGTCCGCTTTGGCGCCTCCGACAGCGAGGCGAGGACGAGATAGTCGAACATGGTCAGGCCGGACCTCCGCCGGAGGTCGCTCTCGAGCGCGGCGGGCAACAGCATCAGGAGCCCTATGACGGCCCGCCAGGACTCTTGCTGGCCATCGTCGAGCCATACCTCGCCGTCCGCTTCCTGGGGTCTACTCATGGCGCCAGTATACTACGTGGCGCCTTAAAGTTGACAGTTCAAGCTGGAATTGTCACATTAGCAAGGCCACACCGCGTCAAGGGAGGGAGTGCATAGACCGGTCAGGGTTTTGACGGATGCCAACGCGCGCTAGCGCTGCTGTAAGCAGGGGTAGGACAAGCAGCGGAACAGAAAGTAATGCTAAGCCGTTCAGTTTGCTGAACACGCTGGTCCAGCGGTCTCGTCCAACCTGTTCTACTCGGGTGGCAGCCCCACGTCGGCGCGCAAGGCTGCCCGTTCGTCGCGCACGCTCCGCTGGCGTGGCCGCGGTGGTGGCTCGGCCACACGCCGGCGATGACGTGTGCCAGTATCCTCGTCGGGGGGAGCGAGTGGCGCTGGTATGCCGGGCGGGCGCGCCAGGTCATCGAGATCCGCCGCGATGCGCTCCAGCACGCGCAGGATGCGCCACCGCTCGAAGGCCACGTACTCCGTCTCTGGATCGGCGTCCGGGCGCAGGTTGACCACCACCGTCTCCCCGCGCTCGGCCTGCTCTAGCCACCCGAGACACTGGCGTAAGGCCGTGACCTCCTCCGTCAGTGTGGCCGCCAGGGACGCACCCGGGGGATCGGTCGCGCCCGACTCCGCCCCCGGCCAGTCGTGCTCCCGCAGTCGGCTCAGCCACACCGGGACATCCGCAGCCGCATTGTCCGTGAGGAGTTGATGGACGCGTGCCGCGCTCAGGGTGGTGGCCAGCGCGTCTGGCGGATCGAGAGCCCTTGCTGATGGGCGGACACGATGGCCCAGACGCGCTCAAGCGCACAGTGGCCCGGCGCAGGCGCTCCGTGGACACCTCGCCGCGATCGCCTGGCTCTCCCGACGACTTGGTGAAGCGGATTGAACGCACATCTAAAGCGTAGCGTAACAGACTGGGAGGCGGCCTGCTCGTTGGCACCAGGAGCTAACAATGGAGGTGCGGAAAGTGGTCACTGCGCGTCCATCTTGTTTTCCGGCTCTTATGCGCACACACGCGCTACACGTGGCACCGTGACGTGATGCCACCTCCTACAGTTGTCACAGCGATCTGTGGCCATTGTACGGCCCTCGGTTTGGTCGCGCGATATGTCGCAGGTCGTAGAGCGATTTCCCTCAATTCAGGCTTCACCAAGTCATCGGGAGAGCCGATCGCCTTGACACATGTTTGCAGTGGTCAATGAGACGGTTTCGAGGCGTCGCCGACCAGCAATGCTGCCCTTCTACACGTGCGGGTGGCCTCATTAGCATGGTAGACAGCCGCTTTTCGTCTCACCGTCCATGACAAGTAGGGGTAAAAAGAGCGAAGCTGTCACCAGGGGCAAAGTATCCTTATAGATAGAGGCGCAAGGTTGTGTCAATAGCATGGTCGGGGAAAAGATGATGGCTAAACGTCGCCAGCGGCTGTGCCGCCGATGCCATAAGAATCCTGTCTGGACGCACGGGGATGTCCCCGACGCTCAAGACATGTGCAAGCGGTGCTATCACAAGCACGTCTGGGCTGGAAGCCCGCGACTGCAGCGCGATCAGGAAAGCACGGTGGTAGACGGGCAGGGACCCAAGGCGTTATGGGAGATCGGCATGGAGGCGGAAATAGAGGCACTGGGACGCGGCGTCGCCCCCGAGGATCTCTGGTAATGCGTCCAGGGCACGTTACAACGAGACCACACGACCCTGCTCGATAATGCGAGCCACATGGCGAGTGCCTAGTTCTGGCGGTGTCGGCACTCCCATCGTTGAGCAGAGCGTAGAGAAAGCGATGCGAACGCACAAGGAGGATATGCACAGGCAGGGTGTCGCGCCACATGCTGTTTCTGCCCATCTGAAACGGGACGGCTGGTGTCACCCACGGCGGAGTAGGTGTTGCCCTGCCAACCAATCCCGTTCTACATGTGCATCCTTAGGAGTGGGCTGACACCCTGACAGGATGCTGGAAACCGCGAAGTGCCACACCCACGAGACGAGTCGGTACTCTTGCAGGTGGAAGCGGCGAGAGCAGCACAACCTTGGGTCAACCTGGCGGGGGCGACTGATGAAACGCTATGAATGGTTACCGCATGGAAGGAGCAGGATGTGAAGACGATTGACGCAGGCGTTCTCGCGGTGAGCTATCTGGAGGATGGGCCGCCTGATGGATGGCCTGTCATCCTGTCGCACGGATTCCCGTTCGACGTGCATGCCTACGATGGGGTTGTTCCGCTGCTGACAATCCGGGGTGCACGCGTCATCCGTCCCTACCTCCGCGGCTACGGCCCGACGCGCTTCCTGTCCGCCGACACACAGCGTAGCGGGCAACAGGCAGCGCTCGGTTCCGATCTGGTCGCGCTTCTCGGCGCCTTGCGTCTCGAGACCGCGATCCTCGCCGGGTACGACTGGGGTGGCCTGGCCTCCTGCGTCGCCACGGCCCTGTGGCCCGAGCGCGTGGCCGGGCTCGTGTCGCTGGCGAGCTACGACGTCATCGACATTCAGCGGCTGAAGCATGCCTACGATCCTTCGATGGAGCACGCCGTCTGGTACCAGCATCTGTTCCAGACGGAGCGGGGCCGCGAATGCCTCGCCAGCCACCGCCGGGAACTCTGCCGCATGCTGTGGCGGCAGTGGTCGCCCAACTGGCGCTTCGACGAGGCGACCTTCGAGCGGACGGCCGCATCCTTCGACAACCCGGACTTCGTGGACATCGTGATCCACGCCTACCGCCATGACTTCGGCCTGGCGGCGGGCGACCCGGCCTACGAGGAGCTGGAGGAGCGACTCGCCCGTCGGCCCAGGATCACCGTGCCGGCGGTGACCCTGGACGGAGCAAGCGACACGCTGAAGCTCGGTGGCACCGCAGACCAGGCAGACATGTTCACCGCCCGCCACGAGCACCGCGTGATCGATGCGGGTCACAACCTGCCGCAGGAGGCGCCCGCCGCCTTCGCGGGCGCGGTGCTGACGCTGAGGGAGTGGTTGCAGGCTGATGAGCGCGACTGATCGATGCCGACGAGCGCGGGGCACCCCCGCGTCATGGCGCGCGAGATGATGGGCAGCGACATGGATGCCATCGGTTTCCTCAGCTTTGACAGCGTCGGGTAGCCATTCGGGTGTGTTGACCACGTAGCGACGCGATGATCCACCACTGGGCGCGCGTGAGGTGGTAGACCGGCATCTTCCTCGATCCCGACGGCGCACGCGGGGTCGGCCTGACGGTCAACATCGCGGCGAAAACGGGCGTGACCTACGCCCATCAGTGTGCAGGCCTCGCCGAGGAAACGCGCGAGGTGGATGGCTTTGCGGTCCCTCTGGGCGACGCGGAGATCTCCCGACCGCTGCTCTCGTTCTGCGAGAGATTCAAGGGCAATCCGCCACGTATGGACTCGCCGTTCGGTGACGTATGGACGGATGCGCTGATCGAACAATTGGGGCGCTTGGTCGACGCTATCCCCTTCTGGGAGACGCACCGGAGTGGCGACAGGGAGCGCCGCCTCTTCCTCGCCCTCGATCTGTTGGCGCGATCAGCCACCCGAGGCGTGGATACCCGTGCGCACAGCGTACGGGCCCGGTGTCCTCGTATGTGATAACAGCGGCTGACCAAACTCAGCGCCGCGCGCGTGGATCGACAGCTGTTCGCAAACTTGAGCGTCCCCTTGTCACGTTACTTTGCCCCTGGTGACAGCTTCGCTCTCTCTACCTCAAGTATGTGTCAAGGCGATCGCGGCGAGGCGTCCTCCGTGAGGTGGCGTGTGCGTTGCATCCGTTGGCGCCGTGTCTCTGCGGTCTCCATCGCTGCTATGATACGCAGGCGCCCGCCCACCTGTCCAGTAAACTGAACGCCTTACTCCCCCTTTCTGTTCCACTGCTTGTCCTACCCCGGACTGCACATACACTTTCATTTCTGTGCAACGGTGAGAGGAGCGAGCAGACCATCGACGGGCGCATCGATCGCCACGCCAACCAAAACGGGACGGCGCGCATCCATGGTGGCCTCCGCCTCCGCGCGTGGTTCCAGGCGCACGTCCAGGTCATGGAGTCGGTGGCCGTCGACCTCAACTCGCCCGACCTCATCCAGCTCACCCACGGCGACCCGTCGGGCCGGTAGCAGCAGCCTCCCTGTCACCCCCTAGCGTGCCGGATGCGAATGCAGGATCAGTGCGCTGAGTGCGCGTTCGACCACCGGGCCGCGCACCGGGCGGCCGTTTCTGGTGTCCGATAAGGGGAGTCTATCGGACAGTACGCGTCCCGACCTGGTACACTGAGCGCGAGTGGGCTGCGTGCGGCGTCCTGCGTGGACGCATCTGGGCGGCGTCCTGCGTGGACGCATCCACTCGACTCGACATAAGCGCTGAGACTGACGGTGGGGACGGCGATCCGGTGTGTGCGGCGGGACGGGCGGGGGAGTCATGGCGACAACGGAAACACACAACGACCGCGACGACCGCGACGAACACGACGAACGCGACGAGCTGGTGACAGCGCGCGCGGCGGTCGGGCTGGCGCTTGCGGCGGCGACCGCGCAGGCCCGCGACTATGCCCAGGAGGCGACGGCTCCCAATACGCGCCGCGCCTACCGCGCCGACTGGGCCGACTTCACCCGGTGGTGCGCCGCCCATGCGCTGTCGGCGCTGCCGGCGTCGGCCGAGACCGTCGCCCTGTACCTGGCCGCCCGAGCGGCGGATCGCAAGGCCAGTACGCTCGCGCGCCGCCTGACCACGATTGCCCAGGCCCACAAGACGGCCGGCCATGAGTCGCCGACGGCGCACCCCTCCGTCCGGCAGGTCGTCGCGGGCATCAGGCGGGCCAAGGGGACGGCGCAGGAGGGCAAGGCGGCCGCCGTGACGCGCGAGGTGCGCGCCATGTGCGAGGCCCTGCCCTCGGTCCCCGCCCTGCGCCGACGGCGCGACGCGGCCCTGCTGCTGGTGGGCTTCGCCGGCGCGTTCCGCCGCTCCGAGCTCGTCGCCCTCGACGTCGCCGACGTGACGTGGACGGTGGAGGGGCTCGAGGTGACGATCCGGCGCGGCAAGACCGACCAGGAGGGCCGAGGCCGGACAATCGGCCTGCCCTACGGGAGCACCCCGACCAGTTGTCCCGTCCGCGCCCTGCGCGCGTGGCTCGACGCCGCTGGCATCGCCGCCGGGCCGCTCTTCCGCGGGATCACGCGCCACGACGCGCTGCTGCCCGACCGGCTCTCTGACAAGGGCGTGGCCCGCGTGGTCAAGCGCGCCGCGGCCGTGGCCGGACTCGACCCCGCGCGGTATAGTGGCCACTCTTTGCGGGCGGGCCTGGCCACGGCCGCGGCGCAGGCCGGCATCTCCGAGAGGTCGATCATGGCCCAGACCGGGCACAAGAGCATCCCCATGGTTCGCAAGTACATCCGCGACGGCTCCCTCTGGCGCGACAACGCCGCCGCCGGCGTCGGGCTGTAGGGATGGACGCGCACTAGGGATGGACGCGCACTAGGGATGGACGCGCACAGGGGCGCAAGGAGGCAACCGATCCCAACTGTCCACATAATTGTGTCGGATCTGCTTGACGCCGGGGTGGACCTCTCCGCCGCGCAGCAGCTCGCCGGCCACGCCAGTCCCGTCACCACCGCCCGCTACGACCGCCGCGGCGAGACCGCCAAGCGCCTCGCTAGCAGAGGATGAGGTGCGTTGGTTATGTGCTGTGAAGGCCAAGGGGTAGGTGTGACGCCTACCCCTTGGCGTGGTGTCTCCTTGAAGGGGTAGGCGTCACACCTACCCCTTGGCGACTATTTCTCGAAGGGCCAGGGAGTAACCGTGATGGTTGACCCTTCGGGGTGAAGAAGGAGGGACAGACACATCGACGCGCGTGAGGTAGTGCGCCTTGTCGAAGACGACGACGAGGGCCAGACGCTGGAGTTCAAGCCGGCCGAGGAGCGCCCCAGCTCCCTGGCCACCTCGCTGGCCGCCTTCGCCAACGCCGACGGCGGCACGCTGCTCGTCGGCATCGCCGAGCGGACCAACGATGGCGGCCATAAGGTTCACGTCGTCGAGGGTGTGACTGACGTCAAGATCGCGACCGACCACCTGTACACGGCAGCGGAGATGTGCACGCCCAAGTACGAACTGGCGACGCCCGAGCGGATCGACATCGGCGGGAAGACCGTGCTCGCGGTGACGGTCCCCGAGGGCCTGGGCCAGGTCTACGCCGTCGAGGGACGCTACGTGGCGCGCGAGGGCTCGCACCGGCGCGCGCTGACGCCGGACGAGATCCGCGCGCTCCTCAGCCGCCGCGGCCTGTTCACCTACGACCGCTTACCCGTCCCCGGCGCGACGCGCGCCGACTTGGACGCGGCCCTCGTGCGCGAGTTCGTCGGCCTCTTCCGCTCGGGACGACGGATGGGCGCCGACGCCCTGCTGGCGTCGCGCGAGTTGCTCGTGCGCCCTGAGAGCACCCCCGACGGGCCGCTTGTACCCTCGGTAGCCGGTATCCTGCTGCTGGGGACGCACCCGCAGCAGTTCTTCCCCCAGGCGCGTGTCGCGGTCGTGCAGTACGCGGGGACGACGATGGGCGAGAGCTTCCTCAAGCGCGAGATCGAGGGGACGGTGCCCACGCAACTCGACGAGGCGGAGGCGTGGCTGGTGCGCAACACGCTACACGCCGTCGAGCTGCGCGGGATGGACCGCATCGACCGCGACGAGTACCCGCGCGAGGCTCTGCGCGAGGCCGTCCTCAATGCCCTGGCCCACCGGGACTATAGCCAGCGCGGCGATCGGGTCCGCATCTATGCGTTCGCGGATCGCGTCGAGGTCCACAGCCCGGGCGGCCTGGGTGGACCCATGCGCCTAGAGGATAAGTGGGATAACAAACGCTGCCGTCGTGCTACCCTCTATGCAATTGTACAGACGGCCAACGACACGGCACAGCGCACGCCACTTTATACGAGGATGTCCCGTCGAGAGCAAATGTATGCAGTCGATCAACTGGTCCTGCTGCCCCCGCGTCGCGCAGCACCCGATTGCCCGCGCCTTCATCGAGCAGTTGGCTCGGGAGCGCAGGGCGCCCAGCACGGTCGAGAACTACGGCCGCGACCTGGACGACTTCCTCGCGGCCTTCGCCGACATCCCGTTCGCCGACTTGATCGAGGCCGACGAGGCCCAGCTCACCCACTACGTCGATTGGTTGCATGAGCGGCCTGCGCGCCGCGGATTGGCTCGTCTCGCGGCCATTGATGGACGTTCTCGGCTGGCTCCGGCGACCATCCGGCGGCGTGTCTGCACCGTGCGCGTCTTCTATGCCTGGTGCATCCGCCTACGGCATCGACGCGACCCGCTCAATCCCGTCCGTGCCGGCGTCCGCGGCCGAGAGCACGGGATCGTACCGCGGCCGATGGCGGTGCCATGGATCCCCGACGAGCGCGAATGGGTGGCCATCCTGCGCTATGTACTGACCGAGCTGTCCACGCGGGACCAGGCGTTGGTGCTGGTCGCACATGACGGGGCCCTGCGCCGCGACGAGATCGTGCATCTGCGCGTTGACGACATCGACCGGCGCACCCACACCATCGCCATCCGCGCCGCCATCACCAAGAACTACGTCCCTGGCACTGTCGTCTTGTCCAACCTTGCCTTCGCCAAGCTCACCGCGTACCTCGCGGGCGAGCGCGCCGCGCTGGTCCGGTGCTATGGCGCCGACTGGGAGGGGCCCATTTTCCTGTCGGACTCGCGCCGCAACCCCGGTCGGCCCATCACCAAGTGGACCGTCAACGACATCTTCGACCGCATCCGTGACGCCCTGGGCTTGCCGCACCTGACACCTCACACGATGCGCCACCTGATGCTCACCGAACTCAAGCGCGGCGGCATGGACCTCCTCGACGTCAGCCGTTACGGGCGACACCGCAGCCTCGCGAGCACCGAGATCTACCTGCACACCGATCTGTCCGACCTGGGGCGCGATGTCTCCCGCGCGCACCAGCGCATCGCCGCGCGGGCGCGTCGTCTAGAGGGAGGGCTCGATGACAGGACGTGACCCGCTGCCTGCCGACGCACCGTCCCCACCGTGGCTGATGCCAATCCGGCCCGAGATGTATCCCGACGGCTGTCCGCGCTTGACGGACGCGGAGCGGGCGCTCCTGGAGGCGTACGTAACGACGCCGCCACAGGGGTTCGAGCCGATGCGCCTGCTCCGCCGGCTGCCGCGCTTCGAGGCCCCGTTCCGCGCCACGGTCGAGCTGACAGTGACGCACGAGGGGCAGGTCGCGACGGCGCGCCGCCACCTGTTCCGGGCCATGCTCGACGCGAACCTGGCCTTCTGGGCCTGGCCCGAGGATCGCTGGATCGCGACCATCGACGCGGCCCCGGTCGGCGGCCACTACCCGGGCGGCACGCGCTTCTGGCTGCTCAACCTGGCCTACCTGTTCGGCGGCTTGCTCTACATTGGCGCCTCGGCCACCTATGGCCTAATGGCTGATGCCGTCTTCGGCAAGGCCCTCGTCGATGAGCAGGTCGACCTCCTGCGCGCGCCGCTCGTGGCGGCCGGCTTCTCGTCCTCCTACACCGAGTGGCGCCACTTCCGCTGGACGTGCGCCTTCGCCCTGCTGCTCAACCGGAACCCATACATAGCTGTCCTGACCGCCGACTGCCTCCGCACGGTCCATGAGCGGCTGGGGAAGATCCCGAGCACGGCCGACCGGCACGGGCGACGGACGCTGTATCGCGTGGAGGCATCGCTCCTCCAACGCGGCATCCTGGACCGACAGGCGCTCGCCCCCTCGCGGCCGCCCGCGTCCGACGGCCCGCCCCTGTTGCGCGCCGCTGACCCGGCCGTGGACCCCCGCTGGCTCGCCTGGGCTCGCGCCTTCTACGAGCAGACGCCGCGCCGTCCAGGGAAGACGCTGCGCGACATCTGCTGCCAGGTCCTGACCGCCGGCCGCTGGCTGCATCTCCACCATCCCGAGGTCACCGAGCCGGACCAGTGGGATGAGGCCCTGGCCGCTGAGTACGTAGCGCACACCTGCGCGGCGTTCCGCGGCGAGTTGACGTGTCCCGCCGGCGTCCGCTACGCCGAGTACCAGCGGGCGCGCCGCCCGCTCACGCCGCGGGGCATCAACACGCGCCTAGGTGGGATGCGCTCCTTCTTCGCGCACCTGCAGCGCTGCCCCTACACAGTCGACGGCGTCCCCCGGCCGAAGCTGCGTCCGACCTGGAACCCGGCCGAGGCGTTCCGCACGCCGGAGCACCTCGTCGCCGCCTGCCAGCCCGACCCACGCGACATCCAGGAGGACACCTGGCTCAAGCTGATCTGGGCGGCCTGCACGCTCACGGCGGAGCAGGTGCGCACCGCCCTGCGGACGCCGCAATACCCCGTCGCCTATTACCGTGCCGCCTGCCTCCTGTGGGTGACCGCCGCGCGCCGGCCCGACGAGATCCGGCGCCTGGCCCTCGGCTGCGTCAGCCGCGAGTGGGCGCCCGAGATGCGCGACGAGCAGGGCCACCTCTTCGAGGCGGCGGCCGAACTCTGCTACCTGCGCGTGCCGACCAACAAGCTGCGCGGCGAGTTCTATGTCCCCATCCCCGCCTACGCAGCCGACGCGGTGGAGGTGTGGGAGCGACTGCGGCCGGCGAACCAGGAGGCGCTGGCGGACCCGAAGACGGAGCGGCCCACCCGCTATCTGTTCCAGTACCGCAACGAGATGATGGGCAAGAACTTCCTCAACGACAGCGTCATCCCGTTGTTGTGCGCGCTCGCGGGCGTCGCGCGGACGGACGCGGTCGGGCGCATCACGCCGCACCGCGCCCGCGCCACGACGGCAACGCTGCTGCGCAAGCTGGGCATGGCGCCGACCGACATCGGCCGGCTGCTCGGGCACACCGACCCCGCCAAGTCGCTCCCATGGTACCTACGCGAGGACAAGCACCACCTCGGCCGCGTCTACCGCAAGGCCAACCCGCTCGACCGCTACGTTGCCGCAGCCCTGGATGTGGACGCTCAGGCAAAGGGCGAACCGTGCGTCTTCTACTACCTGGCCGACGGACCGGACGGGCGCCCCCGCATGTGCGGCAACCCGCACTTCGCGCGCTGCGTCCATCAGATGGCGTGCATCGAGTGCGAGGCATTCATCGACCACGACGTGGCCGAGGCTATCGAGCGGCGCGAGGGTGTGCTGACCGTCGCCGTGCCCATCCCACTGCCGCCTCAGGTGGTGGCGGCTCTCGATGACGAGGGCAACAGCATGGTAACCGATGGGCTCAGGCACATACCCCCGCCAGCGCTCCCCGGCCCCGCCTTCCATTTCAACACGACGGTGGCGCAGTGTGCGCGCGATGCCGAGGGCGAGGACCTGCGCGCGCGATTGACGGATCTGGAGGCCCTGATGATGCAAAAGCGTGGGAAGGTCGACCGACGGAGTGCCTCGGTGCAGGCGATCGTACAGGAGATGGACCGGGTGCGGATGCTCCTGGCCGCGCGCGAGCAAGACGATTAGACGGAAAGGTGGCCGCCGCCGCTGGGATACAACGCGCGACGTCGCCCGAAGGCGCGAATCGTGCCGGTGGCCAGACGGTGCGCCGCTGGACGATCGCACGATTCGTGCGCTGAGGGCGAAAGTGGGAGGTTTGGAACCGATCAGGTTCCAAGAGGGCCGCCAGGCCCTCTGGCTCGACAGGCGGGCGGCCGTCCGGGCAAACGATCGAAGCGCCAAGGCCAAGTCGTCCCCGCCAGGCGATACAATGAGGGGGTACAGCCAGCATGCGGTGCATGAGGGACGGGGTAGATGAGATGAAGGGAACAAACGGTGGCTGAGGATCGCGAGAGGGCGCGCGCGCGCCCTCTCGCGATCCTCCCCGAGGGCTACGGGGAGTTGCTCGGCGACCTGAAGGAGCGCATCCGCGCGGCGCAGATCAAGGCCGCCCTGTCGGTTAATCGCGAGCTCATTGCGCTCTATTGGCAGATCGGCCGGGCGATTGGCGAACGGCAAGAGACGCATGGCTGGGGGACGCAGGTGATCGACCGCCTCTCCGCCGACCTGCGCCATGCGTTCCCCGACATGAGGGGGTTTTCACCGCGCAACCTGCGCTACATGCGCACGTTCGCCGCGGCGTATCCAGAGCCGGACTTTTGGCAGCAAGCTGCTGCCAATTTGCCCTGGGGGCACGTCATGCGGCTGCTCGACACGGTTCCTGATCCAGGCGCGCGCGCCTGGTACGCCCAGGAGGCCGTCGAGTACGGCTGGAGCCGCGCCATCCTCACCCATCAGATCGAGGCCAAGCTCTATGAGCGGCAGGGACAGGCCCAGACCAACTTCACCCGGACGCTGCCCGCGCCGCAGTCGGACCTGGCCCGGCAGGTGCTCAAGGATCCGTACAACTTCGACTTCCTCTCGCTCGGCAAGGAGGCGCGGGAGCGCGACCTGGAGCGCGAGTTGATCGCCCACATCCAGGAGTTCTTGCTGGAGTTGGGGGTCGGCTTCGCCTTCCTCGGCAGCCAGTACCACCTCGAGGTCGACGGCCGCGACTACTACATCGACCTGCTCTTCTACCACATGCGGCTGCGCTGCTATGTGGCCATCGACGTCAAAATGGTCGACTTCGAGCCGGAGTTCGCCGGCAAGATGAACTTCTACCTCTCGGCCGTCGACGACCTGCTGCGCCACCCCGATGACCAGCCGAGCATCGGCCTCATCCTCTGCAAAGGCAAGAGCAAGGTGGTGGCCGAGTACGCGCTGCGCGGCGCGACCCAGCCGATCGGCGTTTCGGCGTACACGCTCACGGAGGCGCTGCCGGAGCGACTGCAAGGGAACCTGCCGACAGTCGAGGAGTTGGAGGCGACACTGGGCGACGCGGAGACGGAGTGAGGGTATCCCGACACGGAGCCGGGATGACGGCACGAGCGACGTAGCTGACATGGAGGAGGTACCTAGCGCGATGCCTCTATCGTTGCACGTCAATCGCAGCGACCTCGCGGAGGGTTGCAAGAGTCGGTGCATGCGTTCGGCGCTGTGGAGCGGAGAGACGCCATGGCTGAGAAGATCACGCGGGACGTTCTCGAGAGTTACGTGTACTGCGCGTACAAGGGACATCTGAAACTGGGCGGCGCACAGGGCCGTCCGTCGGATTATGAGCTCCTGCAGGGAGAGGCCCGCCACCGGATACGACGGGCAGCCGCAGACAAATTGATGGGCCGCCACAAGGACGGGGATATCCTGCGCGACGTCGCCCTGACGCGTTCCCTGCTGAAGCAGGGTGTGCCCCTTCTCCTAGACGCCACAATCGAAGACCACGCACTCTTCGTCCGCTTTGATGCGCTCCAAAAAGAGATCGGCGCGTCCCGGCTGGGCGACTTCCACTACATTCCCGTCATGTTCCATGAGACGGAACGGCCCCACCGGCAGCAGAAGGAACTGCTGGAGCTATACAATGTCATCCTCGGGGAGATCCAAGGGAAGCAGCCCGCCAGCGGGCTGCTGATACATGGGCAGAATTGCACGGTCCATAGGGTCAAACTGACCGCGAGCGGCCAGCAGGCACAGCGGGCTCTGAAGGAGATCAAGGAGATTCAGGACACCAACACGCCTCCGCAGCTCATGCTTAACAGCCATTGCCAAATATGCGAGTTTCGCCAGCGTTGCCGGACCGAGGCGACAGCGGCGGACGATCTGAGCCTGTTAGGGAGCATCAGCGCGAAGGAGATCAGGAAGTACAACCGCAAGGGGATCTTCACGGTCACGCAGTTGTCCTGTACGTTCCGTCCTCGGAAGCGGAGCAGGCGGTCGAAACAGATGAGCCAACCCCATCATCCCGCTTTGCAAGCGCTGGCTATTCGGGACAAGAAGACCTACGTGTTCGGCGCGCTGCGTCTGCCAGATGCTGTGACCCGGGGTCAAGTCCTTATCCTTCTGTAAAATGCTCTCCCTGGAACGAGGGGTGATTAGGCCGCGTTCGCTGGTGCTACACCTCCTTCCGCGACGTGTTGTTGTTGTTGTTGCTTCCACTGCCAGTAGGTCGTCATGTCGAGGTAGCGGTACCCGGTCGACCACTGCTCCTCGTATTCCATAAGTAGGGCGCCGACGAGACGGAGGGCGCTATTCCGGCAGGGGAAGATACGGATGACGCGCTCACGCCGGCGGATCTCCTCATTGAGACGCTCCACGGAATTGGTCGTGCGCAGCCGCACGCGATAGGCCGCCGGGAGAGCAAAGACGGCCGTGGCATCCTCATAGCCGTCCTCCAGGATCTCCATCGCCTTGGGGGCACGCGCGGCAAAGTCGGCGAGCGTGGCCTGGAGCAGGGCGCGGCCGGAGAAGGGGTCAGCCGCTCCGAAGAGGGCGCGCAAGCGCGCAGCCAGCTCCTTTTGGACGGCTTTGGGCGTGGCGTCGATGATGTTGCGCGTGAAGTGTGCTTGGCAGCGCTGCCAGGTCGCTCCTTGGAAGTGCGTGCGGACCGCACGGACGAGGCCGGCGTGGCTGTCCGAGGTGACCAGGTCGACGCCGCGCAGGCCGCGCCCCTTAAGCCAGCCGAACAGCTCGCCCCCGCTCGCCTCGGACTCCGAGTCACCCAGACGCAGGCCCAGGATCTCGCGATAGCCCTCCTCGTTGATGCCGGTGGCGATCAGCGCGCTGCGTGCTCGCACCCGCCCGTCCTCGCGCACCTTAAGCACGAGCGCGTCAACCAGCACAAACGGATACGCCGTTCCACCCAGGGCGCGCTCGTTCCAGCCCTCGACCAGTGGGTCAAGCCGCGCGCATAGCGCTGAGACGGTGCTCTTGGAGACCTCCGCGCCGCACAACTCCTCGGTGATGTGCGTCACTTTGCGCGTGGACACGCCGTTGATAACCATTTCCAGCAGCGCCAGGATGAACGCCTGCTCGCTGCGCTGGAACCGCGCGAAGAGGTCGGTCGAGAACTCTCCGTTGCGCACCTGCGGCACCCGCAACTCCAGCGTGCCCACGCGCGTCGTCAACGACCGCGGCTTGTACCCGTTGCGATAGCCCTTGCGCTCCTCCGTCCGCTCATAGGGCTGCGCCTGGAGATGGTCACTCACCTGCGCCTCCATGATTTGCTGTACTACCTGCTCCACCAACCGGCCGAGCGCCCCGTCCTGCGTGAACAGCCCGTGCACGTGCTCTGCGTCTACGGTAACCTGGTACTGGGTCATCTGTCCCTCCTTGATGAATGGTGATTGTCAGACGTTGCCACTCTACCAAGGGAGCGGGTGGCCCTTTGTGCTTTTGTCCACGGCCTCTTCGCCGCAGGCACTGGGCCTCCCTATTTACAGAAGATACAGGACTCTACTTGACCCGGATCTACCTGGACCTCGAAGGCGACCCTGACCGCCAGTTTGTCTACCTACTTGGGATGATCGTTGAGAGGAATGGGACGGAGGAGCGGCACTCGTTCTGGGCCGACAGTGCAGGCGAGGAGCCTCGCCTATTTCAGCAGTTTCTCGATGTCGTCGGCCCCCTGGAAGACTTCTGTCTCTACACCTACGGTGGCTACGAGGCGGCCTTTCTGCGACGGATGATCAAGGCGTTGGGTCCGACTGAGTTTGGCCTACAGATCATGGATCGTCTGGTCAATGTCCTCTCGCTCATTCATGCGCACATCTACGTCCCCACCTATTCCAACAGTCTGAAGGACATCGCCCCATATCTGGGCTTCCGCTGGACGAACCGGGATGCCTCCGGCCTCCAGAGCATCGTGTGGCGCAAGAGGTGGGAGGAGACCGGCGCGGCTAGCCTCAAGGACACACTCACGACGTACAACGTGGAGGACTGTGCCGCCTTGAAAATGGTGACGGAGTTTCTCTACAGCATCTGCCTTGATCAGCCTGCGTTGCCCCCGTCCCAGAGCGTAACCCACGCCGACCATCAGGTGGCGCGGGTGGAGGAGATCAACCCACCGTTGAGCCGCCGCGATTGGTGCTCGCCGCAGTTTGCCGTTCCCGACTTTGCATTCATCAATGAGCGTGCCTATTTCGACTATCAACGCGATCGTGTGTTCATCCGGACGAACAAGGCTCTGAAGCGACGCAGGATCCGTAGACGCGGTAGGAAGAGATACAAGAACTTGTACGTAAACCGTTCCATCGTCATCACGAGCGAGGAATGCCCCTTTTGTGGAGGAACAGCGTTAAACCGACGCCCGCATGGGCGTCTCGTCCGCTTGGCCCTCGATCTCCGGTTCATGCGTAGTGGTATCAGACGATGGGTGACGAGGTTTACGACTGCTTGGCATGAGTGTGACGACTGCGGCAAACGGTTTCTGCCCCGCGATTACTTGCGCTTGGATGGGCATTTCCACTCGCTGAAAAGCTGGGCGATGTACGAGCATGTGGTCCACCGTACCAGCTTTGAGCACGTTGCATTGAAGCTGCACGACTACTTTGGATTGCCCGTCAATATGCCCGATGTGCATGCCTTCAAGACACTGTTGGCGCGGTACTACGCGCAGACGTACCAGCGACTCTTGGATAAGCTCGTCAGCGGAGACATCATCCACGCAGACGAGACGGATGTCCATCTCAAGAGGGGAGGCATAGGGTATGTGTGGGTTTTCACGAATATGGAAGAGGTCCTCTTCATGTACCGGCCCTCGCGGGAGGGCGGCTTTCTGCACGACCTGTTCAGGGACTTCCATGGGGTACTCATCTCTGACTTTTACGCCGCGTATGACTCCCTGCCATGTGCACAGCAGAAGTGTTTGGTCCACCTAATCAGGGATTTCAACCACGATATCCAGGCCAATCCTTGGGACGAGGAACTTAAGGCCCTCGCCGCCACCTTTGGTCGCTTGCTGCGCACGATCATGGCTACGGTTGACCAGTATGGGCTGCGGCAGAGACATCTCGGCAAGCACCGTCGGGACGTGGATCGCTTCCTCCGCACCATCGGGGGGCAGGCATACCGTTCGGAGGTGGCCGAAGGTTATCGCCAGCGGCTGCTGCAGTACCAGGAGAAGCTGTTCACCTTCTTGGACCATGATGGCGTGCCCTGGAACAACAACAATGCGGAACACGCCGTGAAGAGCTTCGCCTATTACCGCGAGGTGGCCGATGGCCGGTTCTCGGAGGCTGGCCTCAACGAATACCTGATACTGTTGAGCCTCTATCAGACCTGCCAGTACAAGGAGGTGAATTTCCTCCAGTTCCTCCTCTCACAGGAGAAGGACATCGACGCATATTGTGCGAACATGAACCGGAGGAGACTGCTGCCGACGATCGAGTTGTGCCCCGAGGGGTTCACGAAATCCGGTCGTTACGCACCAGGGCGATTTGTGCTCGGCGACAACTAAGACTCAACGGGCACTGGCTGGAACCGGTGGGTGATTGGGCGTCGCGACGATCAGGGCGTCGACGTAAGCGGGGACGTGCTTTGGTGTCGCTAGGGGCAGTATCTCGTGACGGAAGGCATCTCTCCATCGCATACATAACAATCCGACATCAAAATACGTCAAGCCGATGAGGGTGGAGGTGAGATTACCCGATTGACTTAGCTTCGGTAATCCCACATAATGGACAACCTCCTGGTGCGTCGGTGGAGCCGCAACGCGACGCTCGTGCAGGGCCTGGCGGCGCTGGACATCATAGAGGAGTTGGGCTTCGGTCTGGATCGCATGGTCGCCGCGATGGCGGATGGCGGACTGCCAGCGCCGGTCTTCACGGAGATCGGCGACACATTCG
>JAABUX010003209.1_pt1 | contig 21975 bp, 16 predicted proteins | sample 5561851 | NCBI WGS metagenome assembly JAABUX01 (sample SAMN10711883, study PRJNA513361) | rock metagenome | isolation source: Antarctica rocks | place: Antarctica: Victoria Land, Richard Nunatak red sandstone | collected 2016-01-03 | reverse complement strand
TGGCCGCCTCGCTGTTCGGCTTCATCAACGAGATGGTGTCGTTCCAGACCACCCCCATCGTGGGCGACGTGGCGCTGCTGGCCGCCGCCGTGCTGCTGATCCGCGTGCTGCCGCAGGGCATCACCGGTCGCTACCTGCGGCGCAGCCTGTGACGGCGTCCGGCAAGGCATGGCTGGGATTTGCCGCCGTGGTGGCGGCGGGCCTGGCGCTGATGCTCGGCCTGCCGCACGTCCTGGACACGTTCGGGCTGCTGCAGGTGACGGTGTTCGCCGCGATGGCGATGTTCGCGCTCAGCCAGGGGTTCATCTGGGGCTATGGCGGGGTGATGTGCTTCGGCCAGGCGGCGTTCCTGGGGCTGGGCGGCTATGCCTACGCCGTTGCGGCGATCAACATGGGGGAGACGACGCTGCCGGTGCTGCTGTCCATCGCGGTGCCGATGGGGTTCGCGGCCCTGCTGGGCTACTTCATGTTCTACGGCCGCATCAGCGAGGCCTACATCGGCGTGATCACCCTGACGGTTTCGGTGATCCTGTTCGAGCTGATGAACTCCACCTCCGGCAGCGCCTACCATATCGGCACGGCGGAGCTGGGCGGCTTCAACGGCATCCCCGCGGTGCCGCCGCTGAACCTGCCGGGCCGGCCCGAGGATACGCTGGACCCGGAGGGGGTGTGGTATGCCGCCATGGCGTCGCTGATCGGGGTTTACGTGCTGCTGCGTGCCATCCTCGCCAGCCGGTTCGGCCAAGTGGTGGTGGCGATCCGCGAGAACGAGACACGGGCGATGCTGCTGGGCTACGACCCGCGGCTATACAAGCTGCTGGCCTTCACCATCGCCGCGGGGATCGCCGGGCTGGCAGGGTGCCTGTATGCCAACTGGGGTGGCTTCATCAGCCCGGCGGTGTTCAGCCTGACCACCTCGGCCCAGGTCATCATATTCGTGCTGGTGGGGGGCTTGGGCACGCTGATCGGGCCGGTCTTGGGGGCGGTGCTGATCCAGTACCTGATCAACCTCGCGGGCACGCAAAGCACGATTGACGGCAACCTGGGCCTCGGCGTCGTGCTGGTCGGCTTCGTGCTGCTGGTGCCGCAGGGGATCGTGCCGGTGGCGCAGGGCCTGCTGCGCCGCCTGGCCGCGCCCCGGCCCGCGGCGGCGGTGCGGGTGGAGGCCCGGTCCTGAGCGGCCCCCCGCTCCTGGAGGCGCGGGCCGCCACGATGCGCTTCGGCGGCGTGACCGCGGTGCAGTCGGTCGATTTCACCCTGCGCGAAGGCGAGCTGCGCTGCCTGATCGGCCCGAACGGCGCGGGCAAGAGCACGTTCTTCAAGATGCTGACCGGGCAGCTCCGCCCCACCTCCGGCCGCATCCTGTTCCGCGGTGCCGACGTGACGGGCGCCAACCCGCACGAGATCGCCCGGCTCGGCGTCGGCATCAAGACGCAGGTGCCCAACGTGTTCAACGGCCTGACGGTGGCCGAGAACGTCGCCATCGGCGCCGGGCGGCGCAAGTCCATCCAGCGCGCCCGGCGCATCACTGCCGACACCCTGGCCCGGCTGCACCTGCAGGGCATCGCGGACCGGATCGTCGGCCAACTGGCGCACGGCCAGCGGCAATGGGTGGAGATCGCCACCGTGCTGGCGCAGGAGCCGGACCTGATCCTGCTCGACGAGCCCGCCGCCGGCATGACGCATGAGGAGGTGCAGCGCACCGCCGAGTTGATCCGCGACATCAACCGCACCCAGGCGCTGGTGGTGGTGGAGCACGACATGCAGTTCATCCGCATGATCGCCAGCACGGTGACGGTGTTCAACCAGGGCGCGATCCTGATGGAGGACCAGGTTGGCGCCGTGCTGGCCGACCAGCGGGTGCGGGATGTTTACCTCGGCAAGCAGGCCGCCTGATGCTGCAGCCTGATGCAGCGGACGGGCCGATGCTGCAGGTCGCGGGGCTGCACTCCGGCTATGGCCGCATCCCGATCCTGACGGGGATCACGCTGCAGGTGGCGCGGGGCGAGTTCGTTGGCATCCTCGGCCATAACGGCATGGGCAAAACGACGTTGCTGCGGACCTTGATGGGCTACCTGCCCGCGACGGCCGGGCAGGTGCGGCTGTTGGGCCGGGACGTGACCGCCCTGCCGCCCACGGCCCGGGCACGGATGGGCGTCGGCTACGTGCCGCAGGGGCGGGAGATATTCCCGGCCTTGAGCGTGATGGACAACCTCCGCATGGGCTGCCTGCTGGCCAAGCAGGACGAGCGGGCGGTGATTGAGGACATCCTGACCGACTTCCCACGGTTGCGCGGCTACCTGGACCGCCTCGGCGGCGCGCTGTCCGGCGGGGAGCAGCAGTTGCTGGCCCTGGCGCGCTGCCTGTGCGGCGGCCCGGCGATCCTGCTGCTGGACGAGCCCACCGAAGGTATCCAGCCTAGCATCATCGAAGAGATCGCCGAGACCCTGCAGGCGGTCGGCCGCCGCCGGGCGCTGACGATCCTGCTGGTGGAGCAGAACCTGAACTTCATCTCCACGCTCTCGCACCGCGTGCTGATCCTGCAGAAGGGCGTCATCACCCGCGAGGTCTCGCCCGAGGTGGCGCGGGACCGCACGATGATCGACGAGTTCGTGGGCATGGCGTAACGCAATCCCAGGAGCCTCCCAATGATCGACGTAACCGAGTTGACGGTGGCAAAGGTTCAGGCCGCCTTCGCCGATGGCACGCTGACCGCTGCCGCATTGACCCAGGCCTGCCTGGACCAGGTCGCCGCGCACAACCCGCGGCTGAACGCGATCATTTTCATGAACCCGGACGCCATGGCCGACGCGCAGGCCATCGACCGCCGCCGGGCCGCCGGGGAGGCGCTGGGGCCGCTGGCCGGGGTGCCCATCGTGGTGAAGGACACGATGGACATGGTGGGCTTCCCCAGCACCGGCGGCTGGTCCCTGCTGTGCAGCCGCACCGGCGGCGTGGACATGATGCCCGGCACCGACTCGCCCGTGGTCGCCCGGATGCGCGCGGCCGGCGCCGTCATCCTGGGTAAGACCAACGTGCCCGTGCTGAGCGCCACCGGCAGCCATGCCAACGACAGTTGGGCCGGGCCGACCCTGAACGCCGTGGCGCCCGAATGCCTGCCCGGCGGCAGCAGCGCCGGCACCGCAACCGCCGTCGCCGCCGGAATGGCCGTGCTGGGCCTGGCCGAGGAGACCGGTGGGTCGATCCAGAACCCGGCCTCCGCCCAGGCGCTGGTCGGCATCAAGCCCAGCTTCGCCCTGGTGCCGAATGCCGGGGTGATGCCGCTGGCCGGCAGCACGCGCGATGTGGTGGGGCCGATCGCCCGCTGCGTGCGCGACGCGGCGCTGGCGCTGGATGCGCTGGCCGGGTTCACCACAGCGGACCCCAAGACCATCGCCGGCGTCGGCCACCGTCCCCATGGCGGCTACGCGGCCGGGCTGCGGCCGGATGCGCTGCAGGGCAAGCGCCTGGGCCTGTACGGACCCGGCTGGCGCAACCAGCCGCTATCGGACGAGGCCACCCGCCTGTACCGCCGCGCGCAGGACGAGCTGGAGGCGCGCGGCGCAACGCTGGTGCCGGACCCGTTCGCCGGCACCAGGTTCGCGGCGATCAGCCAGCCCGTCAGCGGTTCCGGCTACTTCGACGCCCGGGGCTTGGAGTGCGCGCCGTACGACATGGAGCAATACCTGAAGCGGATGGGGCCGGACGCGGCGTTGCAGAGCTTCGCCGCTTTCTCCGCAGCCACCGCCAAGGAGGACGCCTTCGCAACCGGCGGCGTGCTGGCCATGATGCATCAGTTGCCGGACTTCGCCGCCTGCCTGGCCGACCCGTCCCGCCCGCCGGACCTGCCGGACTTCCTGGCCGCCAAGGAGGCCTACCTCGAGGTGTTCAACGCCGTGTTCGCCGGCGCCGGGCTGGACGCGCTGGTGTTCCCGCAGATGCGCGACGCCCTGCCGCCGCTGCACGGCCCCGGCACGGTGCTGGAGACGACCGTCTGCGAGATCAACATCGCCGGCCTGCCCGGCGTCACGGTCCCGGCCGGGTACTATCCCGGCGGCGCGCCGTTCAACCTGATCTTCGTCGGCCGGATGTGGGACGAGGCCGGGCTGCTGGCGCTCGCCCATGACTACGAGGGCGCCACGCAGCACCGGCACCCGCCCAGCCTTGTTCCTGCCTGAGAACGCGAAGGACAGCTTGCCCAGAAACCTCCCCGGATCAGCCCGGGTTGGCCAACTGCAGCAGCAGGATGCGCCGGACCTCGGCGACCGTCGCCGGGTTGGACTGCGCCGAGTGCCCGGACTGCACGACCAGCTCCGACTCCACCGGCTCGATATGCGCGCTCGTGTAGCTGACGACGCCGTCGTCGCCCGCGGCCACCGGCCCGGTCGTCTGCACCGGGATGATCGAGTGCACGTGCACGCCCGGCGCCACCGGCACCGCCGCCAGCGACCGGATGAACGGGCTACGCGGCGACATGCTGTAAATGCTGCCGAACCGTTTGGCGGTCTCGCCGACCAGGAGGTCGGGATTGCCGCTGATCAGGTCCTGGCCGGCCTTCACCACCATCAGGGGCAGCGTCACGAACCGGCTTAGCAAGCTGCTCACCGAGTCAGTGGCCAGGTAGCTGCCCCGCTGCGGCGTCGCGATGAACACCACGCGGCGTACCGCTGCCAACGGCCGCGGGAACAGCGCGTCCCGCAGCAGGTCGCGTGAGGCGGGCGTCAGCCGCACGGAGTCGAAGGGGCGCGGGGTGATTCGGGTCCAGAGGCGGTCACCGGGGTTGATCACCAGCATCTTGGCCAACAGCCCGCCCTGGCTATGGCCGACCACCGTGATCTGCCCGAGCGCCGGGTCCGCGCGGGCGCCGCCGAGCTGCTGGACGGCGCCCTCGATCGCGCGGCGCAGTTGCAGCGCGGAATAGGAGATCGGGTTACCGGTGGCGTAGGAGAACAGCCAAAATTCGAAGTGGTCCCGGATCGCCGGGTCCTCCAGCAGGTCGTTCATCATGTCGGCCCAGCGGAACGGGCTGGAGGCGGTGCCGTGCACCAGGACGACGGGCATGTGCCCCTGCTGGTGCGGCTGCAGCGCCTCCAACCCGCCCGGTGAACGCTCGAACAGGTCGCCATCGAAGAAGCCCTGGAATTCGCGGTCCCACGCCGCCGCGTCGGCCAGGCCCAGCGCGCGGGCCGCCGTCTGATCGTATTGGAGCGGCACGGTGCGGCTGCCGACCTCTGTCGCCGCCGGGTCGGACAGGGTGTGGATGACCAGCCTGCCCTGCAGCGCCGGCTGCCCCAGTTGGCGCCGCGGCGCGTCCAGCACCAGCAGCACGTTTGCCGGCACCCGCAACCCCGGCGCCAGCGTGAGGCCGGCGGGTGACCCCGGGGCAGCCTCCGCCGATGCGGCGAGCGGTGCGCCGAGGCCGGGCGTGCGATAGATGTTCTGCAGGCCGCGAACGGCCAGGCTGGAGGTCGGCTGGAATGCAGCGAGCCTCCGCCCGCCCCAGGAAAGCTGCGCTGCGTCGAAACTGAGGTCGATCGCGCCGAACGGCAGGTTGCGCCGGCCGGCGGCGAGTGGCGCCAGGCTGCCATCCGGGGCTCCAAGCGCTGCGGCCAGGGACAGGTTGTAGAGGTCGCAGGCTTGGCGGAAGCGTGGATCGTACGGGCTGGGCCGGTCGCCGCCGCCATCCGGGAGCAGGTAGGCATAGGCGTAAAGCGCGGCGGCCAGGAACTCCGGCTGCGAATGGTCCCGGTTGGCCTGCAGGTAGCTCAGTTCGCTCAGCGCGAACAGTTCCGGCCAAAGCTCCGGCTGGGCGACGACGGCGGCGTGCAGGCTCGCGATGGCAGGCGCCGGGCCGCGTTGCCAGTCGGCCAGCAGGCCGTGCCGGCGCAGGACGGTCAGCGTGGCGTCGCTCGGCGCGTCGCCGGACAAGGCGGTGCGGTTGGCCTCGCGATAGGCCTGGTAGGGGTCGAGCCGCTCGACGGTCAACGGAGCCGAGCAGCCGCTGGCAGCCAATGCGATGGCCAGCAGGGCAAGCGATGGCTGCAGCAGCCGCTGGCTCCGGCGGCGCGCCATGGATGTCAGGCTGTGATGGCCCAGCAGCATGGGTTCAGCTCGCTCTTCCAGCACGGGCGTGCAGGGCGCGGCGGCAGGCTCGCCGTCCACCAGCCATACCACCTGCCCCTTCGCTCGTCTTCAGGGCAAAGGCTTGACGCGGCCGCTGCCCAGGGTCTGCCATGGTCGCACGCGGCGGCAAAGCCGTGGTGGAAGGTCCGTGGGAGGAGACGTGCGTTGAGCTGGATCACGGGCGTGGGTTTGACGCCATTCGGGCGCCTGGAGGGCCAGGACACCCTGGACCTGATGAGCGACGCCGCGGCGGCCGCCCTGGCCGATGCCGGGCTGCGGCGCGCAGAGGTGGACGGACTGGTCACCGGCTACTCCACCACCTTGCCGCACCTGATGCTCTCGACCGTGTTCGCCGAGCACTTCGGCCTGACGCCGCACTACGCGCACGGCGTGCAGCTCGGCGGCGCCACCGGGTTCGCCATGACGATGCTGGCGCACCAGCTCGTGGACGCCGGGGTCGCGCGGCACGTCCTAGTCGCCGCCGGGGAGAACCGGCTGACCGGGCAGTCGCGGGATGCTGCGGTGCAGGTGCTGGCCCAGGTCGGGCATCCCCGCTACGAGGTGCCGCTGGGGCCGACCATCCCCGCCTACTACGGCCTGGTCGCCTCCCGCTACATGCACGAGACCGGAACGAAGGCCGAGGACCTGGCCGAGCTGGCGGTGCTGATGCGCGCCCATGCCGCGCTGCACCCCGGGGCACAGTTCCGGCACCCGATCACGGTGGACGAGGTGCTGGCCTCGAAGCCGGTCGCCCCGCCGCTGTGCCTGCTGGACTGCTGCCCGATCTCGGACGGCGGCGCGGCCGTTGTGGTCAGCCGCGAGCGCACCGGGGCGGCTGCGGTGCGGATCATCGGCGCCGGGCAGGCGCATACCCACCAGCATGTGACGGCGGCGCCCAGCCTGACCCGGTTCGGCGCGGCGGACGCGGCGGCGCGGGCGGGGCTGGGCCGCACGGTGGCGGCCGGGGACCTGCGCTATGCCGCCATCTACGACAGCTTCACCATCACGCTCGCCATCCTGCTGGAGGAGCTTGGCCTGGCCCCGCGCGCCGGGGCCGGGGCGCTGGCGCGGGCAGGGCACTTCGACCGCGGCGGCCGGATGCCGCTGAACACGCATGGCGGGCTGCTCAGCTACGGCCATTGCGGCGTCGGCGGGGCGATGGCGCACCTGGTGGAAACGCAGTTGCAGATGACCGGCCGGGCCGGGCCGCGGCAGGTGGCGGACGCCTCGCTGGCACTGCTGCACGGCGATGGCGGCGTGCTGTCCTCCCATGTCAGCCTGCTGCTGGAGCAGGCCCGGTGACCGACTGGACCGCGGGGACGCCTGGCCTGGCCTTCCAGCACTGCCCGGCCTGCGCCGCCGCCTGGTACTTCGCCCGCACCTTCTGCCCGCGCTGCGGTGCGGCCGGCCCGGAAACGCGCACGGCGTCCGGTCGCGGCCGGGTCCACGCCATCACCACCGTCACCCGCGCGCCGTCGCCGGAGCTGCGGGCGCTGGCGCCCTACCGGATCGCACTGGTCGATATGGAAGAAGGCTTCCGCGCCATGACGCACGCTGCCCAGGACGTCGGGATCGACGACTTGGTGGTGACCCGCTTCGTGGCCTTCGGCGGCCTCACGATCCCCTTCTGCGAGCGGCCCCGCGCATGACCAGCGGCATGCTCGACCGCCAGTCCGCCCAACCGCACCACCTGGAGACACCCTCATGAACCTACACCCAGTAGCTGAAGGCCTGCGCTTCCCCGAAGGCCCGGTGGCGATGCCGGACGGCTCCGTCGTACTGGTCGAGATCGAGCGGCGCACGCTGACCCGGGTGCAGCCGGACGGGACGAAGCAGGTCGTCGCACAGCTCGGCGGCGGTCCCAACGGCGCGGCCATCGGCCCCGACGGCAAGTGCTACATCTGCAACAACGGCGGCTTCAAGTGGACGGAGGACGAGACCGGGCTGCGGCCGGTCCTACAGGCGGATGACTACAGCGGCGGCCGGATCGAGCGGGTGGACCTGGACACCGGGGCCGTCGAGACCCTGTACACCGAAAGCGACCAAGCGCCCCTGCGCGGGCCGAACGACCTGGTGTTCGACCGTCACGGCGGCTTCTACTTCACCGACCTCGGCAAGGGCCGGCGCCGCGACCTCGACCGCGGCGGCGTCTGCTATGCCCGCGCCGATGGCAGCCTGATCCGCGAGGTCTGCTTTCCGATGATCACCGCCAACGGCGTCGGCCTCTCGCCGGATCAGAGCGTGTTGTACGTGGCGGAGACGGAGCCGGGACGGCTCTGGGCCTTCGACCTCGACGGACCCGGCGAAATCCGCCGGCAGCCCTGGCCGTCGCCGCACGGCGGGCGGCTGGTAACGGGCAGCGCCAACTTCCAGCGCTTCGACAGCCTGGCGATGGACTGCGACGGCAACATCTGCGTCGCCACGCTGGTGCACGGCGGCATCTCGATCATTGCGCCGGACGGCTCGTCGATCCGCCATGTGCCGATGCCGGAGCGGTGGGTGACCAACATCTGCTTCGGCGGCCCGGACCTGCGGACGGCGTTCATTACGCTGTCCTCCACCGGCCGGCTGGTCTCGTGCGCGTGGGAGAGGGCGGGGACGCCGCTTGCCTACCTGAACACCTGACGCCGGGCCATTCGGCCTCAAGGCGTGCCGGTCGCCTTTAGGCGTCCTAGCGTTGCCAAAACCCGTGCTCGGCATCCGATAGGGCACAGGGGACCAGCGGCATGCAGCGGGAGATCGCCTCGCCCTCCCAAGCCTCCGCCGCGCAGCGCCAGCAGCACCGTGGGGGTGGAGACGTTGACCAGGCCGGGCAGCATCAGGCTGCAGCAGGAGCAGCAGGTCCACCGCAACCCTGCTCCATCTCGGCCGCGATGCCCCAGGGGTCGAGCGCCCGGCGGGCATACGTCTCGGCCTCCGGCTGGTACACCGCCCACAGCCGCCGCAGCTCCGCCAGGGGCGCATCCGCGGCGTCCACCCGCAGGTCCACCCAGGGGAACGCGGCCTCCCGCACCACCACCAGCGCGGCGGACAGCAGGGGCCGGGTTTCCCCGCCGGCCTGCAGCCCGGCGTCCAGCGCGGCCAGCAGCCGGTCCGGCAGGCTGCCCGGCGCCGCAAAGGCGTCCACCATCGCCTGCGGCACCCGGTCGTTGGCCAGGATGTTGCCGATGGCCACGCAGTCCGGCCCGGCCGCCGATGCCAGCTCCGGCATGGTGCGGGCGCCGCTGAAGTGCGCCGTACCGCCGCGGGCGTCCAACGCCGCCAACTGCCGCCAGTCGCGGTCCGGTGTGCTGGCAGCCAGCGCGGCGACGGCGTCGGACGCGCCCACGCCCTCCGCCAGCAGCGCCAGGCCGCGCGGCCCCAGCCGGGGGTCGGTCCAGAACTGTGTCAGCACCACGCCCACCCCGGCCCGGGCGAACAGGCAGCGGCTGCCGACCGCCGGGCTGGAGGTGGCGACGGCCCCGCCCATCATGCCCGTGTCCCGACAGCGCCCCGCCAGCGAGAAGGTCATCGCGGTCTCCATCCTGATGCGCTGCCGACGCTATACAGGCCGTCCCGTACCGGCAATGCTGCGAGGCCGCCGTCTCGTCAGCACAGGGCCTGCACCATAGGCGATTATCCCGAACGAAACCCTGGCAGCCTGGCACCGCTGGCTTCCCGGCTGTGCACCAGGCTTTGCAGACCTGCCAACGGCCAGCATCAGGCGTCGCCAGGTTCCGCCACGGCCGCCTGCGCCACCGGACGGCTCTTCGCGCTTGGCAACCCGGCGCTGGTCTGCCGCCACGGGCTGTTTGCCGGGCTGAGCAGCAGCGCCACGCACCCGGTCCACCCTGTCTGGTGCGACGCGCCGAGGCCGCGGCCCGTATCGCCATGAAAATACTCATAGAACAGCACGTTGTCGCGGAAATGCGGGTCCGTCTGCGCCTGCTCGTCGGCGCCGTGGATCGGCCGCCGCCCGTCCGCATCCTTCAGGAACAGCCCGACCAGCCGCTGGCTCAGCATCTCCGCCACCTCCTCCAGCGAGCACAGCACACCGCTCCCCGTCGGGCACTCCACCCGGAAATCATCGCCGTAGTAGCGGTGGAACTCGCGCAGGCTATCGACTAGCAGGATGTTGACCGGCATCCACACCGGACCCCGCCAGTTCGAGTTGCCGCCAAACGCCGCCGTCGTGCCCTCGCCCGGCTCGTACCCGATGGTGAACCGCTCCCCGCCGTGCTCCAGCACATAGGGATGCTTCTCGTGCACCTTGGACAGCGCCCGCACGCCATGCGGCGACAGGAACTCCGCCTCGTCCAGCATCCGCCGCAGCAGCTTCTTCATGCGCCGTCCGCGCAGCAGCGACAGCAGGTGCCGCTCGCCTTCGCCCGGCTCGGTCCAGCGCGAGATCAGCGCTGCCAGGTCGGGCCGGTGCAGCAGCATGTGCTGCATCCGCTCGCCGAACTCCGGCAGCTCGCTGATCGCCCGCCGTCCGATCACCTCGACGGCGAACAGCGGGATCAGCCCCACGATGGAGCGCACCCGCATCGGGATTACCGACCCCTCCGGCAGCCGCAGCACGTCGTAGTAGAAGCCGTCCGCCTCGTCCCACAGCCCGATCCCGCCGGCGTTGGTCATGGCCTCGGCGATGTACAGGAAGTGCTCGAAGAACTTGGTGGCCAGCGGCTCGTACGCCCGGTCCTCGATGGCCAGCTCCAGCGCGATCCGCAGCAGGTTCAGCGTGAACATCGCCATCCACGCCGTGCCGTCCGACTGGTCGATGGTCCCCCCGGTCGGCAGCGCGTGCGACCGGTCGAAGATGGCGATGTTGTCCAGCCCGAGGAAGCCGCCAGCGAAGATGTTGCGCCCCGTCGCGTCCTTGCGGTTGACCCACCAGGTGAAGTTCAGCAGCAGCTTGTGGAAGCAGCGCCGCAGGAAGGTGCGGTCCGCCACCCCCGTCAGCGCGCGGTCCATCTGGAACACCCGCAGCACCGCCCAGGCATGCACCGGGGGGTTCACGTCGCCCAACGCCCACTCGTAGGCCGGCAACTGCCCGTTCGGGTGCATGTAGCGCTCGCGGGTCAGCAGCAGGAGCTGCGACTTGGCGAACACCGGATCGATCAACGCGAAGGTCACGCAGTGGAACGCCAAGTCCCAGGCGGCATACCAGGGGTACTCCCAGCTATCGGGCATCGAGATGACGTCGGAGTTCTCCAGGTGCCGCCAATCCGAGTTGCGTCCCCGGTCGCGGCCCGGCGGCGGCGTGGGCTGCGCCGAATCCCCGTCCAGCCAGCGGCGCACGTCCAGCATGTAGAACTGCTTGGACCACAGCATGCCCGCCAGCGCCTGCCGCTGCACCAGCCGAGCGTCCGGGTCCGGCATGTCGCGCTGCACGGCGGCGTAGAACGCGTCGCAGTCGGCCCGGCGGCTGTCCATCACCGCGTCGAACCAGGCGAAGGCGTCCTCGCTCGCCTGGGGGCGCAGGCGCAGGCGCACCGTTTCGGAGCCGCCGGCGGGGATGCGCAGCCGCAGGTGGGCGGCGGCCTTGGTGCCGCGCCGCGCCGGGCTGATGGCGCCCGTCATTCCGTCCACGACATAGTCGTTGATCCCGTCCTTGAACGGCCCCGGGTCCCGCGCGCCGTGCAGGCGGTTGACGTTGGTCTCGTTCTCGCAGAACAGCCAGGTGGCGGCGCCGTCCACCTCGCAGACGCGGGTGCGGGCCAGCGCCGGGTGGCTGGCGAGCACGCGCTGGCGGTCGCCGGGATCCAGCCGGATCAGCGGGCGGGGTGCGCCGTGGTCCCACGAACAGGTGTTGCGCGCCCAAAGTTGCGGCAGCACGTGCAGGGTCGCCGCGTCCGGTCCACGGTTGTGGGCGGTGACCAGCATCAGCACGTCGTCGGTGGACGCCTTGGCATACTCGACGACCACGTCGAAGTAGCGATTTTCGGCGAAGATGCCGGTGTCGGCCAGCTCGAACTCCGGATCGGCGGCGGAGCGGGCGCGGTTCTCGGCAACCAGGCGGTCGTACGGGAAGGCCGCCTGCGGGTACTTGTAGAGCATCCGCATGTAGGAGTGGGTCGGCGTACCGTCCTGGAAGTAGTACAGCTCCTTCACGTCCTCGCCGTGGTTGCCCTGGCTGTTGGTCAGGCCGAACAGCCGCTCCTTGAGGATGGCGTCCTGGCCATTCCACAGCGCCAGGCCCAGGCACCACAGCAGCTTGTCGTCGGCGAACCCCGCCAGCCCGTCCTCGCCCCAGCGGTAGGCGCGGCTGCGGGCGTCCTCGTGCGGGAAGTAGTCCCAGGCGGTGCCGTTGGCACTATAGTCTTCGCGCACCGTGCCCCACTGGCGCTCGCTGAGGTAGGGACCCCAGCGCCGCCAGTCCTCGCCGCGCTCGGCGGCCAGCAGGCGCCGGCCCTCGACGGTGTCGAACAACGGATCAGGCATTGCGGCCTCCCTTGGAGTGCAGTGCGGCGGCTCGCAGAATGGCCGTTGTGCAGTGCAACGAAAAGGGACAAGTTTGCCTGCATGATGGAACTGGCTGCGCCACGGTGCCGCTCCGCCTTGGACGGGCCCGCTTAGGCCGCAATGCCGATGCCAAGCTGTTGCGCGGCCCTGACGCGGCTGGTCCCAGGCTCCATATGACCAGACGCCACGAGACAGGACGGACGCATGAAAAAAATTCCCCCCGGCGTGGGTCCGCGATACCCGCAGGTCGTGACCCTCATCGGCGCGACCGGCGACCTATCGCGGCGCAAGCTGCTGCCCGGCCTGTTCCACCTGGTGCGCGGCGGCTTCATCCCGGGCTGCCGGATCATCGGCGTTTCGCTGGACGACCTCGACCCGGCCGGCTTCCGCGCCTTCGCCCGTGAGGCGCTCGACCAGTTCTCCACCCGCAAGCTGAACGAGGCCGATTGGGCCACCTTCGCCGACGCCCTCGACTACGTGCCCCTGGGGGCCGGCGCCCATGCCCTCAAGGCGGCGGTGGAGGCGGCCGAGCACGCCCTGGGCGGCGAGGCGCAGCGCATCCACTATCTCAGCGTGCCGCCCAGCGCCGCGCTGGCCGCCGTGCGCATGCTGGGCGAGGCCGGCCTCGTCGAGCGGTCCCGCATCATCATGGAAAAGCCGTTCGGCACCGACCTGGCCAGCGCGGTATCGCTGAACGCCAGGCTGCACGAGGTGTTCACCGAGGACCAGATCTTCCGCATCGACCATTTCCTCGGCAAGGAGCCCGCGCAGAACATCCTGGCGTTCCGCTTCGCCAACGGCCTGTTCGAGCCGATCTGGAACCGCAACTTCATCGACCATGTGCAGATCGACGTGCCGGAGACACTGGGCCTGGGCAAGCGTACCGGGTTCTACGAGGCGACCGGGGCGTTCCGCGACATGGTGGTGACGCACCTGTTCCAGATCCTCGCCTTCATGTGCATGGAGCCGCCGACCGCCCTGGAGCCGGCGTCGATCAGCGAAGAGAAGAACAAGGTGTTCCGCAGCATGCTGCCGCTCGACCCGAAGGATGTCGTGCGCGGGCAATACGTCGGATACCGGTCCGAGGAGGGCGTCGATCCGGAGTCGGAGACCGAGACCTTCATCGCGCTGAAGTGCCTGATCGACAATTGGCGCTGGGCGGGCGTGCCGTTCTTTCTGCGCACGGGGAAGCGGCTGGCGGAGGGGCAGCGGATCATCTCCATCGCCTTCCGCGAGCCGCCCAAGAGCATGTTCCCGGCCGGCTCCGGCGTCGGCGCGCAAGGCCCGGACCACCTGACGTTCGACCTCGCCGACGCCTCGAAGGTGTCGCTGTCGTTCTACGGCAAGCGGCCCGGCCCCGGGATGCGGCTGGACAAGCTGAGCCTGCAGTTCGCGATGAACGACACCGGGCGGATCGGCGACGTGCTGGAGGCCTATGAGCGCCTGATCCTCGACGCCATGCGGGGCGACCACACCCTGTTCACGACTGCCGAGGGCATCGAGCGGCTGTGGGAACTATCAACGCCGCTGCTGGAGGCGCCGCCGCCGGTCCGGCTCTATGCCCAGTCCTCATGGGGGCCGAAGTCGATCCACCAGCTCGTGGCCCCGCACGCCTGGCGCCTGCCGTTCGAGCGGGCGTGGCGGGATCCCAGCCTCGTCAACGGCTGACCCGCCCTCTGCAGCCCGTCCCGATCCTGTCGTCAGGCTTTACGGCGCACCCCGCGGCGGCACCACGACGAGCAACGGATGGTCCGTGAGGTCCAGCATCATACTCGAAACGTCGTGCAGGGTTTGCACGGGTAGGGTCCCGACGGTCGGGTCGAAGACGAGAACCGTGCCATAGCTCTGCCCCAGCTCAACAGCCGCCGCGATGTGCTGGACCGGCGAGGCGGCCTGGGTATCCGGGTTCCAGGGCTGCTGCTCGTTCCAAACCGCGATGACATGCGTCCCGTCGCTTTTCTGCAACTGCATCGTGTTGCCGGTGTGGTCGTAGGGAACGCCGGTCGCCGAGAACGAGAAGCCATCCAGCCGGAAGCCGTCGCGGCCCGCCCCCGGGTCGGCAAGCAGCGTGGTCAGGTTGTGGAGGGCGCTCGCCGCCAGCTTGGGCGACCCGTCATGGTGGAACAGCCCGAAATGGTCCTCCCGCTCGGTCTGTGGCGGGTCCGCGCCATCGTCGATCAGGTCGTATAGGTAGGTCCGCGCCACGCCCGCAGCCGCCTCGTCCAGCAACAGGCCGAGCAGGTAGTTGGCCTGCATCGCCTCGGGCACCCCGCCCCAGCCGGCGTTCTGCGGCAGGGTGTAGTAGCCGGTCTCGGTAAGGACGACCGGCTTGGAGGGCGCATTGGTCCGGCCGCCATCGATGGCCGCATGGATCACGAAGCAGGGCCGCAGCCCGTGCGGCGGATAAGAATGGATGTTGGCGTAGTCGGTGTAGGCCGACAGGTCGCCGATGGACGGGAAGGCCCCGGGATCGACGCCGCCGAGCGTGAAGATGTAAACTGCGGCCTTCGACAGCGCCGGGTCGGCCTTCACCGCGGCATACAGGTCCTTCTGCAGCGCCACCGCCGCATCCACGCCGCCGAGGCCGCCATACGAGATCGGCCAGATTGCCGCCTCGTTCACGCCCTCGATGGCGTTCAAGTAGGGCGCCATGTCCCGCGCCGTCGCCAGCGCCCCGGCCAGGTTCACCGGTCCGCCGCCGTTGATGATCAGGTCGAAGCGTGCGCCCAGCTTCCCGAGCGCCTGCATGTTGGCCAGCGACGGCGCATCGATCGGGGAGCTTTGGCGCACGTTGCGGGTGCCGAGGTAGGACAGCAGGGACGCGAGCTTGGCTGGCTCGTTGTAAGGGTCCGATCCGATGTGGATGTTGACCCCCAACGCATCGACGAACTCCGCCGCCCGCATCGTGCGTCCCCTGCGCTGATCCACGGGACGGTCCGGCTTCAGCGCAGCCAGCACCAGGCAGCCCGCAAGCAGCAGGGCAACCGAACCCGCCCGGCCTAGGCGCCTCGCCTTGCTGGCCTCAGTACCTCGCCACATGCAACGCCTCCGCGGAGGGGCCTGGCCGGCCCTGCGCCGTGGCGACCGCGATGAACGTCCAGAACAGCAGCCCGATCTCGCCGCTGGTGATGCTCGTGAGCGGGACTGCCGCCAGCAGCCCGGCAATCATCGCGCCGGTGACGATCAGCTGAGGGTTGCGGCTGTGCCGGACCCGGCCCAGCGCCTGCACCCCCGCCCACACCAGCCCGATCAAGTAGATGCAGCCGACCGGCACGCCCATCGCGATGATCGAGGTCACCACCTCGCCATCCGCAGCGTCGATCCCGTTGAACGGCGTCGCGAGCTGGGCGAAGCCGCGCCCGACCACCATCTCATCCGACAGCCGGTACACCTCGAACAACTGCCCGAGCCGCGCCTTGCCGCTGCCATCCTCCGAGACCGATCCGGTCAGGCTGCCGATCCGGTCCATCACCGCGTCGCCGAAATCCGCATTGAACGCCGCCAGCGCCGTGGCCGCAACGATCACCACCGCGATCAGCCCAGCCCGCTCACGCGTGCGCCCGAACATGGCGCAGTAGCCGATGCCGAGCGCCAGCGAAATCCAGGCCGTCCGGTAATACGTGAACAGCAGCCCCGGCGCGACCAGCAGAGCCAGCAGCAGCGCCTGCCACCCCCGGCGGCAGAAGCCGAGCATCAGCATCCCGCACACGGCATAGGTGCCGAACGAAGCGGGCGAGTTCATCATGCTGAACACCCGCACCTGGAACGGCTCGGCCTTCCCGAGCACCGAAATGGTGCTGGAAACACTGAGCATCCAATAACGGTCCCAGTCGGACGGGCTGACATACTGCCATACCGCGTAGATGCCGAGGATCGGCGCCAGGACGACGAACACCCGGGTTATGGACTCCAGCACCGCCGGGTCGTGCCGGGCGCAGCGCAGGACCCAGGCACCGTACAGCAGCGGCGCGTACATCTTCAGCGCCGCCGTGCTGAGCGGGCCGAACTCCCCCGCAAACGCCGACAGCAGCATCCCGTAGGTGATGCACGCCCCGACCAGCAGCATCGGCAGCAACGCCGTGTCGTCGCGGTGCCGGCGCACCAGCATGTGGCGCAGATCGACCGCAGGGATCGCGATGGCGAGCACCGGCCCCAGCAGCATCGTGCTCGAAGGGTCGAAGCCGATGCCCAAGTCCACGATCCGGCGCAGGAACGGCGCGAACACATACAGCGAGATCGCGACCTCCACGCTGCGTCCGCAGCCCTCGCGCCAGGCCATGAAGCCCACGGCGGCACACCCCAGCACGAACAGCGGGCGCGCCAAGCCCGGCGCCACAAACGCCAGCCCCAGAGTGCCGAGCAGCAGGCCGACCAGCGCCAGGCGCGCCCAGGACCGCGTCAGGACGCTCCCGCGCGCCTGCCGCCGGCGTGCCGTTGGAACAACGACCGGCGTCTGCACCAGCATCGCCGGCCTTCCAGCCATTGCTAGGCGCACTCTGCTTGCTGCATGGGCACGCCGGCCAGCGCATACTGCGCGTTGACGCTCCTCCAGAACTGCTCGATGGAGAACGTGTCGCGCACCCGCCTTGCCCCGGCGGCGCTGACCTGCTGATAGGTGACGGGATCGAGCAGCCGCGTCAGCGCCGCCTCGAACCCGGCGGCATCCGCGGCCATCGCGCCGTGTTCGGGTCCGCCGATCAGCGCCGGGATGCCGCCCGCCGGGTAGCCGATGGGCGGGATGCCGCGCAGCATCGCCTCGACGACCACCAGCGGCGACGGGTCCGGCGTCTGCGACGGCACCGCCAGCAGGTCCATCCCGGCATAGGGGTCCTCGCCCGGCGCGGTCCAGCCCAGCACCTGGCACCGCCCCTGCCCGACCAGCACCGACACACTGCCCTGCAGCGACGCCCAGTATTCGGCGCCCTCCTGCTCGGCACGGCCGCGGATCAGCAGTCGGAGCGCCGGCCGGGACCGGCTCGCCTGCTCGAACCAGTCGAGCAGCAGGTGCAGGCCCTTGAACGGGTGGATGCGGCCGACGAAGCCGATGGTCGGCGTGTCCGACAGCGTGCGCGCGGTTGGCGCGGCCAGGGGCCGCACGCCGTTCGCCACCACGGCGGTGCGGCGGGTCAGCGGGCCGGGATAGCAGGGCTCCGACACCAGCAGAGTCCGCGTCGCCCCGGCTGCGATGCCGCGCCAGATCGCCTTCTCCAGCCCGGTGTGCGGGATGTCGTGCACGTGCGCGACGACCGGGACGCGATGACCCAGGCGCGACGCGACCCCGAGCACGTGCACCTTTAGGCCGTTGGTATGCAGCAGCGACGCCCCGGTGTCCCGAACCGCCTGGGCCAACTGCCGGGCGCAGCGCCTGCCCTCGTTCGCGGCGTGCAGCAGGTCGCGCGGGCGCGGCGGACGGTGCACAGCAGCCACCGCGCCAAGGTCGATGAACCGCAGGGGCAACCCGCGCTGCCGGGCGATCTCCGCAAGCTCGCCCTCGCCCGGGACGGCGAGTGCCGGCCGGATCGCCGGGTTGGCGAGCAGGTCCAGCAGCACGCGCTCGGCGCCGCCTTTCAGGTCGGCAACCGGCGAGGCGAACAGCACCAGGGGCCGTTCCCCTCCGCTCATCGGCACGTCCGGCTGGCGAGGGGTCCGAGCGACGTGCGTCATGGTGCTGTCCGTGGTGCAGGGGCGGGCTTGCCGCCGATGAAGGGCAGGGTGCGTTGGATGCGGCCGCCCAGGCGCGCCGCCAGTTCAGGCAGGTGCCAGGCGAGCAGGGCCGCGACGGCCAGCCCGAACACCGGCGCGCCTACGGCCAACCTGGCCCATGACCCGTCGAAGCCCGCCCAGATGACGCCGCCGACGCAGGCCAGCACGGCGCCCTCGACCGCCGCGCGCATGAGGCAGCGCAGCATCAGCCCGCCGCACGCCAGCACCGCCGTCGTACCGCCGAGCAGCAGCAGCCCGCGCGCAGCCTCCCCCAGGCCCAGCCCCAGCGTGCCCAGCACGGGCACCGCCGCCAGGTTCACCAGCGCATTCGCCGCATAGGCCGTGACGACGATGGCCGCCGCAGCGCCATTGCGCCCCGCGGCATTCACCATCCGCAACAGTACCCAGCCGAGCGTTGAGGCCCACAATCCCAGGGAAATGCCCCGCAGCGCCCCGGTGGTCAGCAGCACCGCGTGCTCATCGAAGGCTCCGCGCGCAAACACCACGCGGACGATGTCGGTGGCGAACACCGCGATGAACACCGACGCCGGCACCCCGACCGCGAGCAGCACGCGCGAGATGCGTTCGATGTCGGCCTCCGACGCGCGCGCCTGTCCCGCGGCGCGCGTCAGCACCACGTAGCCGATGGGTTGGCTGACCAGGTAGAACGCGCTTTCCGTCAGCGTCCGGGCATAGTCGAGCGACGCCACCGCACCGATGGCGATGCCTGACGCCAGCAGCCGCTCCAGCAGGATGTTGCCCTGGTCGGCGATCGGGATCGCTAGCAACGGCCGGAACCGGCGCCAGAACGTCCCGCCGACCTCGGCCAGCAGCGCCGGGCGCACGCCCATCGGCTTGATCGTGCCCTCGCGCCAGAGCGCCACGACGCCATAGGCCGCAACCAGGTTGAACGCGATCACGAAGCTCAGCGGGATCGCCAGCGGCTGCCCGGCCACCGCCATGATCGCGATGCCGGCCATCATGCTGAGGTTCTGCACCGACGCCCGGATCGTCGCGATGCGCGACCGGCCGACCGCGATCTCGATGGAGCTGAGGCACGCCGACAGCACCGATGCCGGGATCGCCAGCGCCATCACCCGGACGAACAGCACCGTCAGCGCCTGCGCCTTGGCATCGAACTGGCCCACCAGCACGCCCACCCACGGCGCCGCCAGGGCAAACACCGCCGCCGCGACCAGGGACGCAAACAGCGTGAGCAGGATGGCCAGCGCCGCCGACCGGGCCGCCGGGTCGCCCTTCTCGGACCAGCTTCGGTGCAGCGGGATCAGCACCGAGGGCAGCATGTCGCTCTGGATCGGCGCCACCGGCAGCAGCACGCCCGTCAGCGCGCCGCGGAAGCTGTCGGCGACGATGTTGGCGCCGAGCAGCCGCGCCATCTCGACCTCGCGCGCGAAGCCCAGCACCTTGCCGAACACCGCGCCGCCAACCAGCCAGCCCGCCAGGCGCAGGCTCAATGCACGGACTCGCTCACTGTATTGTCCCGCTCAATGCCGGGTCTCGCCACGGGCTGCCGCGGCCCGCACCCAGGCCCGGCGCAGCGCGGCGGAGATGACGTCGAAGCCGAACCGCCGCAGCACGTCGCTCCGGCAGGCCAGCGCCACCGCGGCAACCCGGACCGGCGACGCCGCCAGCTCGGTGAGCAGGGCCGCGAGCGCCGGCGCATCCCCCTCCGGCACGATCCAGCCGCCCTGCCCGACCACCGCGGGGATGGAGCCCGACGACGACCCGATCACCGGCACCCCGCAGGCGTGCGCCTCCATGATGACCCGGCCAAACTGCTCCTTCCAGGTCCGCGTCGTGCGCGACATCAGCACCAGCGCGTCAAGGCTGGACATGAACTCCGCGACGCCATCCGGGCTGCGCGGCTCCATCATCTGGACGCGCCCGCCGAGGCCCAGCGCAGCGGCGCGCGCCAGCAGCCCGGCCCTCTCCGGCCCGTCCCCGAGCAGCATCAGCTCCACCGGGGCGGAACACTGGTGCAACGCCAGCAGCACGTCGTCGAGGCCCTTCTCCGGCACCAGCCGGCCGACATATCCGAGGCGGAACGGCCGGGCGGCCTGCGGCGCCAGCGCCGGCGGGCGGGCGCGCGGGAAAAACACCTCGGTGTTGATGCCGTACATCACGAACTCGGCCGGCCCGTCGAAGCCGCAGGCCCGCGACACCGCCAGCGCCTCGTCGCCGCGTGCGATCAGCAGGTCGGTGCGGGCGAGCGTGTAGCGGCGTATCCGCTCGAACCCGGCCGGCAGGCGGCGCGCGATGTTCTGGTCGGTTTCCAGCACCAGCGCCGCCGCCGGCGCCACCTGGTCGCGCAGCCGCGTCGCCTGCAGGGCGGCAAGGCTCCAGGGTTCCTCCCAAAGGTGGATCACGTCCGGCTGCAGGTCGGCGAGCAGGCTCCGCAGCTTCGGATAATGGTGCAAGTACCACTTTGCCGGCCCGCCCCGCGTCAGCCGCGCTGGCTCCACATGGACCTTGAGCGACGTGCGGGACGGCTCGGCGTGCTCGGCCTGGCCGTACTCGTGCCAGACCTTCGGCACCACTAGGGTCAGGTCGAGCGCGGGGTCCGGCGCCAGCACCTCGTACCGCTTCCGCGCCGCGCCGTGGCGCACCGCCGAGTGCGAGATCGACACCACGCGCAGCCGTTCACCCCGCACGGCCCCCGGCCGCCGCAGCAGCGGGACCGTCATGCCTGCACCGGCAGGTAGGTGTTCCCGGACATGCCCGTCACGTTGTACTGCGGCTGGTCGCCGCCGGACCGGCCGCCGATGACGATGCCGAGCACGTTGCCGCCAGCGGCGATCAGGTTGCGTATGCCCAGCTCCACCTTGTCGCGCTGCGACCGGCCGAGGCTCGCGCAGTAGATGATCCCATCGATCCGCCGCGCCAGCACCTCCGCGTCCATCAGCGACAGCGTCGGCGGGCTGTCCACGATCACCAGGTCGTAATGGCCCTTGGCGGTGCGCAGCAGGCTGTCGAACCGGCCCTTGCTCAGCAGCTCCGTGCTGTCCACGCCGGGCTGCCCGGCGGTGATGATGTGCAGGCCGCGGTACGGCACGATGATGTCGGGCAGCGTCGCCTTGCCGCGCAGGAACTCGCTCAGCCCCAGCCCGCCCGGCAGGCTCAGCACCTTGCTGAACGTGGGCCGCCGCAGGTCGGCCTCGATCACCAGGACCCGGCGCTTCGTGGTGGCCGCGAACAGCGCCAGCGACAGTGTCAGGAACGTCTTGCCCTCGCCGACCTCGGACGACCCGATCATCAGCGTCTTCGGCGCCCGCCCCGGCACCAGCACGAACCGGCCATACAGCGCCCGTACCGCCTCCTGCAGCGGCGTCGCGTTATACAGGTGCAGGACCGGCCAACGCGCCCCGCGCCGCTGCTTCACCCAGGGGATGTAGCCCGCGATCGGCACGCCAGCCAGTTGCGGCAGGTGCGTCGAGGCCCGCAGCGTACGGTCGCCCTTGTCGCGCAGCAGCCCGGCCCCGGCGCCCACGGCCGACGCCAGCACCATGCCGACCGCCAGGAACGGCATCCGCTTCGGGAACCACGGGCGCTCCGGCAGTTCCGCATGGCTCACCAGCCGCGCGTCCCCGGCCAGCAGGCGCCGCTCGGTCTGCAGCGAGTTCACCTTCTTGAGCTGGTCCACGTAGATCTCGCGCCGGGCCTCCACGTCGCGCACCATGATGGCGA